>Ga0209344_10000612_pt1 | contig 57898 bp, 54 predicted proteins | sample Cruoilmetagenom6_FD_187293 | JGI IMG/M metagenome (GOLD analysis project Ga0209344, IMG submission 187293) | Oil polluted marine microbial communities from Coal Oil Point, Santa Barbara, California, USA - Santa Barbara Oil Seep Sample 6 (SPAdes)... | ecosystem: Environmental > Aquatic > Marine... | reverse complement strand
TCAACAGCAGTACCGGATCAACAACAACCACACCGGGAACCGCCATGCGACTTAAAGACAAGACGGCTCTAATTACCGCTGCAGGCCAAGGAATTGGCCGGGCTACGGCACTGCACTTTGCCGCAGAAGGAGCGCGGGTCATTGCCACAGACATCAACACCCAAAGCCTCGAAGAGCTGGCCGCGACACCTGGCATCAACACGCGCCAGCTCGATGTGCTGGATACCGCCGCCATTGACGCATTAGCCGCTGAGCTGGGCGCCGTCGACATCCTCTTCAACTGCGCTGGCTTTGTGGCCAACGGCTCGCTACTGGAAGGTAGCGATGACGACTGGGAGTTATCGCTATCACTCAATGTGATGGCGATGATGCGCATGACGCGCGCCTTGCTGCCGGCCATGCTCAACAACGGCGGCGGCAGTATCATCAATATGGCTTCGGTGGCCTCAAGCCTCAAAGGCGTGCCCAACCGCTGCGCATACGGCACTACCAAGGCGGCGGTAATTGGCCTGACTAAATCAGTGGCCGCCGACTACATCGGGCAGGGAATTCGCTGCAACGCCATCTGCCCCGGCACGGTGGACTCACCTTCGTTACGCCAGCGCATTGGCGAACAAGCCAAGCGACAGGGGCGCAAGGAGGGCGATGTCTACGCCGAGTTCATCGCCCGTCAGCCCCAGGGGCGACTGGGCAGCCCTGAAGAAATTGCTGCCTTGGCCCTCTATTTAGCTGCCGATGAGTCTAGCTATACCACCGGTACCGCCCAGATCATTGATGGTGGCTGGCTGATCTGACCGAGTGAGCGCCGAGCTCCCCATCCCCAATGCGATGTCGGTTTGTAAGACAACTAACTCTTAGCCACTAATTCTTAGCAACTAGCGCTTAAAGCTAATTTTCTGAACCACAAAGGAACGGATCAATGAAATTTTTACGCTTCGGCCCCCGCGGCCATGAAAAGCCCGGCTTGTTGGACGACAACGGAGTGATTCGCGACCTGTCAGCGCATGTCACCGATCTGGCCGGAGAAGCTCTCGACCGCCACGCCCTCGAAGCGCTTGCTGCGCTTGATCCATCGAGTCTGCCCGAAGTGCCCGCCGATACGCGTATCGGCCCCTGCGTTGCTGGCGTGGGCAAGTTCATCTGCATTGGTCTTAACTACTCTGACCACGCCGCCGAAACCGGCGCTCAGGTTCCCCCGGAGCCGGTGATTTTCAATAAATGGACCAGCGCCATTTGCGGCCCCAATGACGAGGTGATTATCCCGCGTGATTCCGAGAAAACCGACTGGGAAGTGGAGCTGGGTGTCGTGATCGGCAAGGCTGGGCGTTACATCGAAGAAGCCGATGCCATGCAGCACGTTGCCGGCTTCTGTGTAGTCAACGATGTCTCCGAGCGCGAGTTCCAGCTCGAACGCAGCGGTACCTGGGATAAAGGCAAGGGCTGCGACACCTTCGGCCCCCTGGGTCCGTGGCTTGTCACGCCCGACGAGGTTACAGACCCCCATCAGCTCGACATGTGGCTCGACGTGGATGGTAAGCGCTACCAGGATGGCAACACCCGCACCATGGTCTATCAGATCCCGTTTCTGATCAGCTACCTGAGCCGCTTTATGAGCCTACAGCCAGGTGATGTGATCTCCACTGGCACCCCGCCCGGTGTCGGCATGGGGCAACAGCCGCCGGTCTACCTCAAACCTGGCCAACGTATGCGCCTGGGTATCCAGGGGCTGGGTGAGCAGCAGCAGACCGTCGTAGCCGACCAGAAACGCTGAGCCAGGAGGCCAAGATGCGAACTGTCGTATGTGCCGAACCGGGTTACATGGCTCTTGAACAGCGCGATCCCCCCCGCTGCGGCAAAGGGGAAGCGCTGCTGAGAATTCGTCGTATCGGTGTGTGCGGCACCGATATACACGCCTACGGCGGTAATCAGCCCTACTTCAGCTATCCACGCGTACTGGGTCATGAACTGGCCGGCGAGATCATCGAGGTGGGTAGCGAGGGTGACCCCAAGCTGATTGGGCAGCGCGCCTATGTGATTCCCTATCTGCACTGCGGTCAGTGCCGCGCCTGTCGCAAAGGACACAGCAATTGCTGCCAGCGGATACAAGTCATCGGAGTTCACCGGGATGGCGGCATGTGTGACACCCTGGCGGTTCCCCTCAACCATCTGGTGGTTTCCGAAACCCTAGAACTTGATCAACTGGCGCTGGTCGAGTGCATGGCTATCGGCGCCCATGCGGTGCGCCGTAGTGGGCTAGTCCAGGACGAACTGGCGATAGTGACCGGCGCTGGGCCCATCGGCATGGGAGTAGCCCAGTTTGCGCGTGAGTGCGGTGCGCGGGTGGTAGTGATTGACACCAACGCCGAGCGCTTGGCCTTCTGCCGCGATAAGCTCGGCATTGAAATGACCCTGAACCCCAGCGAAGACGACATCAATGCCGCTCTCAAGGCATTGAGCGATGATGAGCTTGCCGATGTGGCGTTCGATGCCACCGGCAGTCCCGCCGCCATGCAGGCCGGATTCGATCTATTGGGGCAAGCTGGGCGTTATGTACTGGTGAGCATCGTCAAGGCTGATATCAGCTTCCACGACCCTGACTTCCACCGCAAGGAGCTGACCCTAATAGCCAGCCGCAACGCTACGCGTGCCGACTTCGATCACGTGACCCACTTGATGGAAAGTGGTCGTCTGAAGGTCGATGCCATGATCACTCACCGAGCCGAACTGGCCGATGTGCCCGAGCGGATGCCCACCTGGTGCACGCCAGCCACCGGCGTAGTTAAAGCGATGATCGAAATCAGTGACACGCCTCGACTATCCATACAGAGATCTTCCTCATGAGCCAAACCATCGTCAGTGACAGCGGCCAGCAAGACTCCCTGCGTGTGCATGCCGCCGACAATGTACGTGTCGCCTTGAAGGATCTTCCTGCCGGCACCATCGTCGCCGACAACGACCAGCGCATCGCCCTCACCGAGGCGGTTCGTCACAAGCACAAGTTCACCCTCGCGGCCCTTGAGCACGGGGACAGCGTGATCATGTATGGGGTGACTGTGGGGCGAGCTACCCGCCCCATCGCCCAAGGTGCGGCCATTACCACCGAGAACGTAGAACACAGTACCGCCAGCTCAACGCCTCAGGCGAAACGCGGCAGTTGGCAGGCGCCGGATGTAGCGCATTTTCAGGGAGCCACCTTCGATGGTTACCACCGCCCGAACGGCCAAGTCGGCACCGCCAACGTATGGCTGGTGGTACCGCTGGTGTTCTGTGAAAACCGCAATATTGAGGTGCTGCGCCAGTGCGTCGCTGACGCCCTTGGCGAAGACCCCTACCGCGACTATAAGCAGCTGGCCCGCAAGCTTCTGCATGGCGATGCAGCTGCACCATCACCGCCCCCCCGCGAACGACTGTTTCCGAATGTCGATGGGGTTCGATTTCTGACTCATACCCTGGGCTGCGGTGGCACAGATGGCGACGCCCAAGCGCTCTGCCAATTGCTCGCTGGGTATATCTGCCACCCCAACGTGGCCGGTGCCACGGTCTTGAGCCTTGGCTGCCAGAAGGCGCAGATCGACATGATCAAGGCGGCCATCGAGACGCGCGATCCCGAAGGGCTGAAGCCAGTGCACTATCTCGAACAGCAGGCCAGTCAAAGTGAACACGCACTGATTCGCGAGTCACTAACCACCATCTTCGATGGGTTAGCCGCAGCCAACCAAGTCGAGCGTGCACCGGCGCCATTGTCGAAGCTCAGCATCGGCGTGGAATGCGGTGGCTCGGACGGCTTTTCAGGGCTTTCCGCCAATCCGCTGGTCGGTGCGGTGATAGATCGCTTAGTGGCGCTCGGCGGCAGCGGCATCTTAAGCGAGTTTCCGGAGCTATGTGGCGTGGAACACGAGCTTGTCGCCCGTTGCATTGACGATGCAGTCGCCCAACGCTTCAGCGAGCTGATGGAAGCCTATCAGCGTCACGCGGCGCTGGTTGGCGCCGACTTCTCTATGAACCCGTCACCTGGCAATATCCGTGACGGCCTAATCACCGATGCTATGAAGTCTGCCGGTGCCGCTAAGAAAGGCGGTGACAGCCCGGTGGTCGACGTACTCGACTACACCGAACCACAAACACGCGCAGGGCTGAGTCTTCTGTGCACACCCGGCAACGACGTGGAATCAACCACTGCACTTGCCGGCTCCGGTGCCAATCTGATCATGTTCACCACAGGACTTGGCACACCGACTGGGAACCCAGTCACGCCGGTACTTAAAATCGCCAGCAACAGTGCGCTTGCCACGCGCATGAGCGACGTCATTGACTTCGATGCGGGCCCGATCATTCGTGGCGAGGTAGAGATCGGCGAGCTGGCCGACCGCTTGCTAGAAATGTGTATCGAAACAGCGTCAGGGCGCTACCGGCCGCGCGCGGTGGAACTTGCTCAGTACGATTTCATTCCCTGGAAACGCGGGGTGTCGCTATAGCTTTACCCAAGACGCTCCAATCACAATGTTCTGAAAAGCCGTGCTCTGAAAAGCCGTGCTTCTGAAAAGCAGCTTTCTGAAAAGCCACACACCGAAACGCTTCGCACCGAAAAACCATACTTCCAAAGCAGCGGCCCGCTTTTAAGCGGGCCAGGTTTTTATTGCATTCAAAGTTCGTGTGGCAAGGCCAGGCAGGCCGTATCAATCAGGCTTGGGCGCCAAACGCTTTTTAAGCTGCATGTAAGTGCCGTAGTGGCGTTCTAAATGACGGCGCATCGCCGCCTCGGCGGCGTCTGGATCACGCGACTCAATGGCCTCAATAATCTCAGTATGCGCGGCGGTGGCGGCTTTATCTTCATCCTTCTGTTGCAGCACCTGGGCACGTCGGTCATCCAACCATTCCGATAGCGCCACGTGGATGGCATCGAAAATGGGGTTACGGCCAATGCTTGCCAACACGCCATGAAAGTCGTTATCGGAACGTTTGAAGCGTGCTTCATCGCCGATGGCATCGCGATTGTCTTCCAAGGCGTCCCGTAACCTGACCAAATCCTCTTCGCTGGCATGGCTAGCAGCGTAGCGAGCCAACGAAATCTCGAACATGGCTCGCGCTTCTTGAAAGTACTGCTGGCCATCAGGCTTAGCAAGCAGTTGCCGGGTTACCCCAGAAAGCCTGGCCATCACCGCTTCGGCGGTAGGGCGAATAACCCTGGCGCGGGTACCACTGTTTATAGCGATAAGCCCTAGCTGTTGCAGGTGGAACAGTGCTTCACGCACCGCGGGTCTGCCAACACCAAACTGCTCCATCAACTCCCTCTCTGAAGGCAGTTGATCATTTTCACTCAGCCGCCCCTCGAGAATCTCCGCCTCAAGCTGTTCAGCGACCTGTTCGGACAGCGTTTTGCGCTCGATCCGGTATCTGCTCATAGGCAGTCACCCCTGGTTAACCTGGAATTTTCCGCCATTTTACTGCATTTCAGGTCATTATCCTTCAATCCAGTCGAGAGAGCGGCGCTATGTGGTACTGATCGGCAATTTCGGCATAGGCTCTTTGATTGGCAGAATCGAGCGGAATGCCTTCGGCGTCACGCTGGGCCTGGCAGCGCCATTCACGATCCCCAGGTGCCATTACCAGGGCATTGGGTGCAGCGGGCTGCGCGCGCAGGTCGGCTAGATACTCGGCCATTGCGCGCGTAAAAGTGCCTGCATCCGCAAACGCATCCGGTTTCATGACCAGGAAAAAGTGCCCTACCCCACGTGGCGTCGACATGTCAGGCCCGCCCATGGGCAGCAGCTTGAAGCCATGCTGCATGCCCGACAGCATCGAACTCAGAACTTCAACCATGCCCCCCAATCCCGCGCCCTTGAAGCCGAAACCGCTACCACCCAGCGGTAACAGTGCGGCCACGTCACCGGGAGCGCGGCTTACCTTCCCGGCAGCATCCGCCGCGACCTGATCAGGCAGTTCACGCCCAATCGCACCATACTGCTGCACGCGATTCCAGGGCACCGAGCTTGTCGCCATGTCCAGCAGGTATGGCGCCTCACCCTCTACAGGTGCCGCAAAGGCGATGGGATTAGTACCGTGAAAGGGCTTGGCGCCCTCATGCAACAGCACAAAAGGATCCGAATTACAGAACGCCATACCCAGATAACCGCGCTCAGCCGCCGCCAATGCATAGCAACCTGCCGCGCCGAAGTGCGAAGAGTTGCCCACCGCCACACCGCCCATCCCCACCTTCTCTGCCATCGCCATGGCGTGTTCCATGGCGGTGTAACCCGCTAAGTGGCCAAGCCCGTTGTCAGCATCCAGAAAACCGGTCGCCGCCAGGCGCTGGTGGAACTGCATGTCGGGCGCGCCGTTGATCCGCCCGCCCTTGAGCGCCTGCAGATAGTGTGGCAGCAGTCGCAGGCCATGGCTGTCGGTTCCCATACGTGAGGCGGTAATCAACGCGCGAGTGACCGCGTTTGCTGATGCCTGATCGGCACCTGCCGCCTTCAGAACGGCTTGCATGAAGCGGGCAAGGTCTTCGCGAGCGACGCGAAAATTTGACGATGTATCTCTCATTAATCAATAGCTCCTGGTGCCAGTCGGGCTATTAGTTGACCTTTGGCCAGCCCCGGTAATGCTTAACGATAAATCAGTGTCGGCAGCCATAGCGAGATGGCTGGAATGAAGGTAACCAATAGTAAGGCGATGACCAGCGGCACTAGGAACGGCAGCGTGCCACGCATGCACTTCTCAAAGGAAATTCCGGACACTCGCGACAGTACATACAGCACCATGCCAACCGGCGGCGTTAACAAGCCGATCATCAGGTTAAGCACCATGATCACGCCGAAGTGCACCGGATCGACACCCGCAGTCACGGCCACCGGCAACAATACCGGCACCAGGATGGTGATCGCCGCGATGGTCTCCATAAAACAGCCCACCAGAATCAGCACAAGGTTGATAATGATCAGCGTGGCGATGGGATTGTCGGCAAACGGCCCAAGCAGGGTGACCACATGCTGGGTGACCTGGTTGCTGGTCAATATCCAAGCAAATATCGAGGCACCCGCAACGATCAGCAGGATCACGGCAGTGGTTTCAATAGTTTCCATGCTCACCTTGAGCAGGCGGCGCCAGGTCAGGCTACGATAAACCACTCCCCCCAGCACCAAGGCGTAAACCACCGCAGCAATCGCCGCTTCGGTAGGCGTGAAGGCCCCCGACATTATGCCGCCGACGATGATGACCGGTGTTAAGAGTGACAGGAAGGCACGTTTGAACGTATGACCAAGCACCGGAAACGAGAACACCGCATCGCGGGTATAGCCGCGCCGCCGTGAAATGATCGTGATCATGGCCATTAACACCAGCCCCATCAACAGGCCCGGCACCAGGCCGGCGACGAACAGTTGGCCGACAGACACCGAGGCCATTACGCCGTAGATGACCATCGGCAGGCTCGGCGGAATAATCGGGCCGATGGTCGAAGATGCCGCGGTGATACCCACCGAGAATTCCTCGTCGTAACCGGCATCTTTCATGGCCTTGATTTCAATGGTGCCTAGCCCCCCAGCATCGGCGACTGCGGCTCCTGACATGCCGGAAAACACAATACTGGCGCCTACATTAACGTGCCCCAGACCGCCACGCATCCAGCCCATCAACGCCTTGGCAAAATCAAATATCCGCACGGTAATGCCGCCGTTGTTCATCAGGTTACCGGCGAGTATAAAGAACGGAATCGCCAACAGGGGAAAGCTGTCGACACCGTTGATCATGCGATGCATCACAACAACATCGGGTACTCTGCCGGTCAGCAGTACATACAGCAGGCACGAGCCAGCAAGACTAATGGCGATCGGCACTCCCATCACCAGCAGGGTAAAGAGTGCTGCAAACAGGAACAGTAGATAGTGCTGGGTGACGGCCAATGCGATACAGCCGAGTATCGCGACAGCCGCGACCAATGGCGGCACTATCGCACCGCCGCGCCTCACAGCCAGAATGTTAGGCATTGGGGTGATCTCCGAGAGTAGCGTGTTGCCGTGTTGTTATTGGGTATTGAGCAGTTCACTGGTGCCCGAGCGCCAGTGACGAATAGCCACCTGCACCCCTCTCACCAGCATTACGATAAAGCCCACCATCACCAGGTAGTAAAGCCAGCTTTTAGGGATATCCACCGAGGTCATCATGGCACTGGTACGGTCAGCCAGTTTGAAGGTGATCCAGGCCATGCTGGCGAAGAAGGCAATATTGATCAGGTCTACCAGCGTCGACATCAAGCGTCCCAGCCACCCAGGCATGTAGCGATAGAAAAATTCCACTGCGATATGCGACCCTTTTCGCACGGCCATGGTGCTGCCCATAAAGCCCACCATGACCAATAGATAACGCGCCATCTCCTCCGTCCAGGCGATGGAATTACCCAGCACATAGCGGCTGAAAAACTGCATAAAGACATCCAGTGCCAGCAGCCAGAAGATCCCAAGCGTCAGGAAATCTTCCAGGGCATAGTCATGAATGTTAAAAGAATCATCGTCGAGACCTGCAAGGCTGGTCTCGTCAGTGGGGTCGGTTTGGCTCATGGAAGGCTCCCGCTTCGCCCCACCCAAGGCCTGGGTGAGGCGAGTCTTGGTCTACGAAAAAAACGATCCCGGAAACGTAAAAAGCCTGGAAAACTCAGGCCTCACGGTATTACAGGCCGATAGCCTGCAGGCGATCATAGGTTTCCTGATCCCAAGTAGCCGCTTCACCGTTATGGGCAGGAATCGTGGCTTCGCGGAAGGGTTCTATATCGACTTCGTTGACGGTCACACCCTGCTCTTCGAACCAAGCCACCAGCTCTTCCTCGGATGCCAGGATATCTTGAGTGATGCGCTCGCCGGCTTCGGTGTAGACCTCACGGAAAATCTCGCGATCCTCTTCGGAGAGACGATTCCACAGCGGGCCACCGGCGATAGTGATTAGCGAATCAGTGATATGCCCGGTCAGATTGATATAGTCCTGCACTTCATGGAACGCCTTGGCGCGAATGGTCGGCAGTGGGTTTTCCTGAGCATCCACCACACCTTGCTGCAGCGCCAGATAAACCTCAGAGAAAGCAATCGGAGTGGGGTTAGCGCCCACCGCTTCGGGGAACATCATGTACATAGGCGCATTGGGCGTACGAATTTTCAGGTCTTTCATGTCCTCCGGCGTATTGATCGGTTTATTGGAGGTTACATGGCGGCGCCCGTAGTAGTTCATAGCCAGCGGTACGTTACCGGTTTCATCCTGGTAGCCCTGGGCAATTTCCTTGAACAGGTCGCTATCGGCATAGGCCTGCCAGTGATCAAAATCGCGGAACATATAGGGCGCGCCAGCGATACCCACCGGGCCATAGAAACGTCCGGCAAATTGGTTGCCGGTGTAGATCAGATCAACCGTGCCAAGCTGTAAACCTTCGTTGATGTCCGCCTCCTTACCCAGCGACGACGCCGCGTGGACACCGATCGAATAACGGCCATCAGTACGCTCCTCGATTTCATCTGCCGCCCACAGTGCCCACTCGTGGTAAGGCTCGGATGTCTCATAGACGTGAGCAAAGGTGAGTTCTTCTTGCGCATGCACAGCACCGGTCACTGAGAGACCACCGGCGATAAGCGTAGCGGTCAGCAGGCGGGCCATGTTAAGCGAGTGTTGGCGTTTGTGGCTCATCGTGTACTCCTCACAACCATTGGATTTGTTTTTGGGTAGTGTGATTTGCTGCTATTTATTGTGGTGTATTGGTTATTTTTTAAGCGGCGGCAGCCAGCGTAACCGATTGTAGTGCTGTATACGTGTCATACCACCAGTTTCAAACTTAGTTGGCTACCCGCAATCGCGCAACTATCCAGGTAACGATTTTCGTAGTGCCGATGATGATTCAAGCCGTCGCGACCTGATGGTGTAAGCGCACCAGCAACTGAGGATCGCCAAAGCCACCCGCTTTAGTCATCACTTGCTTTCGCCTATCGCCATCCATACTCCCTAGTGCCACCCCAGGTGACCACTCCGTCTCGACAGAGATATAGCTCACCCCCAATTGGGTCAACACGGCCATGGCGATATCCCCGCCGGTTAAAAATAGCAAACACGCATCATCTTCCCGCCAGGCAGATGTAATGTCGGCCACATTGGCCGCTATCGACTCGGCGACTTGGCTTGCCGTGCGTTCCTCACCCTCTCCAGGCACGACCGCACAAGCATTTAAAACGGGGCTGCTGTTACTGGGTTGGCAAGAAGTAGCAAAGGGATTGGTACACGCTTTAATCACGGCCAAACCGGGCACATGTCGGCGCAACTGTTGAAGCTGTTCGGCAGCACGTGGGCTTCTGGAACCGATGGCATAAAGCACTGCATTTACGTTACTCAACCTTCGAAACGGTGCATCGGGGCGCCCGAAAAATTGCTGGGCGATAGCCGTTGCCAGCCCCGCAGCCCCCGCCATCGCTCGGCGGCCACCAGCACTCAGCACGAGCTGATAGAGCACAGAAAGCTCCTCGTCACTTTCTGCATCGGCGATGCAGTCGCCATTAGGGAGTTGAACGTCACGCTCAGGTTGATAGCGCTGCAGCGGCAAACCACTGACGGCAAATGCCTGATCAATGGGGCCGACCAGGGGTGTTGAGAGAGCATCCTGTTGGTAGGTGGTATCGGCCAGTGGAATGCCGTCCACCCACACTTCGGCATGACGCACCGTTCGCCCCTGGGCCGGTACCGCGGGAGCCAGCAGCAGGGGCAAACCAAGCGCTTCCCGCAGTGCCGTGCACTCGGCGACGACCTGGCCACGCAAGGTTGAATCGACTTTCTTGAACCACTGCTGCGGCGCTACTCGCTTGAGTAAACGCACTGCTTCACTCACCCGAAGCGCTGCCTCATCGGATGGCAGATGGCGGGATTGAGTATTCACGGCAATGATCTCTGGCCACTGGCCTTGCCACGCCTCTAGCGTTGTCGCTAATGCCCCAAGGCTGATCACCACGCGGGCATCTGCGCCCCGCGCTGCGAACGGTGCGGCAGTGTCCAGCGCGCCTGATAGGTCGTCGGCAATAATCGCCAACCGGCAGCGACTCATTCCTTTGCGCCACTGGCTAATCGCCGGGCGTAGGCAATTGCTGACCCCATGTTGGTCGCGTCGGCCTTGCCCTGCCAGGCAATATCAAAGGCGGTGCCGTGATCCACAGAGGTACGCTGAAGCGGCAAGCCGAGACTGACATTCACCGTGGTATCAAAGGCGATTAGCTTGACGGGGATATGCCCCTGGTCGTGATACTGGGCAATCACCAGGTCGAACTCGCCTTTTGAAGCGCGGTAAAACACCGTGTCCGCCGAGATAGGCCCGCTTACATCGAAACCGCTCTGGCGTAAGCGCTCCACCGCCGGGGCGATACAGCGGCTATCTTCATCGCCAAAAATCCCCCCTTCACCACAGTGGGGGTTAAGCCCGGCGACGGCGATACGCGGGACACGCATCCCCAGCGCAACCAAGTGCGCATGCCCCGCCTCAACGGTGGCAATAATGCGCTCGGGGGTGACCCGATCAATCGCATCGCGCAACGATACGTGGGTAGAAACATGCAGTGTCGAAAGTGTCTCTGATGCCAGCAGCATAAACGACGAGGATGCACTGGTCAGCGATGCCAGCATCCCCGTGTGGCCATCGTAATGGTGCCCGGCCGCATGCAGCGCCGCCTTGTTCAGTGGCGCGGTGACAATCACCTGCGCCCGCCCAGCCTGAACCAATTCCACGGCTTTGTGGACGCAGCGAAACGCCATGTCACCCGCCCCGGCGCTGATTTGACCATCGGGAATCTCAACGCCTTCCGGCACCTCGACCACGCCGACCGCCACATGATCCTGACCACTTTCTGCCTGCTCCAATGGCACGAACTCCAGCGCGGCACCAACACTCACCGCCGCACGGCGATAAATAGCCGGGTCACCGATGACCATCGCGGTGGCGCGTTCGGTGGCGGACATAGCACTCAGTGCACGGCAGATGATCTCGGGACCGATGCCAGCAGGATCCCCCATGGTGATCGCAATTTCATAACAGCGTGGGGAGACATTCATGGCATTAACTGCCCGCCGTTGACCTCGATAATTTGGCCCGTGACGTAGCCACTGAGCGTATCGGTGGCCAGAAAAACGTACGCGCCCACGCACTCTTCCGCCGTGCCTAACCGCCCCATAGGAATTGACGCTCGTGCCGCGGCTAAATGGGCGTCGCTGGAGTGGCGCTCATGGAAATCGGTGGCAATCGTGCCGGGGGCAACGGCGTTGACGCGGATATTATCCCCTGCCAACTCCTTAGCCATATTACGCGTTATCGTACTTACAAAGCCTTTGGCAGAGGCGTACAACCCGGCACCTCCCCCACCGCCGTTGCGCGCGGCAATCGAGGTAGTGTGAATAATATTACCCCCGCCTGCGCGCCGGAAATGCGGTAGCGCCGCCCGGCTAGCCATAATCACTGAACGGGCATTGAGATCCATGACCCGGTCATACTGGTCATCGTCCATCTCATCCAAGCCAACACGGCCCATCATGTCCCCCGCGTTATTGATCAGCAGATCCAAACCGCCCAGACGCTCGGCGGCATCATCGACAAGTTGTTGGGTCTCGCTAGTGCGGCTGACGTCTGCTTTAAGGGCAAAAGCGTTTCCACCCGCATCGCAAATAGCGTTAACCACCTTTTCAGCGGGGGCTTCACTGCTGTGATAGTGCACTGCTACGTGCGCTCCTAACGCCCCCAGCTGTTTCGCAACCGCCGCACCAATGCCACGACTGGCACCGGTGATCAGCACGCGTTTCCCTTTCCACTCGTCTAACATGAAATTCTCCTTACCACTTTTTGTTTTATGGTGAGCGCGCTGCTAAGCGATACCGTCTTCAACCAGATAGATTTAACTATCGACCCGAAATGGAGCGGTGCGCTAAAGTAAGCCATGAACTGGCATACCTGTCATACAACACGACATCTATAACATGATAGCCGATGGTGTGTTTAGCGCCAGTCGTACCCCGTGCTAAAGATTTAAACTAATTCTAAGAACGAATGGAGAAGTACATGAATCCACTTTCATCGACGGACACACTTCCCGACGACCTGGATAACGCGCTGCTGGTTGGCCGGGTATGGCTGGACGGTAGCCATTCTGGCCCTGCGCTGGTGACTGTCAATAACGGCCAGGTGATCGACATCACCGCGTTTGGCCCGACCATGGCAGACCTGCTGGAACGTGATGACCTACAAGAGGTCGTGCGACGGGCGGAAGGTCCTAACCTGGGCAGTGTCGAGGCTCTGCTGGAAAACTCTCAGTTACCCCAACCACAAGCGCCCTACCTGCTGGCTCCCTGCGATGTTCAGGCCGTTAAAGCCTGTGGCGTCACCTTCGCCGTCAGCCTGTTAGAGCGAGTCATCGAGGAGCAAGCGGGCGGCGACCCGGCGCGGGCAGTGGAACTACGCGATGACTTGCAGGCACTGATCGGCAAAGATCTTTCTAAAATTAAGCCCGGCTCTGACGAGGCCATGTCGCTTAAAAAAGCGCTTCAGGCGCGCGGCGGCTGGTCACAATATATGGAAGTTGGCATCGGCCCGGATGCAGAGGTATTTACCAAGTCTCAGCCGCTCTCATCGGTAGGCTTTGGCACACCGGTGGGTTTGCACCCGTCTTCCAAGTGGAATAATCCCGAGCCGGAAATTGTCCTGGCAGTAGACAGCCGCGGCCAGGTGCGCGGTGCGACTCTGGGCAACGACGTTAACCTGCGCGATGTGGAAGGGCGCAGCGCCCTGCTGCTCGGCAAGGCAAAAGATAACAACGCCTCCTGCTCCATTGGCCCCTTCATTCGCCTGTTTGATGACCACTTCGATATCGATAGCGTGCGCAATTGCCAGGTCTCGCTGCGCATTGAGGGTGAGGATGACGATTTTCTACTCCAGGGCGAGAGCGATATGCGCGAGATCAGCCGCGATCCTCTTGACTTGGTAAGCCAAACCATCGGCGATCACCACCAATATCCGGACGGTTTTATGCTGTTCCTCGGCACCATGTTTTCGCCCATTCAGGATCGCGACGGCGAGGGTCAGGGCTTTACCCATCATCTGAATGATCGTGTCACCATCGCCACGCCTGCTCTGGGCGCCTTGGTCAACCGAGTAGGTAGAAGCGATCAGTTGCCGCCCTGGACTTACGGTATTCGCGAACTGATGCGCCACTTGGCGCGCCGCTGATTGTAACAATCAATACGCCACTCATATCACTACCTAGGAGCGCACCATGACAACCATCACTCGCGTCGAGATCCAGGATATCCGCTTCCCCACCTCGCGCTCGCTGGATGGCTCGGATGCCATGAATGCCGCGCCGGACTACTCCGCCGCCTACGTCATCCTGCACACCGATGATGACAGCCCCGAGGGGCACGGATTAACCTTTACCATTGGCCGCGGCAACGAGATTGTGGTCACTGCTTTACAGTCGTTGGCGCCGCTGATTGAAGGTCACTCGCTGGCCTCTATTACCGACAATATGGGCACCTTCTGGCGGGAAATCACCGGAGACAGCCAGCTACGCTGGATCGGCCCCGATAAAGGCGCGATTCACCTGGCCACCGCCGCCATCGTCAACGCCGTATGGGATATGTGGGCGAAAAAAGAAGGCAAACCGGTGTGGAAGCTGCTAGTGGATATGACGCCGGAACAGCTGGTTCGCTGCCTTGATTTCCGCTTCGTCACCGATGCGTTAACGCCGGAAGAAGCGATCTGTTTGCTGCGCCGTCAGGCCTCAGGCAAAGAAGCCCGCGAAGCCGAAATGCGCCGCGATGGCTACCCTGGCTACACTACGTCAGCGGGCTGGCTGGGCTATAGCGACGAGAAAGTCCGCCGCCTGGCGCGGGAAGCATTGGCCGAAGGCTGGACTCACTTCAAACAGAAGATTGGCGGCGATATCGAAGAAGACGCCCGCCGTGCGGCGCTGCTTCGCGATGAGATCGGTTGGGAAAACGTGCTGATGATGGACGCCAATCAGGTGTGGGAAGTCGATGAGACCGTCACCAAGATGCGTCGACTGGCCGAGTTTGATCCGCTGTGGATCGAAGAGCCCACCAGCCCTGACGACATTCTCGGCCACGCCGAAATCCGCCATCGGGTTGCGCCTATCGGCGTCGCCACTGGCGAACACTGCCACAACAAAGTGATGTTCAAGCAGTTCTTCCAGGCAGATGCCATCGACTATTGCCAGTTGGATGCGGCACGTTTGGGTGGGCTTAACGAAGTGATTTTAGTAACGCTGATGGCCGCCAAGTTCGGCGTGCCGATTTGCCCCCACGGTGGTGGCGTCGGGCTTTGCGAATATACCCAGCATATCTCACTGTTCGACTACATCGCAGTATCCGGTAGCCTTGAGGGCCGTGTGCTTGAGTATGTGGATCACCTTCACGAGCACTTTATCGACCCGGTGGTCATCAACCGAGGCCGCTACCAGGTACCCGAGGCGCCGGGTTACAGTATTGCCATGCACACAGAATCCCAAGCACAGCACCGCTTCCCCGAAGGCGCGGCCTGGCAGGAAGAGCATTAATGACCGACACGACCACCTTTTTAGATGAACTGACCCACCTGCTCGGCGAGCGCGGTCTGCTGCGCGAGCCGGAGGCCATGGCCCGCTATGTGAGCGACTGGGCGGGGGATACGCTGGGCACGCCGCTGGCGGTAGCGCGCCCAGCTAGCACAGAAGAAGTCGCCGAGGTGGTAAAGCGCTGCTACGAACAAGGGGTCGCGATGACGCCTCAAGGGGGCCATAGCGGTCTGGTGGCAGGCGCACTGCCCGCAGCAAACGGTCAGGAGCTGGTGATCAGTCTTGAGCGCTTAAACAGCGTGCGCGCCATCGATCCGATTAACTTCACCATTACCGTAGACGCGGGCTGTATTCTCGAGAACGTCAAGCTGGCGGCTTATGATCATGATTGCGATTTTCCGCTCTCGCTGGGGGCTCAAGGCAGTTGCCAGATTGGAGGCAATATTGCCACCAATGCGGGCGGGCTTAACGTACTCCGCTACGGCATGATGCGCGAGCTGGTACTGGGACTTGAGGTGGTTCTGCCCGATGGCCGCGTATGGGAGAGCCTTAACGCGCTTCACAAGGATAATCGCGGTTACGACCTTCAGCAGCTGTTTCTGGGCAGCGAAGGCACTCTAGGCATCGTCACCGGTGCGGTGTTAAAGCTCTCCCCGCGCCCGACCCAGAACCGTACCGCCCTGCTGGGCCTGCCCTCCGTTCAAGCGGTGATCGACCTGTATGGCCTGGCGCGCCGCGACTGCTGTGATCTGCTGACCGCTTTCGAGCTGATTCCCCGCCGCTGTGTCGAGCTGGCCATGGAAGCAACCCCCGAGCTATGTGACCCGATGGACAGCCCCTACCCCTGGTACGTATTGATGGAAGTGGCCGCCACGGGGCCAGTGGATCTCGGTTCGATGCTGGAACAACTGCTGGAAAATGGCATGGAAAGCGAACTGGTATTGGATGGCGCCCTAGCGTCCAGCGACACCCAGTCCGCTCAGCTATGGCAGTTCCGCGAAAGCATGTTAGAAGGCCAGCGGCGGCGCGGCGAGCATCTGCGCACCGATATTTCAGTACCTATCTCGGCGATACCGGACTTCGTCAGGCAAGCCAGCGACGTGGTCATGGCGGCGTCACCCGAGTGCGAAATTATTGCCTACGGGCATGTGGGCGACGGCAATCTGCACTTCAACATTCTACCGCCCATGACAATGGCAGATAGCGATAAGAAAGCCCACCTGCACGACCTGGAGGAGCGGCTGTTTGAAGTGCTCGATGATTTTCACGGTAGCATCAGCGCCGAGCACGGTATTGGTCGCACCAAGCAGGCACCCTACCTGGCGCGGCTATCGCCTATTGAGCGAGAGATGGTCAGCGGTGTTAAAGCGCTGTTTGACCCTAAGGGCCTGATGAATCCAGGCAGGATTTTGCCTGCCGAATAGGCGTAGTAATAGCTATGCCCACCTGCCCCGCAGAAACAACCCTGCGGGGCTTTTGCTCCAGACAAACACCTTGATCAATAGCCCATGATATCCGGCAGCCAAGTAGCCAGCCCCGGCACGGCGATGAGCAGCAGAATGGTGGCAATAATTGGCAGTAAGAACGGTATGATCGCCGTAACAACCTGGCCGTAGCGAAGCCGCGTGATCCCAACCATTAAAAACAGCACCGTACCGAAGGGTGGGGTAATGACCCCTACCGATAGCGTAATGACCATCACGATACCGAAATGAACGGGATCTAACCCCGCACTCAGCGCTGCTGGCACCACAATCGGTGTAAAAATCAGGATGCTTTCGATCACCGACATAAAGCAGCCGATCAGCAGGAAGAACAGCGCAAAGCAGAGGAGTAGTGCAAACGTGGGCATATCGATGCTGGCCACTTGGCCCGCCAACGCCTGAGGGATCCCCATGCGCACCAGTATCCAACCGTAGAAACTGGAGACGGCGATAATCAGTAGGATGACCGCACTGAACATCAGGGTACGCCGAAAGGCATTGAATAGATCTCGCCAATTCAGGTCTCGATAAACGAGGCCACCGAGAATCACTGCGTAAAGTGACGCAATCGCCCCCGCTTCAGTCGGTGTAAAAAAACCACCCCAGATACCGCCAACGATAATCGCCGGCATCATCAGCGGCAAGATGGCACGCTTACCAGTGCGGACGACTTCGCAGGCATCAAAGGGTGTCGGCTTAGGCATCACCACCTTGCCACTGGCAGACAGCAGAATGGTCATCCCCATGAGTAACAGCGCCATCAATATGCCCGGCACCAGTCCCGCCATAAACAGACCGCCAATACTTACATTGGCCAACCAGCCATACACCACCAACGCTATACTGGGGGGGAGAATTGGCCCAATAACGCTGGAGGCGGCAGTGATGCCCGTCGAGTAACCCAGCTCATAGCCACGCTCTTTCATGGCCTTGATTTCGATGCTGCCAAGACCTGCGGCATCGGCAACGGCGGTGCCCGACATGGTGGCAAAAATGGAGCTGGCCACCACGTTGGCGTGGCCCAGGCCGCCCTTGGTAAAGCCCACCAGCGCAGTGGCAAAGTCAAAAATGCGCGTGGTGGTAGAGCCGATATTCATGATGTTGGCGGCCAGAATGAACAACGGAATCGCCAGCAGCGTAAAGTTATTGAGGGTTTGCACCATGCGCAGCGGAAGCAGCTCGACAGGTAACCCGCCGGTGCCGGTTACCACCAGGGCGATAAACGAGGTCACGCCAATGGCGACCACAACGGGCAAGCCAATGGCCATCAGTACCAACAGGCCACCGACAAAGATCATAAGTTCGGTCATGGTTGAGAGGTCTCCTCTTCATGGGATACTTCCAACCACACCACTGGGCCACGCAAGCATTGCCAAAGAGCAATCAACGCCATGCCCACAAAGCTGAAAAAGATGCCGTAATAGAGGTAGCTAAAACTAATACTTAACGAGACGGTTTTATTGTTGGCACTCATGTCCGACATGATCCACGCGCCCCAGGCGGCAAGCGCGAAAAAGCCGCATGAGATTAGGGTGGTGAGACGGTATTGGATATTTTTACCTAAACCAGAAAGCTTATGGCTAAACAGATCCACCGCCAGGTGCTCGCTGCGTACCCAAGCAGACAGTGATCCAAAGCCAATCGCGTAGATGGCCAGCATAGACGCCATCTCCTCGGTCCAGGGCATACCGATTCCGAGCAGGTCACGGGCAATGACGGCCGCCACGATTAACAGCAGAATAGCCGCCATGAGCGCCACGCCCACCCCGTCACAAAGACGAGTAACGCTGCGCAGCGTATAGAAAGCAATTCGATCCAGGCCCTTGTTGGGCGCTACGGCGTCTTCCACAGGAGAACTCCTTACCCTGACGTCTTCTTGGTTATGTATGAAAATTTATTGGTCATGAAAGCTTACTTGACATGAAAAACAACGACGGCCCAATGGGCCGTCGTTGCGTCTGTCCGGTGCGTATATTACTCGCTGTCGTTACCCAGCGCATCTTCACGAACGCCGTCGGCCATTTCAGCCATGACACGATCGATGGCCGGTAACGCCGCTTCGCGGAAAGGCGTAACATCCGGCTCAATGACAGTCATGCCTTCCTCCTGAAGCGCATCCAGATAGAACTCATCAAGTTCACGCTCTTGCTCTGATCCGTATTGACGAGCTACGTCGATCGCCTCTTCGATCAGCGCTTGATCTTCCTCTTCTAGTCCCTCCCACCAGCGAGAACTAGCCACCCAGCTCCACGGAAACTGCACGTGGCTGGTCATGATCAGGTAGTCCTGCACTTCCCATAAACGACGGGTATAGGGTGAGGAAAGCGAGTTCTCATGACCATCTACCTGGCCGGTCTGCATGGCGAGATAAATCTCTGGCGCTGGCACGTTCACTACCTGAGCGCCGATCTCTTCCCACACTTCCAGCCATACTGGTAGCGAAGGCAGGCGCAGGCGGAAACCTTCCAGATCCGCCGGCGAGTGGATCTCCTTGTTAGCGGTCATGTGGCGGGGCCCGCGGTGCTGCAGACCAAAATACTTCAGGCCGCCCTGGTTTTCTGCTTTTTCAACCAGCGCTTGGCCGGAAGGACTCTCCATATAGGCGTCGACTTCATCCCAGGTGGTAAAGACAAAGGGAACCGTAATGGCGTCATACTCAGGCGCATACTGTTGACGCCAGTTACCACCGGTCAGGGAGAGCTGGGTTTGGCCCAGGTTAAGCAGCTCCAACACGGCATTCTCACCGCCCAAAGAGCCCGCCAAAAAGGGACGCACTTCAAAGCGGCCTGGAGCCTGCTCTTCCAGATACTCAGCAAAGCGTTCCACCGCAGCGCTTTCCGAGCCGCCCTCACTCATGGTGTTGTTAACTTGAATTTCGATGGGATTCGCCAAGACGAACGGCGCCGTCGTTAGCATGCCTAGGGTAGCCAGCGTGGCAAGCAGTTGTTTCCGCATGGGATAGACTCTCTACGGTTGTCGTTATTGGATGTGGTTCTTGTAACTTTCAGGTAACGCTTACGTGATCTTGAAACATGCATCCCACGGGCTCAAATCGAGGTTCAAGAAGGCTGACTTCGTAAAATACGATGGCTAGAAACGCTGCTATAACGGGCTTTTAAATCCGCCCCATCACGGCCGTACGACCAAAGATGAATACCGAGCTCCTTTAATCAACCGCTGTTTAGCTTGGTTTAGGCCATTGAAAGGATAGCTATTGGTGCTTTGCTTTCTCAAACCACGAAGTCATAAGGAGAATTTCTTGAGCTATTGCTCATTCTCTTTCAGGGTAAGGTGATCCACCAAATGCCGGGCAGTCACGTGAAGCGAGGCGTAACGGCGCATGCCAATCACCAGTTCTCTCTGGGCCCAAGGGTCGCTCAGCGGGATGCTTTTCAGCTGCAGATCGCCTAAGTCACGGTAGATGGTTTGCTCAGGCAGTACGCCAACGCCCATACCATGGTGGATCATGCGGCAAATGGCATCGAAACTGCGCACTTGAATGCGCATGCGTAGCGCTTTACCTGCTAGGTTAGCTTGCTCATTCAACAGCGATTGCAGCGAGGCATCCTGCTGTAAGCCAATAAAATCGAAGGCCAGCGCTTCATTAAAAGCGATGCTCTCGCGCCCAGCCAAAGGATGATCGATAGGGGTCATCAACACGAGTCGATCTTGTCGATAGGAGAGCTGCTGAAGGTCGGGCGCCGCCACATGGCCGGCAAAGATACCGATATCGGTCAGGCCATCGCGAACGGCAGCGATAATTTCACTGCTGACCCGCTCCTGAAGATCAATTTTGATTTCAGGATAGAGGCGAGAAAAGGCGCTGAGATCCTGGGGAAGAAAGGCAATGATTGCCGAGGTATTGGAGTGGATACGCACATGGCCGCGCACGCCTTCCCCGTACTCGCTGAGTTCGGCCTGCAGGCGCTCAATGTTATCCATAATACGCCGGGCATGGTGAAGAAACGCTTGGCCTGCGGGTGTCAGCTCCACCCCTCGTGGCCGTCGATAGAGCAGCGTGGTGCCCACCAGCGCTTCCAGGTCACTTATTCGCTTACTCACCGCAGCTAGCGCTAAGTGTTCACGCTCCGCTGCCGCCGTCAAACGACCCTCATCCGCCACGGAGATAAACAGTTTAAGGGTAACAAAATCAAAGCGGCGCATCCCACGAACTCCTTGAAAGCAAGCTCCCTATGGTAGCCCACACCTTCGCCAGCCACGAACCCTTTGTTACCCATTGCCTAATTGTCCCCTCTAGTTAGCTCACGCATGCTGGCAACATAGTAATAATCCAATGATAAGAGAGAGCCTTAATGAATGCTTCCGAAGCGCGCCAGCTTCCGCTACAGGGCTTAAAAGTACTTGAGCTTGGCCAACTGATTGCAGGGCCTTTCGCCACCAAACTGCTGGGCGAATTCGGTGCCGACGTGATTAAAATCGAGCCCCCCGGCACTGGCGATCCACTTCGCAAATGGCGAATGATTGAAGACGGCACCTCGCTGTGGTGGCACGTCCAAACCCGCAACAAGCGCTCGGTCGCGTTAGATTTACGCAGCGAAGAGGGCCAAGACCTGGTGCGCCAGCTCGCCGCCGAGGCCGATGTGGTGGTGGAAAACTTCCGCCCCGGCACGTTAGACAACTGGGGGCTGGGCTGGGAAGCGCTCTCTCAGCTCAACCCACGGCTGATCATGGTGCATATTTCCGGCTACGGGCAAACGGGGCCTTACCGCGACAAGCCTGGTTTTGGCGTGATTGGCGAAGCCATGGGCGGGCTGCGTTACCTCACCGGCCAGCCGGGAGAGCCTTCGGTGCGGGTGGGGGTGAGCATCGGCGACTCGCTTTCCGCGCTCTATGCCGTGATTGGCACACTACTGGCGCTTCAGGAGCGCAACCGCAGCGGTCTGGGTCAAGAGATTGATGTCGCGCTGTACGAGTCGGTATTTGCTATGATGGAGAGCCTGCTGCCAGAGTTCGATGCCAGCGGCCAGGTTCGCGAACCCAGCGGCAGCGCCCTGCCCGGCATTACCCCCTCAAACGCCTACCGCTGCCAGGGCGGCGATTACGTACTGATTGCCGGCAATGGCGACAGCATTTTCAAACGCTTAATGGGCGTGATTGGTCGTGATGATCTCGCCAACGACCCGGCACTGGCACACAACGATGGGCGCAGCCAGCAAGCCGATATGATTGATGCCGCCATTCAGTCCTGGACGGCAGATCGACCTCGGGATGCCATTCTGCAAGCCTTGGATGACGCCCGCGTGCCCGCAGGCTATCCCTACACGGCGGAAGATATCGCCTTTGATCCCCACTATTTGGCGCGGGAGATGATTCAAACCTTTACCCGCCCCAACGGTAAACCGCTAAAAGTACCCGGCGTACTGCCCAAGCTTAGCGCTACCCCTGGGCGAATCGGCGACGGCGGCCCCGCTCTTGGGCAACACACCGACGACGTGTTGGATGAGCTGGGAATCGACCACGAAACCCGTGCCAAACTGCGCCAAGCGGGCATTATTTGAGGAGCACATCATGAGCCAGCCAACGCCCTGCCCCACCAAGATAGAAATTAACGAAGTCGCTCCTAGGGACGGCCTGCAGATTGAAGCGCGCTTTGTGCCTACCGAAGAGAAAATCCGCTGGATCGATGCGCTCTCCACCACCGGCCTGCGGCGAATCGAAGCAACGTCGTTTACATCGCCTAAAGCGATTCCCAACCTACGCGATGCTGCTGAAGTGGTGACCGGCATCCAGCGTCGGGAAGGGGTCGATATCACCGTTCTAGTGCCCAACGTTAAGGGCACCGAGCGGGCGCTTGCCTGCCAAGTGGATGAGATCAATCTAGTGATGTCTGCCAGCAATAGCCATGGGCTGGCCAACCTGCGCATGACGCCGGAACAGTCCCTTGAACAGTTCGCGGCGATATTGGAAGTGACCCAGGGAAGCGGCGTGTTTATCAACGCCTCGCTATCGACGACCTTTGGTTGCCCCTTTGAAGGCGAGGTACCCGAAGCGCGAGTATTAGAGCTTGTTGAAAAGCTCGTGGCTCTTGGCATTCAGGGCGTCACGCTCTGCGATACCACTGGTATGGCCAACCCTGCCCAGGTCAAACGCCTATGCAAAGCAGCACTGGAGCGCTGGCCGGAAACGCCGTTCACGCTGCACTTCCACAACACTCGCGGCATGGGCTTAGCCAACGCCCTAGCGGCGTGGGAAGCAGGTATTAGCCGATTTGATGCCTCACTAGGTGGGCTGGGCGGCTGCCCCTTCGCCCCCGGCGCTAGCGGTAATGTATGCACCGAAGACCTGGTGCATATGTTTGAAGCCATGGGCGTCGATACCGGCGTCGATCTGGATGCACTGCTTGAAGTAGCTGCCACCCTTCCCGACCTTATCGGCCATGACGTGCCGGGGCAGGTGGTAAAAGCCGGGAAATCGACTCGGCGTTATGACATGCCTGTTCGCGATGCTTAAGCCGGCCCAATCACATGCTTCACTTCCAGATAAGCACTTAGCCCCCAGGGGCCCAGTTCACGCCCAATACCGCTGCGCTTGAAGCCGCCCCAGGCGGTTTCAGGTAGTACTAGCTGCTCGCTGTTGTACCAGATGCTACCGGCTTTAAGCTGACGGCCAATGCGCTTTGCCCGCTCGGGATCGCCGCTAATCACCGTGGCTGCCAGACCAAAGACGCTGTCGTTGGCAAGCTGAATCGCCTCGGCTTCGCTTGCAACGCTGTGGCCGCAGAGCACCGGGCCAAAAATTTCTTCCTGCCACAGGCGGCTCTCTAGCGGTACATCACGGTAGAGTGTAGGCGCAAGGAAGTAGCCCTTCTCTGGCAGCGTGCGGTGTCGCTTGTCGCGCACTGCCGCTAGTCCTTCCTGTTCGGCAATATCCAGATAGCGCTGCACGGCGTCGCGCTGCTTGGCGCTGGTCAACGGCCCTAAATCCGTACCTTCAGCAAGCGGGTCGCCCAGCGTTAGCGCATCCATACGTTCAGCAAGCGCGGCATAAAGGGCTTCGGCCACATTTTCGTGCACCAGTAAACGCGAGGTCGCCGAACAGATTTGCCCGGCATTGAAGTAGATCCCGGCCATTACCCAGTCGGCGGCCTGTTCCGGGTCGGCGTCTTCCATCACCAGGATCGGCGATTTCCCCCCCAGCTCCAGGGAGACGCTGGCGGTACGGGCGCTTGCCGCTTGCATCACCGCTTCACCGACGCGGTTGCTGCCTGTAAAGGAAATTTTATCCACATCCGGATGGTTGGTCAGCGGTGCACCGATGCCCTCACCGTCGCCGTTTAGCAGGTTGAGCACCCCAGCAGGTAGGCCAATCTCCAGGGCTATTTCTGCCAGCACCCGCTCGGGGAGCGGAGTGACTTCGGACGGTTTGAGCACCGCGGCACAACCGGCCGCCAAGGCGGGCGCCAGCTTCCAGGCGCTGGTCACCAGCGGGAAATTCCACGGCGCAATCAGCCCCACGACGCCCACGGGGTCGTGATAAGTGCGCGCCTCAACGCCCTCCATTTCCACGCTGACCAACTCGCCCTGGCGGGCATCCAGTGCCTTGGCCTGCCCGGCGTAGTAGCGATAGCAGGCAATCGCGTCGTCTAGATCGATCTCCGCTTCTGCCAGCGGCTTACCGTTGTTGGTCGCCGAAAGCGTGATAATCGGGTCTCGGCGGGCTTCCAGCGCATCGGCAAACCTCTCAAGGTATTTTGCCCGTGCGCTGCCGCCCAGCGCCTGCCAGGCGGGCTGCGCCAGCTTTGCGGCTTTGACGGCGGCGTCGACATCCGCGGCGTCACCTGCCGTAACCTGGGCAATCCGCACTTCGCGGTAAGGATTCATCACGTCGAGCAGGCGGGTGCCCGCCGAGGGCTCCCACTGGTTGTTGATGAATTGGTGGTCAACAACCGAAGGGTAATCAATCAGGGAGGTCATGGGCATTATCGTGGCTCCTTTAATAGGTCGTGTTGGCGAAGCCAATCATCGATGAGCGTTGTGAGATGCTGGCCGCTAAAGCTGGGGAAATGGCCGCCGTGCACGGTGCGGACGGGCAGCCTGCGCAGCCGCCGCATGCTGGCAGCGTAGTCGGTAAGGTCGCTGTGCCAGAGGTCTTCAATGAGCGGGCCATCGTAAATCAGATCGCCCGAGATCAGCGTCTGGGTGGCCGCCTCCCACAGGGCGATGCCGCCGGGGGAGTGACCCGGGGTATGGATCACTTCCCATTGACGGTTCCCTAAGTCCAGTATTTCGCCATCCGCCAGCGGGCACACCTGCTGCGGTGCCGTGATGCGGTAGCGGCTGTGCGAATAAGGCTTGGCAGGCAGCGCTTCAAACATGTCATCGCTGAGAAACAGGTCAGCCAGGGTGCGCGTGTTATCGGGTGAGGCCAGGATGTCCGCCTCAGCGGCATGCACATGGCAACAGCCAAACTCGTGGGCGGCGCCGATATGGTCAAAGTGCGTGTGGCTGGCAACCGCCAGCAGGTCACGCTCGGCAAGCTGCGCCACGTGCTGACGTAGCGGCACTGCTCCCAGGCCAAAGTCCACGACCATGCCCCGCTTGCTGCCCTGGACATGCCAGATATTGCAGCGATAAAACGGCTTGATCCACGGCTCGTCGATCAGGGTGATACCGTCTGCCTTGCTGGCAGTACGGTACCACTGCTGTGCATTGATGCGCTCAAGGCTCATGCGGGCACCCGCTTGGCGAGGGCAACCTTGCTGACCACAAAATAGAGCGCGCCGGTGATCACGAAAACCGGCAGCGACGCGCCAAAATCAAGCGGCGCGACCCAGTTCCAGTAGTAAGCAAGTAGCGCGCCGACCGCGTAGCTGCCCAGCGCCAGCCAGTTGAAGGCGGGAAGGCTATGTTCAGCCTGGATCAGCTGTGCCGAGGTATAGCGCTGGCGCCCCAGCAGGTAGTAATCCACGATCATCAGCGAAAAGGCCGGAATAAAGACGCTGCCGATAATCAACAGAAAGGTCTGGAACTGGTCAAGAATGCCGGGGATGAGCGCACCGATGACCGACACCACGCCAATGATCAACGCCGGTTTCCAGAACGGCACCTTCGGGCGCACGCTCATGAACGAAAGCGTCGCGCTGTAGACGCACATCACGTTGGTGGTCAGCACTGAAAAGAAAATCACCAGGGCGGCGGGCAGTCCGAAACCGAAGCCGCTGAGCAGGGTCGTCGGGTCGTAGGTGGGCTCCATACCCACGCTGATCGACAGCGCTGATACCGTGGCACCTAAGCCCATCGCCACCAGCGTTGCCACCACGTAGCCGCCCCAGGTGCCCACAACGGCAGCTTTTAGCGAGCGGCAGTGGCGGTTGTAGTCCGCCGCCAATGGAATCCAGGAGAAAGCCGTCGCGACCACGATATCGAACACCACGCCGCCGCCCAACACGCCTTCGGGTTCCAGCTGGGTGATGCTCGGCAGATCGTAATGGCGATTGAGCGCGAACAGCACCACCGCCGAGAGCCCCAGCATCAGCAGTGCCGCTATCTTCTCGACTTTCTCGATTCCCAGGTGGCCACGCAGAGCAATCAGCACCACCAGGGATTCACAAATGACCGTGAAGAGCGCCACATTGGAGTAACCGGTCAGGCTTTCCACGGCGTAGTCCAGACTCATGCCGGCGAGCAGCGCCTGAATCCAGCTCCACGCTATCAGCGCCAATAGATTCACCCAGGCGGGGAAATTAGCGCCTTTTCTGCCGAAGGTGCCCCGCGCCAGCACCATGGTGGTCATGCCGGTTTGCTGGCCCATCACCCCGATCAATACCAGCGGGATGATGCCGATTGCCGAACCAATCAAGATCAGCAGCATGGCATGTTGGAAGGTCAGGTCAGGGACTAAAAACATGCCGGTCAGGATGGTGGTGACCACCACGTTGGCGCCGAGCCACAGCGCAAAGGTTCCCGGCAGCCCAAGGCTGTGTTCAACGTCGTCGGCTGACAGGGTGTCCTGGCCGAGCACATGATTATTCTTCATTGTTATCTCCTGGTAACATCAGGTTTTTCTGCCAGGCAGCGGCGTCAATTTCGATCAGTAACGGCCCGGTCGCTTCACGGTTGGCGAGCGCCTTGGCAAACTCAGTGGGGCTTTCTACCAGTACGCCGGGACAGCCAAAGCCTTCGGCCAGGGTGAGGAAGTTGGGTGCTTGAATATCCACGCCCAAACGCGCCACACCGTTGGCATCCATATAGCGACGAATCTCTTCGTAACCGGCGTTGTGCCAAAGCACAATCACCACCGGCAGACGCGCTTCTACCGCCGTTGCTATTTCCGAGAGCGTAAACATCACCCCGCCGTCGCCCACCAGTGCCACCACCGGCAGATCCGCCCGCGCCAGCTGTGCGCCCAACGCCGCCGGTAGCCCATAGCCCAAGGTGCCGTAGCCCGTTGAGGCATTGAAATAACGCCTTGGCGCGGGCTGGCTGACCAGATGGTTACCGGCATACACCGGCGCGGTGGAGTCGCCCACCAGAATGGCCTCAGGTAGGTGCTCGGCAAGCGTTGCATACAGCGGCACAAAGTCGCTGAAGGCCGGGTCGTTGGGTAGATTCAGCGCGCTCAATACGGCAGCGGTTCGCACCTTGCCGTCGCGCTGCAATGGCTCGGAGAAATGGCCCAGTAGAAGCTCAAGGCTACGCCCGGCATCGCCGACTAGCCCCAACGCTACGCGCTGGTTGCGCACCAGCTGCTCTGGGTCGAGGTCAATACGAATCAACGTGCCGTTGAGATGAAAGCCACCATCAAACACCACGTCATAGTCGGTCTCGCCAAGTTCAGTGCCCACCGCCAGAATCACATCGGCGTTGGCCGCCAGCTCGCGCACCGCGGGCAAAGCTGCATTGGCACCCAAATCCAGCGGGTGGTCACGGCCCAGCAGGCCTTTGGCGTTGATCGTGGTCGCCGTAGGCGCATCGAGCTTTTCTACCAATGCTCGTGCCGCCTCGGGTGATGCCGCGCAGCCACCGCCCAGCAGCACCAGAGGCTGCTTCGCCGCCTTCAGCAGGCGAGCAGCTTCGACAAGCCCTTCCGGATCAGGCGCGGCGCGGTAAAGCCTCGGCGCCTGCCAACTCACCGGCGCGTTCACCGGTGCATTGAACAGGTCGATGGGGATTTCGATGTGCACCGGGCCCGGCCGCGCGCCGTTGAACACGGTAAAGGCGCGGGCCAGCACCTCGGGTAGCGTATTGGCGTCCAACAGCGTATGGCTGAACCGCGCAACGCCGTTGATCATCTGCTGCTGGCTGGGCAGCTCGTGCAGCCGCCCTTGGCCCATCCCAAGCGTATCGCGACGATTCACGCTGGAGATCACCAGCATGGGGATCGAATCCGCCAGGGCCTGGCCCATGGCGGTCGCCATATTGGTCATCCCAGGCCCGGTGATAATCAGGCACACCCCCGGCTGTCCGCTGGCGCGGGCATAGCCATCGGCCATAAACCCCGCGCCCTGCTCATGGCGCGGGGTTATATGCTGCACATTGCTGCCTTCCAGACCGCGATAAAGCTCCACCGTATGCACACCCGGGATGCCGAACAGGGCGCGCACGCCGTAAGTCTCATGCAGCAGCCGGATCAGCAGTTCGGCACAGGTCATGGTCGCTTGATTGGTCGTTGCATCAGTATTCGTTGCATCAGCGTTCATTGCAGGCCCCTTAGAAGAAAAACGTGTGGGCCATAAAGGCAATGATCGGCAGCGTAATGGCGGTACGCAGCAGGAAGATGGCGACCAGTTCCCAGAGCTTGATGGGGATTTTCGACTTGAGCAGCAGCGCGCCGATTTCCGACATGTAGATCAATTGGGTGAGCGACAGGCAGGCAATCACAAAGCGGGTGAGTTCGCTTTCGATATTGGTCGCCAGCACCGCGGGCAGGAACATATCGGCAAAGCCCACCAGGGTGGCAGGCGCCGCCGCTTCTGCCTCGGGAATCCGCAGCAGCTCAAGCACCGGCACCATGGGGTAGGAAAGCCAGGTAAACAGCGGGGTAAATTCCGCCAGAATCAACGCCACCGTGCCAATGGCGAACACCAAGGGAAGTAAGCCGAGGAAAATATCCATCACGTTGAGGAGCGCCAAACGTGCCAGCTCTCGGGGCCCAGGAGCTCCGGCGGCGCGATTGGTGGCCTGAATCAAGCTGTAACGAAACAGACCCACTTTTTCAGTGCGCTCTTCGCTCAACTGGCAGCCCACCGGCTCGTAATAGTCATTGGACTTGCGCGACAGCGGCGGCAGGCGCGGCACGATGACCGCCGCGATCAATCCGGAGACCACCACCGTGAAGTAGAACTGCACAAACAGGTGGTTGATATCCACGAAGCTGGTGACGAGCAGCGCAAACGCAATCGAGACCACCGAAAAGTTGGTGGCAATGACCGAGGCTTCGCGGCGGTTATAGAAGCCCTGCTCGTACTGCTGCGTGGTGATCAGCACGCCGACGGTGCCCGATCCCATCCAGGAGGCAGTGGCATCGATGGCGCTGCGCCCCGGCAGGTTAAAAATCACCCGAAATGGCTTACGTACCATACTGCCGATGAACTCCATAAAGCCAAACTCGACCAGAAACGGCAGCAGCAGCGCGGCAAAGAAAAAGAAGGTGAGCAGTACCGGCGCCAAGTCATTGAGCATCACGCCACCGGTAAAGGAAGCGGTCACGAACTCAGGCCCGAACTGAAAATAGGTCATCACAGCAAAAAGCGCGCCTAATACGCGCATCGCAAGCCACACCGGGCCAACATGAAACATTTCGTGCAGCATGCCCTTTTTGGCCCAGGATGGGTTAGCTAACTTGGCGTAAATCGTCGCTACCACCGATAGGCAGAGTACCACTACCGCAATAGCTGGCAGCGCCGAGCCCAGCAAGGCCTGCAAACTATCGGCCATGAGCCCCATGCCGATGTTAATGGTATCGCCCACCTGAAAAGGGACGAGAAACAGCAGCACCCCAATTAGCGAGGGAATGATAAATTTCAGTAATTGCGCGCGGGGTATCGGTGCCGACGAGGTCGGCTGTTCCGATTTAACGTTGCTATACGACATAGGAGTCACCCATTGGAAGTGATTATTGGAGGTGGGCTGGCGGCGTAGCTAGTCAGTACTTTTTTATTTAGTCGCTATTTCTTTGATAGCTATCTATTTGTTAGCTATGTGGTCAGCATCACTCGCTGTGTTTAACGCCCGGCAGTACGCAGAGCATTTCATACAGCAGCGTGGCGCCCATCAGCGCGGTGTTGCCGCTGGGGTCGTAAGGCGGTGATACTTCCACCAGGTCGCAGCCGACAATATTGAGCCCAGCGGCACCGCGAACCAGCTCCAATCCTTGGCTAGAGGTCAGTCCCCCCATTTCCACCGTGCCGGTACCGGGGGCAACAGAAGGATCCAGGCCGTCGATGTCGAAACTGATGTACACCGGGATATCGCCCATCTGCTCGCGCACTTCCTGCATCAACGGCGCTAGAGAGCGATACCAGCACTCTTCGGCGGGAACGACGCGAAAGCCCTGATCGCGGCACCAGTCAAAATCCTCAGCGGCATAGCCGGTACCGCGCAGGCCGATTTGCACTACCTTGCCATGGGCCAATAAACCCTCCTCCTGGGCACGACGAAACGGCGTGCCGTGGGCAATTGGCTCGCCGAACATGTGCTCATTGACATCGGCATGGGCATCGATATGAATCAGCCCCACCGGGCCGTGCTTTTTGGCCATGGCGCGGAGGATAGGCAGCGTGAGCGTATGTTCTCCGCCCAGGGTCAGCGGAATGCAGTCATGTTTCAGCACCTCATCGTAAAAGGCGGTGATGATGTCGACGCTTTTAGGCAGGTGGAAAGTATTGATGGGTACATCGCCGATATCGGCGACCTGCAGGCTTTCAAAGGGCGCGGCGCGGGTCGCCATATTGTAGGGGCGCAGCATGCGCGACTCGTCGCGAATCTGGCGCGGCCCAAGCCGCGTGCCGGGACGGTTTGAAGTGCCAATATCCATAGGGATACCAATAAATGCCGCGTCTAATCCCTCGGCGGTTTCTTGAGTAGGCAAGCGCATCATGGTGGCAGGGCCTGCAAAGCGCGGCATGGTGTTGCCACCCAGGGGCTGATTAAACTCTGGCATACACATCTCCTTATATTTTTTGGCGGTGTGAGCACGGTGTAGGTATTGGCCTAGCTCTTTTCACTACTCTTCTAAAGACATTGCACAGACCATGCCAAGTCGTAGATGCCTATAAAGTGGTGGGATTAACGACCAAACGATGCAAAAATGAATCAACTAGAAGCTTTTTCAATTCATTTTTGAATCAATAATTCAAAAATGAATCACTCAGAGGAGGCGGCTGCGATGAGTGAAATAGACAGGCGCGTGCTGCGAACCATTGTGGAGACCGCAAACGACCACTTCTTTATTGTCAGTGGCGATGGGCAAATAGTGGACATCAGCCCAGGAGCCGAAGCGGTTTACGGAGTATCCAGAGAGGAGTTGCTCTCCAGCAGTGTGCAGCAACTGCAAGCGGCCGGGGTACTCAAACCCTCCATCACCATGGAAGTAATGCGCACCCGCCGGCCTGCGCAGCTTATGCAGGTCACCGGAACAGGCCGCCGGGTGATTGCCGAAGCCTACCCAGTGTTCGTCGACGGCAAGCTTGAGCGCATTATCAGCCGCTCGAGGGATTTAACCGACTTGCAGCTATTGCAGGACGAGTATGCGCTGCTGCAAAAACGCTTTAGCGAACACTTAAAGCGCAGTCAGGCAGCGCCAGACGCGGAAGAGCAGGCTCTGGATGACGCCCTGGACAATTTGCAGGTGCGCAGCAGCGTGATGCGTGAAATTGCGCTGCTGCTTAAACGGGTCGCCCCTTCGGATGCCAACGTGCTGATGCTGGGGGAATCAGGTGTGGGTAAAAGCGCCTTTGCCAAACAGCTACACCGCTGGAGCCAGCGCTGTGACGGCCCCTTTATTGACGTTAACTGCGCGGCGATTCCCGAGAATCTGTTTGAATCCGAGATGTTTGGCTACCAGCCCGGCGCTTTCAGCGGTGCCGCTCGCCAGGGCAAAGCCGGGCTGTTAGAGCAGGCCGAGGGCGGCACGCTGTTTTTGGATGAAATAGGCGAGCTGCCGCTGCTAATGCAAACCAAACTGCTCAAGGTGATCCAGGACGGTAGTTTGACCCGACTGGGTGACACCCGATCACGCAAGGTCAATTTTCGCTTGGTTGTGGCGACCAATCAGGATTTGGGCAAGCAAGTAGAAGCCGGACTTTTCCGTCTGGATCTTTACTACCGCCTCAATGTGATCCCCGTGACCCTGCCGCCGCTACGTGACCGGCGGGAGGATATCCCCGACCTGGTTGAAGCGTGTTTAAACCGGCTCAACCAGCGCTATGGGCGGCAAAAAATCCTTGATACCCGCGTTTGGTCGACCCTGATGGGCAGCGAATGGCCGGGGAATGTCCGTGAGCTGGAGAATTGGCTAGAAAGAGCCTGGCTTTCCAGCCCCACCGATCAAATCGAGGTGCCCGCCGCACTCCCTCACGCCGAGCAGCATCCGGCCAACTTGCCGAGCGTCTCGCCAGCAACGTCGGCAGTAGCACTCGAACCCCAGGAAACCCTCAAGCAATACCTAGCGCGGCTGGAGCGTGAAACCCTTGAGGAGCTGTGCAACACACTCCCCAGCACCTACGCCATTGCCGAACGACTGGGCATTAGCCAATCCAGCGTGGTGCGCAGGCTGCAGCGTTATGGCATTAAGGTCGCCAGGTGATTCTCTGCTTGACACAACTGCTGTCATCAACCATCCATGTAAGTGTCATGAAACGGCAACACCTTCAACACAAGCTGAACCAATAACAACCAACAGCCGGTGATGTGTGTGCTATGTCAAACCAATCGCGAATACGCTTAGAGGGCGTCACTAAACGTTGGGGTGCCTCTGCGGCTGTGGATGGTATTTCGTTTGATGTTACCCCAGGGCAGTTTGTCATTCTGCTCGGCCCTTCAGGCTGCGGTAAATCCACCACGCTACGCATGATTGCAGGCTTGGAAGAAGCCAGCGACGGCCAAATTCATATTGGCGAACGCGACGTCACGCGCCTGCCGCCCGGCGACCGTGGGCTAAGCATGGTATTCCAGTCCTATGCGCTGTTTCCGCATTTGAGTGTGGCTGACAATATCGTGTTTGGCCTGCGCAGCCGCAAAGTCCCCAAAGCCGAGCAGCGCCAGCGACTGGCCAAGGTCGCCGAACTGGTCGATTTAACCGATTACCTAAACCGCAAACCTGCCCAGCTTTCCGGCGGCCAACGCCAGCGGGTGGCTTTGGCGCGCTCGGTGATCTCCGAACACCCGATCTGCTTGATGGACGAGCCACTCTCCAACCTGGACGCCCGGCTGCGCAGCGATATGCGCCGGGAAATCAAAGCACTACAAAGCCGCCTGAACATGACGGTTATCTACGTCACCCACGACCAGGTGGAAGCCATGAGCATGGGTGATCGTGTGATTCTGATGCAGCACGGCAAAATCGTCCAGGACGGCACCCCGGACGAGCTCTATAACCGCCCCGCTAGCGCCTTTGCCGCCAGCTTTATTGGCAGCCCCGCCATGAATCTGCTGCCATTAGTGGCCGGTGAGAATGGCGCCGTTATCGAAGGTGAACCCAGTACCCCCGTAGCCCCCTTGGAGGCCGCTGGTGGCCACTTGGGCATCCGCCCGGAAGATGTTGAGCTGCGAATTGCACCCGGTTCCGGCGTGCCCGCTAACGTATTAAGTGAAGAGTACTTGGGAGCGGACACTATTGCGTATGTCGCGGTGGGTTCGCACACCCTACGCGTGCGGCTTAGCGGCAAGCAGACACTAACAGGCCAGCCATGCAGCCTCTATTGGACGTCAGAGAACACACACCTTTTCGATGCCGAAGGCCTGCGGCGTGATGACCTGACGCCGACCCGATTACCCAGCTCATCTCGAAGCATTCCTCGTCCACCGGCGGTGGGCTCTTTCCAACACTGACAGCAGTATTGACACTTGCGGAGTCTCCTATGCGTTTGCGTACCCCTTTTGCAATGACCGCCCTGGCAGCGGGCTTGTTAAGCGCCGCCCAGGTAAACGCGGATAGCGTTGATCTGACCATGTACTACCCGGTCGCGGTGGGCGGTGCACTCACCGACGTCGTTGATAACCTGGTGGAAGAGTTTGAAAGCGAATACCCCGATATCAATGTGGAAGCGATCTACGCCGGTAACTACGACGATACCCGCGTGCGCGCCATGTCGGCGATGGAAGCGGGCGAAACGCCTCAGCTGTCGGTCATGTTCTCCATCGACCTGTACGAGCTGATTGAGCAGAACGCCATCGTCGCCTTTGACGATCTGGTTGAAACCGATGAAGAGCGCGAATGGCTCGATGGCTTCTATCCTGGGCTGATGGAAAATGGCCAGCTGGATGGCAAAACCTACGGCATCCCCTTTCAGCGCTCCACCATCGTACTGTTCTGGAACAAAGACGCCTTTGAAGCCGCTGGCCTAGACCCCGAAACTCCCCCAGAGAACTGGGAAGAGATGGCCGAGATGGCGGCGACCGTGCGCGAAGCCACCAACGGCGAGCAGTGGGGCGTGATGGTGCCGTCGACTGGCTACCCCTACTGGATGTTCCAGGCCTTTGCCTTTCAGAACGGCCACCGGCTAATGAGCGAAGATGGCACCGAGGTCTACTTCGACGACCCCGCAGCGGTTGAAGCACTGGAGTACTGGGTGTCACTGGCCACCGAGCATAACGCCATGCCCGACGGCACCATCGAGTGGGGCACCCTGCGCCAGAACTTCCTGGAAGAGTCCACGGCGATGATGTGGCACACCACGGGCAACCTGACCGCGGTACGCAGCGAAGCCAATTTTGATTTTGGCGTCGCCATGCTGCCGATGAAAACCCAGCGCGGTAGCCCAACCGGCGGCGGCAACTTCTACATTTTTGAAGACGCCACTGAAGAAGAACAGCGCGCGGCCATGACCTTTATTCGCTGGATGACCGCTCCCGAACGCGCCGCTGCCTGGTCGATTGAAACCGGCTATATGGGGGTTAGCCCCGCCGCTTATGAGACCGACGCGCTACAAGGCTACGTGGAAGAGTTCCCACCCGCCGCGGTCGCCCGCGACCAGCTTGAACACGGCACGGCAGAGCTTTCTACCTACCAGGGTGGCCGCATTCGCCGCGCCTTGGATAACGCCGTACAGGCGGCACTCACCGGACAAATGACACCGCAAGAAGCGCTTAGTCAGGCGCAGCAAGAGGCCGACAGCGTGTTGCGCCGCTACGCCCGCTAATCGTTAGGCATTTCACTGTTTGCCGGGGCATGCCCCGGCTTTTCCAACGTGCGGTACGTCTCTATGTCATTCACCAACCACCGCAAAATGCAGCTCTACGGCGCGCTTCTGCTGCTGCCCGCTGCGCTACTGCTGACTACGTTTGCTTATTTACCAACCGTGACAACGGTCATTAACAGCCTGTTTTTACCCGGCTTTCGCGATGCACCCACTGAATTCGTAGGCCTTGAAAATTATCAGGTGTTGTTCGATGACCCGACGTTTTGGAAAGTAGCGCGTAACAACTTAATTTACGCCGTCGGTACGATTCCTACGTCCATCGCGCTTGCCTTGGGTATGGCGCTGTTCGTCAATGGCAAGCTTCGCGGGCGGGGCTTTGTGCGCATGGCCTACTTTACGCCGACGATTCTACCCATGATCGCCGCGGCCAATATCTGGATGTTTTTCTACGCGCCGCAGATTGGCCTGTTCAATAGCTTGCTCGGTGCACTGGGGTTTTCAGGGGTGAACTGGCTCGGCGATCCAAGCGTTGCGTTAAGCTCGGTGATCGTGATGTCGGTGTGGAAAGAAGCCGGTTTTTTTATGATCTTCTACCTGGCGGCGCTACAGAGTGTGCCACCCGAGCTAAAAGAGGCAGCTGACTTAGAAGGCACTAGCCGCTGGAGCTTCTTCTGGCGGGTCACATTTCCGCTACTCATGCCCACCACGCTGTTTGTGCTGATCAATGCCCTGATTAACTCGGTGCGGGTCGTGGATCACCTATTTATCTTGACCAAGGGCGGGCCCAATAACGCCACCAACCTGCTGCTCTACTACGTTTACGAGAATGCGTTCTCGTTCTTTGACCGCACCACGGCAGCCACCATTACGGTGGTTATTCTGCTGGTGCTTGCGGTAGTGGCCACGCTTAAGTTCACGATTTTAGATCGCAGGACGCACTATCAATGAATACAACCACTACCTATGCGCCCCGCTCCCGTTTCTTCTCAATTCCAGCGCTGGAAACCGTGGCCGCGTGGCTACTGGCGATTATTTGGATTTTTCCGCTGCTGTATGCCTTTTGGGCCGCCTTCCACCCCAGCGAATTTATGGTGAACTTTGAGCTCTTCGCCCCGCTGACACTGGAGAACTTCACTAACGCCTGGTCTCAAGCGCCCTTTGCCCGCTACTACCTGAACACCTTTGCGCTGGTGACAGGGGTGGTGATCGGACAATTTATCGTGTGTACCCTGGCAGCGTTTGCCTTTGCGCGCTTTCCGATTCCCGGCAAAAACGTTCTGTTTATGCTGGTGCTGATTCAGCTCTTTGTGTTCCCCGAAGTGCTGATTGTCGAGAACTACCGCATCGCCAGTGAGCTGGGGCTGATCAACACCATCACCGGGATTGGCTTACCTTATGTGGCTAGCGCCCTGGGTATCTTTCTGCTCCGCCAAACCTTTAAAACCATCCCTCGTGAGCTGGAAGACGCCGCCCGCATCGAAGGCTGTAACTGGCTGGAAATTTTGTGGAAGGTCTACGTACCGCTAGCCAAGCCCACCTACCTTGCTTACGGGCTGGTCTCGATCAGCCACCACTGGAACAACTTTATCTGGCCGCTAGTGGTCACCAACTCGGTAGAGAGCCGTCCGCTCACGGTCGGGTTAGGCGTCTTTTCTGCGCCGGAAACCGGCGTCAATTGGGCGACTGTGAGCGCCGCAACGTTGCTCAGTATCGCGCCCCTGCTAGTAGCTTTCCTGCTATTCCAACGTCAGTTCGTGCAGTCGTTTTTACGGGCGGGGATTCGCTAGGCAAAATCCTTTGAGCTTTCGTGCGACAATTCTCCCTCAAGCACGCGATAAGGAGAGCATCGATGCACGGCGACCCTCACCCGGCAGCCCTCAAGGTACTGCAGGAGGTATTTGGCTACGACAGCTTTCGCGGCCCGCAGCAGGCCATCATTGGGCATGTGATCGCCGGTGGCGATGCGCTGGTGCTGATGCCCACCGGCGGCGGCAAGTCGCTGTGCTATCAGATCCCTGCACTGCTGCGCGAAGGCACTGCCATTGTGGTCTCGCCGCTGATCGCGCTGATGCAGGATCAGGTCGCGGCGCTTGAGCAGAACGGGGTCAGGGCGGCTTACCTGAACTCCAGCCTCGATTATCAAGAGGCGGTCGAGGTTGAGAACCGCCTGCGTGCGGGAGAACTGGATCTTTTGTATGTCGCGCCCGAGCGGCTGGCCACGCCCCGTATGCAGATGCTGCTGGAGCAGACCCGGATTGCGCTGTTCGCTATTGATGAAGCCCACTGCGTCTCCCAGTGGGGCCACGATTTTCGCCCCGAGTATCGCCAGCTTTCCCAGCTTCACCAGCGCTTTCCCCAGGTACCGCGCATAGCCCTGACCGCCACCGCCGATGTGCCCACCCGGGGCGATATCATGGAGCATCTGCAGCTCCAGGAAGCGGCGCTTTACAACAGCGGCTTTGACCGGCCCAACATTCGCTACCATATCGCTGAGAATCAGGGTAACGCCAAGGAACAGCTGCTGCGCTTTATTCGCGAGCACCACGACGGCGAGGCGGGTATCGTCTACTGCCTTTCCCGGCGCAAAGTGGAGGAGACCGCCGCCTGGCTGGAGCGCCAGGGGCTGACGGCACTGCCCTACCACGCGGGGCTTCCCCCGGAGCAGCGCCAGCACCACCAGACCCGCTTTCTACGTGAAGATGGCGTGGTCGTCGTGGCCACCATCGCCTTTGGCATGGGCATCGACAAGCCGGACGTGCGTTTTGTGGCCCACCTTAACCTGCCCAAGAGCATCGAAGCCTACTACCAGGAGACCGGCCGCGCCGGGCGTGACGGCCTGCCCGCCGATGCCTGGATGGCCTATGGACTTCAGGATGTGATCACGCTGCGCCAGATGCAGCAGGACTCCAGCGCCGCCGACCATCAAAAGCGCATCGAACAGCAGAAGCTCGACGCCATGCTGGGGCTGTGTGAAATCATCAGCTGCCGTCGCCAGGCGCTGTTGCACTATTTTGGCGATCACCTGGACGCCCCCTGCGGCAACTGCGATAACTGCCTCACCCCACCCGAGACCTGGGAGGCCACCGTGGCGGCGCAAAAGGCGCTCTCCTGTGTCTACCGCACCGAGCAGCGTTTCGGCGTGATCTATCTCGTGGACGTGCTACTAGGCAAAAGCAACGAGCGCATCACCCGCTTTGGCCATGACCGCCTCAGCACCTACGGCATTGGTAAAGACCTCGCGGCCAGCGAGTGGAAAGCGCTCTTTCGCCAGCTGATTGCCAGCGGCTTTTTAAGCGTGGATATGGAGGGGCACGGCGGCATTAAGCTCACTGCCAATGCCAAGCCGGTGCTACGCGGCGAGCAGCCCCTAACCCTGCGCAAACCAAGCAAAGCCAAAGCAACTCGACGGGGAAGCAAAAGCGCTTCTGCGCCCCAGGGCCACGGCCCGCTATGGGAAGCCCTGCGCCAGCACCGCCGGGAACTGGCTGAAGCCCAGGGCGTACCTGCCTATGTGATTTTCCACGACGCCACCCTGGCCGAGATGGTCGAGCAGAACCCCCAGAGCTTAGCGGCTCTGGGCGCGATCTCCGGCATCGGCGCGCGCAAATTGGCGGATTACGGCGAGGGCTTTCTGGACGTCATTCTGGCGCATCAGGACAGCGAGCAAAACAGCTAAACCAGCGTGCCCACAGGCGGTATCGCCATTTAGTTCGGCGTCCTGCTTTTCCAGCACCAGCTCGTGCAGTCTTTGTTAAGGGTGGGAATTAGATAAGCTCAAATGGTCGATATTTTCAAAACTCGCTCACTTGGCGTAATGTATAGATAAGTGAGGAGGAAAATATATGGCTATTCAGCACAAAACAGCCGACAAGCGCCGCGAAATGGGGGCCGCTGCGATGCGTACCTACCCCAATATTTCACACGCATGGGGGTTGAAAGAGAGCGAAGCCGCTCTGCTGCTAGGGGTGCCTGATTCCACCTATCGGCGTTGGAAGCAGGCACCAGAGAATGCCCGACTGGATGCTAATCATCTAGAGCGGATGTCGTTGATTCTCGGCATCTACAAAGCACTGCATATACTGTTGCCCAATAAAGAGGCGGCTAACAGCTGGTTGCAGCGAGCCAACCGTAACCCTCTTTTTGCTGGCCACACACCAATGGAGCGTCTGTTGAATGGACAAGTCTCCGACCTCTACGTTGTTCGCCAACATTTAGATGCCGCGCGTGGTGGGGGTCATGCATGACATTCCCGCTGAGCAACGTTACGTGGCGACCCAGCTACCGGGTTATTCCCTCGCGATTTCCTCCCATTGATTTATTCGAAGGCGTCAACAGCAACGCTGATGACCGGGACTTACTCAATGAGCTGGAGGGTGAAACCTCCGCAAGGCTGCGTGAGGAAGCGGGAGCTATTCACTTGGTTCGTGATGATGACCGTCGCTACGGCCCCGGCTGGACGCCCGTCATGGCGGCCTTCTGCCACTTCCCCGCGACCGGTTCGCGTTTTAGCGATGGCACCTTTGGCGCCTACTACTGCGCACTCACCGAAGCCACCGCCATTGCCGAAACCGTTTACCACGCAGAGCGCTTTATGGGGGAGTCAAACGAACCGCCCATGATGCTTCAGCAGCGTGTTTATCTGTCAGATTTAACGGGCCAACTAATTGATTTACGCCGACAGGATGCGGCCCAAACGCTTCTTAGACCGGATAGCTGGGCAGCCGGACAAACCTTGGGTAGAAAAGCCTGGGAGGAACAAACCGACGGCATCGTTTACCCCAGCGCTCGAGACCCGGAAGGCGAATGTGCCGCGGTGCTTCGTCCCCCCGTGCTCTCCGCCACACGGCAAGGCCGCCATCTTGGCTATGACTGGGATGGTCAGCACATCCGCCATGTCTATGAGCTAACGCTATTGGGCTAGCGAGTAACTTTCGCTCCTATTTTCGCCGCGCCCCAGGCAGTGTTCACCGCGAGCTATCGCGGCGGCATCAAATACGCCGGTATCCAACACCCAAGCCGTCACCAGCTTGGCGGGAGTGACGTCAAAGGCCGGGTTCCATACCGGTGCATTATCGGGTGCCCAGGTAACCTCACCAAAGGCGCCAGCGACGCCGCGGATCTCGGCGGGGTCGCGCTGTTCAATCGGAATCTCGGCACCAGTGGCACAGGCGGGGTCAACCGTGGTGTAGGGGGCCACCACATAGAACGGCACCTTGTGGTAATGAGCGACCACCGCCAGCATGTAAGTACCCACTTTGTTGGCGAAGTCGCCGTTGGCGCAGATACGGTCGGCCCCCACCATCACTTTGTCGACTTTCTCTGCGGCCATTAGGCTTGCAGCCATGCTGTCGGTAATTAGCTGGTAGGGAATGCCCAGGTCGGCCATTTCCCAGGCGGTTAAACGGCCGCCTTGCAACAGCGGGCGGGTTTCATCTACAAACACATGCAGCTCTATACCGCGCTGTTTGGCCACTGCCAACGCACCAATGGCCGTACCCACCCCTGCGGTGGCCAGTGCGCCAGTATTGCAGTGGGTGAGCACGCGGTCGCCCGAGTGTAATAAGTCAGCGCCCCGCTCGGCCATGCGTTGACATAGCGCGCGGTCTTCTGCAAACAGTTCAGCGGCACGTTCGGCCAGGGCGTTGACGCCTTGCTCAAAGCAGGCTTCCATGGCATCCAGGCAGTACATTAAGTTAACTGCCGTGGGACGCGTGGCGCGTAAGCGATCACTTACCAACTGCCAATCACTTTGTGGGTGGCGAGCGGCGTATTGGGCCAGCACGAAAGCGGCGCTCAAACCAATCAGCGGCGCACCGCGAATCGCTAAGCTTTTTACCGCTACCTGCCACTCTTCTGGCGAGTCACAACGCACCCACTGCTCCGCCTGAGGCAGTTGGGTTTGATCCAAATACTCAAGGTGGTCGGCATAGATCCGCAAACTGCGTGATTGAAGATGAGGCATTGATGGGCTCCTTGAGCACTTGAACTTGACTAGCAGAACAACAGCGCGGCTTATCAGGCGCGAAGCTTATCATATAGAATGGCTGCCACTAGAAGAGGCGACGCAGATCCTATGATGACGCTACAAACTGAACTGCTGGACGCCATTTCATGGGCGGCGCAGCAAGGCTGGACACCCGCCACTGGCGGTAACTTTTCCGCCCGTACCGAGGCGGGCTATCTTGTCACCGCTTCTGGCCGGGATAAAACCCGCATTAAGGCCGATGACCTCTTGCTCTGCAACCTGGATGGCAAGGTGCTATCCGGCGATGGGAAACCTAGCGCGGAAAGCGATCTGCATGCCGCCCTCTATCGTTTGGACAGCACCATTAACTGCGTGTTGCACACCCACACGATAGCCAGCACGGTGCTCTCGCGTCGCTTCCCAGAGGGTATTGAGCTAAGCGGCTTTGAAATGCAAAAAGCCTTAGCGGGTAACGTGACCCACGAGGCTAGCATCCGGTTACCGGTGGTACCCAACTCCCAGGATATGCAAGAACTGGCCGAGCACGTACGCAGCGGCTGGCCGATGCCCTGGGGCTTTTTGGTCGCGGGGCATGGCATATATGCCGTGGGCGATAGCATTGCCAGCTGTCGCCGCCACCTGGAAGCGATTGAGTTTTTACTTGCCTGTGTTCTTGAAGAGAGTCGCTGGTCTTAAATGAGCAGTCTTAAATGAGTAGCCTTAAATGAGTAATTCAACTGTTCACGCTATTGTGACCGATATTGAAGGCACCACCACGGACATTAACTTCGTTCATAAGGTGCTGTTTCCCTACGCCCACGCCAAACTGCCAAACTTTCTTCGCGCGAATGCAGACATACCTGCGGTTGCCGAGCAGATCGACGCCGTGCGCAGTGAAATGGGTGCCCCTGATGCCACGCTGGAAGCAGTCATTGCGCAGTTACTACATTGGATCGAGACTGACCAAAAAGTAACTCCTCTGAAAGCACTGCAAGGTATGGTATGGGCGGATGGCTACCAACGCGGCGACTTCAAAGGCCATCTCTATAGCGATGTAGCCCCCGCCCTGCGTCAGTGGAAGGACTTGGGCAAGGCGCTGTACGTCTATTCATCTGGTTCTGTTCAGGCGCAGAAGCTGCTGTTTGGCTATAGCGATGCGGGCGACCTAACCCCCCTATTTAGCGGCTACTTTGATACCCATATTGGCCATAAGCGTGAGGCTACTGCCTATCAGCGTATTGTCGCCGAGCTTGACCTGCCACCGGCAGCGGTGCTGTTCTTGTCGGACGTGATCGAAGAATTGGACGCCGCCAAACAGGCAGGCATGCAAACCCTGCAGTTGGTGCGCGAAGGCACCCAGCCTGGCAACACCCATGCTTGCGTTACTCGCTTTGATGAAATTGCGCTTTAGGAGAACCGACGATGTCGCAACTGAAAGTATTTGCTGATCAGAACCCTAACAATGCCCTGATTGATACCACCGACGGCGAGCAGATTACCACTGAGCTAAACAAAGTGGGCGTGCTGTTCGAGCGCTGGGCAGCGCCGGGCGAAATTGCCGACGACGCCACCCAGGAAGATATTTTGGCGCTTTATCAAGACGACATCGACCGCGTCAAAGCCATGGGCGGCTATCAAACTGTCGATGTGTTGCATATGGTGCCAACGCACCCAGACAAAGACGCCATGCGCCAAAAGTTCTTGAACGAACATCGCCACCATGAAGATGAAGTACGTTTCTTCGTCAAAGGACAAGGGCTATTTTGTCTGCACATTGATGACAAGGTGTATCAGGTGCTATGCACCCGCAATGACCTGATCAGCGTACCCGCCAACACACCCCATTGGTTCGATATGGGCCCGGTGCCGGAATTCACCGCGCTACGCTTCTTCGATAATGTGGAAGGCTGGGTGCCCCACTGGACTGAAAGCGATATCGCCGGGAAATTTGATCGCCTGGATCAGTTGTAAGCTGCCGGTAACCATCATCTATAATGGATGCAGCTTTAGCTCGCGAACCGCTAAAGCTGCTATTGGATAATCAGCCCTTGCTACAACACTTCTTGCTGGTTATATGCCCTGGCTAAATCCGCCAGCGCGGTAAGGTCACTATAGGCTTCCGGCTCCATAATCAGCGTTTGGCCCATCAGCACATTGCGCGCTTCAAGCTTGGCGCGCAGCGCGGTGTCTTCGATCTCTTCGAAGTCGGCATTGTGGGCCAGGGACAACACCCGGCGGTGCATTTCGATGCCGCAGTAGGCCAGCGCATCCAGGCGGATCTCTTCAAGCAGCGCATCGCAGGCATCGTCGGCGCTATTGCCCTGCTCTTCAAACAGCGACTTGGGATAAAGAATACCCGTCCGCTCAGTTTGCCAAAGGTGACGGAACTCGGCATTAAAGTGGTTAAAGCACGCCTCAATCACTTCAAGAATCCACGCCTGATACTCATCAAGCTCGCTCTCTTGACGATGCGCGGGCTGGCTAAAATAGGCCATCAGGAAGTTGGCTACCGCCATGCCCAGGTCAAAGGCCATCGGCCCGTACTGGGAGAACTCGGGGTCGATCACGCGCACTTCAGTATCCGTGGCCATGATCGAGCCGGAGTGCAGGTCACCATGAAGCATGGTTTCAGTGTTGGCGGTGAACTTCATCAACAGCCGCTGCACTTTGGCTTTTAACCGCGCATTGCGGCGCAGTTCGTCCACCACCGGCGAAAGCTCCGGCGTGTGGTGATTCATTTCGGCGCCGTAATAGGGGTCGGTAAATACCAGCGATTCGGTAATAGCGGGAATCGCCACATTGCCGGAAAACAGCCCTACATCCGCCTTTTTCTCAGGGCTGCTCAGCGAAAGCTCCGAGCCACGAAACGCCGTGCGGGCGCAGAATTGGCCAATGGTTTCGCCAAGCTGGTCAACGCGCTCACCGTCGATCAGCTTACGGCGCAAGATTCTGTGCGGGTGGAGATACTCCATCACTATCAGCGCCTGGGGCTTGTCGAAGTAGTAGACTTCAGGGGCAATCCCCGGCGCGCGCTTGGCCTGGCGCACCAAGGCGTAGTACTCAAAGTGGGCGCGATAGATAGGTAGCGGCCAGCTCTCGCCGACCATACGTACATAGGGAAGCGCCTGCTTAACCACTACACTGCCCACGTCACCGGAGACAATAAACACAAGGTTGAGGTTGCCGTCACCCACCTCGCGAATGCCCCAGCTAGCGGGTTCTCCGCCCACTCGACTAGCCACCGCCTCAATACCACCCAACCGCTCGGATAGGGTGTCGACGCTGAGTGCACAGTAATCTTGATCAATCTCCAAAGGTCATCCCTCACAGAATGTTTAAATGTATTATTGGCCGCACTGCCCGCACCTACCGTGCTGATACCCCTAAACCACCAACAGCGTCATCGGCGGAGGGTAAATCAACCACACTGGCCTTCCTGATACGGTTACGGCCCTGCCGTTTAGCTTCATAAAGCGCTTCATCTGCTTTTAACAACAAGTCGGTGGGCGTAAGGCCTACTGCGGGGCGTAGCAACGCAATACCAATACTGATGGTAACAACGCTATGTGCCGAACTACCGTGATTAGGAATCCCTAAGGCCTCCACGCTGCATCTTATTCGCTCTGCCGCGGGTATTGCCGTTTCAGGTGTTGCATTGGTCATCAGCACTAAAAACTCTTCACCGCCAAAGCGTACGACTAAATCGGAGTCACGGCTATTGGCCTGCATGGCCTTTGCCACTTGCTGCAAACAGGCATCACCTTGGGGGTGTCCATAGTAATCGTTGTAAGCTTTGAAATGATCGATATCAATAACCATCAGCCCTAAACAGAGACCTTTATCGGCGGCCTCCTGCCAGCGCACAGGGAAGACAGCATCGAACTGGCGTCGATTGGCAAGGTTCGTTAAGGAATCGGTGACCGACATCTGGGTCAACTTTTGATTGTCTTGGAAGTAATAGCCCGCCCGGAGCTTTTCTTTCAACACATGCAGGTAAGAGGTTCGCTCGCTCCGCTCGAAGCGATAGTTAGCCATTAAGGTGAACAGCGCCTGAGCGATGATAGTAAAGATAGCTAGCCGCTTCACTTCTGGCGGCATTGGTTCGTAGTGCAAAACAAAACCTAATATTATAAATATACTAATGGCGGATGACACACAGGCATAGCTAAACCGCAATGAGTAAACGATATTACCTACCAGCAGGATAAGACCGAAAGAGAAAACGTCCAAATACGAGTAGGCAACACTGGAGCTCACAAATATTAAGCAGGAGACAACCGTAGCAACGATTACAGTGCTTGCCATTAAGGTCTCACGAAGGGCCGGGGGCACGCCTCGGTAGACCCACCATAGAATGGGCAAGCCAATAGGCAGCATCACCCCAATGCGTAATATCAGGGCTGTGGTAAAAGAGTCGGGACGAAAGCTGTAGTCATTGATCAAAAACACGCAGTAGATGACCGCTGATATCAAACCTGCAACGACCAAGCTACGGCTTCGTTTGCGCTGGGTATCAGCTTCAAAACGCGCCTCCAATTCATCGCTAAAGCGTAACCGCCAAGCCCTCCTTTCCAACTCGTCTTCCACCGCTGTCAGCAACGTGTCATTGAACATTACTCGCCCTCAATGCTTCATCCGATTACCTACGGCTTTCATGCATCATTAATAAACACCAGAAGCCAACCGTTACCTTTGAGTACAAAGATAGTGTGCCACAATAGCGTTTAGTTAAAATGAATATTGATACAAACGTTAAACGAAACTCATCCCAATTTTCATTAATTGAGCATTCATCCAGGAGGCTAATGATGCAGCGTCAGCAGGATCCAATGACCAACGACTGGACTTTCATCATTGGGCATCGCGAGCTCGTTGTGCACCAGCGCTATGAAGTGCTTAGCATGATCAATGACTTTATGCTGGGTATTTGGTTTACGATCGGCAGTGTCTGCTTTTTTTACCAGGGTGCGGTTCAAACTGTCGGCGTGTGGCTGTTTGTGATAGGCAGCATCCAACTGCTGATTCGCCCAGCGATTCGTCTTCACCGCTATGTCTATTTTAAGCAGTTGCCGGACACCGACCAGGACGCTTAGACGCACGAGGGTTAGTATTGGCGGCTTCAGCCAATGTTTAAAGTAGGCATTACTTTTTCAGTAATGCCTGTATTAATGAGGTTCATAAAATCCGTGAAATACAAGCCCGTTCATCTTAGCTGGCTATCTTTACTGCCACGACGGTTATAGCCACTAAAGGCCGACTGTTTTTTGTCTAACTCACCCTGACACACCACGCACAGCCGAACGCCCGGAATCGCCTTACGGCGCGGTTCCGGAATGGGGTCGCCACACTCTTCGCAAACCTCAAGACTTTCGCCGCGAGGCAGCTGGCTACGGGCACGCTGCACCGCATCTTCCAGTGTGCTTTCCATCTGCTCTTGTTCGGCGCCATCTTTTGCCCATCCACCTGCCATAATCGCACTCCTCGCTTCGGCACTAGCAATCTATCAGCATAGCAGTAACGAGAAACGTGCACCGCTAGCCTAAAAACCGAACGCCTTGAGCAGCCAATGGGCTGCGAAGTTTGTCTGGCAGCGGCACATCGGTCACTACGGCATCATAATCACCCAGTTGACCCGCGGCGCAGCGTAGTGGCAGGTCGAACTTGGTTTTATCCAGCACTAACACGCGATAACCGGCATGGGCCAACAGCGCCTCACGGGCCATCACTTCGTCGTCGTTGTAGTCATAAAGCTGGCCATGGCTATCCATTCCCCCCACCGAGACAATCCCCACATCGGCACGGTAGCGTTGAAAAAAGCGCCAGGCATCGCCGCCAATCACATCCTGATCGCGCCGACGCACTCGCCCACCGGCCACCACTAGCTCGCACTTCAACTGGCACAGCTTAATCAGCGCATGCAGGTTATTGGTCATGATATGCAGACCTTGCTTATCACTCAGCGCATCGGCCAACTGCTCAACCGTGGTGCCCGTGCCTAAGAACAGTGCTTGATGATCCTGTACCAAGCTCGCTGCCCGCGCCGCGATCTGCCGTTTACCCGCCACGTTCACAATCTGACGCTGGTCGTAGCCGATATTTTCCTGCTCGGGAAACGGCAGCACCTCCCCTTGGCGACGCAACACCAGGCCCTTATCAGCCAGGTGGCGAATATCTCCACGCAGAGTTTGCACAGAAACCCCAAACTCGCCTGCCAGGCTGTCTACCGATTGGCGCCCTTGTGAGTGGATTCGCTGCAACAGCTGTTGTCGACGTTCGAACTGGCGCATAGCCCCTCTCAGCACAACGAAAGCAAAAAGTGCGGTAAACGAAAGCCATAAAATGTTGAACGAAAGCATAGTGTCACTTTGTTGTAAGCAGATGACAGTAGCTTAGGTGGGGTTCACTCACTGGAGGTTTACCCATGTTGAAGCGCCCCCTGTTATCTATTCCGACATCTGCCCTTACTGCTGCTGTTGCGGTAGCCAGCTTTTCCCTTTCGGCTCAGGTAGCGGCGAACGAAACGCTAACGCTCTACACCAGCCAGCCCAATAGCGACGCCCAACAGACCGTTGACGCCTTTGAAGCGGCCTATCCCGACATTGAAGTGGAGTGGGTACGCGACGGTACGACGCGCTTGATGACACGGCTGCGCTCGGAGCTTTCAGCCGGGGTGAGCAACCCTGACGTACTGCTGATTGCCGACAGCATGACCATGGAATCACTCAAGCAAGAAGGCCATTTACAGCCTTACCTAAGCGATGAGCGCCAGGCCTATGACGCCGACCTGTATGACCCAGAAGGCTACTACTACGGCACCAAGCTGATCACCACCGGAATTGTCTATAACACCGGCGCCGAGCATCAGCCGCAAAGTTGGCAAGACCTACTGGGGCCTGACTACGAAGGATTGGTCACTATGCCCAGCCCACTCTACTCCGGCGCTGCGCTGATCCATATGGCGGCGATCACTGCCAACCCTGACCTTGGCATGGCGTATTACGAAGCTCTTCATGAAAACCGCACCGAAGCCCAGGGTGGGAACGGCGGCGTATTTAACGCCGTGGCCGCGGGCACCAAGCCCTACGGCATCGTGGTGGATTTCCTGCCAATTCGTGAAGCCGCCAAAGGCTCCCCGGTCGAATTCGTGTTCCCGGAAGAGGGCGTGAGCGCGGTGACCGAGCCGGTCGCTATTATGCAGGGTGCAGAGAATGTCGATGCCGCGCAAAAGTTTGTTGATTTCGTGCTCTCCCAACAGGGCCAGGAACTGGTCAGCCAGCAGGGCTACCTGCCTGCCCACAACGACGTGACCCCACCTGAAGGCTTCCCCGAGCGCGATAGCATTACCCTGATGCCGGTTGATACCGAGCAAGCATTGGCGCAGGAAGAAGAACTTAAACAGCGTTTTAGCGACCTCTTCGGCGGGTAATCATGACGCCCGCTCTCATCTTTGACAACAAGACCGGCAGCGGCAACAAGTACGGCAGCCAGCACCGCTGGCTGCTTTCAAGCCTGCTGATCGCCATTGTACTGCTGAGCCTGGCGCCCAGCCTGCGCCTGCTGATCGAGGCGTTGAGCGACCTTACCCAAGGCCGCCAGTCACCGCTGTGGCAGGTGCTCAACAGTGCCAGCACTTGGCGAGCACTGTGGCAGAGCCTGTATACCTCGGGGCTCGGTATGCTGATCGCCCTGATCCTGGGTAGCCTGTTCGCCTTTGCCATCACGCTCACCAATGTGCGCGGCAAAGCGTGGCTGGTGTTCTGCTTTATGCTGCCGATGATGATTCCGCCCCAGGTTACCGCCTTGAGCTGGCTGCAGCTCTTTGGCCCGGCCAGCCCGCTACTGAAAAGTATGGGCATAGCGCCGCCGCTAGGCAGCCCACAACCGCTCTATTCCGCTGAAGGCATCGCTTTACTGCTGGGCATCCAGAGCGCGCCACTGGTGTTTCTGGCCCTGCGCACCAGCCTGCTCTCGCTGCCCCGGGAACTGATAGAAGCCGCCCGCATTAGCGGTGCCAAACAAACCCAGGTGTGGGGTCACATTATTCTCCCCGTGACCCGTAGCGGCTTGATCGCCGGGGGCGCGATGGCGTTTATCTCGAGTCTTGGCAACTTCGGCATCCCCGCCATGCTGGGTATTCCCGCAGGCTATTACGTGCTGCCCACGCTGATCTACCAGCGTATGGCCAACTTCGGTACCGGCGTGTTGGCAGAAATGGCCGCCCTATCACTGCTGATTGGGTTGCTGGCGCTGGCCGGGGTGGCGCTGCAGCAGCAGCTTATGAACCGCAGCCGCTTTGGGCTGGGCGGCCATAGTGGACGCTCCCACGATTTTACCCTGGGAAGTTGGCGCTCTCTGGTGACCGCCACGCTCGTCGGGATATTACTGATTATTCTGGTCGCGCCGCTGCTTGCGCTCATTATCAGTTCGCTGGTGCCGGCCATGGGCGTGCCGTTAAACGCCGAGACCGCCACCCTGAACGCTTACGCTGAAGTGATGGGTCGCCAAGGCGCCACATGGCGAGCGGTGAACAACAGTCTGTGGCTAGCGGGCAGCGCGGCGGTGGTACTGATGCTGCTGAGTCTGCCACTGGCTTACCGGCTACAGCGCCTGCCGGAACGTTGGCGGGGTGTGGTACTCAGTGCCATCGAGATTCCCTATGCGCTGCCTGGCGTGGTGTTGGCGATTGCCTGCATCCTGCTCTTTGTCCGCCCGCTGCCGATTATCAATGTGGCGCTCTACGGCACCCTGGGGCTGATTTTTATCGCTTATCTAGCACGCTTTCTGGTGGTCTGCGTCAAGCCTGTCGCCACCAGCCTGGCGCAGTTGGATCCTTCCCTTGAAGAGGCAGCACAGCTCGCGGGGGCAGGCCCCTGGCGACGCCTGGGCAGCATTATTTTACCCCTGGTCGCGCCCGCGCTGTTCGCAGGCGGCCTGCTGGTGTTTCTGCTGGCGGTCAACGAACTGACCGTGTCAGCCCTGCTATGGAGCGCCGGTAACGAAACCCTCGGCGTGCTGATTTTCAACCTCGACGAAGGCGGCGAAAGCGTGCTGGCCTCTGCGGTGTCAGTGCTGGTGGTGATCATGGTCGCCTCGCTGATGCTGACACTCAGTTTACTGGCGCCGCGTTTACCTAAAGGAGTCATTCCATGGCAGAGTTAGGCATGGCAGTGCCATCTAGTGCAGGGCTATCGATCGATCGTGTTACCAAGCGCTTTGGCGAACAGACGGCCGTTGATGCGCTGTCGCTGACGATCAATCCAGGCGAGTTTGTCGCTCTGCTCGGCCCCAGTGGTTGTGGCAAAACCACCATGCTACGCATGTTGGCGGGGTTTGAAACCGTCAACGACGGCACGATCCAATTAGCCAATCGTACCCTGGCCAGCGCCGATATCCATGTGCCGCCTGAGCAGCGCAATATGGCCATGGTATTTCAGTCCTATGCGCTTTGGCCGCATATGAGCGTGGCGGACAACGTCGGCTACCCGGTCAAACTGCGCGGCCTGCGCGGGGCGGCGTATCACCAAAAGGTGCAGCAGGCCCTGGCCCTGGTGGAGCTCGATGCTTATGCCGACCGCATGCCCCAGGCCCTCAGTGGCGGCCAGCGCCAGCGCGTCGCCCTGGCGCGCTGTTTAGTGAGCGACCCCTCTGTGGTGCTGCTGGATGAGCCGCTGGCCAATCTTGACCGTCACCTGCGCGCCACCATGGAGCACAGCTTCCGCGATTTTCATCAGCGAACGGGCGCAACGCTGGTCTATGTCACCCACGACCAAACCGAAGCCATGGCGCTGGCAGACAAAATCGCCGTGATGAAAGCGGGCAAGCTGGTTCAATGGGGCGCCCCTGAAACCCTTTACAGACAGCCGAGAACTGCCTGGGTAGCAGGCTTTATCGGCCAGGGCAGCCAGTTAAAGGTCGCCGCCGGTCACCCTGGGAAGCGCCTTGAGGGCGCGGCCCTGATGCGCGGACTGAACGCCATCACGTCCGAACGAACCCAAAGCGTGCTGGTGCGCCCGGAGCATATTCAGATTAGCACTCAAGCGCCAGTTGCTCATCAGCTTGCCGCACAGGTAGAGAGCGTTATTTTTCGTGGCGAACGCTATGAACTTAGCCTACGCCTGCCCAGCGGCGAAACGCTGCTGGCCTACCACCACATCGCGCCTGACCTGGGTAGCCAGGTTGCCGTCGACCTTCAGCAGGGCTGGTGCCTGGAGCCCGAACAATGAGTGTCAATATCGAGATTCTCAGTGGTTTAGGCGCCAAAGGCCCTGCCGCGATACTGGTAGAAGCCCAGGGAAAACGCCTACTGCTAGATGCAGGCGGTGCACTCCACCCGGATGACACCATTACCTGGGCGAACAACCTGGATGTGGATGCCGTACTGATCAGCCATGACCATATCGACCATATCGGCGGCGTGGCCGAGCTAGCGGAGAACGTGCCACTTTATTGCACACCGCTGGTAGCCAAGGCCTTGCCGCACAACCGCCCCTGGCACCCACTGCCCGAACGCGGCACGCTAGAGGTGGAAGGCATCATTGTTACCACCGGCCAAGCGGGACACTCGCTAGGCGGTGTGTGGCTGCATTTAGCGGTGGAAGGCGGTGTTTACTATAGCGGCGACGCCTGTTTTGAGTCGCAACTGTTTCCTTTTGATACTCCACCGAAAGCGGCTATTGCGCTACTGGATGCCTCCTACGGCAGCTACGACCAACCCCAAGCACATTGTGTACAGGCCATTAGTGAGCATCTTTATCAACCGCTGGCATTTCCGGTGCCGGAAACCGGCCGCGCTCTGGAGATGGCACTCTGGCTGGCGAAAGAGGCTGACCGGCGGCAGTTAACGCTCGCCATCGACCCGGTGATTCGCGACAACCTGGCCGCGCTCTTGGCACTGCCTGCAACACTGCGTCGGCCTGGGCTCGACCACTCGATTCGCTCACTTTTAGCGCGGCAAAACGCTTACTCGCCAACCCTTATGTTGATGTGCGATCGCAGCGATACTCCGCAACAGTGGCCCAATCACCACCTGCTCCACACCGGTTATCTAACCCCTGATCGCCGCGCCGAGCTAGCGGCAGGCCAAATCAGCTGGCAGCGCTGGAATGTTCACCTACGCGCGTCGCACCTGGTGGCGCTTGCCGATCAGTTGGGCGCCACTCAAGTGGTACCGCTATTTACCCAGCTTGCCAATAACGAATTGAATGCCTGGCATGGACTACTAGGCGAGCGCCTCTGCACTGCCCAGCGTTTATCTGCTCATTCACGTCTAGTCACCCTTTCCAGTTTAGGGAGTTTTGCATGTCCGCAGTAATTGTTGATGTTGACGGCACCTTAGCCGAGTTTCACCCCCATCAGGTCAGTGACTGGGTGCTGGGCAGCCAAAAACAGTGGGAGCCCTTCTTTGCCCATATGGCCGAAGCGCCGGTGATCGAAGCGGTGGCCAAGCTGGTTAAAATCCTGAAGGCCCAAGGCCAGCAGATCGTTATCTGCAGCGGTCGCCCGGATAGCCACCGTGAGCATACCCAGCGCTGGCTAGAGCGCCACACCATCCCCTTTGATGCCATGTACCTGCGTCCTAAGGGCGATGACCATGTGGATGATGAAGCGGTAAAAGAGGCGTTACTGGAGCGCATGCGCAGCGACGGCTTTGCGCCTTGGCTGGTGCTGGATGATCGTGATGCCGTGGTCGCCCAGTGGCGCGCGCTCGGGCTTACTTGCCTGCAGTGCGCGCCGGGGGATTTTTAAGCGTTTGCCAGCCGGGTTCGGTGCTGCCACACCAGCACCGCCAAGGGCACCAGCGCGATGGGGATCAACACCAGGTTAAGCGTCGCCCAACCTAAGCCGCTGACCAAGGGCCCAGCGAGCAACGCAGTGATCGCGGCGGTGCCAAAGACTAAAAACTCGTTGGCGGCCTGGGTGCGCGCTTTATCTACCGGGCGGTAGCTCTCGGTGAGCAGCCCGGTGGCGGGCAAAAAGGTGAAGTTCCAGCCCAGGCCCAGCAAAATCAGCGCCACGTTGAAACCGGCCAAACCGATACCCAACTGAGCGACCAAGGCACTGGCCACCAGCAGCAGGCAGCCTGCCAAAATGACCTGCTTAGCGCCGAAGCGGGTGGCCAAATGGCCGGTAAAGAACGAGGGTAAAAACATCGCCACCACGTGCCACTGAATGGTCATTGAAACGTGGTTAAAGTGGTGCCCCGCCCCCGCCATGGCGAGCGGTGTGGCGGTCATGGCCAGATTCATTACGCCGTACCCGACCATTGCCGCGCTCACCGCCACAATAAATCCAGGCTGGCGGAGTATCTTACCCAGCGGCAGTGCGGTGCCTTCACCGTGGGTACGGGATGCAGGCGGCAGTTGCGTCAGCATCAGCACCACCAGCGCCAGTGCGTAGAGCGCTGCCAAGCCCACAAAGCTGCCCAGAAACGGCACCTCACCCAGTTCACGGCTCACTCTGGCCAGCCACGGCCCGGCAAACGCAGCCAGCACACCACCTCCCATCACCAAACCAATCGCCCGATCACGCATCTGCGTAGGGGCAGCTTCTACCGCGGCAAAGCGATAGAGTTGACCAAAGCCAATGCCGATACCAATCAGCCAGGTTGCCAGCAAGAACAGCCCAAAGCGCTCGCCGATTAGCGCCTGTACGGCGAGCAGTGCCCCCACCAGTCCCACCAGGTTGCCCAGCATAAAGCCGCGCTTCCGGCCCAGCCTGGCCATAATTAACGAGGCGGGAATGGTCGCACACATCAGCCCCAGCCACTGGGTGGCGACAGGCGCGGTAGACCAGGACGCACTTGGCGCCAAAGACGCCCCAATCAGCGGAGAAACGGCAATCAGTAAGACATTACCGGTAACCAGTAGCGCCTGGCAGAGCGACAATAGGGTGACGGTTAAAGGCATGAAACTTTCTCCTGAATAGAATCATCTGTTTGGGAAGACGCAAAGCGCTGGCGATATACCGAGGGTGATACGCCGTAGTAACGCTGAAACTGGCGGCGCAGCTGCTCCGCGCCGCCCAGCTGCCAGCGCTGTGCCAGGCGCTCAAGGGATACGTTTTCGCGCCCGTTGAGCAGCGCCAAGCGCGCTTGTTCAAGGCGTAGCTGGGTCAGGTAAGCGCCGGGGGTGGTATTTAAGTAGCGCCTAAATAGCCGGGTTAAATGGCGCGGGGAGACCGCCATCAGGTCGGCCATGCTCTCAAGCCCGTGATCTACGCTGGGGTCGGCGTGGAGCTGATTCAGCAAGCGGCGCAGTGGCCCCGCCTCTTGTTGGTGTCGCAGTATCTCGCTGAACTGCGACTGCCCACCTGGGCGCTGCAAAAACACCACTAGCTCACGGGCCACTCGCCCAGCTAGATCAGCACCGTGATCTGCCTCTACCAGCGAAAGCGCCAAATCAATCCCCGCCGTTACACCGGCGCTGGTGTAGCGGCCGTTGCTTTCAATATAGAGCGCATCCGGCTCGACGCTTAGTGCGGGGTACTCATCCGCCAGTTGAGGTGCATGGCGCCAGTGGGTGGTGACGCGGCAGCCATCCAGCAACCCTGCAGCGGCTAACAAAAATGCCCCGGAGCAGATAGAGCCTAGCCGCCTCACCTCCGGGGCGACCTCACAAAGCACCTGCTTCACTGCGGCTATTTCACGCTGCTGCAACACGCCACTGCCGCCCGCCACCAACAGTGTATCCAGAGGCAGTAATTGGGTAAGTTGGTGGTAGGAGTGCGTAGCGTGCACGGCTAAGCCGCCGTTGGTGGCAACCGGGCCGACGGCGTCGGCGACCAGGGTCAACTGGTAGAGCGGCTGGGGGCTTAGCGCATTGGCGCTGGCAAACACCTGCCAGGGGCCGCTGACATCCAGCAGTTGGCAGTCGGGGTAGGCAAATAGAGCAACATGGCGAGTCACAGTCTCTCTCCGCTAACGGGGATTCGAAGCATTAGAGAGAGTGTCAGCGCTGCGCCCTATGTCGGCAAGGACGATTACCCCACCGATTCGGACATACTTATAAAAACCGATACATTCGGATCAGCCCGTTCTCTCTAACGGTGACTCCATCCTGCGTACACTGGAAACAAAATCGCTAAATCGCTCGCCCTGAATTAATACATGGTCGCTCAGTGCTTGCTGGGCGACCACAGAGTCACCCCGCTCAATAGCCTCGACGATGGTTTGGTGCTCGCTGAGGGAAGTATTGACCCGTTGGCGCACCTGAAGTTGAAGGCGCCGGTAGGGCTTTAGACGCTGCTTTAGTTGACGCGCTTCGCTGGCCAAAAAGGCGTTGTGGCTAGCGGTGTAGATACAGTCGTGAAAGCCTTCGTTTTCGTAGTAATACTCGTCGCTGTCGCCGGCCAGGGCCGCTGCTTCACAGCGCTGATGTGCTTCGCGTAACGCGGCCAACTCCAGCTCGGTAATCCGGCGTGCCGCCAAGCGGCCGCACATGCCCTCCAACTCCGCCATCACCTCGAACATCTCAATCAGTTGATCAATCCCCACTTTCGCCACGAAGGTGCCCTTCTTAGGGGAAACGGTGACCAAGCCGCTGGCGACCAACTGTTGAAAGGCTTCGCGCACTGGCGTTCGCGAAACCTGAAACTCGCGCCCCAAGGCCTCTGGATCAAGGCGCTCTCCCGGTAAACGGCGGCCATTGATGATGTCATCCTCAAGAGAATCTCTTAATTTCTGAGCGTTGGATCGCTTGGTGCCCGTCATGTTTTACCTCCTTGGATCGCAACTCACCTTTGCCGTTTTAATGCTGCCATAGAGTTGACATTAGCATACGTAACGCCTATTGATATATATATCAGCTCGACTGATAGATACATATAGTCAATCCAAACACACAACAACAACTGTTGGAGACGCCAAATGCAACGCTATTTGATCTCAACCGCTGCCGCCCTCGGTCTCGCCATTGCCGCTTCCCACGCCTCTGCCGATACCGTGCTACGCGCATCGCATCAATTCCCCGGGGGTCAGGGAGATGTTCGCGACGAAATGGTGCAAATGATGGCCCGCGAAGTAGCCGATGCCGGTGTAGGGCTGACCATAGAAGTTTATCCGGGCCAATCGCTGTTCAAAGCGCGTGAACAGTGGGGCGCTATCGCTCGTGGTCGCCTCGATATCACCTCTCTACCGCTGGACTACGCTAGTGGTCGGCATCCGGAATTTTCGGCTACGCTGATGCCGGGCTTAGTGCGTAATCAGGCCCATGCTCAACGCCTGAATGACTCTGAATATATGGACATGATTAAAGAGGTCATTCGCGAAGGCGGCGCTCGAGTACTTGCAGACGCCTGGTTATCCGGTGGTTTTGCATCTAGTGAACAGTGCGTTACCTCCCCGGATACCGTCGAGGGCCAAAATTTCCGCGCTGCCGGACCTGCGTTTGAACAAATGCTTGAGGCCGCTGGTGCCTCTATTGCCTCCATGCCCTCTTCCGAGGTGTATACCGCCATGCAAACCGGCGTATTGGACGCCGCCAACACCTCGTCGATGTCGTTTATCTCCTATCGGCTTTACGAGCAGGTCGAGTGCCTGACAGAGCCAGGCGACTTCGCGCTCTGGTATATGTACGAGCCGATTCTGATCTCCGAACAAGTGTGGCAGGGGCTTAACGAAGAGCAGCAAGCAGCACTGATGGAAGCCGGTGAAGCCGCCGAAGCGTTCTTCGCTGAAGAAGCAGCCGCCATTGACCAGGAGATGGTCGACCTTTACGAAGAGAATGGTGTGGAGGTGGTCAAAATGAGCGAGGCCGACTACAACGCTTGGCTCGATATCGCCAAGGAAACCTCCTACAAAAACTTTGCCGACAATGTTCCCAATGGCCAAGCCATTATCGATGCAGCGCTGGCCGTCGAGTAAGCAACCCATTAATGCCTAACGGCTCGGCTGCCCTTCGGGGTGGCCGTTTTCAACTGATGCTTGCTTAGCTTGGTGAAATAACCAGCTTGACGAGGGAAATATGGCACCTGCAACGACACACAATGCTCTGGCGCGAGGGGGCATTATCGGCGGCTACATTCGCGTCATGGATAAGCTTTCGCGGCTTTCCGCCTATTTAGCCTGCGCCATGTTTATCGCTGGCGTATTAGTGATTTGCCAGATGGTATTTATTCGCTACTTACTCGGAATGAGCACCAGTTGGCAGACCGAATTTACCATCTTCTCAGTAACCGCTGCGATGTTGATGGGGAGCCCTTATGTGCTGATGACCGGCGGGCATGTGGCTATCACCATTGTTCCCGATGCGCTGGGCGGTATGACCCGCACCATCATGCGCTTGATCGCTTCCTTGTTTGGATTAGGTTTCTGCGCCGCCCTGGCGTATGCCAGCTGGGTCTATGTTTTTGAAGCACTTCACGGTGAGTGGACGACGGGTTCTGTCTGGAATCCACCACTGTGGCCAGCCCTGCTGCCTATGGCCGTCGGCGTCACTGTGCTGTCACTGCAGTATGTGGCTGAAATTTTGCGTGGGGAGAACTAAGCATGGATCCCATTACCTTAGGCATTATTGTCGCCATCGCACTGATTGCGCTGATGGCCATTGGCACCCCTATCGCTTTT
>Ga0209344_10000611_pt1 | contig 57901 bp, 44 predicted proteins | sample Cruoilmetagenom6_FD_187293 | JGI IMG/M metagenome (GOLD analysis project Ga0209344, IMG submission 187293) | Oil polluted marine microbial communities from Coal Oil Point, Santa Barbara, California, USA - Santa Barbara Oil Seep Sample 6 (SPAdes)... | ecosystem: Environmental > Aquatic > Marine... | reverse complement strand
CCAGCTTGGAAAGGATGGTGCCGGCAAAGCCGCCGATACGCATCTTGAGGCCATTGAGATCTTCAACGGTGTTGATTTCCTTGCGGAACCAGCCGCCCATCTGCGCGCCGGTATTGCCGGTATAAAAGCCCTTCACGCCATTCTCGGCGTAGAAATTGTCGAGCAGTTCGCGCCCGCCGCCATAACCAAGCCAGCCATTCTGCATGCGCTCGTTCAAGACGAACGGGGTGGCCGTGCCGAGCTGGAAGGTGGGTTCCTTGCCCCAGAAATAGTACGAGCAGGTGTGGCACATCTCGACGGTATTGTCGGTCACCGCATCAAGCGCCTGCAGGCCGGGCACCAGTTCGCCGGCAGCATAGACCTGGATCTTGAACTTGCCATCGGTCGCCGCCGCAACGCGGCCAGCCATGGTTTCAGCCGCACCATAAATGGTGTCGAGTGCCTTGGGGAATGACGAGGTCAGACGCCAGTTAAGGGTCGGGGATTCCTGCGCGATGGCGGGGGCGGCAAGCGTTGCAGCACCGGCTGCACCAACACTGGCGACACCGGCCTTTTTGAAAAATGAACGACGATCCATATGATCCTCCCAAATGTTCGTTCTATCGTCCCGTGCAGGGTCCTCTCCCTGCCAGGCTCTGGAAAACCTACACTGACTTTTGTGCCTGTGCGGTACGAAGTTTCCTTATCTACCCACAACAACGGATAGGGCTGGCCTTGATGCTGGCCGATTTTTGGTGGAATTGCCCGGATTTGGCGAATTGGCGCCCCCGCGGGCTTGGCGTTGGCCCCTGCAATGGGCTAGAGCTTTTTCCGCTTTTGGGCGCAGGGAACACGGATATGTTTGTAGTAGGTGGCGAAAGCCTGATTGATCTGGTGTCGCAGCCCCTCGGGGCCGATGGGGTGATCCGTATGGAAGCCCATGCCGGTGGCTCGCCCTATAATTGTGCCATTGCGCTGGCGCGGCTTGGCAATGAGACCGGCTTTTTGTGCCCGATCTCGAAGGACGGGTTTGGCGATCATCTGCTTGGCCCGCTCGACAAGGCCGGGGTGCGCCCGCTTTTGCCCGAGCGCGTTACCGCGCCGACCACTCTGGCTGTGGTCACCCTTAATGCCCGCCAGCAGGCGCAATATGAATTTTACCGCAGTGCCGACCGTGCCTTCACCGAGGCAGGGCTGATCGCGGCCTTGCCGGCAGAGCCCGCCCTGTTCCAGTTCGGTGGTTTTTGTACGATTGAGCCCGAAGACGCGAAGGCCTGGCTGGCAGTGGCGGATGCGGCCGCGGCACGCGGCGCGATGATTACGCTTGATCCGAATATCCGTCCCTCGCTGGTGGCCGATTTTGACAGCTACAAACAGCGCCTTTCAGGGTTTTTTGACCGGGCGCATCTGATCAAGCTGTCGGACGAGGATCTGGCAGCCCTTGATGCCAGCAAGACCATTGAACAACATGTCACCGAATTGCTGCGGCGGCCCCATTGCGAACTGGTCGTGGTCACCCTTGGCGAGGGCGGATCGCGCGCCTTTACCCGCAAGGGCGAGGGGCAGGCCGATATCTACACCCCGCCGGTTTTTGGCGACACGGTTGGGGCCGGGGACAGTCTGATGGCGGGGATTTTGACCCTTCTGGCCGAAGAGGGCCATCTCGCCACCGGCATGCTGTCCGCCCTCGACGGGGAAGCACTGTCGGGGGTATTGCGTTTCGGCGCTGTCGTTGCTGGTCTCAATTGTGCCGAAAAGGGCTGCCATCCCCCCACACGGGCAGAGGTGGACGCGGTTCTGTCCCGCTAGCGCATGCCTTCGGGCATTTGTTCACCTCATTGTGTTGTAATTGTTTTTGAAGACCGGCTCTGGTTTGATCCGCCGGTTAGAAGGCATGGGGAAGAAACAGATATGCGGCGCGGATATGTGGTTTTGGCACTGGTTATCCTGGCGGGGCTTGCAGCTGGCGCCTGGTTTTTCAAACCGGTGGAAGGCCCGGCGCGCGATCTGACCCTTGCCGGCGATGTGACGCGCGGCGAATATATCATCCGGCTTGGCGGCTGCGTCGCCTGCCATACCGATATTGCCAATGAGGGTGCCTATCTCGCAGGCGGCGTGGCGATCAAGACCCAGTTCGGCGATTTCACGCCCCCCAATATCACGCCCGATCCCGATGCCGGGATTGGCGGCTGGACGCTGGCCGAATTCTCCGATGCCATGAGCAATGGCAAGGGGCCGGGCATGCTCGACCACCTCTATCCCGCTTTCCCTTACGACAATTACACGCTGATGACCGATCAGGACATTGTCGATCTTTATGCCGCATTGATGGCGGTGGAGCCTGTTGCCGTGCCGGCGCCGGGGCACCGGCTGGCGTTTCCGTTCAACATGCGGGTCCTGATGCTGGGCTGGAAGAACATGTTCTTTAAACCGGAGCGGTTTGAGATCGATCCGGCGCGTTCCGAATTGTGGAATCGCGGCAAATATCTGGCCAATGGGCCGGGCCATTGCTCCGCCTGTCACACCCCGCGCAATGCGCTGGGCGGGCGTGATGATGCCCGTGCCTTTGCCGGGGGCGAGGGCACGCCGGGTGGCAAGGTGCCCGGGATCACCAAGGCAAGGTTGCAAGCCGAGGATTATGACCGGGCCGGGCTGGTGGATGCGCTCAAGACCGGTTTTACCCCCGGTTTCAACGTGCTCGGCGGCACCATGGCCGAAGTCATCGAAGAGGCGACCTCGCACTGGACCGATAATGATCTGGACGCGGTTGCGGCCTATCTGCTGGACGAGGAATAGGGGGCAACTCCTATCCTTCAGGCCTCGCTACGGATTTTCAGCGCTTCGCTGAGGGTCATTGTGGTGTGGTTGAGCCATTTGGGGTCCTGCTCAGGGAAATCGGTGCGGAAATGACCGCCCCGGCTTTCGGTCCGCCGCAGGGCTGCCGCCGCCACAAGGGTCGCTGAGGTTGTCATGTTGAGATAGGAGCGGGTGACCTTTTCGGCGGTCTTTTCCAGCTCCTCAATCCGGCGCAGCGCCTTGCGCAACCCCTGTTCGTCGCGTTCGACCCCGACCAGATCGGTCATCACATGGCGCAGGTCCTGCACCGCCTGCAGATTGCGCAGAATGGCTTCGGCTTCCTCGCCCTTTTCCTCGTCCCACTGAATGCCCTCGAACGGGGCCATATTGGCGCGTACCGGTTCGAGCCCGCCGATATCCTCGGCAATACGCGCGCCGAACACCACCGCTTCGAGCAGCGAATTGGAGGCGAGGCGGTTGGCGCCATGCAGGCCCGTGCACGAGGCCTCGCCACACACCCAGAGCCCGGCCAGCGATGAACGCCCGCGATCATCAACCTTGACGCCGCCCATATGATAATGGGCTGCCGGGGTCACCGGGATCATCTCCTTGACCGGGTCAATCCCCGCATCAAGGCAATATTGGGCGACCGTCGGATAGGCGGTCAGGATTTTTTCGCCAAGGCATTCGCGGGTGTCGAGAAAGACCTTATGGCCCGCCTTGATCTGGCGGAAATTGGCGCGGGCGACAATGTCGCGCGGGGCCAGTTCGGCGTCCTCGTGGATAGCGGGCATGAAGCGTTCGCCCAGCTCATTGAACAGCATCGCGCCTTCACCGCGCAGCGCCTCTGTGGCCAGAGGCGCGGGATCGGCGCCGGTCGCAATGGCGGTGGGATGAAACTGCACGAATTCGGCATCGGCGATGGCCGCCCCGGCCCTTGCCGCCATGCCCATGGCATGGCCGCGCACGCCCGGCGGATTGGTGGTCACGGCATAAAGCCCGCCAAGGCCCCCGGCGGCCAGCACGGTGGCGCGGGCGCGGATGAAAACCGGCTCGGCAAAGCGATCCCCCAGCTTGCGGCAATAAACCCCAACGATACGGCCATCGGCCCTGGCCAGTTCGACCGCTGTGATGCCCTCGACAATGCGGATTGAGGGGGTGCGGCGGACTTCCTCGATCAGCGCGGTCATGATTTCGCGTCCGGCGCGATCACCTGAGACGCGCACAACGCGGTTGATAGAATGGGCCGCTTCCCGCGAGAGCTGGTAATTGCCTTCGGCATCGCGATCAAACGGGGTGCCCCAGCGCGCCAGATCCTCGATCCGGGCCGCCGCTTCCGCCGCCACCCGTTCGGCCACGGCCATATCAACAATCCCCGCGCCCGCCACGCCGGTATCGACCGCATGGGCATGGGGGCTGTCGCCCTTGCCCACGGCGGCGGCCACACCGCCCTGCGCCCAGGTCGAGGACGCGCCGGAACCCAGCGGTTTGGGGGAGAGCACGGTGACCGGACGCGGCGCCAGTTTGAGCGCACAAAACAGCCCGGCCAGTCCCGCCCCGATGATCAGGGCGCCATCGGCATTCAGGGTGTTGTCATAGATGCTCATTACGTCCTCCGCCTGATGCCAGCAGAATCTGGGTCGCGCCGCAAATGGGTCAAGCGTCTGGCCGTTCGTTCATATTTTAATTCTCAAGGCAGCGCCACCCGCCTGATCCCCGGTTTCATTTTTAGCGTGCGCCGGGACAAACATTTTCAGGGTTTGGCGGTGACCCGCTCGGCGATGGCATTGTGCAGGACATCAAACAGGCGCGGATCGCCGCATTGCGAGACGTTGAACCTGAGAAAGCTGGTCGCGGTTTGTGCAAGGCTGAAGGCATTGCCCGGTGCCAGCACAATATTATGGTGCAGGGCATCCCTCGCAATGTCCGCCGCGTCGATGCCATCGGGCAATTGTGCCCATAAAAACAGCCCCGCCTGCGGTTCGAGCCAGGGTTGGATACCGAGATTTTTCAGCCTTGAGGCCACCTCCTGCATCGCTTGCGACAGGCGTAGTTTGAGCGCATCCATGTGCTTGCGATAGCTGGTATCGCGCAGCATGTTCAAGACCAGCTCGGCATTGAGCGGCGCGCCGCCAAAACTGGTCGCGATTTTCAGATCGACAAGCGGGTCCACCCAGTCGCCGCGCACGGCGATATAGCCGCAGCGGGCGGCCGCCGACAGGGTTTTGGAAAAACTGCCAATATGGATGACCCGCTCAAGTCCGTCGAACGCGGCCAGCCGTGGCGATGGCACCTGCTCGAAATCGGCAAATATATCGTCCTCGATAATGGTCAGTCCGTGCTGGTCGGCGAGCTTGAGCACCCGATGCGCCCGCGCCGGGGAGAGGGTTGCCCCGGTGGGATTATGAATGCCCGAATTGGTGATGTAGAGGCGTGGCTTTTCCGCGATCAGCACCTTTTCAAACGCGTCGGTATCGGGGCCGGATGGGGTGTAGGGCACACTGACAATCCGGGCGCGATGGGCGCGGAGCAGTGCCTGAAAATTGAAATAGCACGGATCATCCACCAGCACCGTGTCGCCAGGCTCGAGCAAAAACCGGCAGAGCAGATCAATCGCCTGCGTGCCCGATCCGGTCAGGATGATCTGGTCGAGGGAGGTTTCAATGCCCTTGTCGGCCATGCGGCTGGCGATCATCTGGCGGAGGGCGGGCAGGCCCAGCGGCTCGCCATATTCGCTGAGAGAAACAGGGTCTGCATGCGCCAGCTTTCGCAAGGCCCGGCGCATGGCGGTTTGCGGCATCCATTCGGGTGGCAGCCAGCCGCATCCCGGCTTGAGATGGGCCGTGCCCGCTTCGAGCGACTGGCGCGATACCCAGAGCGGATCGATGAGACGGTCCAGCCTTGGTCCCATCCCGGCGAGGGACAGGGGCGCGGTCTGGCTGGCCACGAAAAACCCCGCCCCGGGCCGGGACTTGATGACGCCCTCTGCCGCCAGCCGCTCATAAGCCTCGACAATGGTTGAGGTGGACATCGCCATCATGCCGGCAAAGGCGCGAATGGAGGGGAGCTTGTCGCCGGTGGACAGGCTGCGGCTGGCAATGCGCTGCCGGATCGCCGTCATTGCAGCGTCGATGCGCGTGATGTTTTTGGGGTTCTGCTCCACTGTAGTGCATTCCTCACCATAACAGTTTTGCAATATTGTACTGTATTGTGCTTGGCGGTGTCACCCGTTCTCGTCGATAAGCGTCCCTCAAATGGGGAAGTTTGAAATGGACAAGTCGGTGCACGGTTGGATCAACGGGCTTATTGGCGTCATCATCTTCAGCGGCTCACTGCCGGCAACGCGGGTGGCGGTGGGGCAGTTTGATCCGATATTTCTGACAGGGGCGCGTGCGGCAATCGCGGGATTGCTGGCAATCGGCCTGTTGCTTTTCTTCAAGGTAAAACGCCCGGCGCGTCAGGATTTGGTCCCGCTGATCATCGTGGCTCTGGGCGTCGTGGTGGGGTTCCCGCTGCTCACAGCGCTGGCGTTGCAATATGTCACGTCGGCCCATTCCATTGTTTTCATCGGCTTGCTGCCGCTTTCAACAGCGCTTTTCGGCGTGCTGCGGGCCGGGGAGCGGCCCCGGCCGGTTTTCTGGGTGTTTTCGGTTCTCGGCAGCGCTTTGGTTGCCGGCTTTGCCCTGTCGCAGGGGCTGGTCGCGTCGCCCATGGGCGATCTGCTGATGCTGGCCGCGATTATTGTGTGCGGGCTTGGTTATGCGGAAGGGGCAAAACTCTCGCGCAAACTGGGCGGCTGGCAGGTGATTTGTTGGGCGCTGGTGCTGTCACTGCCGGTGATGGCCGCCCTCGCGATCACCTTTATGCCGTCCGGCTTTGCCGATATCGCCCTTACGGGCTGGATCAGCCTTGCCTATGTTTCGGTGTTCAGCATGCTGGTTGGTTTTGTGTTCTGGTATCGCGGTCTGGCGCAGGGCGGCATTGCCGCCATCGGCCAATTGCAATTGCTGCAACCGTTTTTCGGCCTTGCACTGGCCGCAACCCTTTTGCATGAAGCCGTCACACCGGCAATGCTGGGTGTAACCGTCGCCGTGATTTTATGCGTCTATGCCACGCGCCGTTTCGGCAAATAGGGCCGGCAGTTTTTTAGACCTGCCGACCCCAATATTCGGAGCCTAGTCGCCCTTTTTGCTCATCTCGATCATGCGTTCCACCGCCGCACGGGCGGCGGGGATGATGGCGGGATCGACCAGAACTTCCTCGGTCATGGTGTGCAATGACCACAGGACATTCTCGAGATTGATGCGCTTCATGTGCGGGCAGATATTGCAGCCGCGCAAAAAGTCGACGCCGGTGGTTTCCGAAGCAATATTGTCCGACATCGAACATTCGGTGACCATCACCACCTTGGCGGGCTTTTCGGTCTTGACCCAATTGATCATCGCGGCGGTCGAGCCGGAGAAATCCACCGCATCGATCACCTCTGGCGGGCATTCGGGGTGGGCGATGATTTTCGAGTTCGGATAGGCGGCGCGCAATTCGGCAATGTCGGCGGCGGTAAAGGTCTCATGCACCTCGCAGGCACCGGCCCAGGTGATGATCTTCTTTTTGGTGTGTTTCGCCGTGTTCTGCGCCAGATACTGGTCGGGGATCATGATGACCTCGTCGCCCTCGACCCGGTTGACGATATCTAGGGCGTTGGAGGAGGTGCAGCACACATCGGTCACAGCTTTCACCGCTGCCGAGGTGTTGACATAAGTCACCACCGGCGCACCGGGATATTGGGCGCGCATGGCCAATACGTCTTCAGCGGTAATCGAGGAGGCAAGCGAACAGCCAGCGCGGCTGTCGGGAATCAGCACGGTCTTTTCCGGGTTCAGCAATTTCGAGGTTTCGGCCATGAAATGCACGCCACATTGCACGATCACTTGTTGCTCAACCTTGGTGGCCTCGACCGCGAGCTGCAGGCTGTCGCCAACAATATCGGCAACGCCGTGAAAGATTTGCGGTGTCTGGTAATTATGGGCCAGGATCACCGCGTCTTTCTTCTTTTTCAGCCGGTTGATCTGGAAGATCAGCGGCGCATAGAAAGCCCATTCAATCTCGGGAATTTTGTCCTTCACCCGGTCATAAATGTCAGCGGTAGATTTTTTGACGGCGGACGAAAATTTCAGATCGAAACTGTCCGCCAGAACGGCGCGCGCCTCATCGAGTGGTGTCATCGCATTGATGAGTTGAACCATTATAAGCCCTTTCAGCGCGGCACCTGTTCTCGCAAACTGCGGGAAAAGCACCAGGATTAATTTCGTCGCGCCTGAATTTGCCGCGAAACCGGTTGCCGCATGACGCATGCATCCGGTTGGGGCGGAACTTAGGTATTTTTGCCGGGCATTTCAATGAATGCTATGCTAGATCAACGCCCGAAATCGACACCTCGTCCGCAATTGATGAAAGAGGCCTGAATTTATGCCCCAGGATACAGCCGTTTTAAAGAAAACCCTGTCGCTTGCCCCGGTCATTCCGGTGATCATTCTCGATGATGTCGGCGCGGCGCGGGCCATGGCGGAAGCGCTGGTGGCCGGGGGGTTGCCGGTTCTCGAGGTGACCTTGCGCACGCCCAATGCCCTGAAAGTCATGGCGGAAATGGCCAAGGTACCGGGTGCCGTTGTTGGTTCGGGCACCGTGCGGACGGCTGAACATATGCGTCAGTCGGTTGATGCGGGCTGCCAGTTCATGGTCTCGCCGGGCGCGTCGCCGCGCCTGCTTGATGCCGCCGAGGATGTGGCCATCCCGCTTTTGCCGGGGATCGGTACCCCGACCGAGGCGATGACGCTGGCGGAGCGCGGCTATACCTATTTGAAATTCTTTCCCGCCGAAGCCATGGGCGGCGTGCCGGTGCTCAAGAGCTTTGCCTCGCCCTTGCCGGACCTGATCTTTTGCCCGACGGGCGGGATTGATCCGGCCAAGGCCAAAACCTACCTGGCGCTGCCCAATGTGATCTGCGTCGGCGGGTCATGGGTCACGCCGAATGATTTGGTGGCGGCGGGGGATTTTGCGAAAATCGAGCAATTGGCGCGGGAAGCCGCAGCGCTGGCGGTTTGAGCGAAAACGTAAGGCTAATGTTGGGGATGTTTCAGGGGTCGATTCAGCCCGGTTTCAGGCTTTTTGTAAGCCGGGGTTTCAGCCCTTTATAAGGTTTTTGTCTCGAAGTCTAAAAATCCAGCAGTTTTACAAAGCGTTTCAATACCTTGCGCAGATTTTTATGCTCGCCATGATCGAGTTCGCCCGTCAGCGCGTCTTCGAGCAATTGCCAATTGGCGTCGAGCACATCGGCAATGGTGCGGCCCTTTTCGGTCAGCCTTGCCCCCGGTGCCATGTCGGGCCCGACCGCCACCCGTTCGATCACCCCTGATTGCTCGAGCCGGACCAGCCGCATTTCAAGGGCGACATTATTGAGCCCGGTCATGTCGGTCAGCGTGTCTTCGGGTGCGCCTTTGGGGTCCTCCAGCGCGAATAAAAATGCGTCATCCCCCGCCTCGAGACCCCGCTCATAAAGCGGGACAAGCATCTTCTGGCGGGCCAGATGGCCCGCTTCGATAAGCCGGTAAAGGGTCGTTTTTGCTGCAGGTTTCGGCATGAGGGCAAAATAGTCCGGAATCCGGGGCTACGTCGATTGCTGATCGCATCCTATCGTTAATCCGAGGGCGGTGAATAGGGCTTGGCTGTTCAGCATTTCTGCCTATTATGGCGGATTGGGGGTTCATGATTGTCGAACACTGCAAGAACAGATCAGGCGGTTACGCCGTTTTGGACAGGGCCGTTCTGCGCCCGGAAAAGGCTGAGTGAATGACCCAGGACCTCGCCCGTATTCGCGCTTTTGTGCAGGTTTATGACGCGGGCGGCTTTTCCGCCGCCGCGCGCCAGCATGGCCGCTCCAAGGCGTTATTGTCTAAATATGTGACCGATCTCGAAGATCATCTCGGGGTCCGGTTGATGAACCGGACGACCCGCAAGCTGTCGCTGACCGAGGCGGGGGAAGCCTATTACCGCGAAGTTGTGCAGCTTTTACAGCAACTTGACGATCTCGACGCGACGATTACCGACCAGACTTCGGAAGCGCGCGGGCTGTTGCGGGTCTCGGCACCGCGCAATTTCGGCGAGACCACACTGACCCCGGCGCTGTTCGCGTTTTTGCAGGCCCACCCGGAAGTGACGCTGGATTTGCGGCTGGAAGACCGGTTCGTCGATCTGGTCGATGAAGGGGTTGATGTGGCCTTAAGGATCAGCGCCATGCCGGATTCCTCGCTGATTGCGCGCAAGATTGCCGATACCAAACTGGTGATCTGCGGGGCACCGGACCTGATCAAGCGCTTTGGCACCCCGCAGAGCGGCGAGGCCATGCGCAACCTGCCATGCATTGTCGATACCAATATGCAGGGGCAGGCCAATTGGCGTTTCGTTGAGGGTGGGCAGACCCTGTCGATCCACGTCTCCGGACCGGTCCGCGTCAATTCGCCGGTGGCGGCGATGCAGGCGGCGGTACACGGCCTTGGGTTTGCCGCATTGCCAGCCTATCTGGCCGAACACGAAATTGCGTCGGGACGTCTGGTGGCCGTGCTGGCAGACAGCATGCCGGCCGGGCCCAGCCTGCAAGCTGTCTATCCGCATCGCCGGCATTTGGCCGGTAAGGTACGGGCATTAATCGATCATTTGGTCTTATGGTTCGAGATTCACCCGGTGCAATGAGGTTTTGGCGTTTCATAACGGCATATTTTTAACCCAACTGTTTGAAAACGCTTGTAGTATGGTTTCCGTCAGGCAGGTGTTTGCCGGAAGTTGAGTTTCACTCGTTGCACAAAGGGGGGCTGCCTTGCCCGGCTGCCGTCGTCTTCTCACCGGTGTTTTCACAACACTTGTCCTGCTCTTTGCCGTAACCCAACAGGTTCAGGCGCACCCCCATATCTGGATTGATGCGCGCGCGGTTGTGGTGTTCAACGCCGATGGCGATGTCAGCGCGATCAAGCATGAATGGACATTTGACCAGGCGTTCTCGTCCTGGTCGATCCAGGGGCTGGATACCAATGGCAACGGGCAGATTGATCCGGCCGAGTTCCAGTCTCTTGCCGATGAAAACATGGTCGGGCTCAAGGAATACCAATATTACACCTTTGCCGGTGTCGGGCAGGAGAATGTCCATTTCACCCCCGGCCCCGATCCGCGCATCACTTATGATGGCGCGCGTACCACGCTGCATTTTACCCTCGTGCCGGACCAGCCGATCCGGGCCAGCGGTCTGCTTGAGATCGAGGTAACCGATCCCGAATATTATGCGGCTTTCACCTTTTTGACCGATCGCGGCATCACGCTGGAGAATGCGCCGGACAGCTGTGTTGGCGAGGTCAATCCCCCCAAGGAAATCGATCCGGCAATTGAGCAGAAACTGTTCGAGCTGGGCCCTGATGTTACAATTTTGCCCGCGGAACTCAAAGATGTTGCCGCCGATCTGGCCAATGTGGTGACCGTGCGTTGCGACGGGATTGTGCCGCGCACCCCGCTTGAGGCGGCGGAACGGGTTTCGCGCGGCGGGGCTGCGCCCTTTGCCGCCCCGCCGATGGAGCGGGGCTTGCCGGTGGTGCGTACAGGCATTCTCGGTTGGGTATTCAAGCAGCAGCAGTCCTTTTATGGCGCTTTGACCGATGCGCTTGGCCAGCTCAAGACCAATGGCCATGCGTTCTGGGTTCTGGGCCTGCTCAGCTTTTTCTACGGGGTGTTTCATGCCGCGGGGCCGGGCCATGGCAAGGTGGTGATCTCTTCTTATGTGCTGGCGACGGAAGCGGAATTGCGCCGGGGCATCCTGTTGAGCTTCGCCTCCTCGGTGATGCAGGCGACCACGGCCGTGGGCTTTGTGCTGATTGCGGCCATCGCGCTGAAAATGACCAGTATGCGGCTCAGCGAAACCTCGAACATGCTGGTAATCGGCTCTTATGTTCTGGTGATCGTGCTCGGGCTGTGGCTGATCGCGCGCAAATTGTTCGGTTTCGGCCATGGCCATCATGACCATAATCATGATCACGGCCATCACCACGATGATGATCATGTCCATATGGTCACGCCAAAGCAGATGCGGGGCAGTGCGCGCGAAATGATCGGGGTTGTGCTCGCGGTTGGCCTCAGGCCCTGTTCGGGTGCACTTGTGGTGCTGGTGTTTGCGCTCAGTCAGGGCGTGCTGGCGGCGGGTATTGCCGCGGTGTTCATCATGGCCTTTGGTACGGCAATCACCGTCAGCGCCCTCGCCATGATTGCCGTGGGGGCCAAGGGGGCGACGCGATTGTTTGACAATGGGCCTTATGCCGCCATGGCGGCAGATGTGTTGTGGTGGCTTGAATTGTTCGGGGCGGTGCTGGTTTTTGTCTTCGGCGTCATTCTGCTGATGGCGAATTTGTAGGTTCGCCGCTGAGAGCAGAACGATAAAAAAGGGCGGCCAAGCCGCCCTTTTTCGTTGGTATGAAAGCGAAGCGCTATTTCTTGACGATACGGCCTTCGACCTTGGCATCCACGGAACCGGTCTGCAGGATATATTCGATCACGTCATTGGCCATCAGGTCGCCATTGCGGTCATCGATCAGCACATTGCCGCCGACAAAGGCGGTGTAGCCATCGCCGCCGCGCAGCATGTAGTCATTGGTGGCAACCTTGTAGGTGGCAGCGGGATCAAGCGGCTTGTCGCCGACCATGACCGAGACCACACGCTCGCCAGCCGGCTTGGTGATATCGATCTCGATCTTGAGGCCGGAAACCTGCGGGAAGCGGCCGCCGCCTTCTTCAACCAGGCTGAAGCCATTCTCGAGCCCGTCGAGCACCTGCTGACCGGTCATCTCCGAGACGACGGTGACATTGCCGAACGGCAATTCGCTGAGGATATCGCGGCGGGTCAGCATGGTACCGGCCTCATATTCACGATCAGCACGGATGCCGCCGCCATTGGTGATGGCGAGATCGGCACCATTGGCTGCCCGCATCGCATCGGCGATCAGATTGCCCATGGCCGATTCCTCGGTGCGCACGATATTGCGGCGCGAATCGAGGGCGGTATTGGTGGTGCCGATATCGGTATTGAGGCTGGCATCCAGCGTTGACTTGAGCTGGTCAACCATGGCCTGGGTTTCAGGATCCGGGGTGACGCTTGCTGTATCGATATAGCGGAAGTGCGGTGTCCAGCTGATGGTGCGCTTGCCGTCATTCTCGCCAATCTCGACGGTCAGATCGAGGGGGGCGAGGAATTTGGCGTCGGTGGAGGTTTCCACATAAGCGGTGATGCCATCATAACCGGTCATATAGTCATGATCGTCGCCGGACATGATGACGTCGAACGCGTGGCTGGCCATGATTTCGCGGTCATTGGCGTGGTCGGTCTGGATGACGCCGACAACCAGATCAGCGCCGTCAGCGCGCGCCGCCTTGGCAGCGGCAATGGCGGTGGAGACGGTGCCTTCAAACTTCCAGTCGCCCGAACTTGAGACAACCGGCGTTGTATCCTGTGCCACGGGAACCAGCGCGATCTTGAGGCCTGCGACTTCCTTCATCATCGTGCCGCCAAGGCCATCAATGGGCGAGCCATCGGCATGGGTGATGTTGATCGCGGCCCAGGGATATTCGGAGGCGCCGACTTTTTGCAGGAAGTTCTCGGTGCCGAAATCGAATTCATGATTGCCGGGCACGGCAATGTCGAAGGGGACGATATTGGTCAGATCAATGGTGTTCTGGCCCTTGTCGAAACCCGAGAGCAGGGAAGGCGACAGCATGTCGCCGTCAAAGACATAAAGCGTATTGGGATTGGCCGCTTTTTCAGCCAGAGCGACCGCATTGAGGCGGGCAAAGCCGCCCCGGCCGCCGGTCTCGGTGAAATTATAAAGATCGCCGGCACCCAGAATGGTCAGCTTGACCGTCTCGGCATAGGCCGGAACCAGGGTTGCGGCGCTGAGGGCGGTGGTGCCCGCGATCACGACTGCAAGTGCTTTGAGATAGTGCGACATGTCGGATAACTCCTTGAAAACGGATCGCCACCGGTCTGTCAGGTGGTCGTTGATGCGCCTGGGGGCGCTTTGTTTGATGCTCCGGCAAACGCTGCGCGACAACGCCGGGCCGCCGGAAAACCAGTGTCGTCAGTCCCGGGGTCTTGCCGCTCCACGTGGCTGACGACCCCACATAGAGCAAAATTGGTGCAGTTTTTTTACAGCCAGACAGGCCCGTGACAGAGGTGGCTGCGCTCCCTTATCAAGATTAAATGCCAGAATGAAGAAGCTGAAAAGCTCTAATTTGATCTTTTGGTCAAAACTGTCATGAAGCGGCATTATCCCGACCGGGTCCGGCAGGTTGCAAAAGGGGCGCGTGTCCCCCCGCCCGGCACGGCATACTGTCACACTAAAGTGGGATGCCTTGCGTCACGGTGGCGGATGGCTAATGTGGCTTCTCTGAATAACAGTCCGAGTGAGCCCTTATATGTCCGAGCATCTTCCCAAAGACCACCCACCGGTCAAGCCTGCCAAAATAGGGGTGCTGCTGCTCAATCTGGGAACGCCCGATGCGACCGATTACTGGTCGATGCGGCGCTATCTCAAGGAATTTTTATCGGATGCGCGGGTGATCGAGACGCCGCGGATCATCTGGTGGTTCATTCTCAACCTGATCGTTTTGACCTTCCGCCCGAAGAAAAGCGGCGCGCTTTATGACAAGGTCTGGGATTACGAGGCCAAGGACAGCCCGTTGCGGGTGATTGCCCGGTCGCAGGCAGTGAAATTGCAGGAACGGCTGGGGGATGTGGCGCAGGTGGATTTTGCCATGCGGTATGGCAATCCCTCCACCGAGGACCGGCTAAAGGCGCTCAAGGCCAATGGCTGCGACCGGATTTTGCTGGTGCCGCTTTATCCGCAATATTCAGCTCCGACCACGGCGACCGCCAATGACAAGGCGTTTGATGTGCTCAAGACCATGCGCTGGCAGCCGGCGGTGCGCACGGCACCGGCCTATTTCGAGGACCCCGCCTATATCACCGCGCTGGCGGGGAGCATTTCGGCGGGGATCGAGGCGCTCGATTTCGAACCGGATGTGGTGATCACCTCCTATCACGGCATGCCCGAAAGCTATTTGCAAAAGGGTGACCCCTATCATTGCCAGTGTTTGAAGACGACGCGGCTGACGCGCGAGAAGCTGGGCTGGCCCAAGGACAAGCTGATTGTCAGTTTCCAAAGCCGGTTTGGCCCTGAGGAATGGCTCAAGCCCTATACCGATGTGACGCTGGAGACGCTGCCGGGCAAGGGCATCAAGAAGGTGGCTATTCTGGCGCCGGCCTTTTCGGTGGATTGCCTTGAAACGCTCGAAGAGCTGGCGATGGAAGGCAAGGCCAGCTTTGAGGGGCATGGCGGTACCCATTACGCCTATATCCCATGTCTTAATGACACGCCAGCTGGTATGGATGTCATTGAAAGCGTGGTACGGCGCGAATTGATGGGCTGGATTTAGCCGTATTATACAATTATTGCGTCCGTCTGCCCGCCCTCCTAGAGTGTCGGCCGGGGCGCGAGGAGATAATTATGGACGGTTTTTCAACGACGTTATTGCTGGCCGGGGTTCTGGCCATACTGGTTTTGTTTGCCGGCACCAAGATTGTGCCGCAGGGCTTTAATTTTACCATTGAACGGTTCGGGCGCTATACGCGCACATTGAAGCCGGGGCTCAATTTGATCCTGCCATTCGTCGACCGGGTCGGGCGCAAGCTCAACATGATGGAACAGGTGCTCGACGTGCCGCATCAGGAAGTCATCACCCGCGACAATGCGACGGTGACGGCCAATGGCGTGACGTTTTATCAGGTGCTCGATGCGGCGGCGGCGGCCTATGAGGTCGCGCAGCTCGAGCATGCGGTGCTCAACCTGACCATGACCAATATCCGTACCGTGATGGGGTCGATGGATCTGGATGAACTCCTCTCCAATCGCGACGAGATCAACCACAAGCTGTTGCATGTGGTGGATGCGGCGGTATCGCCCTGGGGGCTGAAGATTACGCGGATCGAAATCAAGGATATCGATCCGCCCAAGGATCTGGTCGAGGCGATGGGCCGGCAGATGAAGGCCGAGCGCGAGAAACGCGCCTCGATCCTTGAAGCCGAGGGCCGCCGCCAGAGCGCGATCCTGCAGGCGGAAGGCGCCAAGCAGGCGCAGGTGCTTGAATCCGAGGGGCGCAAGGAAGCCGCGTTCCGCGATGCCGAGGCGCGCGAGCGGTCGGCGGAAGCGGAGGCCAAGGCGACGACCATGGTCTCGGAGGCGATTGCCAAGGGCGATGTGCAGGCGATCAATTATTTCGTCGCCAATAATTATATCAAGGCGCTCGAGAGCATTGCCAAATCGCCGAACCAGAAATTGCTGATGCTGCCGGTCGAGGCGGCCAATGTGATTGGCGCGCTGGGCGGCATTGCCGAAATCGCCAAGGAAACCTTCGGGGCGGATGCGGCGGCCAAACGCACATCCAGCCGGCCGCCATCTTCCGGGCAATAGGGCTATGGACCTGATCAATCTGGTTATCGCCTATGGGCCCTGGTCATGGATTATCGGCGGGCTGATCCTGCTCGGCGTTGAATTGATCGTGCCGGGCGGGGTTGTGGTCTGGCTTGGGGGTGCGGCGATTGTGGTGGGGATCATCACCTTCGTCCAGCCGGTCTCCTGGCCGTTGCAATGGCTGCTTTACGGGGTGCTCTCGATTGTCAGCCTTGTCGCCTGGCTCAATTACTCGCGACGCAATCGCGGCGAGGACAGCGACCGGCCATTTCTCAACAAGCGCGCGTCGCGGTATTTCGGGCAGGAAGCTGTGCTGGAAGAACCGATAACCGGCGGGCACGGGCGGATTTCGCTCGATGATTCCGTATGGCGCGTGATCGGCCCGGACCTGCCCGAGGGCGCACGGGTGCGCATTACCGGCGCTGATGGCGCGGTGTTGCGCGTTGAGGCTGTGGAAGAGCGCTAGGCGATCAGGGCTTGAGTTCGACCGGGACCGGGGGGTCTTCGGTGACCAGCAGGATCGAAACGCGCTGGTTGGAGGCCAGATAGGGGTCGTCGGGGAAATAGGGTTCCGCATCGCCCCGGCCGACCACCGAGAAAATCTGTTCCGAAGGTACGCCGAATTCTTCAAGAATGGCACGGACGGCATTGGCGCGGTCGGCGGATAATTCCCAGCGGCCATAGCGTGGATTGGCGTAGACATTGCCTGCGGCCGTATGGCCCGAGACGCGGATCTGGTTGGGCATTCTGGCGAGCAGGGGTGCCATGGCGGCGATGGCCTTGCGGGTGTTCTCGTAAGGGTATTTCGAGCCCTCGGGGAACATGGAGCGGCCCTGCTGATCGGCGATGATCAGGTTCACGCCTTCTTCCGTATCCTGCACAATCAGATTGTCGGAGATCGAGGTGATTTCGGGCATGTCCTGAAACGCCTGTTTCAGGGTTGCCGAGGCCAGCGAGAATTGCTGGGGGTGATCGACATCGTTTTTCTTGATGTCATAGGTATTGGCTTCCGAACCCTGTTTCTGGTTCACGTCATGATCGACCGTCGCGTATTCGGTATCGGCCTTGGTTTCCTCAAGCGTCATGCGCTTTTGGAAATCACGCTCGGGATTGCCGGAGCGTTCGATGACGCCGGATTTCTTGGCGATGGCCTCGATGCCGAAGGCGTCCTTCATGGAGCCGGCCACAACCTGCAGCTTTTCCTGATCCTGGATTGAAAACGAGATGATGAGCACGAAAAAGCAGACCAGCAGCGACATCAAGTCGGCAAAGGTCACCAGCCATTCGGGGACCCCTGAGGGGGCAACTTGCTTGCGTGCCATAGTTTAAATCTCTCCTGTCGCCGCCTTAAGCGGCTTCGGGCAATGCTTCACTGCGCTGGTTCTCGGGCAGATAGGCCACCAGCATTTCGCGGATGAGCGCCGGGCTCTTGCCGTCGCGGACGGACATGACGCCATCGATAATGAGGGTCTGGTTGATTTCCTCAAAGCCGAGCTTGGCCGTCAGCTTGTCAGCGACCGGCAGGCAGATGAGGTTGGAAATCACAGCGCCATAAAGCGTGGTCAACAGCGCCACCGCCATGGAGGGGCCAATGGCACTCGGATCATCCATATTGCCCAGCATCTGCACGAGGCCGACAAGGGTGCCGATCATGCCGAATGCCGGGGCGGCATCGCCGAGGGATTTGAAGACGCGCTGGCCTTCCATCAACCGGGTCAGATACTGGTCGCGGGCCAGTTCCATTGATTCACGAATAAACGAGCCGTCATAGCCGTCGGCGATCATTTGCGCGCCCTTGGCCAGATTGGGTTCATCGATCTCAACTGATTCAAGGCCGAGCGGGCCGGCGCGGCGCACGATGTCGCCCATTTCAGCAATCTTGTCGATCAGTTCGCGCGATTCCACCTTGGTATGGGTGAAGGCGACCTTGCCGCCGGTCTGGAAGGCGACCATGACGCCGGCGAGCGGAAAGCGGATCAGGGTTGCGGCCATGCCGCCACCGATCACGATGAGCATTGAGGGCATGTCGACAAAGGCACCGAACGAGCCGCCGAGCAGAATGGCGATGATGATGACGGAGCCACCTACCACCATGCCGATAATCGTTGCTAGATCCAACCTGCTCACTCCCGTTGGCCGTAGCCGTTATGCTCTATGGGGCCCATATTGCGGAGCTACACCTAAAGTGCTGTTAAGCAACAAGGTTAATGGTGTGTAACTGGTGGATTTGGGCGCTTGGTAATATTTTGTTAACCAAATTTGCCGAAGCATGCTGAAAGGTGCGTTTTTGCGCCCGGGAGCAGTGATTTGGCGAAGCGGGGTTCGCCCGGATTGAAAGGGACTGGCAGGGCTGCCCTTGTGGTGGCGCTGGGTTTTGTCCTGCCCGGTTCAGCGTTTGCCGCCGATGGTTCCGGAACCAATAATCCGCAGCTTTTGCGCGGCACGATTGATTCGAGCTGCACCAATGCACTGACCTGCAATTTTGGTCCGGGTGCCCAAACCCCGGCCCCGATGCGCACCAGCCCGCCGGCACAACCTGTGCGCGCCGCTGCCGCAACGGGTCCGAATTGCGCCGAAGTCGATCCCTATGGGCTGCAACAGATTGGCTGCCCTTCGCCCGATTATGACGCGGTATTCAAGGATATTTCGACCAAGCGTTCAGTCGCCGACCGGACGCCGATGGTGCGCGAGGCACCCATGGTGCCGGCCGATGCGGCCCCGGCACCCTATCGGCAGACCTATCCGGCAGAGCCGGTGGGCCTTCCCGGGCTTGAGGCGGACTGGAGTGTTACCCTGCGCGGGACCTATAACCACGGCAGCAATGGCGAGCGTTTCGGCATTGCGGTTTTGCCGCAAGCCAGCCTGACCCGGCAAATGGGCGCGGGCAGTGTGGCCTTGAGTGGCGACGCCGCGCTGACCAAGGAAGGGGGCGGTGTTTTCCGCCTTTCGAGCGGCGCGCTCGACTTTACCGGCGACCGGATGCTGAACCGGCAAACCCAGATCAGCGGCGGCCTGTCGGTGAGTATGGAGCAGGACAGCCCTTACGCGCTGGATGCCTCCAGTGACATTATAGCGCAGCCCCTGATTGTCACCGGTTCGGCCGATGTGGCGATCAAGCGCCAGTCGGGCCGGTTTGGCTTTGAGGGACGCGGCAATATTGAACGCGCGGTTTATGGCGAGACGGAGCTGAGCTCGGGCGACCGGGTGCTCAATGGTGATCGCAACCGGCTGGGGGTCACCGGCGCGGGGCGGGTGAGCTACGCGTTGAGCGGGCGCACCGATGTGTTCACCGAAGTCTCGGCGGAGCGCAGCATTTATGATCTGACCTCCGCGGGGACCGGCGTGTCGCTCAATAGCTGGACCTATGCGGTGCTGGCGGGTGTCAGCGGCAATTGGGACAATGTGGTGGTGGCCGAGGTTTCCGCCGGTTACGGCTTGCGCCGGTTCGACAGTGCGCTGCTTTCGGATGCACCGGCGGCGCTGGTGAATGCCAAGCTGACCTATCGGCCCGATGAGCCGGTTGAGGTTTCGGCGCTGTTTGGCACTGAATTTTCCGCGCCGGAATCGGCGACGGGGGCTTCGGCCCAGATTGATTATTCCGCCTCGACCACGGCGCGTTACCTGATCAATGACCGCACGGCGGTGCGCGCCAATCTTGGCGGGACCTGGACGCGGTATTCGGACACCGATGAGCATGTGGCGGTTTATACGGCCGGGCTTGGGGCTGACTTCAACGTCAACGCCCATACGATGATCAGTGCCGATTATGAATATGCGGTGCGGGATGCGACCCAGAGGGTCCAGCGCGACAATCATCAGGTCTCGGTCGGGGTGACATATTCACGCTGATTTTTGGGTGAGGGGGCATCATGTACCACCTCATCCTGAGCTTGTCGAAGGATGGGCGGCAGGCGCGGTGTTGAAACCCTCGTCCTTCGACAAGCTCAGGATGAGGGTTTGGGCGGGATCGCGCTTATTCCTCCTTCTTGCCCGGACTTGATCCGGGCATCCATCTTTTCTGGCGGTCATCGCATGGACCCTCGGGTCAAGCCCGAGGGAGAAGGAAGGGTGGCCGAAGGAGAAGGTCGGGGAGGCCGAGGGAGAAGGCGGGGTGGCTGATGGCGAAGGTGAAGTGTTGCGAATTTTCCACTTCGTCATGCCCGGCTTGATCGGGCATCCAGTGCGCCGCGTCTGCGGCGCGGAGGATTTGTTTGCGGGCAGCACTGCCCGCAGCTGGATTCCCGCGTGCGCGGGAATGACGAGGCGTGTGGGGCATTGTGTGCAACACACACCACCTCATCCTGAGCTTGTCGAAGGATGGGCGGCACACTCAGTGTTGAAACCCCCGTCCTTCGACAAGCTCAGGATGAGGGTTTGGGCGCGATCGAGCCTATCCCCTTCTTGCCCGGACTTGATCCGGGCATCCATCTTTTTTGGCGGTCATCGTATGGACCCTCGGGTCAAGCCCGAGGGAGAAGGTGGGGATCGCCAAGCGAGGAGGAAATGAGGGGCGGCGCTAGAGCGGGGCGTTGAGGCCCAGGGCGCGGATTTCCTTGGTGAACTCGTCGGCAATGTCGGGGCGGTCGAGGGCGTAGACCAGATTGGCGGTGAGAAAGCCGACCTTGGAGCCGCAATCGAAAGTGCGTCCGTCAAATTTCACGCCGGTGAATTTCTGGCTTTCCATCAGCGTCTGCATGGCATCGGTCAATTGGATTTCGCCGCCGGCACCCTTGGTGTGCTTGGCGAGAAGCGAGAAGACTTCCGGCTGCAGGATATAGCGGCCGGAAATGATCAGGTTGGAGGGGGCTTCTTCTACCTTGGGTTTTTCCACCATGCTGGTGATCTCAAAAGCGCTGTTGGGGCCTTCGCCACGTCCCACAATGCCATAGGACGAGACGTCCTTGGGATCGACTTCTTCAACGGCGATGATATTGCCGCCGGTCTCTTCATAGGCGGCCATCATTTGCGACAGGGCACCGGGAGCGGCCTTGATCAGCATGTCGGGCAGCAACAGGGCAAAGGGGCGGTCGCCCACCAGTTCGCGGGCGCACCAGACCGCATGGCCAAGGCCAAGCGGCTCCTGCTGGCGGGTGAAGCTGGAGCGGCCGGGCTGAGGCAGATCCTTGCGCAATTCGGCCAATTCTTCGGTCTTGCCGCGTTGTTCGAGCGTATATTCAAGCTCGAACTGACGGTCGAAATGATCCTCGATCACGCCTTTGTTGCGGCCGGTGACAAAGACGAAATGTTCGATCCCGGCGTCGCGCGCCTCATCAACCGCATATTGAATCAGCGGCCGATCGACCACGGGCAGCATTTCCTTGGGCATGGCTTTGGTTGCCGGCAAAAAGCGTGTACCAAGACCTGCTACGGGAAAAACGGCAGTGCGGACCCTATCGGCCATTGTCAAAATCTCCTTGTTAAACAGGGCTAAGCTAGCCTTGTAATGCTATCTAAACAACTAGCGTCTAGAGCGGTTCCCGAATTGGTGCCGACTTTTTAAAACGAATTATATGTCGCCTTGATGAGCGCCCGACATTCTGGCGTGATTTGGGACGGTGAAAACGGGAGATGTCCGAATGGCGGTAATGGTAACTGGCGGCGCTGGATATATTGGCAGCCACATGGTGTTGCGGCTCAAGGATGCGGGCGAAGATGTGGTTGTGCTCGACAACCTGACCACCGGTTTTGACTGGTCGATTGACGGGCGGGCCACCTTTGTTGAGGGGCATGCGGGCGATATCGAACTGGTCAAGAAGACCATTGCCCAATACGGGATTGAGGAAATCCTGCATTTTGCCGGCTCGATCGTGGTGCCGGAATCGATGCAGAATCCGCTTAAATATTACGCCAATAATACCGTGACTTCCCGGGCGCTGATCGAGGCGGCGGTGACCGCGGGGGTCAAGCATTTCATCTTTTCGTCGACGGCAGCCGTTTATGGCATGATCGGGCTGGACCCGGTGGACGAGACGGCGACCCTCAAACCGGAATCGCCTTATGGCCGCTCCAAGCTGATGACCGAAATGATGCTGGCCGATGTGGCGCTGGCCCATCCGCTCACCTATGGCGTGTTGCGCTATTTCAATGTGGCGGGGGCGGACCCGAAGGGGCGTTCGGGCCAGTCGACGCCCGAGGCCACACATTTGATCAAGGTGGCGGCGCAGACGGCGCTGGGGCAGCGCGAATTCATGAATGTGTTTGGCACCGATTATGAGACGCCGGACGGGACCTGTGTGCGCGATTATATTCATGTGACGGATCTGGTGGAGGCGCATGCCTTGCTGCTGGCGCATTTGCGTAGTGGGGCTGACAGCACGACGCTGAATTGCGGCTATGGGCGCGGCTATTCCGTGCGTGAGGTGGTTGATGTGGTGCGGGCTGTGTCCGGGGTGAATTTCGAGGCGCGGGAAATCGGGCGGCGGCCCGGTGATCCGGCAGCGATTGTGGCCAAGGCGGACAAGGCGCGGGCGCTGCTGAACTGGGCACCGGCCCATGATGATCTCAATGAGATCGTCTCGACCGCCTATGCGTGGGAAAAGCACTTGATGACGCGCAATCGCTAAGGGCGTGTCGGCAGCCTTGAGGAGGGATTGAAGCGTGCGGCTTTTGATTGCGATGGGTTTGCTGGTGATGCTGGGGCTGCCCGCTTTTGCCGAGCCGGTGGAAAGCTTTGACGCGTTTATTCGCGGCTTTGAGGCCCGGGCGGTCAAGGCGGGGATTTCGCGCGATGTTTATCGCGGTGCGACGGCGGGGCTGAAACCGGTTGGCAATATTCCGGGGCTGGTGACCAGCCAGCCGGAATTTTCCACCCCGATGTGGGACTATATCGAGGGCCGGGTGTCGGCGGGGCGTATCGGGCGCGGGCGCGATGCCATGGCGCGCAACAAGGCGCTGTTTGCGCATATCGGACAGCTATATGGCGTCGATCCGGCCATTCTGGGGGCCATATGGGGCATGGAGACCGATTATGGTGCGGTGCTGGGCAATACCAAACTGATCAAGCCGATCATTCCGGCGCTGGCAACGCTGGTGCATCACCGGCGTGGGCGATTGGCCGAGGACGAGAATGAGTTGATTACGGCGCTGCGGCTGATCCAGGATCATGGCTGGACGAAAGAAACGCTCGTCGGGTCCTGGGCGGGTGCCGTGGGGCATACCCAGGTGATCGTGTCGGGGCTTTTGGCTTATGGCACGGATGGCGACGGGGACGGGCGGGTCAACCCGCATCAATCGCTGGCTGATGCGCTGGCGACGACGGCGGTTTATCTGCGCGCCCTCAACTATCAGCCGGGGATGGACTGGGGGTTTGAGGTGACCCTGCCCAAAGGGTTCGATTATACGCTGGCGACGCGGACAGAGATGCGGCCGGTGCGGTTTTTTGCCGAACGGGGCGTGCGCCGGGTCAAGGGGCGGGAATTTGCCGATCCGGACCAGCCGGTATTTCTTTATGTGCCGACCGGGCAGAACGGGCCGAAATTCCTGATGACGCCGAATTATCTGGTGCTCAAGGGTTATAATTTTTCCGATTCCTATGCGCTTTCGGTGGCGCATCTGACGGATCGGCTAAAAGGGGCGGGGCCTTTTGTGACCCCCTGGCCGAAGGCGACGCGGTTTCCTGATCGCCAGCAGCGGATCGATATCCAGCGCTGGCTGAAACAGCTCGGGTTTTATGACGGGGTTGTGGACGGGCGGATCGGGCCGATATCGCAACTGGCCTATCAAAAATTCCAGGCGGCGCGGGGGCTGGTGGCGGACGGGTTCATTACCCGTGAGGCGCATGGGGCTTTGCAGGCGGCGGTGCGCTAGACCGGTTGCAATCTGCCTTGGTTTTGACGGCCTGTTGCTGATAATGAAGGATCATGATGCGCGCTTTGACATTCATTCTGTTCGTTCTGGCCCTGACCCTGCCGGCCTTTGTGCCGGTTGTGGGCTATGCGCAGGCGCGTTTTGACGTGGCGCAGCAGCAAAAAAAGCGCACGCTGTTTGACCTGTTGTTCGGTTCGGACGACAAGCCGGCAACCGAAGCGCCGCGCAAGAAGAGCCAACCCGCCGCCTCGGGCACCCGCAAGGCGGCGCTGCCGCCGGCTATCCCGACCCCGAATGTGGAGAAGGCCCCGGACGCGACGCGGCTGGCGGTATTTGGCGATTCGCTGGCGGTTGATCTCGCCAAGGCGATGGAACGGTTTTATGCCGAAGACCCCAACCTGGTGATCATCGGGCAGGGCGTCGGCTCTTCGGGTTTTGTGCGCGACGATTTTTTTGACTGGGACAAGGCATTGCGCGACGCGATTGCCGCAGACAGTTTTGATATTGCCGTGGTGGCGATGGGGATTAATGACCGGCAGAATTTGCGGGTCGATGGCAGCAGCGTCAAACCGCTGACCGACGAATGGAAGATCGCCTATTCGGCGCGGCTGAACGCTTTTCTGGAGCAATTGCGGGCGGCGGGCAAGCCGGTGATCTGGGTGGAATTGCCACCGATGGAAGCGCCGACCTATGGCTCGGCGATGACGCAGATCTCCTCATTGCAGCGGCTGGCGGCGTTTTCTGCCGGGGCGGAATATGTCGAGACGTTCAACCGCTTTGCCGATGAGAACGGCAATTATGTTGCCGTGGGCCCGGATTTGAGCGGGCAGGACGTGTTGATGCGCAAGAAGGATGGCATCCATTTTTCGAGCGCGGGGTCGGACAAGCTGGCGTTTTTCATCAACCAGTCGCTGAAGCGGTTTTATCGCGGCGGCACGATCAGTGTGGCGATTGCCGATCCGCTGGCCGAGACCGATGCGGCCGCCATGGTGCGGCTGCCGTTTCAGGGGCTGGGACAGGTCAGGCTGCTGGAAGTTGCGGGGGCGGTTATTCCGCTCAAATCGATTTCGCGGCGCGCGGGCGATCTGCTGATTGCCGATCCGGGGGCAACATTGCCGTCCGGGTTTTCGCTTGAGGACATGGTGATGGCGCCGGTCGGCCGGGCCGATGCGTTCGGCGTCGGGGTGGAGCCGGGCCAGTCCGCAGCGTCAGGCGCTGCGAACTAGCGGGTGTTTTAGCGGGGCAGGTTGGTTGTGCCCATCAAATCCATATCGATCGAGCGGGCGGCCTGACGGCCTTCACGGATGGCCCAGACCACCAGCGACTGGCCACGGCGCATGTCGCCGGCGGCATAGACGCCTTCAACCGAAGTCTTGTAGCTGAACGTGTCGGCAAACAGATTGCCGCGCTGGTCCAGCTTGGCCCCCAGTTCATCAAGCATGCCTTCATGCACCGGATGGGCAAAACCGATAGCCATCAGAACCAGATCGGCCTTGATGTCGAATTCGGTGCCGGGGATCGGCTTGCGGGCGCGGTCGACCTTGGCGCAGGCAACATGGGTGACGTGACCGTTGTCATTGCCCTTGATCTCGAGCGTGCCGGCAGAGAACTGACGGATGGCGCCTTCCGCCTGGGAGGAGGAGGTGCGCATCTTCACCGCCCAGTTGGGCCAGGTGGAGAGCTTGTCTTCCTTTTCGGGCGGCTGCGGGCGGATATCCATCTGGGTGACCGCAATGGCACCCTGACGAAAGGCCGTGCCGACGCAATCGGAGGCGGTGTCGCCGCCGCCGATGACGACGACATGCTTGCCCGCAGCGATCAGCGGCTGCTGGTCCGAAATATCTTCCCCACCGACGCGGCGGTTCTGCTGGATCAGATAGGGCATGGCGTAATGCACGCCGGCAAAATGGGTGCCTTCGCAGCCCGGATGGCGCGGGAATTCCGAACCGCCGGTGAGGAGCACGGCGTCATGATTGGCGCGCAAATCCTCGATCGTGCGGGTGACGCCGATATTCTCGTTGTAATGGAAGCTCACGCCTTCGGCTTCCATCTGCTTTACGCGGAAGTCGATATGCTCTTTTTCCATCTTGAAATCGGGAATGCCATAGCGCAGCAGGCCACCGGCCTTGGGCTCGCGCTCGAACACATGCACATCATGGCCGGCACGGGCCAATTGCTGTGCTGCGGCCATCCCGGCCGGGCCGGAGCCGATAATGGCGATGGTCTTGCCGGTCTTGACGTCAGGGACCTGCGGCTTCAGCCAGCCGGAGCGGATGGCCTTGTCGGCAATGGCCTGTTCCACCGTCTTGATGGCAACCGGCGCGTCCTCAAGGTTCAGCGTGCAGGCTTCCTCGCAGGGTGCGGGGCAGATGCGGCCGGTGAACTCGGGGAAGTTATTGGTTGAATGCAGATTGCGCGCCGCTTCTTCCCAATCGCCCTGGTAAATCAGATCATTCCAGTCGGGGATCTGGTTGTTGACCGGACAGCCGGTATCGCCATGGCAATAGGGCACGCCGCAATCCATGCAGCGTGCAGCCTGATCCACCACCCGGCTTTCGGACAAGGGAATGGTGAATTCGCCATAGTGACGCACACGGTCCGATGCCGGCTCGTAGCGCGGTTCTTCCCGGTCGATCTCGAGAAAGCCTGTAACTTTACCCATTGTGCTTTCCCCTATTCCGTAACCGGCTGATGCGTGGGCCGGGCTTTGTTGTCAACCATTTCGCGGATGGCGCGGGCATATTCGACCGGCATGATCTTGACGAATTTGGGCCGGTAATTGGCCCAGTCGTCCAGAATGGTCTTGGCGCGGGCCGAGCCTGTGTAATGCAGATGGTTGGAGATGAGCTGATGCAGGCGCTCATCATCATGCTTGGTCATGTCGCCGGAAATGTCGACGCGGCCATGCCATTCCAGATCGCCACCATGATGGTGGATCGAGCGCATCAGCTTTTCTTCTTCCTGCACCGGTTCGAGATCGACCATGGCGAGGTTGCAGCGTTCGCGGAACGTGCGGTCCTCGTCGAGCACATAGGCGACGCCGCCGGACATGCCGGCTGCAAAATTGCGGCCGGTTTCGCCGATGACAACGACAATACCGCCGGTCATGTATTCGCATCCGTGATCGCCAGTGCCTTCAACAACGGCAATGGCACCCGAATTGCGCACGGCGAACCGTTCGCCGGCGACCCCGCGGAAATAGCATTCACCGGAAATGGCACCATAGAGCACGGTATTGCCGACAATGATCGATTTCTCGGGGACAATGCGGGCATTGTCCGGGGTGCGAACGACCAGACGGCCACCCGACAGACCCTTGCCGACATAGTCATTGGCTTCGCCGACAAGGTCAAAACTGATGCCCTTGGCCAAGAAGGCACCAAAGCTCTGCCCGGCGGTGCCGGTCAGCTTGACCGAAATGGTATCGTCCGGCAGGCCGTCATAACCATGGACCTTGGCCACGGCGCCCGAGAGCATGGCACCAGTCGAGCGGTCCCGCGAGCGGATGCGGGTCTCGATCTGGACCGGGGTCTTGCTGGCAATGGCGGTCTTGGCCTGTTCGATCAGGGACCGGTCGAGAACCTCTTCGATTTCGTGGTTCTGGATTTCGGAATGGAAGATCGTGTCGTCGCCCAAAGGTGCCGGCTTGTAGAACAGCTTGGAATAGTCGAGGCCACGGGCCTTCCAGTGATCGACCAGCCGGTGCTGGGAGAGCAGGTCGGCACGGCCCACCAGTTCGTTGATGGTGCGTGCGCCCATTGCCGCCATCAGAACCCGCAATTCCTCAGCGATGAAGAAGAAGTAGTTGATGACGTGTTCAGGCGTGCCCTTGAAGCGCTTGCGCAATACCGGGTCCTGGGTGGCGACGCCAACCGGGCAGGTGTTGAGATGGCACTTGCGCATCATGATGCAGCCCGCCGCAATCAGCGGCGCGGTGGAGAAGCCGAATTCATCGGCCCCCAGAAGCGCGCCGATCAGCACATCGCGGCCGGTCTTGAGGCCGCCATCGACCTGCAAGGCCACGCGGGAGCGCAACCGGTTCAGCACCAGGGTCTGATGGGTTTCGGCCAGACCGATTTCCCAGGGGGAACCGGCATGCTTTAGCGAGGTTAGCGGGGAGGCACCGGTGCCGCCATCATAACCGGAGACGGTGATGTGGTCGGCGCGAGCCTTGGCAACGCCGGCCGCAACCGTGCCGACGCCAACCTCGGAGACGAGCTTGACCGAAATATCGGCGGCGGGATTGACGTTTTTCAGATCATAAATGAGCTGGGCCAGATCCTCGATGGAATAGATATCATGGTGCGGCGGGGGCGAAATCAGGCCCACACCCGGGGTTGAATGGCGTGTCTTGGCGATGACCCAATCGACCTTATGGCCGGGGAGCTGGCCGCCTTCGCCGGGCTTGGCACCCTGGGCGACCTTGATCTGGATCATGTCGGCATTGACCAGATAATCGGTAGTCACACCAAAGCGGCCCGAGGCCACCTGCTTGATGGCCGAGCGCATCGGGTTGGCCGTGCCATCGGGCAGCGGCTTGTAGCGATCCGGCTCTTCGCCGCCTTCACCGGTGTTCGACTTGCCGCCGATCCGGTTCATGGCGATGGCGAGGGTTGAATGGGCCTCACGCGAGATCGAGCCGAAGCTCATGGCACCGGTGGAGAACCGCTTGACGATATCGGCCGCGGACTCGACGCTATCGAGCGGCACAGCGGGGCCGATCGGCTTGATGTCGAACAATGCGCGGATGGCCTTGGCTTTGGAGGCTTGATCATTGATCTCGGCGGCAAAAGCGTCATAGCGCTCCTGCGCCCCCTCAGGGCTCTGGTCATGGGTGCGCACGGCATGTTGCAGATTGGCGATCGCATCGGGTGTCCATGCATGGGCCTCGCCGCGAATACGATAACCATATTCGCCACCCACATCGAGGGCGCGGCGCAGCACGACATCATCGCCAAAGGCCAGTGCGTGACGGCGCACGGTCTCCGTCGCGACCGCTTCGAGATCGACGCCTTCAATGGTAGTGGCCGTGCCAAAGAAGAACCGGTTGACCAGCTCGGTGGAGAGGCCGACCGCGTCAAAAATCTGCGCGCCGCAATAGGACTGATAGGTGGAGATGCCCATTTTGGACATGACCTTCAACAGACCCTTACCCACCGACTTGATGTAGCGGTAGATGACTTCGTGCTCATCAACTTCGGGCGGATATTCGCCTTCGGCATGGAGCGCTGCGAGGGTCTCGAATGCGAGATAGGGGTTGATGGCTTCGGCACCATAACCTGCGAGCACGGCGAAGTGATGCACTTCGCGGGCTTCACCGGTTTCAACCACAAGGCCCGAGGAGGTGCGAAGCCCCTTGCGGATCAGGTGGTGATGGACGGCGGCGGTTGCGAGCAGCGCTGGAATGGCGATGCGCTCGGCACTGACCAGCCGGTCGGAGATGATGATGATGTTATAGCCTTCGCGCACGGCGGCTTCCGCCCGTTCGCACAGGTTGACCAAAGCCTCGTCCATGCCTTCGGCCCCCTTTTCACCCGAATAGGTGATGTCGAGGGTTTCGGTGCGGAACTGGTTGTCGGCGATATCGCCAATGGTGCGGATCTTTTCGAGATCGCTATTGGTCAGGATCGGCTGGCGCACTTCGAGGCGCTTGACGTGCTTTTGCTCGCGCAATTCGAACAGGTTGGGGCGCGGGCCGATGAAGGAGACAAGGCTCATCACCGATTCCTCGCGGATCGGATCGATCGGCGGGTTGGTGACCTGGGCAAAGTTCTGCTTGAAATAGGTGTAGAGCAGCTTTGACTTGTCCGAGAGTGCGGAAATGGGCGTGTCGGTGCCCATCGAGCCGGTGCCTTCCTGGCCGGTGGTGGCCATGGGCGCCATCAACAGCTTGATGTCTTCCTGGGTATAGCCAAACACCTGCTGGCGATCCAACAGGCTTTCCGAGGTCTTGGGGGCCTGGGGTTCGGTTTCGGGCAGGTCTTCGAGCACGATCTGGGTGCGGGCCAGCCATTGCGCATAGGGGAAGTGCTCGGCAAGCTTCTGCTTGATCTCGCGGTCGGCAATGATGCGGCCTTCCTCAAGATCGACAAACAGCATCTTGCCCGGCTGCAGACGCCACTTTTCGACAATTTCCTCTTCGGGAATGGTCAGGACGCCAGCCTCGGAGGCGAGGACCACGTGATCATCGGTGGTCACGCAATAGCGGGCCGGCCGCAACCCGTTGCGGTCAAGGGTCGAGACGATCTGCTTGCCATCGGAAAAGGTCATCGAGGCGGGGCCGTCCCACGGTTCCATGATGGCGGCGTGATATTCGTAAAAGGCGCGCCGTGTCTCATCCATCAGGGCATTGCCGGCCCAGGCTTCGGGCACCATGGTCATGGCCGCATGGGGCAGAGAATAGCCGCCGCGCACGAGGAATTCGAGCGCGTTGTCGAAACAGGCGGTGTCGGACTGGCCTTCATAGGAGATCGGCCAGAGCTTTTCGATATCGTCGCCATAAAGCGCCGACGCCACCGAGGCCTGGCGGGCCGCCATCCAGTTGACGTTGCCACGGATGGTGTTGATCTCGCCATTATGGGCGGTCATGCGATAGGGATGGGCCAGCTTCCACGAGGGGAAGGTGTTGGTGGAGAACCGCTGATGCACGAGCGCCAGTGCCGATTCAAAATCGGGGTCGCTCAAATCCTTGTAAAAGGCCCCCAGCTGATAGGCGAGGAACATGCCCTTGTAAACGAGGGTGCGGGCCGACATGGAGACGACATAAAAGCCGTTATCGGACTGCACTTCGGGCAGGGCCGAATAAATGCGGTTGGAGATGACCTTGCGGGTGATCAGCAGCTTGCGCTCGAAGGTGTCGAGATCCATGCCCTCGGGGCGGGCGATGAACACCTGCTCGATGATCGGCTGGGTGGCAATGACGCCTTCGGAGAGGCAGGAATTGTCAAACGGCACGATGCGCTCGCCCAAAAGGGCCAGGCCTTCATCGGCAAGGCAGCCCTTGAGCAGTTCCGCGCACTTGTCGCGCAGGGCCGCGTCATTGGGATAAAAGACCATGGCAATGGCATATTCGCCCGCGCCCGGCAGGGCGAAATCGACGGTCTTGGCGAAGAAGGCATGCGGGACCTGCACCAGCATGCCGGCGCCGTCACCCATGAGGGGATCCGCGCCCACGGCACCGCGATGGGTCAGGTTCTCGAGGATTTCGAGGCCCTTTTCCACGATATTGTGGGATTTCTTGTTCTTGATATGCGCGATGAAGCCGACGCCGCAGGCATCATGCTCATTCAAGGGATTGTAGAGGCCCTGCGCTGCCGGACGTCCGGATTTAAGCGCAGTGGCGCCTGTTGCCAGGGGGGTCGTAACCGATCCGTTCCGCAGCTTTGCCATCACGTCTATCCTTATGTTCCCCCGGCGGGACATTATGTCCAAAATCGCCGGACACGTCACTGGTTCGGGTCGTACCTGGTACGGCTCGAGGCGAGTAACGCCACTTGGTTTATTGAGAGCGGCTCTTCATCCAAATGGCCACTCGGGTGGGCCGGGTGGCCCCATCGCATTGCTGCTGCCTCGCTATGGGCGGCGCATCACGATGTGTGGCCAGGTCCCGGGAGACGGGAAGGCCACAGAACGATTTGCACGATCATACCTCAATTTTGGTTTGAGGTCTTGTTTGAGTCGTGCGTTTTTGGACAACAATGCTGTCCTATGTCGGGTGACATTGCCAGATTTTAATGCGTGGAGCAAGCGCCCAGGGTTAAATTTTTGCTGAAAATTTTAGGCGGGGGTGGGGCCCCAAGCGGCTGGATATGGAAGCGGGCGCGTCCGTTTCCGGCCGCGCCCTCTCGCCGGACCTGCGGTGCCGGGTGCCATCCAAGGAGGGGAGATGGTCCGGCTTTGCGATCCAGATCTTTGTGGCGGGCGGCACCGGTTGACGGTGCCGCCCGTATGGTTGAGGTCCTAGTTGACCGATTTGTCTTCGATGGTCTTTTCACCGGCGGATACGCCGTTGATCGGAATCTGGCGCGGCCGTTTGTTTTCCGGCACGTCGCGCTTCAGGTCGATGTTCAAAAGACCGTTTTCGAGAGCGGCATTGGTGACTTCAACATACTCACCAAGCTGGTAGCGAAGTTCAAAGCTGCGTTCGGCAATGCCGCGATGCAGGAACTCGCGTCCGTCGTCTTCCGCAGGGGCGGTTTTCGCGCCTTTGACGGTCAGGTTGTTTTCCTTGGCCTCGATGGCGATGTCATCACCGGAAAAGCCGGCAACGGCGATCGATACGCGCCAGGAATCATCGTCCAGCCGTTCGATATTATAGGGCGGATAGGTTTTGGTTTCCTGGCCGACCACGGTGTCGAGACGGTTGAACAGACGGTCAAAACCGACGGTTGAACGGTAGAAGGGTGAAAAATCAAGGGTTTGCATTGCAAGTTCTCCTAAGGGTTTGAGCAACAAGCTTCACTCGCGGGTTTTTCCGATGCTCCCTTAAAAGGCGAGCCGGGAGAAAACCGCTATTCCCGGGTTATTCCGGCGAACACCGAAAATGTAGGTAGAGCTGAGACGCATTCAAGAGGGCCGCAATGAGGATTTGTGGCCGGGGGTTATGGCGATGAACGCCAGATGAATGGGGCGCTCGGTCCGGGTTCAGGCGTGCGGGGTTAGGTTTGTGACATGCCGCCAAGGGAAATGCCTGACCGCGTTTTTGGCGACGGCATGATTAATGCTCCGGGGGCTGTCATCCGCCCCCCGCACAGTGCCCCGGATAAGCGAAAGGCCAGTGTTCCGCAAAGGGATGCTGGTCTTTCCGCATCGCGCTGTTGCCCCTTGCGGCGTGAACGCCTAAATCTGGTCGCACAGATGTTGATGGCGGGGCTGCTGAATGAATGCGATTGTTGATCCGGATGGCCCGCAATTATGCAATCTGCCGTCCAACCCCATACCCCCCGGCGTCCGCGTCGCCTATATGCGCACCAGCGACAATGTGCGGTTGCGCTATGCGCTGTGGCGCAACGCCGATGTGAAGAACAAGGGCACCATCTGCCTCGTGCATGGGCGCACCGAATTCATCGAGAAATATTTCGAGACGATTGGTGATTTTTTGCGCCGCGGTTTCAATGTGGCGACATTTGACTGGCGCGGGCAGGGCGGCTCTGACCGGCTGATTGACAATGCCCGGCTCGGCTATGTCGACCAGTTCGAGGATTACTGGACCGATCTCAGTTCCTTCCATAGCGAAATCCTGCTGCCCGATTGCCCGCCGCCATTTTATCTGGTCGGGCATTCCATGGGCGGGCTGGTGTCCCTAATGGCGGCGACGCGGGACCGGTTGATGTTTGACCGGGCGTTTTTATCGGCACCGATGCTGGCGATACCGGGCCAGCCCTTGTCCATGGCCGGGATGGCAACGCTTGCGGAAGCGCTTTGCTATATCGGGCTCGGGCAAGTGCCCATCGGGCGCAAGGGCGACGAAAGCCCGGGGGAAAACACCTTTCCGGGCAACAAGCTGACCTCGGATTTCCTACGCTATATGCGCACGGTCGATGTGTTGCGCGCCCGGCCCGATCTTGAAGTCTCCACCCCGGGTGTCCGTTGGCTGGCGGCCGCCTTTCGGGCGATGGCGCGGGCGGGCGCGGATGATTTTCCCGGCCGGGTGCAAATGCCGGTGCTGATGCTGGCGGCGGCCCGGGACGAAGTGGTCTCGACCGCGGCAATCGAACATTTAGGGTTGCGCCTCAGGACCGGGCGGCATGCGGTGATTGCCAATGCACGGCACGAAATGTTTGTCGAGAATGACGATATTCGCGGGCAGGTCTTTGCCGCGTTTGATGCGTTTATTACCGAGCAGTCACCCTAGAGCCGATCAGCTTTTGATGGAATCAAAAGCATGGCTTCAGGTCTTTGAGTGGTCGCGTTTCCGAACCGAATAAGTGGGATCCACTTATTCTGGAAACGCTCTAGGCAATATGCTGACGCATGATGGCGAGGGCTGCCTGGTGCAGTTCGGGGGTGGCTGCTGCGATGATGTCGCCGCCTGCCTCGGCCCGTTCCCCCGCCCAGGTGGTCACGATCCCTCCGGCATTCTCGATCAGGGGCACAAGGGCTGCAATGTCATAGGTGTTCATGCCCGGCTCAAGGATCAAATCGACATGACCCGAGGCGAGCAGGGCATAGGCATAGCAATCACAGCCATAACGGGCGAGGCGGACTTCGGCCTCAACCGCATCATAACCGGCCCGGTGGCCCGGCCTTGAGAACAGCGCCGGGGTGGTGGTGAACAGGGTTGCATCCGCAAGGCTGGTTGTGGCGCTGACCGCAAGGGGGGTGGTTTTGCCCTGATGGGTCAGTTCGGCAGCGCCGGCGCTGGCAAGATAGGTTTCGCCGGTAAAGGGCTGGCTCATAATGCCGGCAAAGGCGCGGCCCTTATAGGTGACGCCGATCAGCGTGCCCCAGACCGGCAGGCCGGACATGAAGGCCCTGGTGCCATCGACCGGATCGATGATCCAGGCAAAGGGGCTGTCGCTGTCCTTATTGTCCCATTCCTCGCCGATAATGGCGTGATCGGGGAAATGCTCGGCAATGACGGCGCGAATGGCGGTTTCGGCGCTGCGGTCGGCCTCGGTGACCGGATCAAAGCCGACGGCGTATTTATTGTCGATATCGAGCCTTGTGCGGAACAGGGGCAAAGTCTTGCCCGCAGCAGCATCAGCGGCGCCAAGCAATGTGCGGCGAATATCGGCGGTGCTAATATTATTACTTACTTCGATCAGGTGCGCATTATTGTTCATGACGATTTGCCGATATTGAGTTTTTGAAGGATAAACTTTGGTTTTGAGCCGGTTTTGCACAGATAGTGATTCATTTTTGCAACAGGGGGGTGGTCTTGTCGACAGTGCTGGCGACAAGGGCATTGCCCGTCCGCTCAAATCAGTTCAATCGGAAAGGGCATGATGGTTGCGGGGCCTTGAACACGTCTTCTGGTCCCATAGCCGTTTCCTCCCTTGACTACGGGCCACGCAGGTGGCCCGTTTTTTTATGCCGCGCCGGTTTTCCTTGAGGTTTTGGAATGGTTATTCGGCCGCCTCAGCATAGCTGCGTGCGAGGCCTGCGATATCGAGCTGGATCAGGGCCGCGATGAGCCGGGTCATGATCTGCTGGATGGCCGCAAAATCGGGGCCGCGGGTGAGGGTGACTTCATTCATGTAAAGGTGACGGCTGATTTCGATCTGCAGGGCATGCACGCCATGTTGCGGGCGGCCATAGGTGCGCGTGGTGTGCCCGCCAGCATAGGGGCGGTTGCGCGCTACCTTGAGGCCGGCGCCGGTAAACAGGGTTTCCGCCAGTTCAATGACCGCCGGGGCGCAGCTGGTGCCATAGCGATCGCCCAGAACCACATCGGGGGGAATGCGGTCACCGCTGCGGGTGAGGCGCGGCATGGAATGGCAATCGACCAGAATGGCAATGCCAAATGTGTTGAGCGTGGTGCTGAGAAGCGTCTGCAGGGTGGTGTGATAGGGCTTGTAAATGCCCTCGATGCGCATGCGCGCGTCGGCAAGGGTCAGGCGATCACGATAGATATGCTTGTTTTCTGCGACAATGCGCGCCAGCGTGCCGAGCCCGGCGGCCACCCGCGGTGAGCTGGTATTATAGCGCTCGGGCAGGATTTCCACGAACATGGCCGGATCGAGCTCATAGGGTTCGCGATTGACATCGAGATAGGCGCGTGGAAAGCGGGCACGGAGCAGGGGCGCCCCCATATGGGGGGCACGGCTGAACAGCTCGTCGACAAAGGCATCTTCCGATTGGCGAATCGAAAGATGGTCAAGACGGGTCAGTTCGAGGAAGCGTTTTGGGTAATCGCGGCCGGAATGGGCGGAATTGAACACGATCGGGGCCGTGGCCCGGCGGGGTCTGATCGTTTCAAAAGCAGGTCTGTCAGCGAAATCAGACTGCACTTTTCTCCCCCCTGCGGTCGCAAATCACCTGTTTTATGCACAGCTAGAGTTTGCCCCGCGCAACTCAGAATGTCCATAAGGCACAATTCAGGCTATTTGTGATCATAAGGGCTGTTGCGCATGTATGAAACTAGACTAAACATCGCATCTTGAATGATCCCTGGTGGGCAGACCGAACGAGGCTTTGATGAATCGCATTCTATTGGCAGAAGACGACGCCGACATGCGTCAGTTCCTTACCCGCGCGCTCAAGAACGCCGGCTATGATGTCGTTTCGTTCGATAATGGCAAGTCCGCCTATGAGCGCTTGCGCGAAGAGCCGTTCTCGCTGCTGTTATCGGATATTGTGATGCCGGAAATGGACGGGATTGAACTGGCGCGCCGGGCAACCGAGCTGGACCCGGATCTCAAGGTCATGTTCATCACCGGTTTTGCCGCTGTGGCGCTGAACCCGGACAGCGACGCGCCCAAGGATGCGTCGGTTTTGTCCAAGCCGTTCCACCTCAAGGATCTGGTCAATGAGGTTGAACGCCTCTTGGCTGCATAAAGCGCGATGACCCTATTGACCGCACGCGGCATTTTGTGGTCTATCGCCTCGCGACGAATGGGCCGTTAGCGGACCAGGCGGAAGATGGGCGTATAGCTCAGCGGGAGAGCACTACATTGACATTGTAGGGGTCACTGGTTCAATCCCAGTTACGCCCACCATCTCCGCCCTCGTTATCTTCGTTTGCAGCGTCCCGGACCTGTCGGCCAACGGCCCGCACGCCCCGGACCGCCGCCGAACGGGTGTGTAGCTCAGCGGGAGAGCACTGCCTTCACACGGCAGGGGTCACAGGTTCAATCCCTGTCACACCCACCAATCTTTTCAACGATTTATCAGGTTTATGGATTGGCGCAGTAGCCACATCGCAATCGCTGAATTTTTGCATTATTTTTGACTGCACTTTCAAGTTTATGGAGAGGGCCTCGTCTGCCAGATTCTGATCGCAAACCGACCTTTATTGAACGGCAGGCTTGTTGCAGCCGGCATTAGCCTTCGCTGACAAATACCGCACCATGGGCCAGAGCTTTTCGTCATAGTGTCGAAACAGAAGGTCGCGGAATTGAATGATGACAACAGTATTTATTGAAAAATCGGGAACCACGTTGAACCCGGGCCACCCGCATCACCAGCCCCGCCGGGTGGGCAAACGACAGGTCCGCTCATTGATATCCCGATCCCTGCATTTTCTCATTGGTTGTGCTGTGGCTGGACTTTTGTGCATCCAATTTGCCCCGTATTCGTTGGCGCAAGGCAATAATTCCCGCCCATTAGACCAATGCCGCACAGCTTGGGAGGGGGTGGTTGAACAAAAGCCCTTGTTGTCTGGGAAGTTGTGCAGCTTTGCCGTCCATGCGGCTCATGACGTTTCTGTCAAAGTTGCCAGACTTGCAGGGCCGAGGTCGCGATTTCTGGTGTCGTCGCTGGTAAATTATCGGCTGCTATATGCTGGATCAGATATTCTTTTAAAGGCCACCGAAAATCAGCAGGTTTTCAAGTTAGGCGCGGCAATAGAAGGTGGTGGCGACTACATCTATGTGATCGACGGTGTCTATTCCTATGCATATCTGACGGAGGACAATGCTCATTGGGTACGCTGCACAGAGCGTTATAAAACGTGCGTATTTTATGCTGAATTGGTTTCAGAACCGATCATGGATGCTTACGGAATACCCCGTTATTGTGAAGTCTTTTTGATGTTTCGATTTCCGAGCACTGATCTTGGCGATGAAATTTCGATTTACATGTCAGAAATAATTGAGGTTGCATCAGGGTTGCAGCGTGAGAATGTTGACGTGCTGATGAAAGCTTGCCGTTGAGACGGTCCTGGGCGGCGAATGTAGCCGTCGCGGTTGGAGCGGCTATGTCTGGGGTATTGCGTGTGTGAAATTTAACGCAATCCTTTTTGCCGCTCAAAATCTTGTCGACAAATAATATGCATGATATATCACGTGTATATGACCAATGTGGAATTTGGTGGCAGGGCTATCGATATCGGGCTTTGTCGGCACAATGACCAGCTCTTAAGGAGAGCATGATGACTTCGAGCATTTTTTCCGGCACCGTTCCGGCCTTGATGACGCCCTGCAAGGCGGATCGTACACCTGATTTTGACGCCCTGGTGCGCAAGGGGCAGGAGCTGATCGCTACGGGAATGTCAGCCGTTGTCTATTGCGGCTCGATGGGCGATTGGCCGCTATTGACCGATGCCCAGCGCATGGAAGGCGTCGCGCGGCTGGCTGAGGCCGGGATTCCGGTGATTGTGGGTACCGGTGCGGTCAATTCGGCCATGGCCGTCGCGCATGCGGCCCATGCGGCCAAGGTGGGTGCCAAGGGCTTGATGGTCATTCCGCGGGTTCTGTCGCGCGGCACGTCGGTTGCGGCGCAGCGCGCCCATTTCAAGGCGGTACTGTCCGCGGCGCCGGACCTGCCGGCGGTGATCTATAACAGTCCCTATTACGGGTTTACCACCCGCGCCGAGCTGTTTTTCGAGCTGCGCCGGGACCACAAGAATCTGGTGGGTTTCAAGGAATTCGGCTCCAATGCCGACATGACCTATGCCGCCGAGCACATTACCAGCCGCGATGATGAAGTGGCGCTGATGGTTGGGGTGGATACCGGGGTGGTGCACGGTTTTGTCAATTGCGGGGCCGCCGGGGCGATTACCGGTCTTGGCAATGTGATGCCCAAACAAGTGCTCAATCTGGTGGCGCTGTCACAGAAGGCGGCAAAGGGCGATGTGCTGGCGCGGCAGCGGGCTGAGGAGCTGGATGCGGCGATGCATGTGCTCTCAAGCTATGATGAGGGCACCGATCTGGTGCTCTATTTCAAGCATATGATGGTTCTCAACGGGGATGAGGCGTATCGGCTGCATTTTTACGAGACCGATGCCCTGAGCGACAGCCAGCGCGGCTATGTGGAAAGCCAGCTGACGCTGTTCAATGCCTGGTATGCGGATTGGTCCAAACTGCCCGGTGCGGTTGCGGCGTAAATCATCCGAAGCTGAATTTTTGCGAAAAGGCCCTCCCGTTTGAGAGGGCCTTTTCATATTTAGCTGACGGCGGCGAGGCCCTCGGTGCGCAGGCGCTGCAATTGTGCCATTTCCTCGGCCGAAAGGGTGATGCCATGGGCCAGCGCTTCGGCGCGGGCGGCAAAGCGGCGTTGCGAGGGCAGGCGGGCCCCTTGCCCCATAATCGCCTCGAACAGGGTTTCAGCGCGTTCAAACGTGTTCTGGCCGCGTTTGGCGGCGAATTTTTCCGGGCTGAAAGCGATGATCAATTCGCCATGGCGCGGGGCGATGGTGGTGACGCCGAGAAATTCCAGTGCTTCGGGGCTGGTCATGTCGCCGATCATCACCCCGGCCAGCAATTCGATCATGGTGGAAATGGCGGAACCCTTGTGGCCGCCAAATGTCAGCATGGCGCCGGCAAGGGCCGCTTCAGGATCGGTGGTGGGATGACCATCGGCATCAAGCGCCCAGCCTTCGGGCAGGGCTTTGCCGGCGCGGCGGTGCAGTTCGATTTCGCCCCGGGCGGCAACGCTGGTGGCGAAGTCGAAGACATAGGGGTTCTTGTCCGGGCGCGGCCAGCCAAAGGCCAGCGGATTGGTGCCCAAAAGCGGCTCGGTACCGCCTGTGGGAGCAACGGTTGCATAGGAGGGGCACATGGCGATGGCGGCGAGGCCTTCGCCGGTCAGGGCTTCGATTTCGGGCCAGAGGGCGGAGAAATGCGAGCAGTCATTAATGACCATTGCCGCAAGGCCCAGGGTGCGGGCGCGCTCGATGAGGGCCGGGGTGCCGGTCTCGAAGGCGAGATTGGCAAAGCCCCCTTTGGCCGCGACGTGGATGATGGCGCTGTCATCGACGGTGACGACGGGCAGGGCATCGGGCACGACCTTGCCCATCTTGAGCGTGCGCAGGCAGCCCTCGACGCGATAGACGCCATGGGATTTGCAGCCGTCGCGCTCGCCGGCGACGATGACTCGCGCCAGCGCTGCAGCCTGACCGGCGCTGAAGCCGCCTTTGCGAAAAACCTCTTCGACAACAAGGGCCAAGGCCTCAATTGAGAGCACTGTGTTCGGGCTCATATTGTCTCGCCTCCGGCCTGTGCGCATTCATGGGTTGAATACAACTTGTATGCGGCATGCGGGCGCGTGGTGCAAGGCATGCCGGGGAGCCTGCGGGGGGCCGGAAAAGGCAGGGTATATAAGGAGATTTTGAATTACGACGGTTTTATATCCGGTTTTCTGGGTATGCGGCTGACGTATGGGTCAACAGAGTTGACCAATCGGTCAAATTCCCTGTTGCGCCAATATTCAAAACAGGCTTTGCTGGCCCTCAGGTCGCCAGAGTGTCTGTCTGGTGACGAGAATTGTCAGGGAGACAAGAAAATCATGCAAATGATGAAAACGTTGCTCGCCGCCACCGCGATCGTTGCGGTATTGGCCGGCGCAGCTTCCGCCAAGACGCTCGTATATTGTTCGGAAGGGTCGCCTGAGGGTTTTGATCCGGCACCCTATACTGCCGGCACCACGTTCGATGCGTCCTCGCGGGCTGTCTATAACCGTCTCGTCGAGTTCGAGCACGGCAAGACCAGCACCATTCCCGGCCTTGCCGAGAGCTGGGACATTTCCGAGGACGGTCTGGAATATACCTTCCACCTGCGGCCCGGTGTGAAGTTCCAGACGACAGATTATTTCACCCCGACCCGCGATATGAATGCGGATGACGTGATCTTCTCGTTTGATCGCCAGCGCCTGTCGGACAATGCCTGGTACGAATATGCCACCGGTATTTCATGGGAATATTTCAACGGCATGTCGATGCCTGACCTGATCAAGGAAATCGTCAAGGTTGACGATCTGACGGTCAAGTTCGTGCTCAACCGTCCCGAGGCCCCGATGATCGCCAATCTGGCGATGGATTTTGCCTCGATCATGTCCAAGGAATATGCCGATCAGCTTGAAGCTGCGGGCACCAAGGAATTGCTCAACCAGCAGCCGGTTGGCACAGGCCCTTACCAGTTTGTTGCCTATCAGCAGGACGCCGTGATCCGCTACAAGGCCAATCCCGACTATTGGGCCGGCAAGCAGGCGATTGACGATCTGGTGTTTGCCATCACCACCGACGCTGCCGTGCGCCGGCAGAAGCTTGAAGCTGGCGAATGCCAGATCATGCCGTATCCGGCACCGGCCGATATCGCCGCCCTGCAGGAAAATGCCGATCTGAATGTTGGCGAGCAGGAAGGCCTCAATGTGGGCTATCTGGCCTACAACACGCAGATGGCACCGTTCGACAATCCCAAGGTGCGCAAGGCGCTGAACATGGCCATGAACAAGCAGGCCATTCTCGACGCCGTGTTCCAGGGTTCAGGCCAGGTTGCCAAGAACCCGATCCCGCCCACCATGTGGTCGTATAATGACGCCGTGGTTGACGATGCGTTTGATCCTGAAGCTGCCAAGCAGATGCTGGCGGATGAGGGTGTCACGGATCTCTCGATGAAGATCTGGGCGATGCCGGTGCAGCGTCCTTATAACCCGAATGCCCGTCGTATGGCTGAAGTCATGCAGGCTGATCTTGCCGATATCGGCGTGAAGGCCGAGATCGTTTCTTACGAATGGGGTGAGTATCTGGCCCGCTCGTCGGAAATTGGCCGTGACGGCGCAGTGCTGCTGGGTTGGACCGGTGACAATGGTGATCCGGACAACTTCCTTGCCGTGCTGCTCGGCTGTGATGCGGTTGGCGGTTCCAACCGGGCACAATGGTGCAACGAGGAATTCGAGGACCTGATCCAGAAGGCCAAGGTGACCTCGGATATGGCAGAGCGTACCAAGCTTTACGAAGAGGCACAGGTTGTGTTCAAGCGCGAAGCCCCCTGGGATACGATTGCCCATTCCAAAGTGTTCATGCCGATGTCCAAGAACGTCACCGGTTTTGTGATGGATCCGCTCGGCTATCATCGCTTTGATGATGTCGATATCGCTGAATAGTCAACAGGTTTGCGGGAGGGCGCTGCCGAGGCGGCGCTCTCCTCGCATTTTTAAACACCCATGTTCCGATTTTTTCTTGGCAAGCTGGCGCTGATCATTCCGACCTTTATCGGGATCACGATCGTGGCCTTCGCTTTTGTACGCTTTCTTCCCGGCGACCCGGTGATGCTTTTGGCCGGCGAACGCGGGATGGATCCCGAACGCTACAAACAATTGCTGATCCAGTTTGGCTATGACCGGCCGATCTGGGTGCAGTATTTCGATTATCTGATGGGCCTGTTCCGGGGCGATTTCGGGGTGTCGATCTCGACCAAACGCCCGGTGTTTCAGGAATTCCTCACCCTGTTTCCAGCAACCCTTGAGCTGAGCATGTTCGCCATGACCTTTGCCGTGCTGTTGGGGATACCCGCGGGCATTGTGGCGGCGGTCAAGCGCGGCTCGATTTTTGACCAGTTGACCATGGGGGCGGCGCTGACCGGCTATTCCATGCCGATCTTCTGGTGGGGCCTGCTGCTGATCATCCTGTTCTCGGGCATGCTGGGCTGGACCCCGGTTTCCGGGCGGATATCGCTGATGTATTTTTTCCCCAGCGTTACCGGGTTCATGACCATTGATGCGCTGTTGTCGGGGCAAAAGGGGGCGTTCACCTCGGCGGTGCAGCATCTCATCTTGCCGACCGTTGTGCTGGGGACGATTCCGCTGGCGGTGATTGCGCGCCAGACGCGTTCGGCCATGCTCGAAGTTCTGGGCGAGGATTATGTGCGCACGGCGCGGGCCAAGGGACTGAAACCCCGCCGGGTGATTGGGCTGCATGCCCTGCGTAACGCCATGATCCCGGTGATTACCACCATCGGGCTGCAAATGGGTATGCTGATGGCCGGTGCCATTTTGACCGAGACGATCTTTTCCTGGCCGGGAATTGGCAAGTGGATGATCGACAGTATTTCGCGGCGCGACTATCCGGTCGTACAGGGCGGGCTGGTGCTGGTTGCGGGTCTCGTCATGCTGGTCAATCTGGTGATCGACGTGCTTTACGGCCTCATCAATCCGCGCATCCGGCGCCAATAGGAGGGCGTGATGACTGATCAAACCTCAACAACGCCCGTGGCACCGATGCCTGATACCCGCCTGCAAATGCTGACCGAATTCTGGCATTATTTCCGCCAGAACACCGGAGCCGTCATTGGGCTCGTCGTCTTTGTGCTGTTGGTGCTGGTGGCGATTTTCGCGCCGGTTCTGGCCCCGCATGAACCCAACCAGCAATATCGAGATGCGCTGCTGACCCCGCCCTTCTGGGTAGAGGGAGGCAGTACGACATTCCTGCTCGGCACGGATGCTGTGGGGCGCGATATGCTGTCGCGGCTCATTCACGGCTCGCGCTATTCGCTGATGATCGGGCTGTTCGTGGTCTCGATCGCGCTGATTTTCGGCATTGGTATTGGCCTGTTGGCGGGGTATTTCCGTGGCTGGGTCGATGTGATGATCATGCGGGTGATGGATGTCATTCTGGCGTTTCCGCCGCTTCTGTTGGCCCTGGTGCTGGTGGCTATTCTCGGGCCGGGCCTGTTCAACGCCATGATTGCCATTGCGCTGGTGTTGCAGCCGCATTTTGCCCGTTTGACCCGGGCGGCGGTGATGGGTGAAGGCAATCGTGATTATGTCACCTCGGCCAAGATGGCCGGGGCCGGGCATTTGCGGCTTATGTTTGTGACCATCCTGCCTAATTGTTTGGGGCCGTTGATCGTGCAGGCAACGCTTTCGTTCTCCGGGGCCATTCTGGAAGCAGCAGCGCTTGGCTTTTTGGGCATGGGGGCGCAGCCGCCCACCCCGGAATGGGGCACCATGCTGGCCGAAGCGCGTGAATTCATTTTGCGGGCCTGGTGGGTTGTGACCTTCCCCGGCCTCGCCATCCTTATCACCGTGCTGGCGATCAATCTGGTCGGCGATGGTCTGCGCGATGCGCTCGACCCGAAGCTGAAACGGAGTTGACCATGCCCTTGCTTGAAATCGAAAACCTGACCGTTGCCTTTGATACCTCGGCGGGCCTGTTCACGGCCCTCAACAAGGTCTCCTATAGCGTCGAGAAGGGCGAAGTGCTCGCCATTGTCGGCGAGAGTGGCTCGGGCAAATCGGTGGCCATGCTGGCCGTCATGGGGCTGTTGCCCTCAACGGCCACCGTGACCGCCGACAAGATCAGCTTTGAAGGGCTTGATCTGATGGCGATGGGTGCCAATGAACGCCGCCGGATCATCGGCAAGGACATGGCGATGATCTTTCAGGAGCCGATTGCCAGTCTCAATCCGTGCTTCACCATCGGGTTCCAGATCGAGGAAGTGCTGGCCGAGCACCTGAAACTCGACCGGCGGGCGCGCCGCATCCGCGCGATTGAGCTGTTGCATGCGGTTGGGATCGCTGACGGGGAGGAGCGGCTCGATGCCTATCCGCACCAGATGTCCGGCGGCCAGTGCCAGCGGGTGATGATTGCGATTGCGATTGCCTGCGAACCCAAACTGCTGATTGCCGATGAGCCGACCACGGCGCTGGATGTGACCATCCAGAAACAGATTCTTGATCTCCTGGTGCAGTTGCAGCGCGATACCGGCATGGGGCTGATCATGATCACCCACGATATGGGTGTGGTGGCCGAAACCGCTGACCGGGTGGTGGTGCAATACAAGGGCCGCAAGATGGAAGAGGCCGGGGTGCTGGAATTGTTCGAAAATCCGAAAAGCGGCTATACCCGCGCGCTGTTATCGGCGCTGCCGGAAAATGCCGTGGGCGACCGTTTGCCCGTGGTGGCGGATTTTGTGCCTGAAGACGAAGGAGCCCCCGCATGAGCGAAATCGTTCTCGATGTGCGCAATGTTACCCGTGATTATCATTCCAAGGGGACGATGTTCACCAAGCCCAAGGTCGTGCATGCGGTCAAGGGCGTCAGCTTTACCCTTGAAAAGGGCAAGACGCTGGCGATCGTGGGGGAGAGCGGCTGCGGCAAGTCGACCCTTGCGCGCATTCTGACCATGATCGACGCGCCGACTTCAGGCGAGCTTTACATTGATGGCGACCGGATCGATATCGCCGATCAGGCGGTAACGCCGGCCCTGCGCCGCAAGGTGCAGATCATTTTTCAAAACCCCTATGGCTCGCTCAATCCGCGCCAGAAAATCGGCGATGTGCTGACAGAGCCGGTTCTGCTCAATACCGATAAATCCGCCGCTGAACGGCGCGACATGGCCATGGAAATGCTGAAAAAAGTCGGCATGCTGCCGGAGCATTACAATCGCTATCCGCACATGTTTTCGGGCGGGCAACGCCAGCGCATCGCCATTGCGCGGGCGCTGATGCTCAACCCCTCGCTCCTGGTGCTGGACGAGCCGGTCTCGGCGCTCGATCTCTCCGTGCAGGCGCAAATTCTCAACCTGCTGGCCGATCTGCAGGACGAGTTCGGGCTGACCTATGTGTTTGTCAGCCACGATTTGTCGGTGGTCAAATATATCGCTGATGAGGTGATGGTGATGTATTTTGGCGAAGTGGTGGAATATGGCAGCCGCGACGCCGTGTTTGGCAATCCGCAGCACGACTATACCAAAACCCTGTTTGCGGCGACGCCGCGCGCCGACGTTGCCAGCATCAAGACGCGGCTTGCGGCCAAGGCGGCGCTGGTCTGAGCCGCTCCGGTTAGTTCGGCACCTTGGCCCACATGTCGCGCACCTGATCGGCCAGGGTCATCGGGTCGAACGGTTTGACGATCACGCCGACAGCGCCGAGCTCCAGATAGGATTGCTGTTCATGGGTCTGGGCCTTGGCGGTCATGAAGACCACCGGCACGTCCTGCATGCCGGGTAACTGGCGCAGGCGGGCGAAGGTTTCCGGCCCGTCCATGCCCGGCATCATCACATCCATCAGCACCAGTTGCGGGGCGTAATCGACAATCGCGTCGAGCGCCTTCTGGCCGCCATCGCAATGCAGAACCTCAAAGCCCCCCAACTCCTGCAGGGTCATCATGACGATCTCGGCGATGCTCTCGTCATCTTCGACATAGAGCAGTTTTTCGAGTTTATCGGACATGACCGAGGCTTCCTTCCAGAGATGTGGGCAATTCAAACGGTAGCGTGTTGATTATATGGTTTGCCCTTCGGTGTCAGTGACACCCTCAAGGCGTGTTTAATAGTTTGGGTCTTTTTATCCGACCGGGAGGCGGATGTACAAAGATAAGGAAATGGCAGGTTTTTGCCGTTTACCTTTTGTTAGCCATCTCGGGATTTTGCCACCTGCATGCATAATCAATTCATCAGTGACGACTAATCTTTGATGCTTGATATCTACTTTGTCGAAGGATTTGAATACATGGACGGGAAGCGCGTTGCAGTCGTGGATGACGACCCCATATTCCTCGAGCATGTGTCTACAATTCTGGCGCAATATGGCGGCATGCGCGTGATCAAGCTGACGAACGGCGATGAGCTGTTCAAGACGCTCGACCGACAGGAAATTTCCTGCATTGTGCTGGATTATGATCTCGGCAATCAGACCGGATTGGCCCTCGGGCAATCCGTGCAGCAGAAATATGCCGACGCCCCGCCGATCGTGATGCTGACGGGGCAGGGGAGCGAACGCACCGCCACCAAAGCCTTTCGCATCGGTTTTGCCGACTATGTTTCCAAGCGCAATCTCGACCAGCAAGAATTGATCGCGGCCATTCGCGGGGCGATCTTTCAGAATGATGCCCGGCAGGCGCGTGTGCAGGAAACCGAACGCTTGCGGCAGCACCAGCGTCAGGACAGCCTGACCGGACTCTATTCCGCCTCCTACGTTGCGGCACGGCTGAACGAGGTGGCGACCAGCCGGTCGGGCACCGGCTTCACCCTTATGGCGATCCGGATCGAGAATTTTGCCGAATTGCGGCTGCGTATTGGTCATGCGGCGTCGGAACGCGTGTTCCGGGATTTTGCTAAACGGTTGAGTGATATCAAGCTGGATGATGGCTTTATCGGCCATCTGGCGACATATGATCTGGTGTGCGTGTTTGAACGGGTGATGGCCCCGGCAACGATCAGTGCAACCTGTCAGCGTCTGGCCGCCGAGGCGAGATTTTCCGCCAGCCATGAAGGCTCACGTGTCGAGATTGCAGCGCGGGTGAGCGCCGCCGGGTTCCCCGAGGACGGGAATGATGCGCACGAGGTCATCAGAGCAGCGCTCAGCGGGCTGGATGAACCGGTAAAGCCGAAAATACCCACAGATGCGGCACCAGCCGGGGTGGATAAGGATTTGGCCGGGACGACGGATGATGAAATGCCGCCCCACAAGCAGCGGGCCCATCAGCGTTTCCGGGTGCTGAAAAAGGGTAAGGTTGTCATCAACGGGTTGAACACGGTGCTTGATTGCAGCGTGCGCAATGTTTCGGAATCCGGTGCGCAGATTCGCGTGGATGGCTATTTCGCCGCGCCCAGCCGTTTCCAGTTGCTGATTGTGGGTTCAGGTGATCCCCGATGGGTGGTCACCCGCTGGCAGGTGGGCACCGATATCGGCGTGCAATATCAAGAGCCGGAGTTATGAGCACGGCCGCCGAGACATTCGCGGAACGGCAGGCGCAGCTTCGGGGTAAATTTGTCCGTCGAACCCAAGAGGAAGCCGATACGCTTTTGGCGCTGGTCGCCAAGCTGGACACCCCTGAAGGGGCCGAAGCGCAGGCCGGAATTCATCATATTGTACACCGGCTGGCGGGCGGCGCCGGTGTGTTCGGGCTCGATGAGCTCACCCAGCCCGCAATCCAGGTCGAAGACCTGATCGATGCCAGTGCCGTATCTGACGCCGTCGCGCAAGCGACGACGGCCCTGGTGAAACACATAAGGCTGGCTACCGCCCGTTCATTGGCGGCAGCTGGTCCCCAACCTTAGATAGGTTACGACCAGTCAGGAGATTTTATGGCTTTGCCGCATGTCGCAGTACAAGACAGCAAACCAACCGAACCCACTCGTTCCGACCCTGTGGTGCCAAATGGCATCCGCACCAAGTCCGTCTGCGTCATTGACGAGGATGCGGTATTGGGGGAATTGAGCACGAAACTTTCCGGGCTTGGCTATCAGGTCGTTGACGGCCGGAGCACTATGCCGCCTGATGATTGCATCGCTGTCATTATCAATGCCGATATGGATCCCGGGCTGGATTTGACCCAGGCGCTGGCGCTCAAGCATCGCATTGTGCTGTTTGCCAAAAACCGTGATTTTGATTTCCGGCTGAAGGCGGCGCGGGCGGGTGTGGAAGCCGTGCTCTGGTCGCCGCTCGACATGGTCGATCTGGGGGCCTGGCTGACCGATTTTGACGATGCGGACAAGCAAGCCCATACCATCCTGATCGTTGATGATGATGAACTGGCCGCCGAGAGCTATGCCATGGCGCTGGAACAGGCGGGGATGCACACCCATGTGGTGACCGATGCGACCAAGGCCACCGATGCGGTCAGCCGTTTGATGCCGGATCTGGTGTTGATGGATCTGCAAATGCCGGATGCCAACGGGCTGGAGATTGCCCAGATCATCCGGCAATCGCGCCAGCATCTGTCCTTGCCGATTGTTTTTCTGTCGGCTGAACGGGACCCCAAGCGCCAGCACCATGCCCGTAAGGTGGGCGGTGATGATTTTATTGCCAAACCCGTTGATCTGGAGCAGCTGGCAAGCCTCGTCAGCATTCGTGCCGAGCGGGCGCAGGCCCTGCGTCAGGTGATGGAGCGGGACAGTCTGACCGGCCTGCTCAACCATGCCCGGTTCAAGGACCGGCTTTCGGCCGAATTCGAACGGTCGCGGCGGACGCAATCGCCTTTGGCGGTCTGCCTGCTCGACCTTGACCATTTCAAGAGCGTCAACGACACTTACGGGCATCAGGCCGGTGACCGGGTGTTGCAAACCCTGGCCCATTCCCTTTCCGGGGCCCTGCGGCGCACCGATGTGGTGGCGCGCTATGGCGGCGAAGAATTTGCGATTGTGCTGCTGGATACAGCCCTTGATGATGCGGTGCTGGTGATGGACAAGATCCGCGCCTCTTTCGGCAATATCGTGTTCGATGCCGGGGAAAAGCATTTTTCGGTGACGTTGAGTGTCGGTGTGGCCAATGTCGCATCGGCCAGTTCGACCGAAAGCCTGATCGGGCTTGCCGATGGGGCGCTTTATGCCGCGAAGCATGCGGGGCGCAACCGGGTTCAGGTTGCTGACTAGTGCTCAATGATTGGTTCAATGCGGCTTTGCCTTGCGCGCCGGCGGTCGACCGACCCCAGGCACGCAAGCTCCGGTGTGCTTTCGCGGCGCGCCGTCATACAGGATGATTGAGATGAAAAAATCCGTTGCTGCAGTACCCTATGAAAAAGGTGTCATCGGTCTGGCTGCCCTGCTGGCTGCGGCCTATATCCTGGCTGGATTTCTCGGTTTGCAACTGGCCGTGCCGCCCGGCTACGCCACATTGATCTGGCCGGCCTCGGGCATTGCGATTGCCGGGCTATTGTTCTTCGGCTTACGGCTGGCACCCGGCATATTTGTGGGATCGTTCGTTCTCAATGCCTATGTGGGCGCAGCCTTCGGGCCTGAGGGGATCAATTGGGTGGCCGTTGCGGTTGCCGCCATGATTGCCTTGGGATCAACACTGCAGGCGCTGTTCGGTGCGACAATGGTGCGCCGGATTTTCGGGGTGCCGGTTGCATTGAAAAGCGTCCTGCACCTTTTCCTGTTTACCGTCCTCGTCGGGCCGGTATCTTCGGTTATCGCGGCCTCAATCGGGGTGGCGACGCTTTATACGGTTGGTGCGGTGCCGGTATCTGCCCTGTTCAACAATTGGGTAACCTGGTGGACCGGGGACATGATTGGCATATTGGTATTTTTACCGCTGGCCATGTTCAGCCCATGGCGGCCCTGGAGCGTGCAATGGTCGGGCCGGCCCCTGGCCGGGTTGCAGACAGCCTCGCTTGTGGCCCTGCTGATCCCGGTGGGATTGACCTTTTATGCCTGGAAAGTTTCGAGCGAAATTGCGTTTGGCCGTAATCAGGCAGCGTTTGCAGCCATTGCCGAGGATAGCGAACGGGCCCTGGCGCATCGCATTGAATCCTACACCCAGGGGCTCGACGGCATGGCCGGCCTGTTGGGGGCATCCGAACACGTGACCCTTGCGGAATGGCGCGCCTATGTAGATGTGCTCGATATCGAGACAACCCTGCCGGGCATTAATGGCATCGGTTTTATCGCCCAGGTGACGGCCGGGCGGATTGACGATTTCGCCAAGGAGGCTGCAGCTGACGGGGTTGAGGGGCTGGTAATCCATCCCGATACGCCGGCGCCGGCCAATTTCATCATTCGCTATATCGAACCCTATGAACAGAATGCGCAGGCTGTCGGGCTCAATATTGCTTTTGAAAGCAACCGCTTCAACGCCGCCGTGCGGGCGCGCGACACCGGCCTGCCCAGCATTACCAAGCGCATCTTTCTGGTGCAGGACGCGACCCAGAATGCAGGGTTTCTGCTGCTGCGGCCCATTTATGCCTCCAATAGTCTGGCGGAGACGGTGGAACAGCGCCAAGCGGCTTTTCGCGGCTGGGTCTATGCGCCGTTTATCAGCAACCGGTTCATGAGCAATCTGACGGCGAGCCAGGGCAATGGCTTGAACCTGAGTGTATATGACGGCCCCGAAGCGGACCCCGATCAGCTGATCTATTCGAGCTCGGGTGAAGCGGAAGTGCGCCAGGATGCCAGCTTCATGGTGCAGAAAATCCTGCCTGAGTTCGGCGAGACCTGGACAGTTGTATGGACCAGTACGCCGGCCTTTGAGGCAAGTGTTGGCACGAATGAGGCCAATCTGGTGCTCGCGGGCGGCCTGTTATTGTCGGCGCTGTTCGGGATTTATCTGCAATCCTTTGCCCGGCGTGAAAACGCGATCCGGCGGATTGTGGAACAAAAGACCCGCGAAATTGCAGCGCGCGAAGAGCAGAACCGTTCGATTGTCGATAGCGCGGTTGTGGCGATTTTGCTGTTTGATGCCGAAGGCAAGGTGGTGGCTGCCAATAAGGCCGCCGAACGGATTTTCGGTTATGAATCCGCGGGGATTTCGGGGACGACCATTCGTGACCTGTTGGGGGAGAGCGGCCGGAAAACCGCGCCGGGCCTGTTAAAACAGTTGGCTAAAAAGCGGCCGACCAGCGTGCAGGACGGGGCATTGGCGGCGCGGCGGCTCGATGGGGCGGAGCTGTTTGTCGATCTGCAGCTCAATAGCTGGAAGACCGAAACCGGTGAGCTGCGATATACCGCTGTGGTGCGGGATGTGACCTTGCACCGGCAGGTGACAATTGCACTGGAAGAGGCCGAAGAACGCTGGAGCACCGCGCTCAAGGGCGCCAATATCGGCGTGTTCGATATCGATCTGGTCAGTGGCACCTCGATCGTCTCCGATACCTGGTGGCAGATGCTGGGCTTTGAGCCGGATGCCGGGTTGAGCCCGCAGGACGAATGGCGGGCCCGGGTCCATCCCGATGACCTGCCCAGGGTCGAGGCTGCCGATCAGGCCTGCTTTGAGGGTACAGCCTCGCGCTCCGAAACAGAATACCGCGTATTGCGCAAGGACCGGGTCTGGATCTGGCTGCGTTCGGATGCGATCGTTACCGCGCGTGACAGTGCAGGCAAGGCGCTGCGCCTTGTGGGTACGCAAACAGATATCACCGAGCTTAAATCGGCAGAAGCGGCACTGCGTGCCAGTGAGGAGCGGTTCCGCTCAGCCATTGAAAACGCGCCGATCGGCATGGCGCTGCTTGATCTCAGCGGGCGCTGGCTGAAGGTCAATGAGGCCTTGTGCAAGTTCCTCGGTTATGAACAGCACGAACTGCTCGAGACCGATTTCCAGGCCATTACCCACCCCGATGATCTGGAAACGGATCTGGCTCTTGTCAATGACCTGATCCAGGGCGGCATTGAAACCTATCAGCTGGAAAAGCGCTATCTGCACAAGGACGGGCATGCGCTTTGGGGCCTGCTCAGCGTTTCGGTGGCCCGCGATGAGGCCGGGGAACCTGCCTATTTCATCTCGCAGATTCAGGACATCACGGACCGCAAGGAAATGGACCGTCTCAAGAGCGAGTTCATTTCCAATGTCAGCCATGAATTGCGCACGCCGCTGACCTCGATCCGCGGCTCACTGGGGCTGATCGTTGGGGCGATGGCCAAGGATGTGCCTGACAATGTGATGCGGCTCCTCAATATCGCGCACAAGAACAGCGACCGGCTGATCCTGTTGATCAATGACATTCTGGATCTGGAAAAACTGCAGGCCGGCAAGGTGCATTTTGACATGAAGCGGGAGGATCTCTGTGAAGAGGTGCGCCATGCCGCTGAAGCCAATCAGGGCTATGCCGACCAGTTCGGGATTTCTTATGATCTCGAGCTGCCGGATCATCCGCTTAATGTGAATATCGATCAGGCCCGTTTTCAGCAGATCCTGTCGAACCTTTTATCAAATGCGACCAAGTTCTCGCCCAAGGGCGCGCATGTGAAGCTCAGCGTTGCGGAAATGGGCAAAATGGTCCGCGTATCGGTCAGCGATACAGGTGACGGCATTCCGCTTAGCTTCCGCGCCTCGATTTTTGCGCCCTTCTCTCAGGCGGATGGTTCGGCGACGCGCAAGGAAGGCGGGACCGGGCTTGGCCTGCATATTACCAAGCAGATGGTCGAGCGCATGGGCGGGACGATTGATTATGTGAGCACGGAGGGGGAAGGGACCACGTTCTGGGTCGACTTGCCGCTGGTGAAGGTGCGTGCATCGAGAAAACGGGTGCCGGCCGCAGATTTTACCGGCTTCAGGGCGCTGCATATCGAAGATGATCTTGATTTCAGCGCCTTCCTGTCGGCGGCATTGAAAGACCAGGTCATGCTGATCAATGCGCCAACGCTTGCCGATGCCAAATCGCATCTGGCCGATGAAAGCTTTGATCTGGTGATCATCGATGTTCAGTTGCCCGACGGGAACGGGCTCAGCGTACTTGATGATATCCCGCCAGACTGGAACAAGCCGGTGATTGTGCTGACGGCGAGCGAAATCACCGATGCCGATCCCCGCGTCAATCTGGTCATTATCAAGTCAAAGACCCCGGAAAGCCAGATTGTCGAAACCATTCTGGCAGCGGTCCGGGCCAGGGAGGCCGAGAATATCTAGAGGAAAAACCTTGCCGGTATTTGATCCCGGTCAAGGTAAGCCGGCCTGATCGGGCGCATATATGATGACTACTTTAGCCTTTTCTAAATAATAAAAGGGAGAAGAGCATGTCTCATATAGTTATTATCGGCGCGGGTCTCGGCGGGGTCATCATGGCCTATGAGATGAAGGCAAAGATGCGTGCGGAGGACACGCTGACAGTTGTTAATCTTGGGGCCGTCTATTCGTTTGTGCCTTCCAATCCGTGGGTTGCCATTGGCTGGCGCGATCGCAAGGACACCAGTGTCGATCTGACGGATATTTTTAAACAGCACAATATCGGCTTGCGCACCGAGGGAGCCAAGAGGGTTCATCCGGACAAGAACCAGGTGGAGCTGATCGGCGGCGATGTGCTCGATTATGATTATCTGATCATTTCGACCGGGCCGGATCTGGCCTTTGACGAAGTGCCCGGCCTTGGGCCTGTGGCCAATACGCAGTCGGTCTGTCATGTGGATCATGCGGTAGATGCCAAAAAGGCGTTTGACCGGCTGGTGAAAAAGCCGGGGCCGGTGGTTGTCGGCGCCGTGCAGGGGGCGTCCTGTTTTGGACCGGCCTATGAGTTTGCCTTCATCCTTGATACGGCGCTGCGCCGGGCGGGCATTCGCGACCAGGTGCCGATCACCTATGTGACGCCGGAACCTTATGTCGGCCATCTCGGGCTCGATGGGGTGGGGGATACCAAGGGATTGCTGGAAAGCGCCATGCGCGAGCGGCATATCAAATGGATCACCAATGCCCGCGTGACCAATATCGAGCCGGAAACCATGCATGTGGAACAGCTCAATGAGGATGGTACGGTCAAGACCGAACACGATCTGGCGTTCAACTACGCCATGCTGCTGCCCGCGTTTCGCGGGGTTGCGGCGGTGCTCGGCATTGAGGGGCTGACCAATCCGCGCGGTTTCATCACCATTGACAAATATCAGCGCAATGCCGCCTTCCCCAATGTGTTCGGGATCGGTGTTTGCGTCGCCATTCCGCCGGTGGGCAAAACCGCCCTGCCGGTTGGGGTACCCAAGACCGGGTTCATGATTGAATCGATGGTGACGGCGACAGCGGAGAATATCGGGGCCTTGCTTCGGGGTGAAGAACCTCAGGCTGTGGCGACATGGAATGCGGTCTGCCTTGCCGATTTCGGCGATGAGGGGATTGCCTTTGTGGCGCAGCCGCAAATTCCGCCGCGCAATGTCAACTGGTCCTCAAAGGGCAAATGGGTGCATGTCGCCAAGATCGGCTTCGAGAAATATTTCCTCGGCAAGGTCAGAAGCGGCAAGAGCGAGACTTTTTACGAAAATCTGGCGCTGGATATTTTGGGGATCAAGAAGCTCAAGGAAATCCATATCGAGCCGCAGGAATAGGGCTGACGGGGGGCGGGGAGGTTCGGAGCCTAGGCTTTTGCCGCTTCCCGTCCCAGCTGCTCACTGGCCAGTTTACGGATCTCGGAGAGTTCGGACATCGTGGTCTTGAGGTCGTCGAGCTGGCTGGTCAAAAGCTCCATGCGCGCGTCGACCATTTCCACCAGTTTGGCCACCTGGGCTGAATGGGTGCGGTCGGCTTCGTAAAGCGCCAGATATTCGTGAATATCCTTGAGGCTGAACCCCAGCCGCTTGCCGCGCAGGATCAGGATCAGCCTTGCCCGGTCGCGGCGGCGGAACACGCGGGTGCCGCCCACCCGTTCCGGCATGAGCAGGCCCTTGGATTCGTAGAACCGGATGGCGCGGGTTGAAATGCCGAATTCCTTTGCCAGTTCGGCAATGGCGTAAAGGTCCCGGCTTTCGGGTTCAGACCGGTTCACTTTTCCGTAGCTCTCATTTTGGCATATTCCTCGCGCAATTCATTCTTGGAGAGCTTGCCGACCAGGGTTTTGGGCAGCTCGCTCTTGAAGATGATATCGCGCGGCATTTCCAGTTTTGAAATCTGTCCGGTGAGGAATTTTTCGATTTCGTCACTGGTGGCACTCATGCCGGATTTGAGTTTGACGAAGGCGACCGGGGCTTCGCCGCGATACTCGTCCTTGACGCCGATGACATTGCATTCATCGACGGCGGGGAACTTGTAGATCGCTTCCTCGATGGTGCGGGGATAGATGTTGAAGCCCGAGGCGATGATCAGGTCCTTGATGCGATCGACCAGAAAAACATAGCCCTCATCATCGACATAGCCGACATCGCCGGTGCGGAACCACCCATCGATAAAGGCATCCTTGGTGGCTGCTGCATCATTGTAATAGCCGAGCATGACCTGCGGACCCTTGACCTGCAATTCGCCGCGCTCGCCCTGGGCTACCGGCCTGTCCGGATAATTGATGTCGACAAAACGCACATCGGTTGCCGGGACCGGCTGGCCGATGGACATGTGCTTTGAGGGCACGCGCAGGGCCGAGCAGCAGACAACGGGCGAACATTCGGTCAGGCCATAGCCTTCCGCCAGCAGGGCGTCGGAAATAGCGGCAAATTCCTTGCGGGTTTCCTCAGGGAGCGCGGCGCCGCCCGACACAATCACCTCAAGCGTGGCCAGGGCTTCGCGGCGGGTTTCGGGGGCGGTGGCCAGGGCATGGGTGAGGGTGGGGACGGCGGGCAATACATTGGCCTTGGTGCGCGTCAGGAGGGCGAGCAGCGACTTGATGTCAAAGCGCGGCAGCATGACGACGCCGGCACCGTTGACCAGCGGCACGTTCATGCAAACGGTCATGGCAAAGATGTGAAAGAAGGGCAGGACCGCAATCACCTTGGTCGGGGGATAGAACAGGCCACAGCCCCAGGCGTCGATCTGGTCGACATTGGCGGCGATATTGGCATGGCTGAGCATGGCGCCCTTGGGAATGCCGGTGGTGCCGCCGGTATATTGCTGCACCGCGACGTCCTTGTTGAAATCAATGCGGACCGGTTTGGGTGCGTGGTTTTTGGCGACCAGCGCGGTGAAATCGGTGAGGCGGTCGGCAATGGCGGAGCGGGCGGTATCGGCAATGTCGCCGCGTTTGGCGACGCGGAACAACAGCGACTTGACCATGGGCAGGGCGCTGGTGAATTTGCAGACGATGATCTTCTTGACCGGCCCGTTCTGGCTCAGGTTTTCCGCCTTTTCGAAAGTCTGCTTGAGATCAAGAGTGATCATGATCTCGGCCTTGGCATTGTCGACGATGTGGTGCAGTTCATTGCGGGAATAGAGCGGATTGCAATTGACCACGATGCCACCCGCCATATGCACGGCATAATAGGCAATCGGATAATAGGGCGTATTGGGCAGCATCAGGGCGACGCGGGTGCCCTTCTTGACGCCGAACTCGGCCTGCAGCGCGCCGGCAAAGGCCCGGATCTGCTCGCCAAAGCTTTTGAAACTGGTTTCCGCGCCCAGGAAATCGAGGGCTATCTTGTCGCCATGCTCGTCGCAGGCGTTGAGGATGCGCTCAAAGATCGGTGTCTGATCGAGCTTGCACTCCCAGGAGATGTTTTCCGGATAGTGATCGATCCAGGGCCGGGGATGGTTTTTCGGCGCGGGCTTGCGGGCGGCCGGCTTTTTGGCCGCGGACTTTGGGGCCACGGGTTGCTTTGCGGCAGGTTTTGCTGCGGCCTTAGGCGGCGTCGCCTTGGTGGCCGTAGACTTGGTGGCTGGAGACTTGGTGGCTGGAGACTTTGCCTTGGCTGGCGCAGCCTTGGTCGCCGTGGCCTTCGCGGCTGTGGCCCTGGTGGTTGTCTTTGTCGCCGGCGATTTGGTGGCCGCAGGCTTTGCGGCCGGTTTGGCAGTCCTGGGCTTGGCGGCGGTCGATTTGGCTGCCGTTGTTTTGGCTGCCGCGGTTTTGGGCGCGGGGGTTTTGGCCGCTGCGGCTTTTTTGGCCGGGGCTTTTTTGCTGGGTGCCGTCTTGTTGTCCGTGGCCTTGGTCAATCTATTCCTCCCGACGCTTTGCGCGTTCATCGCTGTCGATCATTCCATCAATTTACGTAAGCGTCAATCAGGTGTCCTATGGACAGTCTGGAACAGGACGGTCGTTGGCCACTTTTTAGGGTTTGCCGGATATGACATGCTTCAGGGGGCATGCTTGCATGATTCCCCGACTGACATATATTGACTTAATAGGCTCCGAGTTGACGTTAACGTATAGCGCTCTATGCTAAGTTCATAAGCTGTCTGCCGGTCGCGAAATCGCCGACCAGCCATATCTTGGGAGAGGCCCACATGTCCCTGTTTCTCATCGTCCTCGGACTGATCGTATTTTTCATTCTGGCATTGCGGCTGTCGCCCTTGTGGCAATGGGCTGTGGCGGCGTTGCTGCTCGGCGCGCTGGGTCCGGTGCTGACGGGTGGGGGCGGCTGGTTCTGGGCCTTGCTGCCGGGTGTGGTGCTGGGGCTGTTCACCCTGCCGGGGCTGCGCAAGGCAGCGATCACCGGGCCGGCCTATAAAATGGTCAAATCAATTTTGCCGCGTGTCAGCCGCACCGAACAGGAAGCGCTGGATGCAGGCACGGTGGGCTGGGATGCCGATCTGTTTTCAGGCCGTCCGGTCTGGGGCAATCTTTTGGGCGTGCGCAAGCTAACGCTGACAAAGGAAGAACAGGCGTTTCTCGACGGG
>Ga0209344_10000610_pt1 | contig 57921 bp, 58 predicted proteins | sample Cruoilmetagenom6_FD_187293 | JGI IMG/M metagenome (GOLD analysis project Ga0209344, IMG submission 187293) | Oil polluted marine microbial communities from Coal Oil Point, Santa Barbara, California, USA - Santa Barbara Oil Seep Sample 6 (SPAdes)... | ecosystem: Environmental > Aquatic > Marine... | reverse complement strand
AGCACAGGGCCGCAGATTGAAAACATGCGCTCTATCTCGGGTGGGGTCACGCTTGGAGGCGATTTCACAAAACGCCCCGTCAACGGCTAACGCTGACATAGCCCCGCGTCTTGCCGTTGTTGTCGGTGGTCAGGGCGTTCAGAATCTGAGGCAGGTCGTCGCCGAACTGAACGTCGACCACGGCGCCGATCACCTGGGTGATTTTGCCTTTTGCGTTTGCCATGTTTCGTCTCCGGTTCTTTAGAGCGCTTCCGCGCCCGAAATAATTTCAATCAGCTCGTTGGTGATCACGGCCTGCCGCGAGCGGTTGTACTCAATGGTCAGCTTCTCGATCATCTCACCGGCGTTGCGGGTTGCGTTGTCCATTGCGGACATCCGCGCGCCCTGCTCGGATGCACCGTTCTCCAGCATCGCGCTGAAGACCGCGGTCGCGACGCCGCGCGGCAGCAGATCGGCAAGGATCGCCTGCTCGTCGGGCTCGTAATCGTAGAAGGTGCTACCACCGTCCTCTTCGGGCGCATCGAAATCCGCCGGAATGATCTGCTTGGCCGTCGGGTGCTGGCTGACAACGTTCTCGAAGCGCGAGAAGTAGAGTTTCGCAACGTCGAACTCACCTGCATCAAACCTGTCGAGCACCTTTGCCGCCACGTTCTGTGCATCAGCATAGCCCACGTATTTCATGTCACTCTGATCGACATGTTCAACGAAGTACTGACCATAGTCGCGGCGCAAGGCATCGCGGCCCTTCTTGCCGACAGTCAAAATCTTGACAGTCTTGCCCTGGGCCAGCAACTCGCTGGCCTCTTGGCGTGCAAGCTTGGCGATGTTGCCGTTGAAGCCGCCGCACAGACCACGCTCTGCGGTCATCACGATCAGCAGGTAGGTTTCCTGCTTGCCCGTGCCGCTGAGCAGTTTGGGCGCGCTTTCGCTATCCCCGACAGCAGCCGACAGCCGCCCCATGACGGCGTTGAAACGCTCGGCATAGGGGCGGGCCATCTCGGCCGCCTCCTGCGCACGGCGCAGCTTCGCCGACGCGACCATCTGCATGGCCTTGGTGATCTTGCGGGTCGATTTGACCGACTCGATCCGATTTTTAAGGTCCTTAAGACTTGGCATGTGCCTCTGTCCTTTCCCTTAAGCGAAATCAGCGGCGTATTCGTCCAGCGCTGCTTTGATCTTTTCCTCGGCTTCGCCCTTAATCTTGGGGTCTTCCTTGGTGATCATGTCGAGCAGATCCGAATGCTTGCCGCGAAGGTGCTTGAGCAAGCCCGCTTCGAAGCGGCCGACTTCATTGACCTTGACCTTGTCCAGATAGCCCTTGGTGCCTGCATAGATGACGCAGACGATCTCGGCGTTGGTCAAAGGCGAATACTGCGGTTGCTTCATCAGCTCTGTCAGACGCGCACCACGGTTCAGCAACTGCTGTGTCGCGGCATCAAGGTCCGAACCGAACTGGGCGAAGGCCGCCATTTCGCGGTACTGTGCCAGTTCCAGCTTGACCGGACCCGCGACGGATTTCATCGCGTTGGTCTGCGCCGAGGAGCCCACACGGGACACCGACAGACCGGTGTTCACGGCCGGGCGGATACCCTGGAAGAACAGGTCGGTTTCAAGGAAGATCTGGCCGTCGGTGATCGAGATCACGTTGGTCGGAATAAACGCCGAAACGTCGCCACCTTGGGTTTCAATGATCGGCAGAGCCGTCAGCGAGCCGGAACCGTTCTCTTCGTTCAGCTTGGCCGAACGCTCCAGCAGGCGAGAGTGCAGGTAGAAAACGTCGCCGGGATAGGCTTCACGTCCGGGCGGACGACGCAGCAGCAGCGACATCTGGCGGTAGGCCACGGCCTGCTTGGAAAGGTCATCATAAACGATCAGCGCGTGACGGCCATTGTCGCGGAAATGCTCTGCCATCGCGGTCGCCGAATAGGGTGCGAGGAACTGCATTGGTGCAGGGTCGGAGGCTGTCGCAGCGACGATGATGGAATATTCCATCGCGCCTTTTTCTTCCAGCTTCTTGACCAGCTGCGCCACGGTCGAACGTTTCTGACCAATCGCGACATAGACGCAATAAAGCTTCTTGCCCTCGTCATCGCCAGCAGCGTCGTTGATCGACTTCTGGTTCAGCATCGTGTCGAGCGCGATAGCGGTCTTGCCAGTCTGACGGTCACCAATGATCAACTCACGCTGGCCACGGCCAACGGGGATCATGCTGTCGACAGCTTTGAGGCCGGTTGCCATGGGCTCGTGCACGGATTTACGCGGGATGATGCCCGGCGCCTTGACGTCGGCCAGGCCGCGCTCAGAGGATACAATCGGACCCTTGCCGTCGATCGGGTTGCCCAGACCGTCAACAACACGCCCCAGCAGGCCGTCACCGATCGGCACGTCCACGATGGACTTGGTGCGCTTGACGGTGTCGCCTTCCTTGATGTCACGGTCGGACCCGAAGATCACGATACCGACGTTGTCGGCCTCGAGGTTCAGGGCCATGCCCATGATCGAACCCGGAAATTCGACCAGTTCGCCAGCCTGAACGTTGTCCAGACCGTGCACGCGGGCGATACCATCCCCGACGGACAGAACCCGGCCCACCTCGGAAACTTCGGCTTCCTGGCCGAAATTCTTGATCTGGTCCTTCAGGATTGCAGAAATCTCTGCCGCTTGGATACCCATTTATCCGACCTCTTTCATTGAATTCTGGAGGGAAGAGAGCCTGGAGCGGATCGACGTGTCGATCATCTTCGAGCCCACCTTTACGATAAGACCGCCGATGAGGCTTTCATCTACGGTCGCATTGATTTTGACTATCTTGCCAACACGCGCCTTCAGCGTCTTGGCCAGCTTGTCGCTTTGTGCCTTGGTCAGCGCCTTGGCGCTGGTGACTTCGGCGGAAACTTCGCCCTTTTCATTCGCAATCAGCCCACGCAATTGCGCGATCAGTTGCGGCAACACAAAGAGGCGGCGCTTGGCGGCCATCACACCCATGCCCTGCGCCAGAGCGGCGGGCAGGTTCATCTTGTTTGCGATCGCGGCGATCGCCTTGCCTTGATCGTCGCGGCTGATCACCGGGCTGGAAATCGCTTCGCGCAGGTCGGCGCTCGCATCCAGTGCAGCGGCCAGGTCATCGACCCCAGCCTCCAGATCGGTGAGTTTCTTATTCTCCAGAGAGAGTTCGAAGATCGCCGTCGCATAGCGTTCGGCAATACCAGAGGAAATCGAAGCTGGTTCGGACACGTCCACCCTTCCGACAATTTAGGCCCCGGTTAGCGACGCAAGGTTTGCGTCTCCGGAGGCGTCTGTGAGCACCAGAGCACTCTTATCACTGTAATCCGGCGTGGGTCTAGCAGAGCCTTCCTTGGCGGGCAAGTTGCTATGCGGCATGTTGCGGTCCATTATAATCTTTTGTTTTCAAAAACTTGGCCATACCGCGTCGGTTTGAACCAGTTTTTCCGACCCAAAAACTTATAATTTTCCATGCATTTCGCGATTCCCCCACCCCCGGCAGCGCGGAACAACCGGAGAATGTTAACGCTATCAGCCGCAATGCCGGTAGCGCGAGCCCTGAAAGGGCCCGCCTGCCGCGCAGTTTGCGCCCTCGGATTAGCCTGCCAAAGCGGCTTGTTCCGGGTCTGCGCCCCCTGCGCTTGACACATGACCCGCCCCCGCCGCACGCTGGATTTCAGGGAGGACGCCCCCGATGGCCACATTCGACGCAGATGAAGCGGCCCGGCTTCATCGCGATTTGCACAGTCACCTGCCCTCGGACCCGGCGCTGCGGGTCAAGACCCTGGAAAGCCTGATGGTCGAGCGCGGCTTTGTCTCCGAAGCCACTTTGGATGCCTGGGTCGAGGCCTATTCGGATCACATCGGCCCCAAACGGGGCGCAAGCGTGATCGCCCGGGCATGGACAGACCCCGCGTTCAAGGCGCGTTTGCTGGAGGATGCTGCCGTGGCCATCAAGGACTTCGGCTTTGAAGGCAGCGCAACCGCGCATCTCAAGGCCGTCGAAAACACCGATACCCGGCACAACATGGTCGTTTGCACGCTCTGTTCGTGTTACCCGTTTGCGCTGCTCGGCATGTCGCCCGCCTGGTACAAATCATTCGAATACCGCGCCCGCGCCGTTCGCGAGCCACGCAAGGTGCTGGCGGAATTCGGCGTTTCGCTGCCCGATGGCGTCGATATCCGCGTTTGGGACAGCACCGCCGAGCTGCGTTATCTGGTGATCCCCCAGCGCCCCGATGGGACCAAAGGCTGGGACGAGGACCGTCTTGCGGCGATTGTCACGCGAAATTCGATGATCGGCACCGATCGCGACCTTGATCCGGGCAAAGCCTGATGGACGGGATCCACGATCTTGGCGGGAAACAGGGGTTCGGCCCGATCGACGTCACCCATGACGGCCCGCCATTCAGCACCGAGTGGGAAGCGCGGATGTATGCGATCTCGCAAACCACCGGCGGTGACGACTGGACGATAGACTGGTTCCGCCATGTCATCGAATTGCTGCCGCCCGACATCTATCTCAACGAGCCATATTTTCAGCGCTGGTTCATGGTTTACGCGACGGGCCTCGTTCAAAGCGGCGTCACAACCCGTGCCGAGATCCTCGGTGGGGTTGCCGCCGCCAAGGAGACGCCGCCGCGCGACCAGACACTTGCCGAGGTGCTGGAAGAAGTCCGCCAAAGCGACAGGTCCTTTGCCCGCACTGCGACCGACTCCGCGGTCTTTCAGCCCCGCCAGAAGGTGCGGACCTTGCGACACGGGCATTCGGGTCATACCCGCCTGCCCGGCTACGCACGTGGCGCTACTGGCGAAATCCTGACACATCATGGCGCTCACGCGCTGCCCGATGAAGGAGCCAAAGGCCGCGAGGCCGCCGAGCATCTCTATACGGTCGTGTTTTCCGCGCCTGAACTCTGGGGCGATGAGGCTGATCCCCGCGACACCGTCACACTGGACCTGTGGGAGAGTTATCTTGTTGCGGCCTGATGATCCGCTCGCCCCGCCGACGCCCGGCTTTGACGCGCCGTGGCAGGCGCAGGCCCTTGCCCTCGCCGATGCGATGGTCGCGGCAGGGCATTTCACGGCAGCGGATTGGGCCACCACACTCGGGGCGGCATTGGCTAAGGCAAGGGATCAGGGCGCACCGGATACGCTCGACACCTATTACGAGGCGGTTCTGGGCGCGTTGGAAACACTGGCCGACACCCAACCCGGCCTGTCAGCCTCCGCGCGGCGCACCCGGCGCCAGGCGTGGGAAGCCGCCTATCGCCGGACGCCCCACGGCCAGCCCGTCAAACTCTGAGCGCGTCACCCGGTCCCAAAGCCATCATCACAGGCTCCGCGCGCAAACAGACATTCCGTCAGCGTTACAGCTCCAACTGCACCTGGCCATTTTGCAGCCTGCCCTGAACAAGGTGGCCCGGCTCGACGATCTCGGGGAACTCGTCAACCCAATCCCTGAACCGGTCATTCGTGACGACCCGCGCGCCCAGTTGTCGCGCCCCATCCAGCACCAACGGATCCGCTGGCTGGCCCTTCACCGCCACCAGCACCCGGCTTTCCGGTATCCCGAGCTGACGGGCCAGCCAGTCTGATCCCCGGTATCGCTCGGACAGTTTGTAGCCCACATTGGCATCGAACCACACGACAGCGGTAAATCCCTGCTCCGCAAGATATCCGACGACCCGGCGCAACGTCTCGGCCTTGGGTTCATTGCCATCCCAGAACATCACATTCGATCCATCCACAACGATCCAGCGGCGCGGGTTTCGCCGGATCCGGTGGTGAGGCTTGCGCAGGATCCGGCGCAGTACAATCAAAATAGCCAACGCCAGCAGGGCGCAGACCCCGCCCGCTATCATCTCGGGTGTAACACTCATAACCTGTCGCCTGCTCTGTTCCTCACAACACACGTCGCCTCGCGACGCTCTTAGACCGGCTTTGCCTCGGGGGCCGGTTTCAACACTTCCAGGGGCTTGCGCACCTTTGCCTTCAGCCGCCCGGTGGGCGCCTGCACACGCTTGCTGGCCTCCACCATCAATACCCCGCCAGCCGCGATGATCGACAGCGATCCGCCCATCCGCTCCCACATCCCGGCTGTCTTGCGCCAGAACGGGCGTGCGCTGGGTGGCTGGTAAAGCGTCGTGACATGACGCTCGGGCAGGAAATTATGTGCCTTCAACTGCGTCTCGAGCTGGATTTGCGAATATGGCCGCCCGGACCCGAACGGCGTGCGGTCGCTGCGCGACCAAAGGCCCGCACGGTTGGGCACCACGAACATCGCCGAACCGCCCGGACCCAGAACGCGCCAACACTCTTCCAGCAGTTCCGAAGGCTGGTCGCTGGCCTCCAATGCGTGAATGACCAGCAGCTTGTCCACATGCCCGGTTTCCAGCGGCCATAGCGTTTCGTCGCACAGCACGCTGACATTCGGCATGCCCTGCGGCCAGTTTATGACCCCCTGCGGTCCGGGCATCAACGCGATCACCCGCCGGGCATCTGCCAGATAGGGCCGCAGGAATGGCACCGCAAAACCGAATCCTACCACGGTCTGCCCCTTGGCCTCGGGCCAGAATTCCAACAGCTGCTCGCGCATGGTTTTCTGCGCGGCGCGACCAAGCGCGCTGCGATAGTAGAAATTGCGAAGTTCCTGCACGTCGAGATGCATTGCAGAGCGGCCCTTGTTCCGTCAGTCTGATCCTAGCGCGAACGCAAACGCGGTGAAACACCATAGACCCGGATAGCTCTCATGCCACTCGAAATCCTGACCATTCCCTGTCTTCAGGACAATTATGCCTTTATCGCCCACGACGCCGACAGCGGTGAAACCATGGTGGTCGATGTCCCCGAGGCCGGACCGATCAAATCGGCGCTCGCGGCCAAGGGCTGGACGCTGAGCCATGTTTTGCTGACCCATCACCACGCAGATCACATTCAAGGGCTGCCGGATTTGCTGGCCGATCGCCCCGCGACGGTGATCGGGGCGGCCGCAGACGCGCACCGCCTGCCGCCGCTCGATCTGGCGGTGTCGGACGGCGACAGCTTCACCTTTGGCGGGCAGACTTGCCATGTGCTCGATGTATCGGGCCATACGGTGGGGCATATCGCCGTGCATATCCCCGGTGCCGGCGCGGTGTTCACTGCCGACAGCCTCATGGCGCTGGGGTGCGGTCGCGTCTTCGAGGGCACGTTCCCGCAAATGTGGGACAGCCTGGCGAAACTGGCCGCGCTTCCGCCCGAGACAATCATCTATTCCGGCCACGAATACACCGCGGCCAACGCGAAATTCGCGCTAACTATTGATCCGGACAATCCCGCGCTTATATCCCGTGCACAGGCCGTTGAAACCGCGCGCAAACACGGCCGCGCAACCGTCCCCTCAACCTTGGCCGAAGAATTGGCCTCTAACCCCTTTCTGCGCCCATCCGATCCGGCCATCCAGGCCAGGTTGGACATGCGCGGCGCAACCGACGCGGAGGTTTTCGCCGAGATCCGCGCCCGCAAGGACCGGTTCTGAAACCTGACTCTATTTCAGCACGGCAGTGAAATAATCCGTAAAAGTGATCGGGATCGTAGAAAAAAACCTTGAAGCTGGCGCAGTATCGACCAAACTTTAATGTTATCAGACTAAGGTCTCAGGCGTATCGCCCGGCCGAAAATCAGAAGGAGCACCAGACGTGCCTTCATTCTCGACGACACTGGAACAGGCAATTCACGCGGCGCTGGCCTTGGCCAATACGCGCCAGCACGAATTCGCCACGCTGGAGCATTTGCTACTGGCACTGATTGACGAGCCCGACGCTGCGCGCGTCATGAAGGCGTGCAGCGTCGAAACCGAGGATTTGCGCAGCACGCTGGTCGATTTCATCGACGATGACCTGTCAAACCTGGTAACCGACATCGAAGGGTCCGAAGCGGTTCCCACGGCTGCATTCCAGCGCGTCATCCAGCGCGCCGCAATCCATGTGCAAAGCTCAGGCCGCACCGAAGTGACCGGCGCCAACGTTCTGGTCGCGATCTTTGCCGAGCGCGAATCGAACGCCGCCTATTTCCTGCAAGAGCAGGATATGACCCGCTACGATGCGGTGAATTTCATCGCCCACGGCGTCGCCAAGGATCCCGCATTCGGCGAGGCGCGCTCCATCACGGGTGCGGAGGAAGACGAACAGCGCGCCAAGATGGAGTCCGACGCCGTCGAAGCGGGCGAATCCGCCTTGGCAAAATACTGCGTCGACCTGAACGAAAAATCTCGTCAGGGCGATGTGGACCCCCTTATCGGTCGCGCCGGCGAGGTCGAACGGTGCATTCAGGTGCTCTGCCGCCGTCGCAAGAACAACCCGCTTCTGGTGGGTGATCCCGGTGTCGGCAAGACCGCGATCGCCGAGGGCCTCGCGCGCAAGATCGTCTCGGGCGAAACCCCCGAGGTGCTGGCGAATACCACCATCTTCTCGCTCGACATGGGCGCGCTGCTGGCTGGCACACGCTACCGCGGCGATTTCGAAGAGCGGCTGAAAGCGGTCGTGACAGAGTTGGAAAACCACCCCGACGCGGTTCTGTTCATCGACGAGATTCACACCGTGATCGGTGCGGGCGCCACATCGGGCGGCGCGATGGATGCGTCCAACCTGCTGAAGCCTGCGCTTCAGGGCGGCAAGCTGCGCTGCATGGGCTCGACCACGTTCAAGGAATTCCGCCAGCATTTCGAGAAGGACCGCGCGCTTGCCCGCCGGTTCCAGAAGATCGACGTGGTGGAACCCTCGGTCGAGGATACGGTCAAGATTCTCAAAGGGCTCAAACCCTATTTCGAGGATCATCACAGCGTGAAATATACCAATGATGCGATCAAATCCGCGGTCGAGCTGAGCTCACGTTACATCAATGACCGCAAGCTGCCCGACAAGGCAATCGACGTGATCGACGAGGCCGGAGCGGCGCAGCATCTGGTGGTTGCCTCCAAGCGGCGCAAGTCCATCGGCGCCAAGGAGATCGAGGCCGTCGTCGCCAAGATCGCGCGCATCCCGCCCAAGAATGTCAGCAAGGACGATGCACAGGTTCTGCGCGATCTCGAGAGATCGCTCAAACGCGTCGTCTTTGGCCAGGATCATGCCATCGACGCGCTGTCATCCGCGATCAAACTGTCGCGCGCCGGCCTGCGTGAACCGGAAAAGCCCATCGGCAACTACCTCTTCGCCGGCCCCACAGGCGTGGGCAAAACCGAAGTGGCCAAACAACTTGCCGATACGCTTGGTGTAGAGCTGCTGCGTTTCGACATGTCCGAATACATGGAGAAACACGCAGTCAGCCGCCTTATCGGTGCGCCTCCGGGGTATGTCGGCTTTGATCAGGGTGGTCTGCTGACCGATGGCGTCGACCAGCATCCGCATTGCGTGCTGTTGCTCGACGAGATCGAAAAGGCGCACCCGGACGTGTTCAACATCCTGCTGCAGGTCATGGATCACGGCTCGCTCACCGATCACAACGGCCGCACGGTCGATTTCCGCAATGTCGTGCTGATCATGACATCGAACGCAGGCGCATCCGAGCAGGCGAAATCCGCCATCGGCTTTGGCCGTGACCGGCGCGAGGGCGAGGATACAGCCGCCATCGAGCGGACATTCACGCCCGAATTCCGCAACCGTCTGGATGCGGTGATCAGCTTTGCGCCGCTGCCCAAGGAAGTCATCCTGCAGGTGGTCGAGAAGTTCGTGCTGCAGCTCGAGGCGCAGTTGATGGACCGCAACGTGACCATTGAGTTGACCGCACCCGCCGCCGCATGGTTGGCCGACAAAGGGTATGATGACAAGATGGGCGCGCGTCCGCTGGGCCGCGTGATCCAGGAACACATCAAGAAACCGCTGGCCGAAGAACTACTGTTCGGCAAGCTGGCCAAGGGTGGCGTCGTCAAGGTCGGCATCAAGGACGGCAAGATCGACCTCACGGTTGAAGGCCCCGATCACCCGCGCCTGACCGGCAAGAAGCCCCCGCTGCTGACCGCCGACTGATGTACCGGCTGGCGGCGCGGGCGCTGCTGGTCGCCACCCTCGCCGCCGCTCCTGCGGCGGCGACCGAGCGGCCTGAACTGGGCCTGCCGGTTGCCTGCACGCTGGGCGAGACCTGCCATGTTCAACAATATGTCGATTACGACCCCGGCCCGGGCCTGCGCGATTTCATGTGCCGCAGCCTCAGCTATGACGGACATAAGGGCACGGATTTCGCGCTGACCTCCCACGCAGCGATGCGGGCGGGCGTGACGGTGATCTCCAGCGCACCGGGCCGGGTCCGGGGCATCCGCAACAACATTCCGGACCGTTTCTATACCGACGACATGGCCGAAGAATTGCAGGGGCGCGCCTGCGGCAATGGTGTTGTCGTCGACCATGGCGGCGGCTGGGAAACGCAATATTGCCATATGCGCGAGGGCTCTGTCATGGTTCGCGCAGGCGACGTGGTGGCACGCGGCACGCCCTTGGGGCTGATCGGGCTGTCAGGCCGCACGCAGTTTCCGCACCTGCATCTGAGCGTTCGCAAGGACGGCGCCGTGGTCGACCCGTTCGATCCCGATGGCGCGGACACCTGCGGCGCGCCATCCACCGACACGCTGTGGATCGATCCGCCCGCCTACCAGCCCGGTGGCCTGCTTGCGGTTGGGTTCGCCACCGCCGTGCCCGGCTTCGATGCAATCCGCGACGGCAGTGCACACAGCGATCAGCTACCACCAGATGCACCCGCACTGGTCGCCTGGGGCTATGCTTTTGGCGGAGAACCGGCAGATGTGCTGCGTATCGAAATCAACGGCCCCCGGGGACGGGTGTTCGCCCATGACGGGCTGATCAGGAAACACCAGGCGCAGTTTTTTCGCGCGGCAGGACGCAAGGCCAAAGCCGGCGAATGGCCAGCGGGCCGTTACACCGCCGTGGTGGAGCTGATCCGTGACGGTGCCGTTGTCGACCGGATGCAGGCGATCACAGACATCGAATGATGCGCCGGTTATTTTTCCGTGAATTTCAGCTCGATCCGCCGGTTCTGCGCCCGCGCCTCGGTGGTGTCGGCGGTGTTCACCGGCTGATACTGACCAAAACCATTGGCGGCCAGACGGTCCGGCGGAATGCCCAGGAAATCGATCATGTAGCGCACCACCGATAGGGCCCGCGCCTGGCTCAGCTCCCAATTGTCGGCAAACTGGGCAGAGTTGCGGATAGGCACGTCATCGGTATGGCCATCGACACGGATCACCCAGTCGATACCTTCGGGGATATCATCGACGACGTTGCGCAGGATTGCAGCCACCTTGGCGATCTCGCCACGCCCGGAGGGTGACAGGGTCGCCTGCCCCGGCGGAAACAGCACCTCTGAAGAAAACACGAAGCGGTCGCCTTCGATCCGCACGCCTTCCTGGGTGCCCAGAACATCGCGCAACCGCCCGAAGAATTCAGACCGATATTTTTCCAGGTTCTCGCGCTCGGCTGCCAGCCGCTGTTTCTCGGCCTCCAGCAGCGCGTTCTTTTCTTCCTCGGCCTCGCGGCGGCGGCGCTCTTCTGCGGCCACGCGCGCCAGCGCGGCGTTCAGGTCACGCCCCAGCGTCTGCAACTGCACATCCGCCGTCGCCTCGCGGACCTGCGCATCATCCAGCAGCGCCTGCAACTCTGACAGTTGCGCGCGCAGTGCCGCGACCTGCTGGTTCAGCAGCGCCTGTTCGCGCTGCGCCGCTTCCGAAACGCTTTCCTGGCGGGCCAGTTGTTCGCGCGCCTGTGCCAGCAAGGCTGCGCGTTCTTCAGCCGCGCTCAATTGCTCGGCCGCGTCAGCCTCGGCCGCCAGCTTGGCGGCAAGCGCCGCGGCCAGCTTTTCGCGCACTTCCTTGGCGCTCAGGGATTGTTCCGTCGTCGTGGCCTCCAGGGTCGCAACTCGGGTCTTGAGCGATGCCATCTCCTGCTGCGCCGTTGCCAGCGCGCTGCGCAGCGCGGCCAGCTCCGCATCCTTGCCTGCGGCATCTGCCAGCGCACTATCAAGCTGCCCCTGCAACTCCTGCTTTTCCGCGCTCAGCGCGGCAGTGGTCGTCTGGACCTGCGCCACCGCATCCGTCAGCGCGCTCTCTACCTCGGCAAGCCGGGTGCGCAGTGCCTCAATCGAGGCATCCCGCGCGGCGATCTCGGTGCGGGCAGTATCAAGCGCGGTTTGCAGATCCGCCTTCTCGGCCGCCAGCGACGTTTCCGTGTCACTGCGCGCTGCCTCCAATTCGGTCAGCTTGCGATTGGCGGCATCCAGCTCTGCCTGCAATGCCTCCATGCGGCTGGCGCTGTCCTGCCCGGCCAGCAGGGCAGCTGCCAGTTGGTCGTTCAGATCCTCGCCCGCATCGCGTGCCGCCGCCAGAAGGCTCAGCGTATTTTCGGCTTCGCGGCGCTGCTCTTCGAGCGCGAGTGTCATCGCGGTCAGTTCGGCCTGCGCGCCTTCCAGCTTCGCGCGCAGCGCCTCGGCGGCAGCGGCCTGCGTCAGACGCGCCTTCTCTTCGGCGGTCAGATCGGCCTGTAGATCCTCGATTTGCGTGTTCAGCGCGATCTGCGCCTGCGACGCTTCGGCATTCTCGCGGCGCAAATCAGCGATCATCGCCTCCAGCGCATCGGCCTGTGCGGCGGCCAGACGCGCTGCCTCGGTCTGTGCGTCGATTTCATCGCGCAAACCTGCCAGCGTCAGTTGCAGCGCCTGCTGTTCCGTCAGAAACTCCGCTCTTTCGTCCTCCAGGGCAGCTATATGCTCGCGGTCGACACTTTGCACGGACAGCAGCCTCGCGACCTGCTCTTCGAAACTGGCGATGCGCACCTCTGCCGCGCCCAGCGCCGCGGCCTGGCTGTCACGCTCTGCCCGCAGCGACGCAATCAGCGCGGCCTGCTCCTGCTGCCGCTTACGCGCATCGTCGAGTGTGGTGGTCAGCGCGCCGACACGCTGCGTCAGCTTGGCGCTCTTGTCCTGCTCCAACCCCAGTGCCGTCGCCAGCGCCGCCACATCAGCCGACAACGCCTCAAGCTCGGTTTCCTGCCCGGTGATGGTCTCGCGAAGGACGAACTGCACCACCATGAAAATGGTAAGGACGAACATCAGAACCAGCAACAAACCGGTCATCGCATCGACAAAACCCGGCCAGATCGAGGCCTGGAACCGCTGGCCGGTGCGCCGTGACAGGGCCATATCTAGCCCTCCTGCTCCGGCGTGGTGCCGCGTTTGTACCGCGTGGCGGGCGGAGCCGGGCGGCTATGGCCCAGCGCCCGCAAGAGCGCCGCCAGATCGGTGCGCAACTCGGTGATGGCTTCCTGGCGTCCGGCGCTGATCTCTTCGAGGATACGCAGCATCTGCACATCGATAGAGCGCAGCCGCATCCGGCTTTCGGCATCCAGCCCTTCCTGGCTGCTTTCGGCGCGCGCGGACAGCTTAGAAACTAGGCGCTCCTGCCCTTCGGCGACACGCATCAGGATTTCGTTAGTCTGCCCGGCGCTTTCCATCCGGTGCGTCAGACGCGCCACCGCATCGGCCAGCGTGCCCAGCTTTTCATCCACCGTCGAGCGCGAGAGATCCGACTGCGTCAGCATCATCTGCAACGCTTCCATCTGCTCGCTCATGTGATCGATCACGCCGCCCAGCATATTCTGCTCGGGCGACCCGTCGCCGTCGGAGCCCGCGAACCCGACGCGCGTGATCGTCGACATCCACTCTTCCAGTTCACGGTAGAACCGGTTCTGCGCCTGGCTGGCGAAAAGCTCCAGCAACCCGACAACCAGCGATCCCGCCAGGCCCAGCAACGATGACGCAAAAGCGATGCCCATGCCGCCCAGTTGCGATTCAAGCCCGGTCATCAGCCTCTTGAAGACTTCGACACCAGCTTCACCCTCTTGCGGGGCAAGGCCGCGGATAGTGTCCACAAGCGCAGGGACCGTTGTGGCGAGCCCATAGAATGTACCCAAAAGTCCAAGAAAAATCAGCAGGTTGACGATATAGCGGGTGATTTCGCGCACTTCGTCTATGCGCTGCACCACCGAATCCAGGATCGACTGGGCCGAGCTTTGCGCGATCTGCATGCGTTTGCCGCGCTGCCGCAACAACGTGGCAAGCGGGGCCAGCAATTGCGGCGCGCTGGTCATCTCGTGCCCGGTGTTCTCGGACGCAAAGCCTTCAAGCCAGCGGACCGAGACGATCAGCTGGAAGACCTGCCAGAAACACGACACCACACCAATGAAAAAGACAAAGATGATGAACCCGTTCAGATAAGGGTTCGCCTGGAACACGGGCAGTACCCGGGGCAGCGCCACGAACGACCCGACCCCCGTCAACGCAACCACGATAAACATCAGAATGATCTGACGCACGGGATGTGAAAAATGCTGCTGCTCGACCTTGCGGCCCGGCTGGTCCATATGGACGCTCCCGACACGTTACTGCTTGTGGCGCTTTGCCGCGCGCTCTTCCGTGCGTCAGCCTACGCGGTTAGCCCCTTTAAGCCAAGGGGTTATGGGGCAATATCGCGCACCCGCTCCGAGAGCCAGGACAGATCGGGGTCGTTGATCCCCAGTTCGGTCAGATGGCTGGCGGTATTGTAGAGATACTCGGTGTTCGGTCCGCGCCCGCCAACCGCATGCGCGATGATCTGCGCCTGTTCCTCCAGCGGCAGCCCGCCGCAGTACTGAACGTGATCGCGATCGACCACATAGGCAACCGCCGTCACCTGCCGCCCATCACAGAGCTGCACGTCAAGCATCCGTTCCAGATAGGCCGACGAGATCAATTCGCGTTCGCGCAGATAGGCCAGCACCGCATCCTGCCGATCATCCGGCACAGACAGCGCCACGCCCTGACAGGCCGCGCCCTCGCCCTCGTCCAACGCCAGGACCAGACCAGGATTGGCATCCGTGCCGCGATGATGGATGCTGCGCATGCAAAAACTGCGCGAATAGCCCGGCAGCGTCGCGATCACCTGATCTTCGACCTCAAAGCCCGGATTCCACACCAGTGATCCATAGCCGAACACCCACATTGTCATTTCGCTGTTCCCTCGCGCGTTTCGCCCTATAAACACCATCGCGGCACGCCGTAAAAGGGGGGGCGATCCATGCGGGCTTTGCTAAGCATCATCATTCTCGCCAGTCTCGGCTGGAGCAGTTACTGGTTCGTGGGCACCCGGGCTGCGAAATCCGGGTTCGAGGCGTGGTTCGACACCCGCCGCGCCGAAGGCTGGGTGGCCGACTACGCCGATCTTGCCCTGCGCGGCTTTCCCAATCGGTTCGATACCACCTTTTCCGAGCTGGCGCTGGCTGACCCCGGCACGGGCCTCGCCTGGGAGGCGCCGTTTTTCCAGCTGCTCGCCCTCAGCTACAAGCCGAACCACATGATCGCTGTCTGGCCGCAGACGCAACTGATCGCGACCCCGCTCGAGAAATACCGCATCACCAGCGACGACATGCGCGCCAGCATGGTACTGAAGGCATCGACCGGCCTGACGCTGGACCGTGCGACCCTTACCGCGCGCCAACTGACCATCGCACCGGATGGTGACAATGCGCCGCTGCAGATCAAGGGGCTGACGCTCGCGGCAGAACACGTTCCGGCAGACGCGGACGCCCATTACCATCTGGGTCTGCGCGCCGATGGTCTGGCCCCGCCGAACGCCTGGGCCGCGCGGGTGGATCCGAACGGCACCTTGCCGGATACCTTCACCGTGCTGCATGCCGATTTCACGATCCTCTTCGACAAACCGTGGGACCGCCACGCGATCGAGCAGGCCCGCCCACAACCGAAACAGATCCGGCTGCGTCTGGCCGAGGCAACATGGGGGCAGCTGTCACTGCAGGCGGCTGGCGAACTGATGGTCGACGCGGCGGGCCAACCCAGTGGAACCGTGACGATCAAGGCGCGCAACTGGCGCGAGATCCTGCAGCTGGCGCGCAGTTCGGGCAGCCTGCCCGCCGCAATCGCGGACCCGCTGGAGGAAGGGCTGACACAGCTGTCACGGCTCGCGGGCAACCCCAAGACGCTGGACATACCGCTGGAGTTTGCCAAGGGACGCATCTGGCTGGGGCCCGTACCTATCGGACCTGCGCCGGTTCTGCGATTGCGTTAAAGCGCGTCAGCGCTATCGCGCGTTACACCTTACCGGCAGTAGGATCCGCTACGATACCGCGCCGTGTCAAAATGGAAGTGATCCTTGTGATAGTGGTTCGCTTCCGGCCCTAGAACCGTCCCGAACGGTCCGCAAGCGGTCTTGTGCATCCGGCGCAGGGACTGGCCCTTGCCACCCTTGTTCCAATCCTTCAGCACGCTGATCTTTGATCCGTCGCGCAACGTGAATCCGGCAATATCAATCGCCCGCCCGCGCCCATGTTCCGAGATTTTCGCACCGCGCTGATTGTTGCGTGTCCGGCAGGCGTAATGCGCCACAACACGGATGCGCGACACCCCGCCGCCACGATTTCCAATGGCGGGTTTCATCCCATTGTTGATCCATGATTTCAGCGCCTTGGCGGTCACGCAATCCATCACCGCATTCTGGCTCAGCGCCACGCCGCTGACTTCGCGCACCTTTACCGCCTTGATCACGCCGCAGCCGTTCAGCTTGCCCGGCACGGCACCGATCTCGACGCCCTGAATCGCCACGTCGCCGCAGACCGCGCCGCGCGCCAGTTCCCGCTCGCGCGCGACCGCCTTCTTGCTCACGGCGCGTGGGCGCAGCAACGGACGCAATGACCGAAAGAGCCCTTTTCGCTCGGTGCCCGCCTCGGGCCGCAGTGCGGCCAGCGACTCTTGCCGTGGCGGCTTCGGGGCTGTCTGGTGCCCCCGCGCGTCACGGCTGGCCAAGGTCGATGCCGCAGGGCGCGACTTTGGCCGCTGGACTGCGGTCTCGGGTCGTGTCTCCGGACGGGTTTCGGGTTGGGTGACTTTGGGCATGGCCTGCTCTGCCGAGGGCGCGGCCGCGATCTGGGCAGAGCCGGGCCGCGCCACGGGGCGCAAAGAGCTTTCCGGCGCCTTGGCCATTGCCAGCCCGGCCATGAATGTCAGCCCGATGATAGCGCCCGTGATGGCAGTGCGGACCCTCATACCCTTTTTCCCCGCCCGAAATCGGGCGCGTCGGTATCCTGTCCCGCCTCGATGATCCCGCGCCGGATCGCCCTTGTGCGGGTGAAATAGGCGTGCAGGTGATCGCCATCACCGATGCGGATCGCCCGTTGCAGCGCAAACAGTTCTTCAGTGAACCGGCCGAGAATTTCCAGCGTCGCGTCCTTGTTGTTCAAAAACACGTCGCGCCACATCGTTGGATCGCTGGCAGCAATCCGGGTGAAATCGCGAAATCCCGCGGCGGAGTATTTGATCACTTCGCTATCGGTCACGCGGCCCAGATCGTCGGCCACGCCGACCATCGTGTAGGCGATGAGGTGCGGCGCGTGGCTGGTGACGGCCAGAACCAGATCGTGATGGTCGGCTTCCATCCGGTCGGTCAGCGATCCCATCCCCTGCCAGAGTGCCTCGAGCCGCGCGATGGCCGCCTCGTCAGACCCTTCGGCGGGAACGATGAGACACCAGCGCCCTTCAAACAGCTCGGCAAACCCGGAACGTGGCCCCGAGTGTTCGGTTCCTGCCAGCGGATGCGCGGGCACGAAATGCACGCCTTCGGGAATATGCGGCGCGACAGCACTGATCACGGCGCGCTTGACCGATCCGACATCGCTGACCGTGGCCCCCGGTTTCAACGCCGGGCCGATCTCGGCCGCGACCTGCCCCATCGCCCCCACGGGCACGCAGAGCACCACCAGATCGGCACCTTCCACAGCCTCAGCCGCGCTCTCGGCGACCCGGTCGCACAAACCGATCTCGCGCGCTACCTGCCGTGTCTCGGCAGAGCGTGCATGGCCGACCACCTCGCCCGCCAGACCCGCGCGCTTCATCGCCAGCGCCATGGACCCCGCGATCAACCCCAGCCCGATCAGCGCCACTCGCTCGTAAAGCACGGTCATCGGGCAACTTTCATGAACTGGCCGACCGCGTGCGCGATCCGGCGGCAACTGGCCTCGTCGCCCACGGTGATGCGCAGACAGTTGGGCAGGTTATAACCCGCCACCCGGCGCACGATCAGCCCTTCCGATTTCAGATGCTGGTCGCAAGCCTCGGCCTCGGCCTGGTTGGCAAAGCGTGCAAGGATGAAATTCGCCGTAGAGGTATCCGACGGCACCCCATGCTCGGCCAGCGCCTCGGCCAGCCAAGCGCGCAGCTTTGTATTGTCGGCCCGGCATTTTTCGGCCCAGGCGGTGTCGCGAATGGCGGCCTCGGCAGCAGCCAGCGCCGCCTGGCTGAGGTTGAAAGGCCCCCGCAAACGGTTCAGCACGTCGATCACGTGGCTCGGGCCATAGCCCCAGCCGATCCGTAATCCGCCCAGCCCGTAAAGCTTGGAAAAGGTACGGGTCATGACCACGTTCTCGCGCGCCTCGATCAGCGCCGCACCACCATCATAGCCCTCGACATATTCCGCATAGGCCCCGTCGATCACCAGCAGCACCTGCTCGGGCAGGCCCGCCGCCAGCCGCGCCAGTTCTGCCGCGCCGACCATGGTGCCGGTGGGATTGTTCGGGTTGGCGACAAACACCAGCCGCGTGCGCTCGGTGCAGGCCGCCAGGATCGCGTCCACATCCGTGACCCGCTCGCGCTCGGCAACCTCGACCGGCGTGGCGCCGTTGGCCATGGTGCTGATCCGGTACATGGCGAAGCCATGTTCGGTATGGATCACCTCGTCACCCGGCCCGGCATAGGCCTGACACAGAAAGGCGATGATCTCGTCACTTCCCGCGCCGCAGATGATCCGCGCGGGATCGAGGCCGTGAATCTCGCCAATGGCAGCGCGCAACGCGGCATGGTCCGATGACGGGTAGCGGTGCAGATCATAGGCCGACTTGCGAAACGCCTCCTTGGCGGCATCGCTTGGCCCGAACGGGTTCTCGTTCGAGCTGAGCTTCACGACATTCTGGATACCCTCGATATGGGCAGCCCCACCCTCGTAGAGCGCGATATCCAGAATCCCCGGCTGCGGCGTGATCTTTGTCATTCGGTATTCTCCCTGCCAGAGCTTCTAAAGCCTTTCACGCCAAACCTGAATTACAGATTTTCGCAAAAAGCCGCGTCGAGCCCGGGCGTCTCACTCAAAGCAAAAGGGCCATGGCGGTTTCCCGCCACGGCCCTGAATAACATTCCCGGCAGAAAAAGCGGTTGGCTTAGTTCTGCGCGTAGAATTCGATGACGAGGTTCGGTTCCATCATCACCGCGTAGGGCACATCGCCCAAGCCGGGCGTGCGGACGAACGTGGCTGTCATCTTGGAATGATCGACGTCGATGTAATCGGGCACATCGCGCTCGGCCAGTGCAACGGCCTCCAGTACGACTGCCAGTTGCTTGGACCGGTCACGAACCTCGATCACGTCGCCTTCCTTCACACGGTAGGAGGGGATGTTGACGCGGCGGCCATTCACCTTGACGTGGCCGTGGTTCACGAACTGGCGCGCGGCAAAGATGGTCGCGACGAATTTCGCACGGTAGACAACGGCATCAAGACGGCGCTCGAGCAGGCCGATCAGGTTTTCACCGGTGTCGCCGCTCACACGGGCGGCTTCGGTGTAGATGCGCTTGAACTGCTTTTCGGTCAGGTCGCCATAGTAGCCCTTGAGCTTCTGCTTGGCGCGCAGCTGAATGCCGAAATCGGAAATCTTGGCCTTACGGCGCTGACCGTGCTGGCCGGGGCCGTATTCGCGGCGATTGACGGGCGATTTGGGGCGACCCCAGATGTTTTCGCCCATGCGACGGTCTAGTTTGTACTTGGCAGACGTGCGTTTAGTCACGGCTGATCTCCTTCGAATGTGGCCGCTTCTCCGCCCCTCTGGGCATCCTCGCGACAGTGAAGGGCGTTGTCCTCTGGATCGTTCCCGACAGGCTTCCCCTTGCGGGGGCCACCAACACCAATGAAGCCGCGCTTATACGCGCGCGGTGGGTGGAGTCAACAACTCCTGCACAAAAGAGGTTCTTTTGCCGTCCCTGCCCGCCCAAGGCCCGCCTGCCAGCACTTTGCAAGCAGGATTTCCGCCGGAAGGCACGCATTGGCGCCTGTATCTTTCGGCCCCAAACATCCTTCAGGGAGTTGCCCCCCAAGGCCTGCGTGGCCCGAACGCAAATGATGAAATTGCGCGCCCGCAAGGGCGCACATTCAGGTCACGCAGCCTCGTGCGCCAGGATCGCCGCCTCGGGTCCGCTAAGGCTGCGCCGGGCGAAGCTGCCATAGGTATGGGGCTCGAACTCCAGCGCCGGGAACCGCGCCAGCAGGCGCAAGCGGTCCGCCTGATCCAGCGTCGAGAGCGCGGCACTCGCGGGGTGGAAGCTTTCGGTTTCAACGCCATTGGCCCAGAGGATCTGATGGCGCGGCAACAGAAGGTGAATATAGGTGACTTCGCGGACCGACAGATCGACACTGATCGTGTCGTTGTTGATCAGATCCTTGGCAGAAACCAGCACCTCTGGCGTGTTGAAGAGCGCACGCGCCACATCACCGCGCACCAGCATCTTGTGCTCGGGCGACACCAGCAGCTCCTCATCCGGTCTTTCGACACCCAATGCGCCACACCGAATGCGGATTGGCCGCAGGCCCGGCAGCGCAAAGAGCCGTGCGCCGGTCATCCGACGGCTGCCGACCCACTGGATCTCCTCGGCGCCACAATCCTTGGTCTGGACCCGGTCGCCCTCGCGCAATTCTTCCACCAACCGCGGCCCGTCCGGCGTTTCGATCCGTGTGCCGGGAGTAAAGCAGATCACACCGCCGGCGGCCGCATCCGTGGTGATCGCCTGCGGCCCCTCCAGCGTGTGATGCACGACCCACATATCGGCGTCTCTGGGGGGGAATTCGTCAATGAACATCAGCAAGGGCGGTGCGCCGCCGCCCACTTCGATCACCGTGATCGTATAGCTTTGCGCACCATCCGTGACCACAAAGCTGCGATCCATCAGCGGCTCGTCCACATCGACTTGCGTAAGGTCCCTTGTGTTGCTCAGCGCCGCCCCTACAAGCCGCCTGACCATCCGTGCCGCGCGCTTGCGGCTGATCTTGTCTCCGTCTGCCTGTTCCAGTCGCAACAACTCCGGCGGACCATCCACGCGCACAGCATCACCGCGCCAAGACCAGGTGGCCCCAACCGAGATCGACTGCACCGCTTCGGTTTTGAAACCGTCCACTTCCGTCTGCGACCAGGAGATGACAAACGTGCCCCGAAAGCCCGTTTTCATGCCTGTACTGCCTGCCTTTTTTTATCTTTATGTCAGGAAACATATCAAAATCGAATCACCCTGGGAAGTCACTTCGAATCCCCTGTGTTCAAAAGTCCACACGCCTCCCGCAGACCGCCTGACAGCCGCTCCTCCTGCCGCCCTGTCAGAGCGCGCGCATCCAGAATTGCAGTGCATGATCGGTCTCTTGCGGCTGGTCGATATCCTTCCAGCGAAACTGCGCCACCGTACCGGTCACCTTGGCATAGCCGCGCCCACTCCAGAACCGATCGAGCGGCGTATATCCCTCGGGACACAACGGATGCCCCGCCGGGCGCGTCACCGCGCAAAAGGCCGAATGGCGGCGGCCCAGCGCGCGGGCGTGGGCCTCACGCGCGTCAAAGAACGCATGCCCGATCCCCTGCCCGCGATAGTCCGGCAAGAGCACGCTTTCGGCGCAGTAGAAAATATCGCTCAACGGAATATCCAGCCCGGCAAAGGCCTGCGCGAAATCATCCGCGTGCTCTTCCATAGGAGCGCCGGTCGACGCCCCCACCAGGCGCGCGCCATCAAACGCACCGATCAGGATCGCGTTCGGGCTGTCGCGGTAGGTCTGAAGATAGCGCTGCTCATAGGCCACATCGCCGTCATAGAGATACGGGTAGCTGCGAAAGACCGTGATACGCAGTTGCGCCAGATCGTCCAGCACCGCCTCCAGTGCCGGACCGCGCAGCGCCCGCGTTTCGATCACGCGACCTGTGCCGACCAATCGGCCAGATTGTAATAGGTCACGACGCGGGTGATCTTGCCATCCGCCAGCGTAAAGAATGACCCGGCGGGCAGACAATAGGTCTGGCCGCGCGCCTCTGGCAGGCCCTCGTCGGTTTGCAGATAGGTGCCGTTCACGGTGAATTCGGCCGCAGCCCGCGTCCCGTCCATCGCCTCGAAGATCACGATGTCGGTCAGGTTTTCACGGTAGCACCGGTTCATATGTGCGCAGAACGCGGCAAAGGCCTCCTTGCCGTGGCGGATGGCGCCCTCGTTGACATGATGTGCCACGTCCTCGGCCAGACAGTCCAGCATGCCGGCGATATCCCCGGCGTTGAAGGCCTCAAAATAGCGTTTCACGGTGTCGGTCATTCCTGTCCTCCTTTGGCGGGACCCCAGCGGTCGATCATATGGGCGCGGATCTGGTCGCGGCTCTGTCGGTAGGCGCTCAGCTTGGCTTCGCGCGTCTCTCCCAGGCCGGTAGGGTCCAGAATCGGCCAGTAGACAACTTCAAGGTGGAAAACGCGGGTCAGTTCCAGCGCCCGGCGCTGACTGGCCGGGCTCAACGCCACCACCACGTCAAAAGAACTGAGATCATCGCCCCATTGCTCCATCTCGTCAAAGCTGCGGACCCGGTGGCGCGACAGCTCGATTCCGATTTCCTCGCACACGGCAATGGAAAATCCGTCTATTTCCTGCTCACTATGCACGCCTGCGGACTGCACATAGGTGTCAGTGCCGTAGAGTTGCTTCATCAACCCCTCGGCCATAGGCGAGCGGACTGCGTTATAGTCGCAGCAGAACAGCACCGATTGAGGAAGCTCTGCCGTCATGCCACTAGCTGCCGAAATGCAGCACACAGATCAGGGTGAACAGGCGCCGGGCGGTGTCGTTGTCGATCATCGCCTTGCCGTCCAGACGTTCCTCCAGAATGCGCGCGCCTTCGTTGTGGATGCCGCGACGGGCCATGTCGATGGTCTCGATCTGGCTGGGCGGCAGGTTCTTGACCGCGTCGAAATAGCTCTCGCAGATGGTCCAGTAATCCTTGACCACCTGCCGAAACGGGCTGAGCGACAGGTGGAACTCGGCAGCCGGGCTTTCATCTTCGGTCGCAACCGAGAAAATCAACCGTTTTTCGCGAATCGACAGACCCACGCGGTAGGGACCATCGGGCACATGCCGGTCATCCCGCTTGGGCAGGTCAAAGATATTCTCTTCCATCAGATCGAACATCGCCACCTTGCGCTCTTGCTCGATCTCGGGCGTGGGCGGTGGCAGGTTCGCGTCATCAAGCGCGATATGGCTGATACGGCTCATGGCCTTATGGACCTTTCTTGCATTCAAAACGGGCACGGCGATGGTCAACCGCCGCACGCGGGACATCAGTCGGGAGTTTGCGCCGCCAAGTCAACGGCCAAGATTGCGCAAAAGACCCTTTGCGGCGCCTCTGTCGCAGTGCCGCGCCTGTCCGGGGGGGGCAATGTGCCGGAATCAAGGTGCTGGACTTGCGATGGGTCGAGTGGTTGGCTGCACTGACGATTGGTGGATAGCGAGGGGGTAGATGACAGACAACGTTGGGAACCACACCAGGGCGATCTTCGAGGCCCACATGAAGGAAGCGGAGTTTTTGCGCGCCGAATCCCTGCTTTGCATTGAACATGTGCGGCGTCTGGCAATCTACGCGACAACCATCGCCGGTTTCGCCCTGCCCGTTCTTGCCAGCCTGCTCGACTTCAAGAACGGTGCCACTTCGAACACATCAATCATGGCATTTGTGGCAGCCCTTGAGGGCCGGCATACGATCATCCAGTTCGTTTGCCTTGGCGTCGGGCTGACCTGTCTGGCGCTTTTGCGAATTTATGTTGGCAGCTTCTCGCAGATCTTCACCTTCGCGAAGTATTTTCGCGACTATCTCGTGCCGTCGCTGAATGCATTGGTCGGCAAGCCGGAGAAGCAAGTGTTCCACTGGGAGAATTGGCTCGGCAAGAACCGCCGCAAGAAATCATTCTTTGTCGGTGATGCCGACCTGTCGGCAGAACCCGTGCTGATCGCATTATATGTCATTGTATATATGGGCGTTTTCTTGTTCGTAAGTTTCTATTTCCGGTCCTTTTTACTGTTCTCCTGCACAGTATCGCTGATCGCACTCATTCTCGTGCTCGATACATTCTACCGCTTTTACAGCGTGCTACGCAGCGCGGCACAAGAGTGACAGGTCAGGCGCGCCGGTACCGATAGGCCCCCAGCGCCATGCTGGCCAGGATCGCAAGATCCGCCAGGAACTGGCCCCAGGCGCCGACAATGAAATTGTAGATTGCCCATAGCACCGTTCCGACCGGGGCCCATTTGCGCATGACGCGGACATCCTTGCTAAAGAACGCAATCGTGCCAGTGACATGCGAAATGATCGGCAGTGCGTCATGGATCCGCTCCGCATCGGCAAATCCGACCCCCACAGGAACCACCAGCAGGACCGCCACGATCCAGCGGTTCCGGGTAAAGACCGCGACCGTCGCATTGACGGCGGCAAAGCCGATCATCAACGCGCCAACCGTCGCCCCCATCAGGTAGAGGCCAATCGCGAAGAATACAAAGGCCGCGACATTGAACAACAGAATCGTTCGATGCGCTGCGAATTGCCACGATGAGACCAGTAGACCAAAGCCAACAAAGCCAAATAACTGCTCAACCAAGTTGCCGTCCACCTACTGCATCCCCTGGATCATGGGCCTGGATGAATCATATCACGCTTCCACCATCCAAGATTACGCCGACGCAGAATCGCCTATCCTACCCATTCAGCTTGTTCAGCCGCGCCCGCACACTCAGCCCATGCGCCTCCAGGCTCTCTGAAATCGCCAAGGCTTCGGCGGCAGGGCCAATGGCCCGCAGGGCCGTCGGGCTCATCTGCGCCAGCGTCGTGCGTTTGAGGAAATCCAGCACGCCGAGGCCGGAAGAAAACCGCGCCGAGCGCGCCGTGGGCAACACGTGGTTCGGCCCACCCACATAGTCACCAATCGCCTCGGGCGCCCACTGTCCAAGGAAGATCGCGCCGGCATGGGTGATCTGCGCGCTCAGCGCTTCGGGATCGGCGACGCAGAGTTCCAGATGCTCGGGCGCAACGCGATCCGACAGTTCCGCCGCCACGCCCAGATCAGGCACCGTGATCACCGCGCCGAAATCGCGCCAGCTCGCCGCGGCGATGGCACGCCGCTCCAACGTCTCCAGCCGCGCCTCGATGGCCTGCGCCACCGCACGGCCAAAGCCCGCGTCATCGGTGATCAGGATCGCCTGCGCACTTTCGTCATGTTCCGCCTGGCTCAGCATATCCAGCGCAATCCAGTCGGGATCGTTCTCGGCGTCAGCGATCACCAGTATCTCGGACGGGCCTGCGATCATGTCGATGCCGACCTTGCCGAAAACCCGCCGCTTGGCTGCCGCGACATAGGCATTGCCCGGCCCCGTGATCTTGTCCACCGGTGCAATTGCCTCGGTCCCGTAAGCCAGCGCCGCCACCGCCTGTGCACCACCGATGCGGTAAATCTCGTCGACGCCCGCGATCTGTGCCGCGGCCAGCACGGCGGGGTTCAGCGCGCCGTCCGGCGTGGGCACCACCATGGCCAGCCGTGGCACGCCGGCAACTTTGGCCGGGACCGCGTTCATCAGCACCGATGACGGATAGGTGGCCAGCCCGCCCGGCACGTAAAGCCCCGCCGCGCTGACCGGCGACCAGCGCCAGCCCAGCGTCGCGCCGGCGTCATCGGTCCAGCTGGCATCCTCGGGCATCTGCCGCGTATGGTAGGCGCGGATGCGAGACGCGGCCAGTTCCAGCGCCGCGCGCACATCGGCGGGCACCTGATCGGCCGCCTGCGCTACCTCTTCGGCGCTCAGACGAATCGTATCGCGCGTCAGCGTCACGCGGTCGAACTTCTCGGTCAGCTCAATCAGGGCCGCGTCGCCACGGATCCGCACATCCGCGATGATCCCGGCCACCGCCGCATCCACATCCGGGCTGTCTTCACGCTTGGCCGCGAGCAGCGCCGAAAACTCAGGCTCGAAATCCGGCGCGGAAAAATCTAGAAATTTGGGCATTGGCAGTCCTTGAAACGGGTCACACCGGGTGACTTGGGGCCTTTTTCGACGGCGCACGGTAGGGCCGCGTCACATCCTTCAGCGTTACTTCCAGCGCCTCGATCTCCAGCCGGATCGCGCCATCGCCCGCCAGGGTCAGCAGAACATGCCCCGCCCCCTCTTCACCCGGCTCGAACGTGACCGACAAAAGCGACAGGATCGTGTCCTTGTCACTCCGGTCGATCCCCTGACTGGAGACACCCAGCACGTTGTCCACGACCAGCAGCGAACGCACCCGTTCGGCACCGTGCCGCGCCTGCCCGTCATCCTCCCAGCGGAACCGGTTGATCAACAACGCAAAGCGCCGCATGCCCGGACGCCACGACATTTCAGTAATCGGGAAAACCGCGTCCTGGGACAGGCTCGACAGGATCTGCAGATCCTCGGGGTCGAACGCGCCCAGATTGAGCGGCGCCTCGCGCCCGTCCTCGAAAGCGGCATCGCGTTCGGTCATTGGCTTTTCACCCGTTCGATCTTGGCCCCGACATTGCGCAGCTTTTCCTCGACCCGCTCATAGCCGCGATCCAAATGGTAGACCCGGTTGACGACGGTTTCACCCTCAGCCGCCAGCCCGGCCAGGATCAGCGAGACACTGGCCCGCAGATCGGTCGCCATCACCGGCGCGCCTTTCAGCCGCTCAACTCCCCTGACCGTGGCATGGCCGCCATGCACGTCGATATCCGCACCCATGCGCTCCAGTTCCGGGGCGTGCATGAATCGGTTTTCGAAAATCTTTTCCTCCAGCACCGAGGTGCCTTCGGCGGTACACATCAACGCCATGAACTGCGCCTGCAGATCGGTGGGAAAACCGGGAAACGGCGCAGTTGTCACATCGACCGCACGAATGCGGCCATTCTTGCGCGCCACTTTCAGCCCCGTGGGCGTTTCCTCGATACTGATACCCGCCGCGTCCAGCTTCTCGCAGAAGGCACCCACCAACTCGATCCGCCCGCCGAGGCATTCCACCTCGCCGCCGCAGATCGCAGGCGCCAGCATGTAGGTGCCCAGCTCGATTCGGTCGCTCACCACCGGATGCGTCGCACCGTGCAGCCGGTCCACGCCCTGAATCTCGATGCGCGACGTACCGTCGCCGTCGATCTGCGCGCCCATCTTGCGCAGGCAGGTAGCCAGATCGACGATCTCGGGCTCGCGCGCAGCGTTGTTGATGACGGTCGTGCCCTTCGCCAGCGTCGCGGCCATCATGATATTCTCGGTGGCACCGACACTCGCAAAGGGAAAATCAATTACCGCGCCTTTCAGATGCCCACCATCGGCTTTGGCGTGCAGGTAGCCATCACGCAATTCGATCTCGGCCCCCATCTGCTGCAATCCGCTGGTGTGGATATCCATCGGCCGCGCGCCGATGGCACAGCCCCCCGGCAGCGACACTTCTGCATGGCCTTCGCGCGCCAGCAACGGCCCCAGCACCAGATTCGAGGCGCGCATCTTGCGCACGATGTCATATTCGGCGCGGCTGTTGATCGCGCCATGGCATGACATTGCCAGAACCTTGCCATCCTGCAGCGACGTGACCTCGGCCCCGAGCGATTGCAGCAACTGTGTCATGGTCCGGATATCCGACAAGCCCGGCGCGTTGGTCAGCGTCAGCGGTTCGTCGCTCAGCAGCGTCGCCGGCATAAGCGTGAGACAGGCGTTCTTGGCCCCCGCGATCGGGATTGTCCCGCTCAGAGGGCCATTGCCCGTCACCAAAATCGAATCCATCTACGCTACCCTTTATCCTGCTCGGTTTGGCCTGCCTCGGTATCTTTCCCGCCTTCGCGCGCCCGGCTCTGGGCCTTGCGCCGTGCCAGATTGGCCTTCAGCGCACGGCTCAGCCTGTCTGCGCGCGCATTGCCTGTCTGGCCGGGCTTTTTCGGGTCGTCCTTGCGGGTCATGGGGCGTCTTTACATGAGGTGCACGCACGGGTCCAGATTAGGCTTGCACCGAGTCCGAGAAGCGTCTAATCCACCCGCCACAACGTGCTGCTGTAGCTCAGAGGTAGAGCACTCCCTTGGTAAGGGAGAGGTCGAGAGTTCGATTCTCTCCAGCAGCACCATTTTCAAAATGCATTCCGCGCAAAAATAGGCCCTTGGAACCATCAGGTTCCGGGGTGGCCTTGCTGGACATCTGACGCTTGATTCTTAGGGATGATCGACCGCCCCCCCCGCGAGCGATCCGCCGTCTTCAGGAAAACAGTCTGGCGATCTGGGCGCAGCCACGCGCGGCCTGATCAGTCTTGCCCTCGCTGATGAAATCTTCGAGTCGGCGCATCGCGGCCCCAACGCAGATCGAATCCAGCACCAAATCCGGGTTCAGATCCTTGCGGCGGACCTCGAAATACAGAACTTCGTGATCCTGCGCGCCGTAATTGTATTTATAGGGCTCGTTGCCGTGGCAGAAATCATAACAGACAAAGCCCTGCCCGATCGCCCATTCGATGCTGTAGAAATGCAGCGCCGCACCTATAAACGCCTCTGTCGCGGCGGAATCCCGGCCAGCCACGATGAAATGCATCAGCCCGTTCTTCCGGTCCAGCACGTGGCCCAGCGCCCCCAGCGGCGTGTCGCCTTTGCGCAGAACCGGCATGAAGAGCGACCCGGTTCGCTGTGCCGCTGTCAGGACATCACGGTAGTTTCCGGCAACACGCTCGGCCTGCCGCTCGCCTTTATCGGCGCCCCATTTCTGTTTCCAGAATGTCAGCAACGCCTCCAGGTCAGCCTCAAGCGTCGTATCGTCAGCGCAACTGATGGTGTATTCGCCCGTATCCAGGTTTCTGCGTTTGAAACGGTTGAATTGCTGGCGCTTGTTGCTGCTGATCTGGTTTTTCAGGTAGCTGTCGAAATCTTCCGGCAGATCGACCTGCGGACATAACAGATTGTTGGTCTGCTTGTTGTTGATCATGTATTCCCTGAACCGCACCGAGAATCCCCTGTCGGCCAGCGCGTCGGTAAATATCTTGCAGCGACGATGCTGGGCGACATAGCGCATAGAGAGTTTGGTCCACGGCATCTGCCCCAGCTTGCCCGCCGCAGCGGTCAGCGCCTCCGCCTCATGGGTCGGATCGCACAGAAACCCGGTATATTCACTCCAGAGCAAACGGCCACCTGCCTCCATCTCGGTCTGGAATTCCTTGCGGCTGGTGCTCCAGTGCACCCGGTATTTCAGCGGCAGGATGCACACGACCCTGCCCGCCCCGGCGCCTTCGCGCACAACCAACACACTCCAGCGAAACAGCTTGTCGTGAAAAACCTCGTTCATCCAATCCCAGGTCAGAAACACCGTGGATTCCGGATCACGACTTTCAAGGTCTCGCCAGGCATCGCGCAGCGCGGCGAACTCTGCATGCGTGTCGATCAATGCGACCTGCAAGGCACTGCCCCGTACTGATATGGATTTGTCATGCTTCATGAGGGTCACGCGCTCGCCGGTTCCAAGCTATCCTTCAGGATGTTCAGAAAAACGAGTTCAGCATCTTCGAAATCACGGGCGACGGGGCGCGTGGCAACGTTGCGTTCCGCAAAATAGCTGCCAACCCGGCAGAGCTGCGCCGCAAACTCGGGGTGGGCGCCAACATCGTCGTATTTGCGCACACGCGTTTTCGACAGCCAGCCACGCTTGCTGGCCTCATGCACGATCAGCTTGAACCGCTGGACGCAATGGAAGGTCAGGTAGAGCGCCATGTAATCGAGGTAATCATCCAACGCATGACCCGTCTCCGAGTCAAAGCCGTCGGCAACAATCGCCTCCATCACATCGGGCTGCAGCGGCCATGCCTCGTCACCGATCAACCAGGCAAAATCCTCGGCACCGTGGCGGGCGCCGGAATATTCACAATCGAACCAGCGCAGCCTGTCATCGGCGCCGATGGCGGCGTTCCCTGACCGACAGTCCCACTTGACGAACTGCTGCCCCGGATAGGCGATCATCTCGCACAAGGCAGGTTTGTTCAGGCTTGCAGAGCGGCCTTGCGAATAGTCCGCAAGCTCGTTCACCGAGGCGACAAAGTTTTCCAGCCAGAGCTGGTTCTGCCCAAGATGCGGCAATGCCTCGTGCAGTTTGGCCTTCCGGCCCGCAGACTGAATGCGAAAGATCGAGGCAACCGCCTCGGCCGCCAGATCAACACGTTTGGATTTGCTGACCTTGGATATCTCTAGGTTGAGCCTTTTGCCCCCGACATCCGACTGAAACAGGATCTCACCATCCACCCCCAGGCATTCGGGCAGGTCAGTGCAATTCGGCCGCAATTCTTGCAGCGTGAACGCTTCAATATGTGTGCGGCGGAAATTGGGGCGCAGCGTAGCGATCACCGAGCGATCGGCAAAGACGAGCCGGTAACTCGACCGGCTTTCCCCGCCCGGAGCATCAACATCCAGAACAGGCGCACCAAAGAACTTCTCGGCGCTCTCGACCACCCGCAATTTGCGTTTCGTTCCGCCGCTCATGCTCACCTCGAATGACCCGGCCGGGCCTCTGTCCCGTTGCAGAACCGACATTGGTGCCGCTGACTCCGGGTTTCAGCATCAGGGCTAAAGGCGAAAATCGGCAATTTTGAGGTCAGAGTAAGGAATCAGCGCCCCGACTGATTCGCCGGGTTTTCGGCACAATTGGGAAAATGATTGATCCGCGGCGGACATAAAAAAATTTGTATCAGCCGATACTGTTTCCGATTGAGAGACAAAAAATCGTCAATTTGTTGAAAATTAAGAAAAACTTTGGCAAAACTGTGGCCGCTCCGTATTTTCGACTGATCAATTTTAACGTGGATCTCTGCGACCTTCGCTGGCCTCAGGACTGCTGAAAACGCGTTTGCGCGCATGAATTTCCTTTGGAAGGGGAGACGGACGGATGAGACATTTCAGAGGCTTTGGCACCAAGGGCTCAGGCCACGCATCGGCAAGCTCGACAGATGCCTACCATAATGGCGGCGTCGAAGGCCGGACCTTTTCCAAATGGTATGACGAACATATGTCCGGCAGATTTGGCGGGCATCATGGCGCAGGCGGGCACCATGGTTCTGGCTGGCACAATGGCTCGGGCGGCACCAAGGGCTCCGGTGGGACCAAAGGCTCCGGAGGTACCAAGGGGACAGAGACCTGCGATGATCATGACAGTGCCGGCAACTCGGTCAGAGAGAGCTTTGAATGGGATCTGGCGCCGGACCCGAATGATCCGGATCCAATCGACAACTATGATGATCTGACCGGTGGGTTCACCCAGAACACCGGCAGTGTCGATGTCAAATTCTCGGTTCTTTCCAGCTCGGACAATACCGTCAGCGAATTCTACACGATGGAGCAGAACACTGCCGGTATCGTGGATGATGGCAATGCGGTCGATCCCAACAGCTCGATGTCCTCCTACCTTACGGCCCAGGGCGCCAACGCGTCTTACGAGCTTAGCTTCTCGGAAGAAGTGACAAACGTCTCGTTCCGGGTCAACGACGTCGATGCCGACTCGGTCGCCCGCATTCAGGCGTTCGATGCCGACGGCAACCAGATCGAAGTCAACCTGACGGCCGGTGAATCGGTCGACCTGCTCGACACCGACGCGGTTCCAGGTGCGGATACCGCAGACAGCACCGGCGCTGATGTCCCCTCGAATACCGAAGCCGCTTCGGTGCTGGTCGACATCCCCGGCCCTGTCTCCAGGATCGTGATCGACCACAGCCAGGACGGCGGCGCCGGTTCTGGGATCGACCTCACCGACGTCTATTTTGACGCCTGCGACGACCACAGCGACGGGAGCGGCGGCACCAAAGGCACTGGCGGTACCAAAGGCTCCGGTGGCACCAAGGGCTCAGGCGGCACCAAAGGCACTGGCGGCACCAAGGGCTCAGGCGGCACCAAAGGCTCCGGCGGCACCAAGGGCTCAGGCGGCACCAAAGGCACTGGCGGCACCAAGGGCTCCGGCGGCACCAAAGGCTCCGGCGGCACCAAAGGCTCCGGCGGCACCAAAGGCTCCGGCGGCACCAAAGGCACTGGCGGCACCAAGGGCTCCGGTGGAACCAAAGGCTCCGGCGGCACCAAGGGCACTGGTGGCACCAAAGGCTCCGGTGGGACCAAAGGCACCGGTGGGACCAAAGGCACCGGTGGGACCAAAGGCTCTGGCGGCACCAAGGGCTCAGGCGGCACCAAGGGCACTGGCGGCACCAAGGGCTTCGGTGGGACCAAGGGCTCCGGTGGCACCAAAGGCTCCGGCGGCACCAAGGGCTCCGGTGGGACCAAAGGCTCCGGCGGCACCAAGGGCTCCGGTGGGACCAAGGGCACTGGCGGCACCAAGGGCTCCGGTGGCACCAAAGGCTCCGGTGGAACCAAGGGCTCCGGTGGAACCAAGGGCTCCGGCGGCACCAAGGGCTCCGGCGGGACCAAGGGCTCCGGCAGCTCGCATGGCTCGGACCATTCGTCGTCAAACTGGACCGGCTTGCCCAAGTTCCTGCCATTTGCCGAGGACGGTGACGGCGTGTCGACAGAGGATGTGATGTCTCTGATGACAGTCAATGCCTCCGGGAGCCGGTACGGCAATGCTTCAGGCGGTGACGATTGGGAAGATGATCCGCTGCACGGGTTCCTGCTCTGACGCGCAGGCAGCCCTCATCCAATCACAAGAAAACAACGGCCGGGCACCATATGGTGTCCGGCCGTGGCCCGTATAGCGATCACAAAACGTCAAATCCCGCCGCTTACATCACCATCAGATGCCCGGCGAGGCCCAGTGAGAACCCCGCGACAGCGCCCAGCGGCGGTGCCCAGGCACGTTCCAGCGGGACACCCGGCGCGATGTCTTCGAACAGCAGGTAGAGGATCCCCCCCGCCGCAAACAACATGATCGCCCCCAGCACCTGCGGCAGGTCGCTCAGCACCGACAGGCCGAACCACGCCGCCAGCGGCCCCAATCCGACGATAAGAACAAACAGGATCAGGATACGTAGCGTCCGGTTGCCGCCATCCTGCATTTCACGAAACGCGTTGAATCCTTCGGGCAGGTTCTGCAACGCAATCAGCCCGGCCATCAGCAGCGCCACACCGGGATCGCCCGCGATCAGCGCGCCCAGTGCCATCGCCTCGGGCACAAAATCCAGCAGCATCGCCATCAGCTGCGCGCCGCTGCCGCCCCGGTTCTGGATCGCCCGATCGACGGCGCAGAAAACCGCGCCCCCCGCCACGAACCAGAACAGCACCGGCAGTGGCGCAAGGCGCGCCGCCCCTTCGGGCACCAGAACCAGCGCAATCGCCGAGAAAAGCGCGCCGCCCCCAAAGGCAATCACCGTATGGCGAAACTCTGCCTCCAGCCAGCGCGGCAGGCACTTGTCCTGCGTCGCCAGAGCGGCACCCAGCGGAATCGTCCCCCCGGCCATCGCCGCCAGCAGCAGCGCCTGGGTCAAGGTTTCGGGCATGGTGCGGTCAGACCGTGCGCTCGACCATCATCTTCTTGATCTCGGAGATCGCCTTGGCCGGGTTCAGACCCTTCGGGCATGTCTTGGTGCAGTTCATGATCGTGTGGCACCGATAGAGCTTGAACGGATCTTCCAGATCATCCAACCGCTCACCCGTCGCCTCGTCCCGGCTGTCGATGATCCAGCGATAGGCATGCAGCAACGCGGCGGGGCCGAGATACTTGTCGCCATTCCACCAGTAGCTGGGGCAGGCTGTCGAACAGCTGGCGCACATCACGCACTCATAAAGGCCGTCCAGCTTGGCGCGGTCCTCGATGGACTGCCTCCATTCCTTCGCCGGTCGGTTGGTCTTGGTTTCCAGCCACGGCATGATGCTGGCATGCTGGGCGTAGAAATGCGTGAGGTCGGGTATAAGGTCGCGCACCACGGGCATATGCGGCAGCGGATAGATTTTCACATCGCCCTTGATCTCGTCCATGCCATAGATGCAGGCCAGCGTGTTGATCCCGTCGATATTCATCGCGCAGGAGCCGCAGATGCCCTCGCGGCAGGACCGGCGGAAACTCAGCGTCGGGTCGATCTCGTTCTTGATCTTGATCAGCGCGTCCAGAACCATCGGGCCGCAAGTGTCCATATCGACAAAATACGTGTCCACCCGCGGGGTCGCCCCGTCATCCGGCGTCCAGCGATAGATGCTGAACTTGCGCACGTTCTTGGCGCCAGTCGGCTTGGGCCAGGTCTTGCCGGTGGTGATCCGGCTGTTCTTGGGAAGGGTGAATTGAACCATGTGAGTCGCCTCCGTTCAGCCGCCCAACAGCGTGATGCTGTTTCGGGCGATACATTGCACGGCTTCGGGGCGTTGCGCGATTTCAATCACCTCCTGTGCCGTTGATTGGGTCACGCCGGTGCCCGCGGCACTGGCAATGGATATGATCTCTCCGGCGCTGGCCGCGTCGATGATGCAGTCCGATACCGGCGCCGGGTTCACACCGGGAAACCGCTCTGCAACAACGCTGTTCACGACCGTTTTGGCCCGATCGCGCGCCAGTGCATCGGCCACGTCCCGTGCCGCACCGCAGGCCGACAGCCCGGCGATCAGCGCGCCGCCGATCAACACGCGGCGATATGTGGCGGCGACGCTCACCCGAGCCATCTTCGCGCGGCGCGACCTAGTGCCGCGACTTTTTCGGCGTTGACCAGTTGCATCAGAATGTCCGTGCCTTCGGCGCAATCTTCTTGAGACTGATGCCGCCCTCTTTCTCGTCGGTCAGCGGCGCCTCGATGATCGGACGATAGCTGAGCGCCACCTTGTTGCCCTCCACCCGCGCAATCGTGTGCACGCGCCACTTTTCGTCATCGCGCTTGGTGAAATCCTCATGCGCATGCGCGCCGCGGCTCTCTGTCCGCGCTTCGGCGCCATGAATCGTGGCCAGCGCATTCGGCATCAGGTTGGTCAGTTCCAGCGTCTCCATCAGATCGGTGTTCCAGACCAGCGAACGGTCCGTGACCTTCAGATCATCCAGCTTGGCCGCGATCGACGTCATCTTTTCGACGCCTTCCTTCAGCGTCTTGGATGTACGGAAAACCGCCGCATCTGCCTGCATGGTCTTTTGCATCTCCAGCCGCAGCTCGGCTGTCGGCGTGCCGCCATTGGCGTTGCGGATGCTGTCGAACCGGTCGAACGCCTTGTCGACCTGGCTGGTATTGGTGTCCGGTACGGCGCTGTCCGCGTCCACCACCTTGCCCGCGCGGATCGCCGCAGCCCGGCCAAACACCACGAGGTCGATCAGCGAGTTCGACCCAAGGCGGTTGGCGCCATGCACCGATGCACAGCCCGCTTCGCCCACGGCCATCAGGCCGGGAACCACCGCATGCGGGTCCTTTTTCGTCGGGTTCAGCACCTCGCCCCAGTAATTGGTCGGCACACCGCCCATGTTGTAATGCACCGTCGGCAGAACCGGGATCGGCTCCTTGGTCACGTCGACGCCTGCAAAAATCCGCGCACTCTCCGAGATCCCCGGCAGGCGCAGTTGCAGCGCCTCGGGCGGCAGGTGGCTCAGGTTCAGGTGGATATGATCACCCTCTTCACCCACGCCGCGTCCCTCGCGGATTTCCATCGTCATCGAGCGGCTGACATAATCGCGCGGTGCGAGGTCCTTGTATTGCGGCGCATAGCGCTCCATGAACCGTTCGCCTTCGGAGTTGGTCAGATACCCACCCTCGCCGCGTGCGCCTTCGGTGATCAGACAACCCGAACCATAGATGCCCGTTGGGTGGAACTGCACGAACTCCATGTCCTGCAGCGGCAGACCGGCCCGCGCCACCATGCCGCCACCATCACCCGTGCAGGTATGTGCGGACGTGGCGCTGAAATAGGCCCGGCCATAACCGCCAGTAGCCAGAACGACCATCTTGGCGTTGAACACATGCATCGTGCCATCGTCGAGCTTCCAGCAGACGACCCCGGTGCAGACGCCATCATCAGACATGATCAGGTCAATGGCGAAATATTCGATATAAAACTCGGCGTTGTTCTTCAGGCTCTGCCCATAAAGCGTGTGCAGAATCGCGTGGCCAGTCCGGTCAGCCGCCGCACAGGTCCGCTGTACCGGCGGGCCGTCGCCAAATTCGGTGGTGTGGCCGCCAAAGGGACGCTGATAGATCTTGCCCTCCTCGGTGCGGCTGAACGGCACGCCGTAATGCTCCAGCTCATAGACCGCCTTGGGGGCCTCGCGCGTCAGATACTCCATCGCGTCGGTATCGCCCAACCAGTCGCCGCCCTTGACCGTGTCATACATATGCCACTGCCAGTTGTCGGGTCCCATGTTCGACAGTGACGCCGCAATGCCCCCCTGCGCCGCGACAGTATGCGACCGGGTCGGGAACACCTTGGTCACGCAAGCGGTCCTCAGCCCCTGTTCGGCCATCCCCAGCGTGGCGCGCAAACCCGCGCCGCCCGCGCCAACCACAACCACATCGTAATCATGCGTCTCGTATTCGTAAGCAGCCATCAGGTCAGATCCTCAAATCGCAATTTTGGCAAGGGCGAACAGGCCAGTGGCCGTCAGCCCGTAAGACAGCACCGTCACGCTGATAATCAGCACTTTGCGCATGGCACCGCGCGAATAATCCTCCAGCATGGTCTGCGCGCCCTTGCGGAAATGTTCCAGCCCGACAAACAGGACCAGCCCGGTCAGGATCGCCACGGCGGGATGCGCAAAGGTTGCAAGCACCTCTTCGCGGCTGCCGCCAAGCGCGCTGCCAAAGATATAGAGGAAGATCGGCACGATCAGCGCCAGCCCCACGCCGCTGACGGTCATGTACCAGTGATGCTCGGTGCCGGTATGGGCCGCACCCTTGCCTTCGGCGCGCTTACGGGCGGTCAGGTAACGCATGGCTTACCTCCCTCAGATGATAATGATTGTAAGGATCGTCAGAACGACCGACCCTATGACACAGATCCAGCCCAGCTTCTCGGCCGACTTGATATCCATGCAGCGACCGGCATCCCAGATCAGGTGCCGCAGCCCCGCCAGATAGTGATACCAGATCGCCCAGAGCGACAGCGTCAGTACCAGATCACCAAACCACGAGGTGACAAACGCGTTCGCGGTCTCGAAATATTCGGGCCCCGTAGCGGCGGCCAGCAACCACCACACGATCATCAAGGTCGCCACGATCAGCGCATTGCCCGTGATCCGCGTGAGGATCGACGAGATCGACGTCATCTGCGGGCGGTAGATCGTCAGGTGGGGCGATAGCGGGCGGTCGCCCCTGTTCACATCGGCCATTTTACAGGTCCCTTCCTTGGCAAATGGTCGCCCTCGGTCGGGCGACGCCATGACTGGCTGTTCGTTTGCGATTAGTTTTAGCGCGCCTGTCACCGGTGCACAGCCCCAAATGCCATATCTCGCGCCTTCCAGCAAGGAATGCCCGTCTCTGGACGGTTTCGTGATCACGAAAAAAATGGGCGTGATCACAAAGCGCGACCTTCCTCTCGCTTTCGTGATCACGAATCACCGACTCAGCCCGCGCTTACCTTGCATCGTTCCTCATCCCACGCCCCTGTTGCATCCGGCAGGGCCCGGATTTCCGCAACAGGCCAATCGCGATCTCCGTTGTCGCTTGTCCGCCTAGCGGACGGGCGCGCGATCAGACAGGAACCAAGGCCCAGTAATCAAGATCAAGCAGCACATCCGGCAGGTAGCGGCCATCCTCGCCCTTCAGCGCAAATGGCGCGCCGCCCTTGGTTGCCACCAGCCGCAGACGCAACGCACCGACTCCCGGCGCATCGGTCTCGGCGCGGTCCAACACCTCGGTCCATGCCCGGACGGTATCGCCCGCATAGCATGGGTTGGCATGTGCGCCGCCATTCAGCCCGACCACCATCTGCGCATTCGCCAGCCCGTTAAAGCTCAGGCTGCGCGCCAGAGAGATCACATGCCCGCCATAGATCAAGCGCCGCCCGTCCGGGCGTGCGGAGGTGTCGAAATGCACCTTGGCGGTGTTCTGCCACAGGCGGGTGGCCAACATATGCTCGGCCTCTTCGACCGTTACACCGTCCACATGGTCGATCGTCTCGCCCACCGCGTAATCGCCCCAGCGATGCGGCTCGCCCGCCAGTTCGAAATCGTAACGCGTGAAATCCAGCCCCTCGGGCACCACCAGTTGATCGGACCGCAGCGCGCCCGCCAGTTCCGGGATCACCGGGGCGGGCGCATCGCTGCCCGGATCACGCTTGCGCACCATCACCCAGCGCACATAGTCCAGCACCGTCTCGCCACGCTGGTTCTGCCCCTTGGTGCGCACCCAGACAACGCCCGATTTGCCGTTCGAATTCTGCTTCAACCCGATCACTTCGGATGTCGAATGGATAGTATCGCCGGTATAGACCGGCCGCAGCCACCGCCCCTCGGCATAGCCCAGATTGGCCAGCGCATTCAGCGAAACGTCCGGCACGGTCTTGCCGAACACCACATGAAACGCCGCGATATCATCCAGCGGTGCGGCAGGCAGACCACAGTCTCGGGCAAACTCGTCAGAAGAATAGAGCGCATGGCGCGCCGGGTAGAGCGCATGGTAAAGCGCCCGCTCGCCCCCCGAAACGGTGCGCGGCACCGCATGGCGGATGGTTTCGCCGACAGTGTAATCCTCAAAAAATCGGCCCGGATTGGTTTTCGCCATGCTCACTGTGCCCCCAGCTTGGTCTCGGGCGTGTACTCGCCCGGCGCGTCCTTGGTCACGGCCTGCCCGCAGCGCATCACGCCATTTGCGTGATCCCATGCGTAGGTCGGGCTACCGTGTAGCGCCCAGCCCTTGTTTAGCGCTTCCGTGACCTTGTGACAAAAGGCCGATGTGTCCTCGGCGGTAAGCAGTCGATAAAGTTTCATGGCATCCTCATCCAAATGTCGGGTAACCCAGCGCATAATGCGCCGCTGCAATCGCCGCGTAGACGATCACGCTCGCGATGATCGCAGTGATTTCCTTGCGCCGGGGCGCAACGGGCGGTGGCGTCCAGTCCCGCTCGGACCGGTTGATCAGGATGACCTCGAGCACCGCCCAGGCCAGCATCCCGCCAAACAGCACGAAGGACGGCACATCGCCATTGACCAGCAGATGCGCCAGCGCCCAGAGCTTGACCGCGCCAAGCATCGGGTGCCGCATCCGCCGCGCCAGCGCGGTCTTCGCGCCAGATACCGCAAAGAGGTAGATCGACAGCAGCATCAGCAGGTTGTTGATCCCCACCATTGCCGGGCTGCGCCCCCAGTAGAACGCACCATCGGCCATCCGGTAGCCCAGTACCATCAGCACGAGCCCCGCGAGGATCGCCAGAGCAACCGGCCCGCGCCCCTTGACGCCCATGGCCGCGCGCCGCTCTGGAGCCAGCCGCTTGAAGAGATGCGCGCCAGCCCAGAGCGCCAGCCCGAGGATCAGTAATATCATGCCCATCATTGTGCTCCCATTTCCGAAACCGCCTGCGCGCGCGCCAGCAACCGCTTGGCCGCGACCACATGCAGGTTCTCGACGATCATGCCGTCAACCACCGCAACCCCCTGCCCCGACGCTTCGCTTGCCTCGAACGCCTCGATCTGCCGCCGCGCCAGGTCGATTTCCGAACTGGTCGGGGCAAATGCGGTATTGGCCACTTCGATCTGCGCGGGATGGATCAGCGTCTTGCCGTCAAACCCCAGGTCGCGACCCTGCTCGCATTCCGCGCGCAGCCCTTCGCCGTCGCGGAACCGGTTATAGACCCCGTCAATCGCCACGATACGCGCGGCACGCGCCGCCATGACGATCATCTGCAGCGCTGTCATCAGCGGCAAACGGTCGGCGCGGCTGCGGCTGCCCAGATCCTTGGTCAGATCATTGGTGCCGGTGACCAGCCCCGCCACCCGGCCATGGGCGGCGATGTCACGCGCATTGAACACGCTCACCGGGGTTTCCATCATCGTCCAGATCGGCATGTCTGCGGGCAGCAGATCGCCCAGGTTGTCCACGTCCGAGCGCGTGTTGACCTTGGGCAGCAGGATCGCATCGGCACCCGCATCGCCCAGCACGCGCACATCCTCCAGCCCCCAGGCGGTGGTCAGCGCGTTGATCCGCACGATCTTGGCCCGCTTGCCAAAGCCGCCCTCTTTCAGCGCCGCCGCAAGGGTCTGGCGGGCAGCGGCCTTGGCATCGGGCGCCACCGCGTCTTCGAGGTCAAAGATGATGGCGTCCGTCGGCAGGCTGCGGGCCTTGTCAATCGCGCGCTCCTTCGAGCCGGGGATATAGAGTACCGATCGATACGGGTGGCTGGCAGCGTCCATGAATCTCTCCTGCATTAAGCGCGGGTAATAATCTTGCGCCAGCAATGCCATTTTTGATGGGAATTGTTCAAGCCCTTATGTGCCGCAGCGCAGCATCATCCACCCCCAACACGCGCCAGGCACTCAAAGCGAACCGCAAAGGAGAACGGCGCACCCGTTCAGATACCGCTCACGCCAGAGCGTCCCAGATCAGCTTGGTCCCCGTCGCGGTGAGCAGCAGATAGGTCAGCGCGAAAAACGCCCGTTCCGGTACGGCGCGGTGCGCGACAACCCCCAGCCACGCGCCCAGCACCGCAAATGGCACAAGCACCACGTCGATCAGCAGGGTCTGCGCCGTGAAAATCCCCAGGAACCCATAGGGCACCGCCTTGGCGATGTTCACCATCCAGAACAGCAGCACGGTCGTCGCCTGATACTCGGTCTTGCTCAACCCCCGTGACAGCAGGTAGATCGCGGCAGGCGGGCCGCCCGCATGGCTGACGAAACTGGTGAACCCGGCCACCAGCCCGGCGATCACACCTCCCCACGCAGGCATACGGCGGCGCGCGGCGCGCATGCGCCCCCACATTTGCCATGCCACGAACGCCAGGCAGATCGCCCCGATCAGCAGCCGCAACGCATCGGCATCCGCCACCCGGTAAAGCGCCGCGCCCAAGCCGACGCCCGGCAGGCCGCCCGCCACCAGCAACTGGACATCAGGCCAGCTCCACTGCCGCCAATAGGGCCGTAATGTCGCCAGATCGATCAGCATCAGCAGCGGCAACATGATCCCCAGCGCCTGCCCCGGCGGCAACACCAGCGCCAGCACCGACGACCCGGCAAAGGCCGCGCCGGACCCGAAGCCGCCCTTCGAGACCCCCGCGAATATCGCCACCAGCGCTGCCAGCACCCACACCGTCAACGGCAGCCCCAACAGGGCATGGGTCTCCGGGGTGATGTACGCGTCAGTCATGCCAGCTCGGATCAGAAAATTTGCAAATTCAAACGAAACGTTTGGAACCGTCCACACAGTTCGACGTTGATGTACCACACGGCGGCACACGCCGTAACAATTCGCAAGTTAAACCACTAAGGAGATGAAAATGAAACGTTTTCTGACAACTACCGCGCTCGCCCTGACGCTTGGCACTTCAGCTCTGGCCGAGGCGCACGGCCCCATCGACTGGACCGCACAGATGGAACCCTCGATCGGCCAGTTCTATGGGTCTGACCTGATCGGCATGCGCGTCTATCGCGCCGACAACGACTATGAAACCGGCTCGTCCATCGAGGCCGACGCAGAGCAGGACTGGGACGATATTGGCGAGATCAATGATCTGGTCATCAGCCAGGACGGCGAAGTCAAAGCGGTCATTCTTGGCATCGGCGGCTTCCTCGGCATGGGTGAACGCGATGTGGCCATCAAGATGGATGCCATCCGCGTCCTGAACGAAGCAGGTGACTCCGGTGACCGCTTCCTGGTCGTGAACGCCACCGCCGAAGAACTGGGCACCGTACCTGCCTATGACCGTGAAGCGACGATGATGGGCACCCATGACAACATGGCATCCAATGCGGCCATGGAAACCGACGGGCACGAGAAGGCCGAAGCCGAAGACACGATGGCTACCCCCACCTTCAACCGTCCTCAGGTCGAACGTGACGGCTACGCCGAGGTCGAACTTGTCGATGCACGCAACTTCACTGTCGACGACCTGCAAGGCGCACGTGTCTACGGCACCGACGATGAGGACTTGGGCGAGATTTCCGAGCTTCTGGTCGAAGACGGCAAACTGACCCGCGCCGTGGTCGATGTCGGCGGCTTCCTCGGCATCGGGGAAAAGCCCGTGGCGGTGGATTTCGAGCAGCTGCAGATCCTGCAGCACGGCACCGATGGTTCGCTCCTGATCTACATGGACGCGACCAAGGAGAGCCTTGAAGCACAGCCTGACTACCAGGCCAGCTAAACCCTCATCTGCCGCACACCATGGCCGTCCCGCACCGGGGCGGCCATTCTCTTTGCCGGGCCTGCACACAGCATGGTGGCTTGCGCGCATCCCGGCGATTGGATAGCACGGGGCGCAAATTCACCCATCCGGAGAAGACTCTCATGGCCAGACCCAAGATTGCCCTTATCGGCGCAGGACAGATCGGCGGAACGCTCGCCCATCTCGCAGCCCTCAAGGAACTGGGCGACATCGTCCTGTTCGACATTGCCGAAGGCACGCCCGAAGGCAAAGCGCTCGACATTTCCGAATCCGGACCTTCCGAAGGTTTCGACGCCACGCTGAGCGGCACGCAATCCTATGCCGACATCGCCGGTGCGGATGTCTGCATCGTGACCGCCGGTGTCGCCCGCAAGCCGGGGATGAGCCGCGATGACCTGCTGGGCATCAACCTGAAGGTCATGAAATCCGTCGGCGAAGGCATCCGCGATAACGCGCCCAACGCTTTCGTTATCTGCATCACCAACCCGCTCGATGCGATGGTCTGGGCGCTGCGCGAATTTTCCGGCCTGCCGCATGAAAAGGTCTGCGGCATGGCAGGCGTTCTGGACTCCGCGCGTTTCCGCCACTTCCTCAGCCTGGAATTCGGCGTCTCGATGCGCGACGTCACCGCCTTCGTTCTGGGCGGGCACGGCGACACGATGGTGCCGCTCACACGCTATTCGACCGTCGCAGGCATCCCCCTGCCCGATCTGGTCGACATGGGCTGGACCACCCAGGACAAACTGGACGCCATCGTCCAGCGCACCCGTGACGGTGGCGCCGAGATCGTCGGCCTGCTGAAAACCGGCTCCGCCTTCTACGCGCCCGCCACTTCGGCGATCGAAATGGCCGAAGCCTACCTGAAAGATCAGAAACGCGTCCTGCCCTGCGCCGCCTATGTGGACGGCGCTTACGGGCTCAAGGGCTTCTATGTCGGCGTCCCCACCGTGATCGGTGGCGGCGGCATCGAGAAAGTCGTCGAGATCAAGATGAACAAGGACGAACAGGCGATGTTCGACAAGTCCGTCGACGCGGTCAAAGGTCTGGTCAAGGCCTGCAAGGACATCGACGGCTCGCTGGCCTGATCCAGCTATAAGGAATCGAAGAAGGCTTCGGACTTTCTCCGGGCCATTCCGTTCTGTAGAACACAGGCGGTGAGTTTACTCACCGCCTGTTTTTTGTTTCTGGGTGCCTAAATAGGATGTGAGTGTGTTTCGGCTCGCCTATGAAAGGCCAGCATTTGCGTCACCATGCTGAAGTCTAATGTCCGGTTCGATCCCAGAGCGGACCTGAATATAAACCGTAAATTCACTCATAGCAAAAGCGTCTACTAAAACATGCATTCGCCCCATCGCGGCGGCTGCCAGTTCGCTGGTTTAGCGTTTCAGCAAGCTGTTCGAAGGAAAGGGCACGCGATCTGCATCAAGGTTGCTGCTGACGTCGGCGGCGTGCCGACAGACCGCCAAAGGCAATTACCGCCATCCCGAGGAGAGGTAAGGAGGCAGGAAGCGGTACCGGTGCAGGAGTGGTAATCGTAATTGGCGAACTGCTAAATATCGGCGCTCCTGACGCATTTTCAACTGAGACGCCTATCGGGAAGGCAAAAGGATCATTCGGATCAAGTTCAAGATTCGGATCAATGTCTGTAACAGTAAACGTGGTCACTCCGGTTATCCCTTCGGCTCCAAAATCCAATACAGCGCCAGAACCTAAAGAAAAGCTAGATAAGGCTCCACCACTTGTGAGGGAAAGTGTGTAGCCGTCAGCGTCCGGTACAGCAGCAAAGGAAGGTGCCCTGACAGTATCAAATTCGGCATTCGTCACCGAATAGGTGTAGCCGACCGTGATCGTCGCGGCCGATGCGACCGATCCAAAAGCGACCCAACCGAGGGCGGCGGCGCAAAGAAAGATTTTAATCATCAGGCTCTCCATTATAATTTGAAAACGCGGTTGTCGGAATTGGGCGCAATGTAGATATAAATACCATATTATTCCCGATTTGGCTCAGCCAGGCAAGGAAACCAGCTTTCAATCTAAAATCGAACCATCCATCGAGCCTGGAAAATTCGGTCTAAGCGTCGAGCCATTTGAATGGATTTTCCTGAAAGCCAGACATCTGCGAGTGTCTGGCAGGGATCGTCAGACCAAATATTCAAGCTCTGTCGTTGCGGGGGCGTCACCAAATGCAAGGTTGGCTTTGTCCGCAGAGCGGACCAACCCAATACGCGGCCTCACCCAATTTTGATGGTGCAAAATGATACCGCTCACGGGAAGTTCGAACTTCCCGCCAGTTTATTTCTTGGAACTAAGGGTTTTGCCCGAATTCGGACGTAAATTCAGAAATCTGCCAGCTATTTGCCCGACAGGTTTCAGAGGCCTATGTCCTGCAAAACGGAATGGCTTCGGGGTTCTTCGGGGCCTTTTTTTTGTGGATCGGCCACGGGGCCGCGCCCCGGAAAACTCGGCCTCGCCATGCTTCGGACATGACGCCCCCGCCGGGGCTGATCCTGTCGTGGTCGATGGCCCGACCGATACGCACGCGCAAAAAGCCGCCGCAGGGCACACATCTCCGTGACGGATCACATCCCCCGACCGCCCCGATTTTACGAGATGATTCTGCGGCACCGCCCATCGCGTCAGAATTTGTGATCACACGATTTACCCGTGTGATCACAAATGCGTGGAATTAACCCAAATTGAGCAAAACTAGCAGAAAGCCGTTTAAACTCTGGCCAACCTTGTGGGTATAATGCCCGCAACCAAAGCAACACGGGGACTGCCCAAATGAACATCCACGAGTATCAGGCCAAATCGCTCCTGCGGTCTTACGGCGCACCGGTCTCTGACGGTCGCGTCGTGCTGCGCGCCGAAGAGGCCAAGACCGCGGCAGGCGAGATGGACGGCCCGCTCTGGGTGGTCAAGGCGCAGATCCACGCAGGCGGTCGCGGCAAAGGCAAGTTCAAGGAAGCAGCCGCAGGCGAGGCAGGCGGTGTACGTCTGGCCAAATCGGTCGAAGAGGCTGCCGAAGAAGCCAAGAAAATGCTGGGCCGCACGCTTGTGACCAAACAGACCGGCCCGGCGGGCAAGCAGGTCAACCGCATCTATATCGAAGACGGCTCGGGCATCGAGACCGAGATGTATCTGGCCCTGCTGGTTGACCGCCAGACCAGCCGCGTCAGCTTTGTCTGCTCGACCGAGGGCGGCATGGACATCGAGGAAGTGGCCGAAAAGACGCCCGATAAAATCCTCAGCTTCAGCGTCGACCCCGCGACCGGCTATCAGCCATTCCACGGTCGCCGCATCGCCTTCAACCTCGGCCTTCAGGGCGCGCAGGTCAAACAATGCGTCAAGTTGATGGGCACGCTCTACAAGCTGTTCTTGGAAAAAGACATGGAGATGCTGGAGATCAACCCGCTGATCGTGACCGACAAGGGCGATCTGAAATGCCTCGATGCCAAGATGGGCTTTGATTCAAACGCGGTTTACCGCCACGCCGACATCGCCGAACTGCGCGACACGACCGAAGAAGACCCCAAAGAGCTGGAAGCGTCGAAATACGATCTGAACTATATCGCGCTCGACGGTGAAATCGGCTGCATGGTCAACGGTGCGGGTCTGGCGATGGCCACGATGGACATCATCAAGCTCTACGGCGCGGAACCCGCCAACTTCCTCGACGTCGGCGGCGGCGCCACCAAGGAGAAGGTGACCGAGGCGTTCAAGATCATCACCTCTGATCCGCAGGTCAAAGGCATCCTCGTCAACATCTTCGGCGGCATCATGCGCTGTGACGTGATCGCCGAGGGCGTGGTCGCGGCTGTGAAAGAGGTCGGGCTGCAAGTGCCGCTGGTGGTGCGTCTCGAAGGGACCAACGTCGAGAAGGGCAAGGAGATCATCCAGAATTCCGGCCTCAACGTGATCGCGGCGGATGACCTCAAGGACGGGGCCGAGAAGATCGTGAAGGCGGTTAAGGGGTGAGCACCGCAGGGTGGGCATCCTGCCCACTCCCTCGCCAAGGTTTCGAGTACAGGTGAGCAAATCATGTTCCGATATCTTTCTCTTGCATTATCCACGCTCCTTGTCGCGCCGGTGCCGGCAGAGGCGCAGGATATTGAAGAACTGCCCTATGTGATGCTTCTTGAAGAACTCACAAACCAGCTACGCGCTGATGATCCGGCACTGCGGGTGCAAGGCGGGCTTGCCGCCTGCCTGGGCACGTTCGAGGCGCCCACCGAGCCTGACCAGACCGCGAGCGTCTTCGAGTTCATGGAGTGGAACGCGGGCGGAACCTATGGCGGCTTGGTCGAATTTGACTATCTGGACTCCATGGCGACTGTCGCTGATGACGGCGCTTTTTGCGAAATCTCCGACATGACCCTTTCGCAAACCGAAGCGGCCGAGGTCGTATTCTCGACCTTTGCCGAGATGGGCGCAAAGCCATGGCCCCAAAGCCAGACCGAAGCGGGCTGCACGGCCTTCACCTCGCCTGCGGGACGTGTGATCGTGATCACGAGCGCGGGGCAGGATCCGATCTGCGGCGACACCCCCGACAGCGCGATCCGCGTCTGGAATCAGGAGGCTCAGTAGATGCGGCAAACCGATCCCTTCTACGCGGCCCCGACCGGCGCCTTTCCGGCACGCCGCACGCGAACGGCCTTCCGGCCGAACATCGAAGGGAAAACCCTATGAAACATGTCGCGACCAGGGCCGGTACCATTGCACTGCTGGCGTTTGGTCTCTCTGGCTGCGGCTGGTACCGCACCGATCTGCCGGTGCGCACCACGCCGCAGACCGAACCGCATGTGACCTACACCACCTCCGGCGCCACGCCCCGGCGGATGACGGCGGCCACCCCTGACGCGGCAACACCGGCTCGCGCGATCTGCGGCGCGCCCAGCGCCGCGGCGGCAGAACAGGCCGCCATCGCATCGGGCCGCTTCCATCCACCCGCCACCACGAACCCCGATGCCAATGGCGCACACAGCACACTCTTCAACGACGGGGCCGGCACCGCCGTGATGATCACCACCGCGCCGGATGGCTACCAATGCACCTGGTCTGACAACTCGGGCACATCGACATGGCAGGGCGGCGCGCCCGCCACCTGATCCGATGCCACGCAATTGATTAAAAAGGGGCCGGAAGGCCCGCAAGGAGACAGAAACAAGATGGCAGTCCTCATAGACGAAACCACCCGCGTGATTTGCCAGGGCCTCACCGGCTCTCAGGGCACGTTCCACACCGAACAGGCCATCGCCTATGGCACGAAGATGGTCGGCGGCGTGACCCCCGGCAAGGGCGGTCAGACGCACCTTGACCTGCCGGTCTTCAACTCGGTGCACGAGGCGCGGCACGCGACTCAGGCCAACGCGAGCGTGATCTACGTCCCGCCCCCCTTTGCCGCCGACTCGATCCTCGAAGCGATTGATGCCGAAATGGAAGTCATCATCTGCATCACCGAAGGTATCCCGGTGCTCGACATGATGCGCGTCAAACGCGCGCTCGAAGGCTCCAAGAGCCGCCTTGTCGGCCCCAATTGCCCCGGTGTGATCACACCGGACGCCTGCAAGATCGGCATCATGCCCGGCCACATCCACAAGCGCGGCTCTTGCGGCGTTCTCAGCCGCTCGGGCACGCTGACCTACGAGGCGGTCAAGCAGACCACCGATCTGGGTCTGGGCCAGTCCACCGCCGTGGGCATCGGCGGCGACCCGATCAAGGGAACCGAACATATCGACGTGCTGGAATGGTTCCTGGCCGATGACGAAACGCAATCGATCATCATGATCGGCGAAATCGGCGGCTCGGCCGAGGAAGAAGCGGCACAGTTCCTGATCGACGAGAAGAAGAAAGGCCGCTGGAAGCCCACCGCAGGCTTCATCGCCGGGCGCACCGCCCCTCCGGGCCGCCGCATGGGCCACGCCGGCGCGATCGTCGCGGGCGGCAAAGGCGGCGCCGAGGACAAGATCGAAGCAATGCGCGCCGCCGGCATCGTTGTCGCCGACAGCCCCGCCGGTCTGGGCGAGGCCGTGATGAAGGCCATCGGTTGATGCGGGCGGTTGGACATCTCGGTCAGGCATCTGCCCGGCATCTGCGCGGTGGCGTGCGGCTGGCGGTGCTCGCCTGCCTGCTCGCCACCCCGCTGCACGCTGGCTCCATGGCCCGCGTGGCCGAGATATGCAGCGACCCGATGACCACCGGCCCGCAGAAAGCCGTCGTTCTGGCGGCCGATGGCTGGGCACGGCAGGACAAGAGCAGCCTGCCTGCCGTCACTGCCATCGCCAATGCCCATATCGCCAGCTTCACCACCGGCATGCCCGACTGGGAAAGCCGCTATCGCGCGATCCCGCAACTGGCCGGCAATTTCATCCAGATGATCGACGACGGCTCTGTCGTTCTCTGGATCAAGGACGACGCCTATCTTGTCGTCTCGGTCCAGCAGACGCCTGAAGGTGGCGAACATCTGGGCTGCTATTTTGCCGCGCCCGCAGACCCCGGAACGCTCGACATCATGGCGCGCTACGGCCCCCCCGAGGAAGTGCCGGACCAGCGCCTGACCATCACCCGCTTTGACGAGACAGCGATGGTGGTTGACCCGGAACGCAGCTACCGGATGTTCAGCCTTTACAGCCGCCACTACAGCTACCCCGAATTCACCCATCCCGACGGCTACCGTCTGGAACGTATCGAACAGCCGCAGCTGGAATAGCGCCGCGCCACCATAGAAAGGATGTATCGACATGACCCTGACCGACGCCGTCAAAACCTGCCTGACCAAGAAATACGCGACGTTCACGGGACGCGCCAGCCGGTCCGAATACTGGTGGTTCGTTCTGGCCTACGTGATCGTCGGCATCGTGATATCCCTTCTGGGCAACATTCTCAGCCTGCTTTACTTCGTGGCGCTGATCGTGCCTGCCCTGGCGGTCGGTTTCCGGCGCCTGCAGGACACCGGGCGCCCCGGCTGGTACATCCTGATCCCCACCGCGACCGGCCTCTTGTTGCGGCTTCTGACACCGACCCCCCCGATGATGGCAGACGGTCACATGACCGAAATGCCGGACATGGGCAGCATGGGCCTGCTGGCCCTGCTGAGCCTGGTACAACTTGCTCTGGCGGTGATCTTCATCTGGTGGCTCACCCGCCCGTCACAATCCGAAACCAACGCCTATGGTCCGCCGCCCGCCGCCTAGCTGCACGGCCAGACATATCAACCCCATGCTACTTACTGAGGGGCGCGCCCCGCACGAGGTAAACCAATGACCGACCATTCTCCCAATGACCAGTTCCACGCCTCCAGCTTCATGCAGGGGCACAACGCCGAATATCTCGAACAGCTCTATGCGCGTTACGCCAACGATCCCAACGCGGTTGACGAGGCCTGGCAGGCGTTCTTTTCGCAGCTCGGCGATTCCGAAGTCGAGGTCAAGAAAGAGGCCAGCGGCCCATCCTGGGCGCGCCCCGACTGGCCACCCGTCCCCAACGATGATCTGACTTCGGCTCTGACCGGCGAATGGCCCGACGAGCCCGCCCCGCGCGAGGTCGGCCAGAAGATCGCCGCCAAGGCCCAAGCTGAGGGCGTCGAGATCAGCGACGAGGTGATCCAGCGCGCCGTGCTCGATTCTGTGCGCGCGCTGATGCTGATCCGCGCCTACCGCATCCGTGGCCACCTGATCGCCGATCTCGACCCGCTCGGCCTGCGCGATCAACCCTACCGGCCGGAGCTCGACCCGAAATCCTACGGCTTCACCGAAACCGACATGGATCGCCCGATCTTCATCGACAATGTTCTGGGCCTTCAGATCGCATCCGTGCGCGAGATCCTCGACATCGTGCGCCGCACCTATTGCGGCACCTTCGCGCTGCAATACATGCACATTTCCAACCCTGACGAGGCCAACTGGCTCAAGGAGCGGATCGAAGGCTACGGCAAGGAAATCTCCTTCACCCGCGAGGGCCGGAAGGCGATCCTGAAAAAGATGGTCGAGGCCGAGGGGCTCGAGAAATACCTGCACGTCAAGTATATGGGCACCAAGCGCTTCGGCCTTGATGGCGGCGAGAGCCTGATTCCCGCGATGGAGCAGATCATCAAGCGCGGCGGCCAGCTCGGGGTGCAGGACATCATCATCGGCATGCCGCATCGCGGCCGCCTGTCAGTGCTGGCCAACGTGATGGGCAAACCCTATCGCGCCATCTTCAACGAATTCCAGGGCGGCAGCTTCAAACCCGAGGACGTGGATGGCTCTGGCGATGTGAAATACCATCTCGGCGCGTCGTCGGACCGCGAGTTCGACGGCAACAAGGTCCATCTCAGCCTCACCGCCAACCCCAGCCACCTCGAAGCTGTGAATCCGGTAGTTCTGGGCAAGGCACGCGCCAAACAGGACCAGCTGAACGATACCGACCGGACCAAGGTGCTGCCGGTGCTGCTGCACGGCGATGCGGCCTTTGCCGGACAGGGCGTCGTGGCCGAATGCTTTGGCCTATCCGGGCTCAAGGGGCACAGGACCGGCGGCACGATGCATATCGTGGTGAACAACCAGATCGGCTTTACCACAGCACCGCATTTCTCGCGCTCCTCGCCTTATCCCACGGATATCGCGCTGATGGTCGAGGCCCCCATCTTCCACGTCAACGGCGATGATCCCGAGGCCGTCGTCCATGCCGCGCGCGTCGCCACCGAGTTCCGCCAGAAGTTCCACAAGGATGTCGTGCTCGACATCATCTGCTACCGCCGGTTTGGCCATAACGAGGGCGACGAGCCCATGTTCACCAACCCGATCATGTACAAGAAGATCAAGAAGCAGAAGACGACGCTCAGCCTCTATACCGAGACTCTGGTCAAGGACGGGCTGATGCCCGAGGGCGAAATCGAGGACATGAAAGCCGCCTTCCAGGCCTATCTGGCCGACGAATTCGAGGCCGGGACTAACTACAAGCCGAACAAGGCCGACTGGCTCGACGGCAAATGGGCCCATCTCGACCGCCACGACGACAATTACCAGCGCGGCCCGACAGCGATCAGCGAAGAGACCTACAACGATCTTGGCCGTGCCCTCACCACTGCGCCCGCTGACTTTCCGCTGCACAAGACAGTTCAGCGCCTGCTCGACGCCAAGGCCAAAATGTTCGAGACCGGCACCGGGTTCGACTGGGCCACGGCCGAGGCCCTGGCCTTCGGCTCACTGCTGACCGAAGGCTTTCCCGTACGTCTGTCCGGACAGGACAGCGCCCGCGGCACATTCAGCCAGCGGCATTCGGCCCTGATCAATCAGGACACCGAAGAACGCTATTACCCGCTGAACAACATCCGCAAGGGGCAGGCGCGCTACGAAGTGATCGATTCGATGCTCAGCGAATATGCAGTGCTGGGCTTCGAATACGGCTACTCCCTGGCCGAGCCTAACGCACTTACCCTGTGGGAGGCGCAATTTGGCGATTTCGCCAACGGCGCGCAGATCATGTTCGATCAGTTCATCTCGTCGGGCGAGAGCAAATGGTTGCGCATGTCCGGCCTCGTCTGCCTTCTGCCGCATGGCTACGAGGGCCAGGGACCCGAACACTCCTCGGCCCGTCTGGAACGGTTCCTGACCATGTGCGGACAGGACAACTGGATCGTCGCCAACTGCACGACCCCGGCCAACTACTTCCACATCCTGCGCCGCCAGTTGCACCGCACCTTCCGCAAGCCGCTGATCCTGATGACGCCCAAATCGCTCTTGCGCCACAAGCTCGCGGTGTCCAAGGCCGAGGAATTCATCACCGGGTCAAGCTTCCACCGCGTGTTGTGGGACGATGCGCAATATGGCAACTCCGAAACCGAACTGGCACCCGACGACAAGATCAAGCGCGTCGTCATGTGCTCGGGCAAGGTCTATTTCGACCTGCTCGAAGAGCGCGACGCCCGCGGGATCGACGATGTCTACCTCATGCGGTTCGAACAGTTCTATCCCTTCCCGGCGCAATCCGCGGTGAAGGAACTTGAGCGGTTCAAGAACGCCGAAATGGTCTGGTGCCAGGAAGAGCCGAAAAACCAGGGCGCATGGTCGTTCATCGAACCGAACATCGAATGGGTTCTCCAGCGCATCGGCGCCCGGATCACCCGCCCCGAATATGCCGGCCGTCCGGCCGCCGCCTCGCCCGCCACGGGCCTGGCGTCTCAGCACAAAGCACAACAATCCGCGCTGGTCGACGCAGCGCTGACGATCGAAGGGAAATAAACCATGACCACCGAAGTCCGCGTGCCCACCTTGGGCGAATCCGTGACCGAAGCCACCGTTGCCACCTGGTTCAAGAAACCCGGTGATGCGGTGCAGGTCGATGAAATGCTCTGCGAACTGGAAACCGACAAGGTCACGGTAGAAGTGCCCGCCCCCGCCGCCGGCACAATGGGCGAGATCGTCGCCGCCGAAGGCGACACCGTCGGCGTCAACGCCCTGCTTGCCACGATCGAGGCAGGCGCCGGCGCCCAGTCCAGCGCCAAAGCAGACGCTCCTGCCAAAGCGGCCAAGGAGAGTTCAAACGACAGCAGCGGCGGCAACGTCGATGTGATGGTCCCCACCCTGGGCGAGAGCGTGACCGAGGCGACCGTCAGCACCTGGTTCAAGAAGGTCGGCGACAACGTCAGCCAGGACGAAATGCTCTGCGAGCTGGAAACCGACAAGGTCTCGGTCGAAGTGCCCGCCCCCGCCGCGGGCACCCTGACCGAGATCCTCGCACAGGAAGGTGAGACCGTGCAGGCCAACGGCAAGCTGGCGGTGCTCTCGGGCGCGGCCGACGGTGCGGTGGAACCCGCCCAACGCCCCGCAGCCGAAACCGCCTCTTCGGGCGACGCCAAAACCGCTGAACCCCGCAAGGGCGAGGATGCACCATCGGCCAAGAAGGCGATGGCCGAGGCCGGGCTCAACCCCGATCAGGTCAAGGGCACCGGCAGGGATGGCCGCATCATGAAGGACGATGTCGCCCGCGCCGTTGCCGCCGGAGCCACGGCCTCGGCTGCCACGACGGCCGCACCTGCCGCCCCCGCTGCAACCCCGCGCGCCCCCGTCCCCGCCGAGGACGCCGCACGCGAGGAACGGGTCAAGATGACGCGCCTGCGCCAGACCATCGCGCGCCGCCTCAAGGACAGCCAGAACACCGCCGCCATGCTGACCACCTATAACGAGGTGGACATGACCGCGGTGATGGAACTGCGAAACCAGTACAAGGAAGAGTTCGTCAAGAAACACGGCGTGAAACTGGGCTTCATGTCTTTCTTCACCAAGGCCTGCTGCCACGCCCTGCGCGAGGTGCCCGAGGTCAACGCCGAGATCGACGGCACCGATATCGTCTACAAGAACTTCGTGCATATGGGCATCGCGGCGGGCACGCCCACGGGCCTCGTTGTGCCGGTGATCCGCGACGCGGATTCGATGAGCTTTGCCACGATCGAAAAGGCCATCGCCGAAAAAGGCGCCCGCGCCCGTGATGGCAAGCTGAGCATGGCCGAAATGCAGGGCGGCACCTTCACCATCTCCAATGGCGGCGTCTACGGCTCGCTGATGTCCTCACCGATCCTGAACCCGCCACAATCGGGTATCCTTGGCATGCACAAGATCCAGGACCGCCCGATGGCCATCAACGGCGAAGTCGTCATCCGCCCGATGATGTATCTGGCCCTGTCCTACGATCACCGCATCGTGGACGGCAAAGGCGCGGTCACGTTCCTCGTCCGCGTCAAGGAAGCGCTGGAAGACCCGCGCCGGTTGCTGATGGATTTGTGATCGCGGCCGGGCCGAAGCCCGGCCTGCACGCACCGGTAGGGCGGGCGTCAGCCCGCCTTGCTCGACCGCGGACCTGAAATCCGGTGCCATCGAAAGTGAAGAAAATGACCCCCGAGTTCACAGTCCTCACCCTTGCCGCCCTGCTCCAGGTGCTTCAGTTCGCGGCCTACTCGATCACCGCCAACCGTCAGGTCGGCACCAAAACCGCGCTCGGCCCCCGCGACACGCCGGTGCAACTCACCGGCACCGCAGGCCGCCTGCAACGGGCGATGACAAACCATTTCGAGGGGCTGATCCTCTTCACCATCGCCTGCACCGTGATCACCCTCAGCGATCAGTCCACGCCCTTCACCGCGGCCTGCGCCTGGGTCTACCTGATCGCCCGCCTGCTCTACGTCCCCGCCTACGCCTTCGGCCTCTCGCCGTGGCGCTCCTTCATCTGGCTCATCGGTTTCGGCGCCACGGCGCTGATGCTGCTTGCGGCCCTTCTCTAACCGCTTCTTCGTTGCAAAAATTTTCATCTCTTCCCGCAGCCAGAAGCGCTCCCGCCTGCCCCCCGGTTGACCCCGGTGGCAAATCGGGGTCAGCTTGGCTAAAGCAGACCCCACTGACGCAATACTGATGCAATACCGACGTGATACCGACGTCCAAAATCCAGAGGATTTCCAAAATGGCTTCCTATGACGTGATCATCATCGGCGCTGGCCCCGGTGGCTATGTTGCCGCCATCCGCTGCGCGCAATTGGGGCTCAAGACCGCCTGCGTCGAGGGCCGCGAAACGCTGGGCGGCACCTGCCTCAACGTCGGCTGTATCCCGTCCAAGGCGCTGCTGCACGCCACCCACATGCTGCACGAGGCCGAGCATAATTTCGCCACCATGGGGCTCAAGGGCAAAAGCCCTTCGGTCGACTGGAAACAGATGCTGTCCTACAAGGACGACGTTGTCGGCCAGAACACCAAAGGCATCGAATTTCTGTTCAAGAAGAACAAGATAGACTGGCTCAAGGGCTGGGGCTCGATCCCCGAAGCGGGCAAGGTCAAGGTGGGCGACGAGGTCCACGAGGCGAAAAACATCATCATCGCCACAGGCTCAGAGCCCAGCAGCCTGCCCGGCGTCGAGGTCGACGAAAAGGTCGTCATCACATCCACCGGCGCGCTGGAATTGGGCAAGGTGCCAAAGAAGATGGTGGTCATCGGCGCGGGCGTGATCGGCCTGGAAATGGGCAGCGTCTATGCGCGCCTCGGCACCGAGGTGACCGTGGTCGAGTTTCTCGATGCCATCACCCCCGGCATGGACCCCGAAGTGCAGCGCACCTTCCAACGTATGCTGAAAAAACAAGGGCTTAAATTCATCATGGGCGCTGCGGTGCAAAAGACCGAAGCGACCAAGACCAAGGCCAAGGTGCATTACAAGCTGCGCAAGGATGACAGCGAACATGTGCTGGATGCCGATGTCGTGCTGGTCGCCACCGGTCGCAAACCCTACACCGACGGGCTCGGCCTCAAGAAGTTGGGAATCGAGCCGAGCAAGCGAGGCCAAATCCCCGTGGATGAGCACTGGCAAACCTCCGTCAAGGGCATCTACGCCATCGGCGACGCCATCGAAGGCCCGATGCTGGCCCACAAGGCCGAGGACGAAGGCATGGCCTGCGCTGAGGTTCTGGCAGGCAAACATGGCCATGTGAATTACGGCGTCATCCCCGGCGTGATCTACACCCATCCCGAGGTCGCCAGCGTCGGCAAGACCGAAGCCGAACTGAAGGACGAGGGCCGCGCCTACAAGGTGGGCAAGTTTAGCTTCATGGGGAATGCGCGGGCCAAGGCGGTCTTTGCCGGTGACGGATTCGTCAAACTGTTGGCCGACAAGGAAACCGACCGCATCTTGGGCTGCCACATCATCGGCCCCGGCGCCGGCGATCTGATCCACGAGGTCTGCGTCGCAATGGAATTTGGCGCCTCTGCCGAAGATCTGGCAATGACCTGCCACGCCCATCCGACCTACTCTGAGGCGGTGCGCGAGGCGGCACTGGCCTGCGGCGATGGGCCGATCCACGCCTGATTTAGCCATAGGGTTCCGGGTTGGCTTCACCTTCTGAACCGCCTGAAATTCGCGACACAGCCCCGCCGGCAACGCCGGCGGGGCTTTTCGTTTCAGGTACCGCACCCGCGATCCCGCAAACCAGTGACGGCTCTGTCCTTCGCAGGACGCCCATCTTCATCTGAAGTGAATGGCTCAGGTTCAAGGTGAAGCGACCAAAGCTCTCCGTGTTCGGCAGGCCCTGGGCCCGCTCCAACGCCGCGAGAGCGGTCACGCCTGCGTCTTGTCCACCTGAAATCCGGCCTCGTCCAGCAGCGCGTCCGAGGCCGCTTCGACCTCTCTCTCAAGCCGCTCCATCAAGGTCGCTTTGTCGAGCCCTGCGGGAATGCGCGGCAGGAACTCGACCACAGCCAGACCCGGCTTGCGATAGAACCCGCGGCGCGGCCAGAAGACACCGACATTGGTGGCGGCAGGCACACAATCCTGCCCCAGCTCCTGATAAAGCACGCTGGTGCCAACCTTGTAGGGGGCCTTGACGCCGGGCGCGATGCGCGTGCCCTGGCTATAGATGATCAACTGGCCCGGCAACTGCGTGCCGCGCGCCACGTCGCCAACCATCTTCTTGATCGCCAAGCTTCGCTTGCCGCGATCGACCGGCACGCAGCCGATCCTGAGCGCGTACTGCCCAAGGATCGGCGCATACATCAACTCGCGTTTCATGATGAATTTGCCCGCAGGTACGGCTGCGAAAATCATGATTATGTCTAGAAAGGACTGATGCTTGGCTGCAATCAGCACCTCATCCTGGGGCACCGGGCCACGCACCTCTGTCCGTAATCCCACCATCCAGCGCGCGCTCCAGCAAACCCATTTGCAGAAGGTCTTGCAGGCGATCAGCGCACCACGGCGGCTGAACGCCGCCCAAGGAAAGAAGACGATGCCAAGGATCAGCATCATCGCGTACATCTGCACCACGAAGACCAGCGACCGTAGCCATTGGACCGCGTAGGTCACGACATCTCTCCCAATGTGCGGCGCGCGGCAGCGCGCGTGGCGAGAAAGGCCACCAGCGCGGCCAGCAACGGTATCAGCAGCGGCCATAACCAGTGCCAGCCCTGGAAACCCAATCCGGTCAGGAACCCGCCGCCCACTTCTGCGCGCGGCAATGCGGCCACCGCGAGCGTTCCCAGCACCATGCCTATAGATGCGCCCATCAGGCCGCGCAGGGTAAAGCGCCGGACAAAGGCCTGCGCGATATAGCCGTCGCGCGCGCCCACAAGCCGCAGAACGCCGATTACCTGCGCATTAGCGGCCAGCGCCGCACCGGCCGCCAGCGTGATCATCGCCGCCATCGCCCCGCCGATCAGCACCAGAGATACCCAACCCAACAGCCGCAACCGCGAGGCCGCACGCACCAGCGGCTCCCGCCAGCGGGTATGATCGTCCAGTACCGCGCCGGGCACTTCGGCGGCCAACCGAAGGCGCAGCCCCGCCGCATCAAATCCGCTGCCCTCCTCGATCACTTCGATCAGCTGCGGGATCGGGAGTGTCTCGACCGGCAAATCAGGGCCGAACCACGGCTCCAACAGAGCACGTTGTTCAGCATTGGACAGGGCGCGGGCCGACGCGACGCCGGCTGTCGTCTCCAGTACCAGCAGCGCGGCATCGGTCTGGGCTGCCATCTGCCCTTCGGGAGCCGAAATCCGCAAGGTCGAACTGCGCGCCAGCTCATCCCCCCACCGATCCGCCAACCGCGATGTCGCCAGCGACAGCGCCAGCG
>Ga0209344_10000609_pt1 | contig 57999 bp, 49 predicted proteins | sample Cruoilmetagenom6_FD_187293 | JGI IMG/M metagenome (GOLD analysis project Ga0209344, IMG submission 187293) | Oil polluted marine microbial communities from Coal Oil Point, Santa Barbara, California, USA - Santa Barbara Oil Seep Sample 6 (SPAdes)... | ecosystem: Environmental > Aquatic > Marine... | reverse complement strand
CTTCGGCGGCCGCCGTCCGCTCAGATGAGATAGTGGCGCCCAGGTAGACGCCATGCTCCCAATCTCGTGCCTCCACCACTAGCGGCACGTTGGTCGCGCGGCGACCGCCGAAGATTATGGCGTCAATAACGACGCCCTGTGGCGATTCCCACTCATCTGCGATGGTGGGGCATTGTGCTGCTGCCACAGTAAAACGTGAGTTCGGGTGTGACGACGGGGTGCCCGATTCGGGCGTCCAGTCGTTTCCCTGCCAATCGATCAGGTGTTCAGGCACCTCATCGGTCATGCCTTCCCACCACACGTCGCCGTTGTCTTTCAGCGCGACGTTAGTGAAGACGGTGTTGCCCCAGATGGTGTCCATGGCGGTCTCGTTGGTGGCGATTCCGGTGCCGGGCGCCACGCCAAAGAAACCTGCTTCGGGGTTGATGGCGCGAAGACGGCCGTCAGCTCCCTTGCCGAGCCAGGCGATGTCGTCACCGATGGTCTCGGCCTTCCAGCCGGGAATTGTCGGCTTGAGCATCGCCAGGTTGGTCTTGCCACAGGCGCTGGGGAATGCCGCAGCGATGTGAAAGACCCGTCCGCGGGGGTTGGTGAGTTTGAGGAGCAGCATGTGCTCGGCAAGCCACCCTTCGTCGCGAGCGATCACCGAAGCAATGCGCAGGGCGAACGACTTCTTCGCGAGAATTGCGTTGCCGCCGTAGGCGGAACCGAACGACCAGATTTCGCGAGTCTCCGGAAAGTGACTGATGTACTTGGTTTGGTTGCAGGGCCACGGCACATCCGTGTCGCCGGCACCCAGTGGCGCACCAACACTGTGGATGGCGCGCACCCACTCGGTGGAGTCATCGATCGATTCGAGAACGGCGGTTCCCATTCGGGTCATGATGCCCATGCTCATGACCACGTAAGGGGAGTCGGTGACCTGTACGCCAATCTTGGCGAGTGGGGAACCGAGTGGGCCCATCGAGAACGGAACGACGTACATCCGACGACCGCGCATGGCGCCGTCGAAGAGCCCGTCAAGAGTGTTGCGCATCTCTGCGGGGGCCGCCCAGTTGTTGGAGGGGCCAGCATCGCTCTCGTTTGTGGAGCAAATGAAGGTTCGCGATTCGACCCGAGCGACATCGCTGGGGTCGCTGCGGGCGAGGAAGCTGTGGGGGCGGTACTCATCGTTGAGGCGAGTCAGCGTGCCGGCCGCAATCATGAGTTCGGCGAGCTCGTCAGCCTCTTCGGGGCTTCCGTTGCACCAGACGACTTCGTCGGGCTGCGTGAGGGCGGCGATTTCTTCCACCCAGGCAATAACGCTCTGATTTGTTCCGTCGGGTGCGGAGAAGTGGGTCCTTGTCATCTCGGCGATGCTCATTTCTACCTTCCGCTGAAGTGCTGTTGTTGATGAAAAAACTGTTGTTATTCGATGATGACCCACTTTTGCTTGCATTGCTGACGATTCGACTGGAAAGAATCATTATTCTTTAGTTATAGTGAACGTGTGAATGATCTTGTGACTCTCGGGCAACGCATCCGACATTTCCGCACCACCGCCGGACTGACTCTTGACCAACTCGGGGACAGGGTGGGGGTGGCCGGCAGCCAGTTGTCCCTCATGGAAAACGGGCGACGCGAACCCCGGCTCACGCTGTTGTCGGCGATCGCGTCCGCCACGGACATCCAACTTGCCGACCTACTCGAAGAGGCCCCTCCCACCAAACGCGCCGCACTCGAAATTGAGTTGGATCGTCTGCAGCGCAGCACGATCTACGCCTCGCTCGGTCTCCCCAAGATCCGCCCGTCTAAGGGCATACCAGATGAGACGCTCGAGGCGATCGTGGGACTTCACCACGAGTTGTCCACGCGTTCACGACAGGCCATTGCGACCCCGGAGGAGGCTCGCCGCGCCAACACCGAACTGCGACAGCGCATGCGCACCCTCGACAACTACCTCCCTGACCTCGAAAAAGAGGCCGAGAAGTTGACGATCGCAGGCAATCACACCAGCGGGGCGCTCACCCACCGTGCCGTGAGCCTGATGGCCGAGTCGCTCGGTTTTGAGCTCGTGCACGTGCACGACCTTCCCCATTCAGCGCGGTCGGTCACCGACCTGAAGCACGGGCGGATCTACTTGCCGCCGGCATCCATCCCGGGAGGTCACGGCCTGCGGTCGATGGCGCTTCAGGCCATGGCCCACCGTGTGCTTGGCCACAACGAGCCCACCAGCTACGCAGAATTCCTGCACCAACGGCTCGAGATTAACTACTTTGCGGCCGCAGTTCTTATGCCGCTCAAGCAGTCGGTGGCGTTCCTGAGCGAGGCAAAGGCCACTCGAAACATCGCGGTTGAAGACTTCAGGGATGCCTTCGGCGTGACTCACGAAGCGGCAGCACTCCGTTTTACTAACCTGGCAACCTCGCACCTTGATCTCGAATGTCACTTTCTCCGTGTTGGGGACGATGGCGCGGTCTACAAAGCCTACGAGAACGACGGCCTGCGGTTGCCGGTCGATGTTACAGGGTCGGCCGAAGGACAATTCGTGTGCCGCAATTGGAGTGCACGCACAGCGTTCACCCGTACCAACCGCACGACGGAGTTTTACCAATACACCGACACCCCAGAGGGCAGCTTCTTCGAGTCCACCCAAACGGGAACAACAGATGCCGAAGAGTTCTCCATCACGATCGGCGTGCCGTTCTCCCACTCCAAGTGGTTCCGCGGCCGTGCCACCGATGTGCGTCGTTCGTCGACGTGTCCGGACGAAACGTGTTGCCGCAAGCCGGAAGACGAATTGCGAGACCGGTGGGCGGGCAACGCGTGGTCAAGCGCGAAACTGCACGCCCACATCCTGTCGCCGCTGCCGTCCGGAACCTTCCCCGGGGTAGATGACCGCGAACTGTACGAGTTCTTGGAGTCGCACTCCAGCGACGCCCGCTAGCAGCAGTTGTGCGGGGCAGGTTCTCGACCTGTCAATTCGATCGGGATCATTGCGTGTGCGCGTCGAGAAGGGCACCATGGCTAGTGCATCATCCCTTCGCTCACGCAACGACGCGCGAGTTCGTGAAGGAACGCCCGGTCGGGCAGAAAGCGACGAAGCTCATGGATTTCGACGACGCAATCAACAAAGGCAAGGACTTCCTCGAGAACAACAAAGACAAGATTGAGGAAGCGCTGGAAAGCGACAAGGCGGAAGACATCAGCGACTCCGCCCTCGATGCGGCAGCGAAATTCGCAAAGTCAGTTGCGCCCGACGGGCTCGATGACAAGGTCGACGGCGCACGAGACCACCTCGACAAGTCAATCGGAAACGAATAGGCCGACGCCCGCTGCCGGCGCGCTAGCAGGCGCAGGTTGCTGCCGCGACAGGCGCAGTAAGCGGATCCTTCTCGCGGATGACCGGGCCGTTCTCGTCAACGACCGGGTACCCCTCGCGAGCCCAGTATTCGAAGCCGCCGATCATTTCGCGCACTTCGTAGCCGAGCTTGGCGAATTCGAGGGCGGCCTTGTTGCCGCCATTGCAGCCGGGCCCCCAGCAGTACACGACGACGGGCATATCGGCGGGAACCTCGGCGGCCGCCCGCGTGCTGATCTCGGCGGTCGGCATGTGCACCGCGCCGACAGCGTGGCCCTGATCCCACGCCGCTTTGGCCCGGGAGTCGATGAGAGCGAAGCGGTCATTTGCCGCGATGGCACTCCCGACATCCGACGCATCAGTTTCGAAGTCGAGCTTGCTGGCGAAGTGGGCGACGCGGTCGGCGGCCGTGGTAGATAGTGTCATGAGCACAGATTAGTGAGTGGTGGCGCCTGCCGCGACAGTCCCGAACCGTGAGATCAACAGCCGCCGCCACCGGTTGTGCAGCACACGCCGGTTTCGGGCAGGAGTAGGTTGACGCGCCCGGCGCTTTCGGCATCGCCGGCTATTGCCGCAACGACGGAACGCACCTGCTCGTAGCCGGTTGCCATCAGGAAAGTGGGGGCGCGACCGTAGCTCTTCATTCCTACGACGTACACGTTCTTCTCGGAATGCGAAAGCACGCTTGCGCCGTGCGGTTCGACGGTGCCGCAACTGTGCACGTTGGGGTCGATGAGCGGCGCGAGGGCGACGGGAGCTTCCAACACCGGGTCGAAGTTGAGGTGTAGTTCACGCAGGATAGCCAGATCGGGGCGAAAACCGGTGGCGGCGGCGAGGGCATCCACTTCGATCGACTGATCACCGTCAGCATTGCTGCTGGTCACCAGCAGGCGGCCGTTGGGTTGCGGAGAGAGCTCGGTGACAGTGAAGTCGGTGACAAGGGCAATGGTGCCACCTTCGACCACATCCTTCAGACGACCACCTAGGGCGCCGCGGCCGGGCAGCTCATCGGCGGTGCCGCCACCGTAAAGGCGTCGAGCCGAGCGGCCGCGAATGGCCCAGGTGATCTCTGTGCTGGGGTCAGTCTCGCGGAGTTCGGCAAGGGCCAGAAGAGTGTTCGCGGCAGAGTGACCCATGCCAATCACGAGGGTGTGCCTGCCAGCGAATCGAGCCCGGTCGCGGCCGAGAACGTCGGGAAGCGGTCCCGTGAGCCATGCACTGGCTTCAGTTTCGCCAGTCGCGGGTAGCCCAGACGCTCCCACAGGGTTGTTGTTTCCCCAAGTTCCTGAGGCGTCAATGATGGCGGAGGCGAGGAGGTCGTACAAACCATCGGGGGAGTCAACGCGAACCAGCAGTGGCCGGCGCTCGCGGCCGATGGTCTTGGTTGAGTCGATGCCTTGGCGAGACACGCCGATCACGCGGCTGTTGTAGCGAAGGAGCGGCGCAAGTTCAGGGCTCGCGGCGAGCGGACGTAGATAGTCGCGCACCAGCTCTGCGCCGGTTGGTAAGGCGTCGGCGTCGGGTGAAACCCAGCCCGAACGCTCGAGAAGCTCGCGACCGGCCGGATCAATGCTGTACCTCCACGGGGAGAATAACGACACGTGCCCCCACTGGCTGATTGCTGCACCGGCATGGTCTCCCGATTCAAGAACTATGGCTGCAATGCCGCGGGACACGAGGTTGGCGGCGGCCGCAAGCCCAATTGGTCCGGCGCCGATAACGACGACGGGTAGTGACGCGGAGGGGGTCGGTGCAGTGGTCATGGAAGTCCTCAATGGAATCTTTAGTATTCACTAATAATAACAATAAGCACTGTTGACAACAATAATCGTGTGGCAAAATGGGGGCATGAACGAACGCAGAAATCTGCTGATGATTCAGAAGCCGGATTGGTCGGCGACAGTCGAACGCGCCCGTACCCTCGCGCCCCTGCTGCGTGCGCTAGGTGATCCCAACCGGCTGCAGCTCGTGCTCCTGCTTACTGAACGCGCCCACACAGTGCGGGAGTTGACGGACGCTACCGGGCTCAGCCAAACTCTCGTGAGCCACCATCTGGCCCCGCTGCGCGAGAACGGCCTCGTCACGGTCACGCCTCGCGGCCGCTCCAACGTGTACGAGTTGTGCTGCGAAACCTTTGCGGAGCCCGTGAAGATGCTCGCGTCGGTAGCCACCAGTACCGATGCGGGCGCTGAGGCCTGCTGCGTCGTGTCCTAGCGGCCACGAACCGCTCGAACCCGTTGGCGGGTCCTGGTGCGAAGCGTAGGGAACTCTGACGCGATGTAGCGCGACCCAACAGTGCCCCCGGAGGGATTCGAACCCCCGACCTACGGTACCGGAAACCGGCGCTCTATCCCCTGAGCTACGAAGGCAAGGTGCCTAGCTTAGCAAGCATTCCTGCCTACGATTAGCACTCTGATGCCACGCGCGCTTCAGATTCTCGTGACAGTATCGACTCATGCTGCGCACTGTTTCGTCTCACCAAGAACTCGACCTTCGCGGGAGCACCGAATTGGTCTTCAGCATCGCGGTCGCGGCCGTCTGGCCGCGCGTCTCCGAGTCCCTTGATTTGGTGTTGGACGGCGTGCCCCAGCAACCAGCGGAGTTGGTTGATGCGCGCGGAACCCGCCTGCACTCGCTTGTTGCGGGGCCGGGCCGACTCGTAGTCGACTATGCCGCCACTGTCGAAGCAAATCCCGAACCGGCGCCGCTCAACGCGATTGATCGAGTCGAGTACTTGCGGCCGAGTCGCTACTGCGAGTCAGACGTGCTCACACCGACCGCTCGCTCCCTCTTTCCGACGCAGTCTGGCCATGAACTCGTGCGAGCTGTTCGTGACTGGGTTTCGCACAACCTCCGCTACAGCCCCGGAATGTCGATGGCGACAGATGGCGCGGCCCACTCGCTTCTGACCCGTCGGGGCGTGTGCCGGGACTACGCCCACCTCACGATTGCGATGTTGCGCGCGAAGGATGTGCCTGCCCGCTACGCCTCTGTGTATGCGCCGGGGCTGAGCCCCATGGATTTCCATGCGGTTGCCGAAGCGTACGTCGACGGTCACTGGTGGGTCGTCGACTCCACGGGACTCGCGCCGCGGCAATCACTCGTGCGTATCGCTACCGGTCGCGACGCTGCAGATGTCGCGTTCCTGACCAACCACTGGGCCGATCTGTTCCTTCAGAAGCTTGAAGTCACCGCAACCGCTGAAGAGCTACCCGCCGACGACCATCGATCGCTGGTTGAGCTTCCCTAATAACCGGCCCGATACGGGCAAACATTGCGCCCATTCTGAGCGCAGAAGAGCGCCGTCCTTTGGGAAGACGGCGCTCAACTGGAATCCGATTGCTCACGGTTCAAAGAATTAGACGGAGACTCCTCGGGCAAGCGTTAGTACGTCTTCGGTAGTCAGCGGCTGACCGGCTATACCCCAGTCACCACTACCAACTTCTTCCACAACGCACCACGTGACGGAACGCATGTTCTCACCCTCAATTGCGACCATTGTGTCGGTTAGTTTTGTGATGATCTCGTGCTTTTGCTCTGAAGTGAATACGCCTTCGATTAGCTTGACGTTTATGAGCGGCATCCTGTTCTCCTGACGTTGAATTTGCGATTTCGGAACGCTTTCAACGCTAGATTCTGGGCTTACACGCCGCATCGGTGATACCCGCCAAGTTTCGCCCGATGCCCACACTCCGGGTGTCGGGCACCACGCAGTCGACAATCGTCGTCACGGGCGACGGGCGTCCTGTTCCAGTCCAGGAAGTCTCGCCGCGGCGGCAGCTCGAGCGGATTTTCCGGTGACGGTGAGCTTTCGATAGATGTTTGACAGGTGCCGCTCTACTGTTCGGGTGCTCAGGCGGAGCTCTGTGGCGCACTCGTCATTGCTTTTTCCCTTCGCCACCAGTCGAAGCACATCCAATTCCCGGCCCGTCAATGCGGCATCGGGCAGTAACGATTCTCCGCCGACGAAATCTGTGATCTCTTCGATGAAGTCTTTCCACGCAGGCTCATTCGCGAGCAAGATATGGTTCTTTCCGGTCATGCAAACGAGCCTTGCGCCGGGGATCAAGTAGGCAAGTCTCCGGCCTTCCTCAAAAGGGACCACCCGGTCGTCATCCACGTGCAGCACGAGAGTGGGGGAGGTAACTTCTTTCGCCGATGCGGTGACATCGACATGGGCGCGGGCGAGGTTGCTCGCTAGGGCGGCTTCCGGTGTCATCGATTGACGTTGAAGCTCGTCAAACCACCGCATTTGCGTTTCGGACGCACCGGGTATGAACAACGATGTGAATACGCGCCGATAGATGGGGTCAGCTCGGCCCCACCCGACCTTGATCATTTGACGTTCGAGCTCCATTTCGGCGGCAGCCTCATCGCCAGACTTGCGCGCCATGGTGCCGCGCCCATATGCGCCCATGAGCACGAGGTGTGAGACCCGTTCAGGGTGTCGTCGTGCGTATTCCACACCTACCGCTCCGCCTTGGGATATGCCGAGCAAGGCAAAACGTGACAGACCGGCGGCGTCTACAACCGCCTCGAGATCAGCCACAATCGCTTCAAAACCGTAGTCGCGGGGTTCGCGATCGGAGAGGCCGTTGCCACGAGCGTCGTAGCGAAGGTAGGTGAACCGTTGGCCGAGCGATTCTAGCCAGTGGTGCCAGACGGGGCTCGCCCAGTCATGTTCTAGGTGCGTCAGCCAGGTGCCCACTCGCACCAGCGGCGGACCATGGCCGTGTCGGGACCACGCAATGCGGGTACCGTCGGCGGAGGTTGCGAACGATACTTCGTTCCTCATGACTCGAGTATAGTTTGCGACGTTTTTCAGCCATGGGCTCCCAGCCCGCCGACGATTGCGTTGGAGCTCTAGTTGAGTGCTGCACGCACTTCTGCGACAAGTTGAACGGCATCTCCCGACTCGAAGAACGCCGGTGAACTGAGCGTCGCCCAGTAGCTACCCGAGAACACTTGTGCCGTTCCGGTGCCGCCGGTCACTGCGAAATAGCCGTCAAATCCCGCGGCGGCAGCGCCGGCATCCGCCTTAAGCCCGTCAATTCTGCCCGGCGCCGGCTGAGCTACCGCAACGTCGATCGTCACTCCACTTGTTGAGTTCTCCCAACGGCACGCCACGCCTTGCGACTCGATGGCGGCAGCTGCGGCGGAACCGGCTGCGGGAGTAAATGAGTTGAGCAGTAAGAAGTTGGGGTTGAAGTCGTACATTGCTTGAGGGCTGATGAGTTCACCGCAGGCGATATCGACCGGGGTCGCCTCGGGATCGGGAGTGCCGGTGACGGTCGGTTCGGGCGCGGCCGTTGGCGTGTTGTCGGGGTCGATAGTTCGTGTGGGGTTTGGCCCCACCGGGTCTGGCTCCGCGGGAACGCACGCGCTTAAGAGAAGAGCGGAGGCGCTCAGTGCGATCACTGCCGGAATTGCGCGAAGTCGAAAAGCCATAGCCCCATTCTCGTGACTTATTGCCGTATCCAAGTGCAGTGACCCGGCAGTGTCGCGAAGTGCGAACCGATCTGTGACCTCGTGGCGGCGTTCCGCGAGCACAGAACTCCCGGAACCACCCAGTACTCTTAAGGGGTGAATCCTGCTGATCTTTCTGCCACCCTGCTTTTTGTCGTCAACCGCATCGCGGCTGACCGCGGCACTCCCGATCTGGGCCTGACCGTGAGCGACCTGGTGTTAGAGCGACCGCGTAACCGTGACCACGGCGACTGGGCCTCCAATATTGCTATGAAGCTCGCGAAGCGGCTGAGTGCAAACCCTCGCGAACTCGCGACCGAGATCGCCGAGCAGGCTCGAGCCGTCGAGGGCATTGCATCGGTGGATGTTGCGGGCCCCGGCTTCATCAACATCACCCTGGACGCCGCTGCTGCGGGTGCATTGGCGAAGACAATCGTTGAGCAGGGTGACGCCTACGGTCGCAACGATTCTCTCGCGGGTCAGACCATCAACTTGGAGTTCGTGTCGGCCAACCCGACCGGCCCGCTGCACATCGGCCACACTCGGTGGGCGGCTCTCGGTGATTCGCTGGCGCGGGTGCTGAAGGCTGCCGGCGCGGAGCTGGTGAGCGAGTTCTACATCAACGATGCCGGCAATCAGATGGACAACTTCGCGGCGTCGATTCTGGCGGCGGCGAAGTCAGAGCCGACCCCGGAGAACGGCTACCCCGGGGCATACATTGCTGAACTCGCCCAAGGCGTTCTCGCATCCAACCCCGACCTTCTCGAACTTGACCACGACGCCGCTATTGCGGTTGCCCGTGAGCGTGGCTACGAGCTGCAGCTGGGCGAGATCAAGAAGTCGCTGGCTGACTTCAACGTGAATTTCGATGTGTGGTTCAGCGAACGAGTGCTTCACGCCACCAACGATGATGGTGTGAGCGCCATCGATGAGGCCGTCACCCGTTTGCGCGCTCAAGGTCACGTCGCCGACATCGACGACGCCGTGTGGGTCAAAACCACCGATTTTGGGGATGACAAAGATCGTGTCATCAAGCGCGGAAATGGCGTCTACACCTATTTTGCGGCCGACGCGGCCTACTACCTGAGCAAGAGCGACCGCGGTTTCGCCCACAAGATCTATTTGCTTGGTGCCGACCATCACGGTTACGTGCACCGCCTCAAGGCGCTCGCTGGCGCTGCCGGTGACGACCCCAACAAAGACATTGAGGTGCTTATCGGGCAACTCGTGAGCATCAACGGTGCCCGCCTGTCGAAGCGTGCTGGCAACATCATCGAGCTCAATGACCTGCGGGACTGGCTCGGCACGGATGCGCTGCGCTACTCGCTGGCCCGCTACCCAGCGGATTCGCCGCTCACTCTTGATCCCGAAGTGCTGAAGAAGCGAACCAACGACAACCCTGTCTTTTACGTTCAGTATGCTCACGCGCGCACCCACAGTGTTGCCCGCAACGCGGGGGAGTCGTCCGTGGACCGCAGCGTCTTCGACGCCTCATTGCTCACCCACGAAACGGAGAGCATCCTGCTGGGCGTGCTCGCCGAATTCCCGCGCATCGTCGCCCAAGCTGCTGAACTGCGCGAACCGCACCGCGTCGCTCGCTACGCGGAAGAGCTCGCCGGTAGCTACCACCGGTGGTACGACCAGTGCCGAGTGACCCCGATGAACGACGAGGAGGTCACGGACCTGCACCGCACACGCCTCTGGGTCAACGACGCGGTGGGGCAAGTGCTGCGAAACGGCCTGCGGATGCTCGGGGTTAGCGCACCCGAACGGATGTAATTTTTGTGGCTGACCCCAATCAACAGCCCACCGTCGAGCTTGTGCTCGACAACCGGCCGAGCACTCTCCGACCGTCGGGCTCGTCTCGCAACGCTCGCAAGCGCTGGTGGATTCTCGGCGGGGTCGTCGCCGCGATCCTGATAATCGGAGTTGTGCTCGTCGAGACCGTTGGTCGTGATCAGGCAGAGAAGCTTGTGGGCGACCGGATCGCCGCCTCGTTGGGAAGCGTCACGACCGAGGGTGTTTCGGTCGATCTTGGTACGGGCTCGCTCGCCTGGCAAGCACTCACGGGCGGTATCGATGCAGTGACCGTTGACCTCGACGCGGTCGAGATCAACGGTCTGGAGGCATCCGCTCATATTGTCGCGACCGAGGTACCGCTGCTGCCCTCTGCGCCGCTGGGATCATTTACCCTAGACGTGACAGTGGCTGGCGACGAGATCGGCAAGCTCGCGGGCACTCTCAGTGGGCTTGAGCTCGAGTCGATCGAGCTCACCGACTCGGCTATACGCGTGTCGACAGTGTTCGAACTCCTCTTCATTCGTATTCCCGTTGCCCTCGACCTGCAACCGGTCGCCGCCGGAGATTCGATCGCATTCGAACCGCGTTCCGTGCTACTGGGGGACGAAGAGATCTCCGTAGCGGACCTGCGCGACAACGCACTCGTTTCCGGCCTAGCAGGCAACCTGCTGGACTCGCAAGAATTCTGCGTCTCGTCGTCGATGCCTGCTGCCCTGACGATTGAATCCGCTGAGGTTGAGGGTTCTGACCTTGTTATTCGACTGACCGCCCACGGCATTGCCCTTGGCTCCGAACAGTGGCAGCAATACGGCAGCTGCCCGGCAACGTAACCGGATTCAGCACTAGCCGCGACAGCCGTTAGAGTGGTGAGCATCCCTAACGCCTGTGCGGACACAATCCGCCGTTCTTCGTCTACATCTCTGTGAGGTGCGACCCTGTTCGCTAATCCGCTGGCGCCCGAGTGGCTCAAAGCTCCCCCCGAAGCCAACTCTTTGGAACCGACCGTCTGGTCGCGCAATTCCGCGCGCTCCGACAACGGTGAGATCGCCATTGCAGGGGTGAAGGCAGGGGACCTGGTAGCAGAGTTCGGCACCCCCGTTTATGTCGTCGATGAAGCGGATGCCATTGCCCGTGCCACCGAGATCAAGAACTCGTTCGACAGTGCGTTCGCTCAGATCGGTACCAGCGTCAAGGTGTACTACGCGGGTAAGGCATTCTTGTGCACCGAGGTTGCGCGGTGGATGACAACGGTCGGCCTGAACGTCGACGTCGCATCAGCAGGCGAGATGGCTGTTGCCCTCGCGGCCGGGGTAGACGCATCACGGCTGGGATTCCATGGCAACAACAAGAGCGTCGCCGAGATTGATCGCGCCGTTCGGGTCGGAATCGGTCCCATCGTTATCGACAGCGCGATCGAAATCGAGCGAATCGCGGCTGCTGCGGCACGTCACAACACAGTCCAGCGGGTGCGATTGCGCATCAATAGTGGGGTTCACGCATCCACTCACGAGTACTTGGCCACGGCACGGGAAGACCAGAAGTTCGGGATTCCACTAACGGAGGCCGAAGCAATGGTGGCGCAGATTCGTTCCCACCCATCGTTGGACTTTGTGGGAATCCATTCTCATATTGGCTCACAGATTTTCGACACAGCAGGTTTTGCGGAAGCCGCGCGTCGCCTACTTGAACTTCACGCACGGTTGTCGGCGGTTGCGCCGGTTCCCGAGCTGAATCTGGGCGGAGGGTTTGGGATCGCCTACACGTCGGTTGACGAAGCGTTGCCGGTAGCAGAACTGGCGAAGTCGCTTGCGTCAATCGTCGACGCGGAATGTTCGCGGCTCGGGATCGATGTTCCGCTGATTGCCATTGAGCCTGGCCGTTCAATCATCGGTCCATCAACCACGACGCTCTACACGGCGGGCACGATCAAGGATGTGCTCGTCGAGGGTGAGGCCGTGCGCAAGTATGTCAGTGTCGATGGTGGCATGAGCGACAACCTGCGTCCGGCACTGTATGCGGCTGAGTATTCGGCGCGGATCGCGAACCGGGTTTCCGATGTCGCCCCAGAACTCGTACGAATCGCCGGAAAGCACTGTGAAGCGGGCGACATCGTAGTGCGCGCGGAATACTTGCCCGGCGATGTTAGTCACGATGACATCATCGCCGTGCCCGCCACCGGCGCCTACGGTTGGGCGATGTCCAACAACTACAACTACATTGCACGGCCGCCAGTCGTCGCGGTGCGCGACGCCAAAGCCCGCATTATTGTGCGCGGTGAATCGGAAGAAGACCTACTCAGCCGCGACGCGGGAATCACACTATCGGGAGACTCTGAATGATCGAATACCGCAACCTTCGCATAGCAGTTCTGGGCGGAGGGAGTGTCGGATCTCAGGTCACCGCACTACTGCTCGAGCACGCCGACGAGCTTGCCGCGCGTGCCGGTGCCGGCCTCGAAGTCGTCGGTGTCGCCGTCCGCGATATCAACGCTCCGCGCGATACCGAAATTCCGCAGGAACTACTCACGACAGACGCGGAGTCGCTGATTGTCGGTGCCGACATCGTGATCGAACTCATCGGTGGCCTAGAGCCCGCCCGCACGTGGATTCTCAAGGCACTCCATGCTGGTGCCGACGTGGTGACGGCCAACAAGGCGCTACTTGCCCACCACGGTGCGGAACTCTTCGAGGAAGCCGCGCAGGTCGGCGCACAGCTCTACTACGAAGCTGCCGTCGCTGGCGCGATCCCCATCATCCGTCCGCTGCGTGACAGCCTCGCCGGTGACCGCGTCGAACGTATCCTGGGAATCGTCAACGGCACCACCAACTACATTCTCGATCGCATGGATTCAACCGGCGACACCTTCGATGACGCTCTGGCTGAAGCCACTCGCTTGGGCTATGCCGAAGCGGACCCAACTGCGGATATCGAAGGCTACGATGCTGCGCAGAAGGCTGCTCTACTGGCGAGCCTCGCCTTCCACACCCGCGTACCGTTGGAGGCCGTCCACCGCGAAGGAATCACCTCGGTATCGGCTGAGCAGGTAGTAGCGGCTCGGAAGGCCGGCTACGTGGTCAAGCTGTTGGCGATCTGCGAACGAGTCATGGGTGCTGACGGCAGCATCGATGGAGTTAGTGCTCGGGTGCACCCAGCATTGGTTCCACTGACGCATCCGCTTGCCGCCGTGCATGGCGGTAACAACGCGGTCTTCGTCGAAGCAGAAGCTGCAGGCAGCTTGATGTTCTACGGCGCGGGCGCTGGCGGCATCGAAACGGCATCCGCTGTTCTCGGAGATGTTGTTTCTGCCGCCCGTCGCCACGTCATCGGTGGCCCAGGCGTTGCCGAGTCCACGCACGCCAACCTTCCCATTTTGCCGATCTCTCGCGTAATGACGCGCTACCAGATCACCCTGACGGTCGTCGACGAGCCTGGTGTGCTGGCAACGATCGCCGCAGTCTTTAGCGACCACCAGGTCTCGGTTGAGGCGGTCAATCAGACCGTCGGTGCGGTAGTGGAGGGTGTGCCGAGCGCTACCCTTATTACGGTGACGCACGAGGCTACCGATGAATCGCTTGCCGCCACGGTGGCAGCGCTGGCCGAGAGTTCGGTGGTGCGCGAAGTTGTGTCCGTTTTGAGAGTTGAAGGGCTATAAATAATGGGTAGTGAAATCAGGAACCGGCAGTGGAAAGGTCTTCTCCACGAATATGCCGACCGTCTGAACATTTCTGACGCCACACCGATCATCACGCTGGGGGAGGGCGGCACGCCGCTGATTCCCGCGGCTGCCCTTTCGGCGCGTACCGGTGCCAAGGTTTGGGTCAAATTTGAAGGCATGAACCCGACCGGCTCATTCAAGGATCGCGGCATGACAATGGCGATCTCGAAAGCTGTTGAACACGGTGCGAAGGCCGTTATTTGCGCCTCCACTGGCAACACGTCGGCATCGGCAGCAGCTTACGCAGCACACGCAGGAATCACCGCGGCCGTTCTCGTGCCCGAGGGCAAGATCGCGATGGGCAAGCTCAGCCAGGCGATCGCCCACAACGGTGAACTCATCCAAGTGCAGGGAAACTTCGATGACTGCCTTGACATCGCACGCGACCTCGCCGATAACTACCCGGTGCACCTTGTGAACTCCGTCAACCCTGACCGTATTGAGGGTCAGAAGACGGCGGCCTTTGAAGTCGTTGAAGTTCTGGGTGACGCCCCCGACTTCCACATTGTTCCTGTCGGCAACGCCGGCAACTACACCGCCTATTTCCGTGGCTACAGTGAAGAGCTCGAGCGTTCGGCCACCACCAAGCTCCCGAGGATGTTCGGCTTCCAGGCCGAAGGCAGCGCCCCGATCGTTCGCGGCGAAGTCGTCAAGAACCCTGACACCATTGCCAGTGCTATCCGGATCGGAAACCCCGCATCGTGGCACCTTGCCACCGAAGCCCACAAGGTATCCAACGGATACTTTGGAGCCATCAGCGATGCCAAGATTCTTGAAGCGCAGCGCATCCTCTCGGCAGAAGTAGGAATCTTCGTTGAACCAGCATCCGCCATCAGCGTTGCCGGTCTTCTCGAGCGTGCCGAGGCGGGCCAGATTCCGCGCGGCTCCACGGTTGTGCTCACTGTCACCGGCCACGGACTTAAGGACCCGCAGTGGGCTCTGAAGACTGCCAGCGGCGACGACATCACGCCCACGGTTGTTCCCGTAGACACTGCTGAGGTTGCAGGCGTACTGGGGCTGGCTAAGGCATGACCTCGCTGGTTGGTCGCAGCGTCGTCGTGCGCGTGCCGGCGACCTCGGCCAACCTCGGCCCTGGCTTCGACACGCTCGGGCTTGCTCTTTCGCACTATGACGAGTTGATCGTTAGCGCCGTTGAAGGCACGGGCGTCACGGTCGACGTCACGGGTGTTGGCGCGGGAATTGTGGCGACTGACGAGTCAAATCTCGTCATCCAGTCGATCCAGCACTGCTTTACTCACTTCGGGCAGTCGATGCCGGCATTGCGAGTGTCGGCGACCAACGTCATCCCGCACGGCGGCGGTCTTGGTTCGTCCGCGGCAGCAATTGTCTCTGGTGTCATGGCGGCCAAAGGGCTTCTTGAGGGCGTTGTCGAGATGGATGCCGCAACCCTTCTGGTGCTCGCCACCGAGCTTGAGGGGCACCCCGACAACGTCGCACCAGCGCTCTTGGGTGGGCTCACGATCGCGTGGAGCACCGATGAGGGCCCGCAAGCGAAGAAGTTGATCGTGCACCGTGGGGTTTCGCCTTTGGTTTGTGTGCCAGATTTTCAGGTCTCAACCGCTCACGCGCGCAGCCTGCAACCCGACGCCGTGCCCTATGCCGATGCGGTCTACAACGTGTCTCGGGCGGCGCTGCTCATTGCCGCTCTCACGCAAAGCCCAGAGGTTCTGCTGGAAGCCACCGGTGATCGCCTCCATCAGGATTACCGGGCAGCAGCGATGCCGCAGACTACCGATTTGATCCGGATGTTGCGCTCTCACGGTCATGCCGCGGTTGTTTCGGGGGCTGGACCCTCGGTTCTCGTGCTTGCTGATGACCCGGCGAAACGACTGGAAGCCATGGCTTTGGTGCAGGAACACTCCGCCACGCCTTGGGAGTGCCTCCTCTTAGCTGTGGACTTCAAAGGTGCTACAGTGAATGAGCACCAGGTAGAAGCTACGGCGTAGCCGCAGCCTCCCGGTCGCTTTTCACCCCGTCGTATCCCCGAATTTAGATTCCTGCGCATCCGTGCAGACATCGGTGAGCGACTAGCTCTCCACCAAGGACTTCAATCTTGGCTGGGGAAAGGAACCCCAAGTAGTGACTGACGTCAACACCCACGCATCGAGCGTGGATTCCCGTGCCGCGCTGAGCGCGTTGCGACTGCCCGAGCTTCAAGCCATGGCAGCCGAACGCGGCATCACCGGTACTTCCAAACTTCGCAAAGGAGATCTCGTGGACGCAATCAACGAGAAGAACAACAGCAACTCAGAATCAGCTCCATCGACGGAAACTGCAGCAGCTCCGGCACGCAAGCGCGCATCCCGCCGCGTTACCAGCGTTGACGGCGCAGCAATCGCTGGCAGCGACGCTCCCGCCGGTGCCCCGCAGGTAGAGAAGAACGATTCAGCGCCGAACGATTCTGCTGCCCCGGCACCGACCGCCGACGCGGCAGCAGACAAGCCCAAGACGGCTAGCCGTAAGAAGAAGACTGACGCTGCGCCCGCAGCGGAGTCGGATTCGACCGCGGGCTCCACCCCAGCGGCTGCCGACGCCCCCGCCGCCGAAACCGCGCCGAAGCGCAACCGTCGCAGCTCCAGCCGCTCCGCCGCCCCTGCTGAGGGCTCGAACGATGAATCCAGCGCGCCTTCAAGCGACGCTCCTTCGGGCGAGAGCGATGGCAAGACTGACAGGAGCAGTAACGCCAACAAGCGCAACAAGAGCAACGATGGCGCCAAGTCTGACAATGCACCCAAGGGCGACAAGGGCGACAAGGGCGACAAGGGCGACAAGGGCGACAAGAGCGGCAAGGGTGGCAATGCTGCCGACAACGCCGACAAGGGCGGTGACAACGACAACGACGGCGACAACTCGGACAACGAGTCCGGTTCGGGCCGCAACCGCAACCGTAACCGCAACCGCAACCAGAACGCCGACGGCTCGTCACGCCAGGGCGGCAACCGTCGCCAAGGCGGCAACGCCGACGGCGGCAACAGCAACCGCAACAACGATGACTCGCGTGGCGGCGAAGCCGACTCCGAGCGAGGTGGCCGCGGTCGCTACCGTGATCGCAAGCGCGGCCGTGGAAACATGGGCGACGACTTCGAGCCCGAGATCACCGAAGATGACGTGCTGATTCCTGTCGCCGGCATCCTTGACGTTCTCGACAACTACGCGTTTGTGCGCACCACCGGCTACCTGCCAGGTAACAGCGACGTGTACGTCTCGCTCGGTCAGGTAAAGAAGTACAACCTGCGTAAGGGTGACGCCGTTGTTGGTGCGATTCGCCAGCCGCGTGAGGGAGACAACAATCAGGGTCGCCAGAAGTACAACGCCATCGTGCGTATCGACTCGATCAACGGGCTTCCGGTTGAAGAAGCGGCGAACCGCGTCGAATTCGGCAAGCTCACCCCGCTCTACCCGCAGGAGCGTCTGCGTCTCGAGACCGAGCCGACCATGTTGTCGACTCGCATCATCGACCTCGCTGCTCCGATCGGCAAGGGCCAGCGCGGGCTGATCGTTTCCCCTCCGAAGGCCGGCAAGACTCAGGTTTTGCAGGCAGTCGCGAACGCCATCTCCAAGAACAACCCCGAGGTTCACCTCATGGTCGTTCTCGTTGACGAGCGTCCAGAAGAAGTCACCGACATGCAGCGCACCGTCAAGGGTGAAGTCATTGCGTCGACCTTCGATCGTCCGGCCGAAGACCACACCACCGTTGCTGAGCTCGCTATCGAGCGCGCTAAGCGCCTCGTCGAGCTTGGTCACGACGTCGTCGTATTGCTCGATTCGATCACCCGCCTCGGTCGTGCCTACAACCTCACCGCTCCAGCATCCGGCCGGGTCCTGTCAGGTGGAGTTGACTCCTCGGCGCTCTACCCGCCGAAGCGTTTCTTCGGCGCTGCGCGCAACGTCGAAGAGGGCGGCTCGCTCACCATCATCGCCACCGCGCTCGTCGAGACCGGCTCGAAGATGGACGAAGTCATCTTCGAGGAGTTCAAGGGCACCGGCAACATGGAACTTCGCCTGTCGCGTCAGCTCGCTGACAAGCGCATCTTCCCTGCTGTTGACTTCAATGCGTCCGGAACTCGTCGCGAAGAGATGCTGCTCGGCACCGACGAGGTCAAGGTCACTTGGAACCTCCGTCGCGCTCTTGCTGGTCTCGACCAGCAGGCTGCACTCGAGATCGTGTTGAATAAGCTGAAGGAGACGCAGTCGAACGTTGAGTTCCTCATGCAGATCCAGAAGTCGCTTCCTTCCGTTACCGGCAACAAAAAAGAGGACTAACAATGTTCGAGTCAGTACAGTCGCTGCTGACCGAGCATGCGGATCTTGAGGGCCAGCTTGCTGACCCCGAGCTCCACTCAGACCCGGTCCGCTCTAAGAAGGTCAACCGTCGCTACGCCGAATTGTCGCGCATTGTTGCCGCCTACCACCACTGGCGTCAACTGACGGATGATCTTGCGGCAGCCACCGAAATGGCTGACGAAGATGAGTCGTTCGCCGAGGAGATTCCCGGTCTAACCGAGGAGCTCGAGGTTGCTCAGGAGAAGCTGCGCCGAATTCTTATTCCGCGTGACCCCAACGATTCCCGTGACGTGATCATGGAAATCAAGATGGGCGAGGGTGGAGCAGAGTCCGCTCTCTTCGCCGGTGACCTGCTACGCATGTACTTGCATTACGCAGAGTCGAAGAAGTGGAAGACCGAGATCATCGAGCAGACCTCGAGCGACCTCGGCGGCATCAAGGATGTTCAACTGGCCATTAAGGGCTCGTCGAGCGATCCGGCCGAGGGCGTCTGGGCTCACTTGAAGTTCGAGGGAGGGGTGCACCGTGTTCAGCGGGTGCCCGCGACCGAGTCTCAGGGCCGCATCCACACCTCCGCTGCTGGTGTTCTCGTGTTCCCCGAGGTCGACGAGCCAGAAGAAGTGGAGATCAGTCAAAACGATCTCAAGATCGATGTGTACCGTTCCTCCGGCCCCGGTGGTCAGTCGGTTAACACGACGGACTCCGCTGTTCGCATTACTCACCTTCCGACCGGCATCGTCGTGGCCATGCAGAACGAGAAATCGCAACTGCAGAACCGTGAAGCCGGAATGCGTGTGTTGCGGGCGCGTATCCTCGCTCACAACCAAGAAATTGCAGATGCCGAGGCCAGCCAATACCGCAAGAGCCAGATCCGCACGATGGATCGCTCGGAACGCATTCGCACCTACAACTTCCCTGAGAACCGCATCGCTGATCACCGCACCGGCTACAAGGCCTACAACCTTGACCAGGCGATCAATGGTGCGCTTGAGCCCGTCATCCAGTCGTGCATCATCGCCGACGAAGAGGCGCGCTTGGCTGAAGTGGGATCTGACTCCTGAGCGAGGCAACGCCCGCTGCACACGACTCCACAGTCGCTGACCTTTTGGCTAGCGGCACTGAGTTGTTGACTGGCGGGGGAGTGCCCACTCCCGAGGTGGACGCTGAGCTTCTTCTTGCTCATACTCTTGAATTGGGCCGCGGCGAGCTTCGCGTTCGTGTGCTGACCGGGGCCACGGTGCCTGCCGAGAAAGCGGCGCAGGCCCGTGAGTGCTTTGCACGCCGTGCGGCTCGGGAACCCTTGCAGCACATCACAGGCATGGCCCCGTTCCGCAATCTCGAGCTCAGCGTCGGGCCGGGCGTATTCGTTCCGCGTCCCGAAACAGAGACGGTAGTGCAGTTCGCGATCGACGCTCTCAACGTCAGCGCAACCCCCGAACCGATCGGCGTCGACTTGGGTACCGGAAGCGGGGCAATCGCGCTGGCGATGGCTACCGAAGTCTCCCGCGCCCGTGTGTTCGCGGTCGAGCTTTCGCCCGATGCCATGCCATACACGAGTGAGAATTTTCGCCGTTATGGCGAGCCCAATGCGACGCTGATCAACGCTGACCTGGACGACGCGTTTCCGGAACTCAATGGCACGGTCGATGTGGTGATCTCTAACCCGCCCTACATCCCCTCCGCAGCAATCCCGCGCGACATCGAGGTTCAGCTTCATGACCCTGCGCTGGCTCTGTATGGAGGGCAAGACGGTCTGGATGTTGTTCGACGAATCTCTCTAACGGCACAGCGTTTGCTGCACCGAGGTGGCACGCTGGTGCTTGAGCATGGCGAAGAGCAGGCGGCAGCAATTGCTGAGCTCCTCACTGCGGACGGCTGGAACGCGGTTGCCCACCACAAGGATCTTCTCGGTCGCGATCGGGCGACGACGGCGCTGCTCTAACGACCACACCCTGTGAGCTCAAGGCCCGAAAGCGCGAGGCCCGAAAGCTCGAGGCCCGAAAGCTCGAGGCCTGTGGGCGTGATCGTCCCTGGCTTATTGCTGTTGCCGCAGTCTCAGGTCACGCCCGCTCAGCAGCAAAAGCATCGATGGCTCTGTGTAGCCCTGCGCACGTCTGGAAGTGGTGGCTGGTGATTCCGAGTCGCTGAGCTGACTCGACGTTTTCGGCCATGTCATCGACAAAGAACGCGTTGTGTGCCTCCACGTCGTAGGCCTCAAGGGTGCGCTCAAACACGACCGGGTTCGGTTTGCGTGCGCCGTAGTGGCTGGAGGAACGCAAATGGCTACCGAAAATATCGACAAGTTCGGGCGCGACCACGGGTAGGTTGTCTCCGAGCAGCGCGCCGTTGTTGGTCAGCAGGGTCGTCTGGCCGAGTTCTGCCGCTCGACGGGCGGCTGCGAGCGATTCGGGCCACACGGTCATCGCATTCGCACGAATCTCCAACCAGCGATCGACGTCGACGCTCTGACCGATCGCCTTCTCGAACGCTTCGAGGTATTCCTCGCCAGTGCGGTACAACCCGGCTTCGGCCCCAAACTCGCCATCACTATGCCACCAGAGACGACGAAGCTCAAGAAAACTGAGGCCGGTGAGCTCGCCGAGCGCGGACATCCGAGCGCGCCAGTCGTACTCATAGAGCACGTCATCCATATCGAAGATGAAAAGCAGCGTCATTGTTTGCCATCACTATCTGTCGGTCGTGACCAGTCTTTCACTGTTTCGCCCGGTACCATATTGGGGACATGGATGACCTCTACGATTGCGCCGACGGCACACAACTTCTGACCGGCATGCGACTTGCCCGTGTGGCGATCGGCCGCGGTGACCTTGTGGTGATCCCGACCGACACCGTCTACGGCGTCGCCGCTGATGCATTTCAACCCGAGGCCGTGCAGAAGCTCATCGATGCGAAGGGACGCACGAGACAGTCGCCTCCTCCCGTGCTCATTCCCGGAATCCCGACCCTTGACGCCCTCGCGGCACGCGTGCCGGATGAGGTTCGTACTCTTGTTGCCGAGTTTTGGCCGGGCGGGCTCACCGTCATTCTCCCCGCGCAACCATCGTTGAGTTGGGACCTGGGGGATACCCACGGAACCGTCGCGCTGCGGATGCCATCAAACCCGATCGCGTTGGAACTTCTGTCAGAAACTGGGCCACTCGCGGTCTCGAGCGCCAACAGTACTGGCCTGCCAGCGGCCCGAACCGCGGCCGAAGCCCACAGCATGCTGGGGGAGTCGGTATCGGTCTACCTCGATGATGGCCAGGGCGGCGAGCTCGCCTCAACGATCGTCGATGCCACCGGGCTGCTTAGCGAAACCGGCAAACTGCGAATCGTTCGTGAGGGTGTCATATCGGCCGACGCCATCCGCGAATTAATCGGGGCAGATCGGTGCGAATAATCTTCTATTTCCTCATTGCGGGGATCGCAGCCATCGTCACCTATGCGCTGGCGCTGCTAGTACTCAAGTTGAGCCTGAAATACCGCCTCTACCCGCAGGTACGTCAGCGTGATGTCCACACTCGACCAACGCCGCGACTCGGCGGCGTAGCCATGTTCTTCGGAGTTGTTGCCGCCTTTGCCGTGGCATCGAGTTTCAGCAACTTCTCGTTGATCTTCAACGAGCCCGGAAAGGTATTCGGTCTTCTCGGTGCTGCCCTCATCATCGTGGTGATTGGGGTCGCCGATGACATTTGGGATCTTGATTGGCTTACGAAACTCGCCGGCCAGATCATCGCCGCTGGGGTATTGGCTTGGCAGGGAGTGCAGCTTTCGACGCTTCCCATCGGCGGCAAGACCATCGTGTCGCCCTATGTCTCGCTCATCATCACGATCTTCGCGATCGTGTTGGTGATGAATGCCGTCAACTTCATCGACGGGCTCGACGGACTTGTGGCTGGCGTGGCGATCATCGCCAGCAGCGTCTTCTTTGTCTATGCGTACCTGCTGCAGGGTCAAGCCCAAACCGAATACTTCAACTTGGCGTCGCTGACGACAGCAATCCTCATTGGCGCCTGTGTCGGATTCTTACCCGCCAACTTCCATCCAGCCAAAATGTTTATGGGCGATGCCGGAGCGCTGCTGGTTGGACTGCTCATGGCAGCATCCGCAATCTCCGTCACCGGGCAAGTCGATGACAACTATCTCGCCCAACCAGACAAGTTCACGCTCAGCTTCTTGCCCGCCTTTATCCCGATCCTGCTGCCGATCGCGGTGTTGGTCATCCCGCTACTCGATTTCGGTCTCGCCATCATTCGTCGCCTCCGTGCCGGCAAATCACCGTTCACTGCTGACCGTAAACACCTTCACCACCGACTACTCGACATGGGGCATTCTCACCTGCATGCGGTGTTAATCCTGTACAGCTGGACGTTCCTGGCGTCGGTGGGCGTGTTGGCCTTCACCTTTGTCCCATGGCGCTGGGGAGCGCTGATGTTCGTGGCGGGGCTTGTTGGCTGTGCCGCGGTAACCCTTGCGCCACTCAGTCGAAGCAAATCGCGTGAGGCTGCTGTACAGCGGGCGGCGGTAGCAGACGACTCTCCCGTCGAAGACGCCCGCTATGACGGGTTGGATGCCGCCTCCAACGAAATCTCGACAACGCACGACACAACAACGCACGACACAAAGGAACACACCGAATGAAGTCCTCCGCAATTCTTGGCCGTGCAATCGCGTACGGGGCGATCTTGACCGTGAGCATCGCCGTAGTCGGCTCCGTCATTGGATACCTCGTTGCGGAAAGCTCGGGACTCATCAGCGCGCTGATCGGTGCCGGCCTGACGGCGCTGTTCATGGCGCTAACTGCCGGCAGCATTGTTGTGGCATCGCGGGCGACCCAGGGAGATCCCTCCAGCACGCTGTTCTTCGCAATCGTGTTGGGCGCATGGTTGATGAAGTTCATCGTCTTCATCGCGATCCTAGTGATCTTGCGCAGTCAGCCGTTCCTCGAACCGGTCGTGTTCTTCTTCTCAATGCTCGCAGCCGTCCTCGGGAGCCTCATCGTTGACGTGCTCGCCTTCGTCCGCGCGCGCGAAAGTTACGTACCAGGGGTTCAGCTGCCAGGGGAGGATTCCTCGACGTCAAACTAATCTGGTGGAATCCCCGTTTTGATTCGTCGTGCGGGCCTATCTCTTGATAGTGTTTATTCCTGTTACACACCCCCTTTCTTCGCCGCGTGATTACACGCCCCGATTCTGGAGACAGCGCTGTTACATCACGCTCTCACACTCTTAGTTCCCTTTGCCACCGATGACGGATCCGGCGACGGGGGCTTCCATGGCCCTTCGCTAGCCGAGTTCTTCCCGCCAGCATTCCTCTTTGAAGGCACGCCGTTCGAGATCAACCGAATCATGTTGGTCCGCTTCATTGCGGTCGCCGCCCTGATTCTGCTGTTCTGGCTCGGAACGCGTCGTCTGCGACTCATTCCAGGTCGCGGGCAGAGCCTGCTCGAGATGGCTGTCGGATTCGTTCAGACGAACATTGCCGAGGGAGCTCTCGGCAAGGTAGACGGCAAACGGTTCATGCCGCTGCTGGCAACCATGTTCTTTATGATCCTCGCCATGAACATCACGGGTATCGTGCCAGGGCTGAACATCGCTGGTACCTCCGTGCTTGGTGTTCCTCTCGTGCTTGCGCTCGTTGCCTACGTAGTGTTCATCTACGCAGGAATCAAGAAGCAGGGCATGAACTTCTTCAAGGCATCGCTGTTCCCTTCGGGAGTGCCCTGGGCTCTGTACTTCATCGTGACGCCGATCGAATTCGTATCGACGTTCATCCTGCGCCCCGTCACTCTCGCGCTGCGACTTCTCATGAACATGATCGCGGGCCACATGCTGCTCGTTCTCTGTTTCTCTGCAACACACTTCTTCTTGTTCAGTGCTGGCGGAATCTTCGGCCTCTTCAGCATTGGCACTCTCGCTTTTGGCTTCATCTTCACGATCTTCGAACTTCTTGTTGCGATCCTTCAGGCTTATGTCTTCACATTCCTGACTGCCGTATACATCCAGCTCGCGCTGGTCGAAGAGCACTAGACCGATCCCGGCACCCGCCTGGATTAGAAAACCACGGAAGGAAACACAAATGAACGTCGCTGAGTTGACTGGAAACATTGCACCCCTCGCATTCGGTGTTGCAACCATCGGACCCGCCATCGGTGTAGGCATCGTTGTTGGCAAGACCGTTGAGTCGGTTGCTCGCCAGCCTGAACTGCAGGGTCGCCTCACGGGCCTGATGTTCCTTGGTATTGCATTCACCGAGGCGCTCGCATTCATCGCGATCGCTGTTGCATTCATCCCGTTCCCGTAACCACTAACTAACTGAGGAGGCTGGGATGCATAGCGCACTACTGGCTGCTGCAGAAGAGGGCGAAGTTATTAACCCGCTTCTTCCTGCGGATTACGACATCATTTGGTCAGCGGTTTGCTTCGCTATCATCTTGTTCTTCTTCTGGAAGAAGTTCCTTCCAGCTCTGACCAAGACGCTTGACGCTCGCGCCGAGGCCATCGAAGGTGGCATCAAGAAGGCAGAGATCGCTCAGGCTGAAGCAGCAGACGCTCTTGAGCAGTACAAGAAGCAGCTCGCCGAGGGCCGCGCTGAGGCTGCAAAGATTCGCGAACAGGCACGCCTTGAGGGCACCACCATCGTGAATGAGCTCAAGGAACAGGCAACGACCGAGGCTGCACGCATCACTGCGAACGCACAGGCCACGATCGAGGCAGAACGCCAGGCGGCTCTCGTATCGCTGCGCGGCGAGGTTGGCTCACTGGCCATCGACCTCGCGTCCGGCGTTATCGGGCAGAGCCTGAGCGAGGACAAGAAGTCGTCGGCGCTCGTCGATCAGTTCTTGGCTGACCTCGAAGCATCAGAGAAGGCAAAGGCGAAGAAGTAATGGGATCAGCTACGAGAGAAGCGCTTGTTGCGGCGAAAGACGCTTTGGCGTCCGTCACCGCCAAGGACTCTCTGGCCACTGGCGCAGAGCTGTTTGAAGCGGGACGCGTTGTGGGCGGTTCAGCCCAACTCCGCTCCGCTCTGGCTGACCCTGCGGCCGACGCGAAAGACAAGGCCGCAGCTGTCGGCTCGGTTTTCTCGTCGCTGAGCGCATCAACGCGCACCGTGCTTTCGGCCATCGTTAGCGCTCGCTGGTCGAGCGCTGACGACCTGCTTGCAGGAATCGAAGAGATCGGCATTCGTGCGGTCGCCAAGTCGGCTCCAGCGAAGCTCGCCATCGAAGACGAACTTTTCGCTTTCGGCTCGACCGTCGCATCCGACTCGCAGCTCGAACTTGCTGTCGGCAGCAAGCTGGGTGCGATCGAGTCGAAGTCGAAGCTCGTCCGCTCGTTGCTTAGCGGCAAAGCGTCCGAGCAGACCGTTCTGATCGTTGATCACCTCGTTCAGCAGCCTCGCGGGCGCCGTATCGGCGAACTCGTGTCGACTGCAGCTGAAGTTGTGGCCGATCAGGCTGGCAAGGCAGTGGCAACGATCACGACCGCCGCACCGCTCAAGGCTGCGCAGCTCGAACGTTTGCGTGTGGGGCTCGCTAACAACTACGGACGTGAGCTCAAGCTCAACGTTCAGCTCGACCCCTCGATCATCGGTGGGGTTCGCGTGCAGATCGGTGACGAAGTCATCGATGGCAGCGTCTCCACCAAGCTCAACGACCTCAGGATCCAACTCGCAGGCTAGCGAGTTAGCAGAACTTTCCACGGAATAGGAAAACACAATGGCAGAACTCAGCATCAGTCCGGACGAGATCCGCGACGCGCTCAAGGACTTCGTCAAGGCATACGAGCCTGGCAAGGCTTCGACCACCGAAACCGGAACGGTCATCGACGCGTCTGACGGTATCGCGCACGTCGAGGGTCTCCCCGGCGTTATGGCCAACGAGCTCATCCGCTTCGCCGATGGCACGCTGGGCCTTGCTCAGAACCTCGACGAAGACGAGATCGGTGTTGTTGTTCTCGGTGAATTCAACGGAATCGTTGAGGGCATGGAAGTCACCCGCACCGGTGAAGTTCTTTCGTCCCCGGTCGGCGACGCCTTCCTCGGCCGCGTAGTTGACCCGCTGGGAAACCCCATTGACGGTCTCGGCGACATCGAGGCTGAGGGCCGCCGCGCACTCGAGCTTCAAGCTCCCGGCGTTATGGCACGTAAGAGCGTGCACGAGCCCATGCAGACCGGTATCAAGGCTATCGACGCGATGATCCCGATCGGCCGCGGCCAGCGTCAGCTGATCATTGGTGACCGCCAAACGGGTAAGACCGCTATCGCGATTGACACCATCATCAACCAAAAAGACAACTGGGAGTCCGGCGACGAGAACAAGCAGGTTCGCTGCATCTACGTCGCAATCGGTCAAAAGGGTTCGACGATCGCCGCGGTTAAGGGTGCGCTCGAAGACGCTGGTGCCATGGAGTACACGACCATCGTGGCTGCTCCCGCTTCAGACCCTGCAGGCTTCAAGTACCTCGCGCCTTACACCGGTTCGGCAATTGGCCAGCACTGGATGTACGGCGGCAAGCACGTACTGATCATCTTCGATGACCTGTCGAAGCAGGCTGAGGCCTACCGTGCAGTATCGCTGCTGCTTCGCCGCCCGCCAGGACGTGAGGCATACCCTGGTGACGTGTTCTACCTGCACTCCCGTCTGCTAGAGCGTTGTGCAAAGCTCTCTGACGAACTGGGTGCCGGATCGATGACGGGTCTGCCCATCATCGAGACGAAGGCCAACGACGTCTCCGCTTACATTCCGACCAACGTGATCTCGATCACCGACGGCCAGATCTTCCTTCAGTCGGACCTGTTCAACGCCAACCAGCGCCCCGCTGTTGACGTAGGAATCTCGGTCTCCCGTGTTGGTGGTGACGCTCAGGTCAAGTCGATCAAGAAGGTTTCCGGAACGCTGAAGCTGGAGCTCGCTCAGTACCGTTCGCTTGAGGCATTCGCGATGTTCGCTTCTGACCTTGACGCTACGAGCCGTCGCCAGCTTGCTCGAGGTGCACGCCTTACCGAGCTGCTGCGCCAGCCGCAGTACTCGCCGTTCCCCGTTGAGAATCAGGTTGTTTCGATCTGGGCCGGTACCAACGGCAAACTTGACGAGGTTCCTGTCGAAGACGTGCTGCGTTTCGAGACCGAACTTCATGACTACCTCGGTCGCAACTCGAAGGTGCTCGACACACTTCGCGAGAAGAACGCACTCGATGACCAGCTGATCGCTGACATGGATGCGGCAATCGAAGAGTTCAAGCTGGGTTTCCAGACGGGTGAGGGCAAGTCGCTCAACTCGGTAGGATCCGAGCAGTTCGACGAGATCGCTGAAGAAGACATCGCTCAAGAGCAGATCGTCAAGCAGAAGCGCTGAGCTCTGCAGCAGTGATCATCGACAACCACGACATAGAAAGTTAGAAAGCCATGGGAGCGCAACTTCGGGTCTATCGGCAGAAGATTAGTTCTGCCAAGACGACCAAGAAGATCACACGCGCGATGGAGCTGATCTCCGCGTCGCGCATTCAGAAGGCGCAACAGCGGGTTGCTGCATCGGGTCCGTACTCACGTGCGGTCACGCGTGCCGTTTCGGCGGTGGCGACTTTCTCGAACGTCGACCACGTACTGACGACGGAGCCAGAGAACATCGAGCGTGCTGCGGTCGTGATTTTCTCCAGCGACCGTGGTCTCGCGGGTGCGTTCAACGCAAACGTGTTGCGCGAGGCGGGCGAACTTGCTGCTCGTCTCGAGGGCGAAGGTAAAGAGGTTGTTTACTACCTGGTCGGTCGTAAAGCTGCCGGGTACTTCGCTTTCCGTAAGCGCGCCGCAGAGCAAATCTGGACCGGCGGAACTGATTCCCCCGAGTTCGAAATTGCGAAGGAAATTGGCGACGCGGTCGTAAACAAGTTCCTGCAGCCCGCCAGCGAGGGTGGAGTCGATGAGATCCACATCGTCTACAACCGTTTCGTCAGCATGCTCCTGCAGGTGCCCGAGGTTGTCCGTCTGCTTCCGCTGGAGGTCGTTGAGGGTGTCGAAGCACCTGATGAGAAGGACGTTCTTCCTCTCTACGAGTTCGAGCCGGAGGTAGACAAGGTGCTTGACGCTTTGCTGCCCGTCTACATCGAGAGCCGCATCTTCAACGCCATGCTCCAGTCTGCTGCTGCTAAGCATGCTGCGACCCAGAAGGCGATGAAGTCGGCTAGCGATAACGCAGACAAGCTCATCAAGGACTACACGCGTCTGGCTAACAACGCGCGCCAGTCTGAGATCACCCAGCAGATTTCCGAGATCGTGGGCGGCGCGGACGCCCTCAGCTCGGCTAAGTAAGAACCATAGATAGGGAAGCCATGACTGAAAAAGCCCCGGCCAAGAAGGCCCCAGCCAAAAAAGCACCAGCCAAGAAGGCGTCAGCAAAGACGGCGGCCACCGCTGCTGCTGTTGCCGGCGTTGGTCGCATCTCGCGTGTAACCGGTCCCGTTGTGGACGTGGAGTTCCCGCACGATTCGATCCCCGGCATCTACAACGCCCTCAAGACAAACGTCACGATCGGCGACGAGACCAGCGAGATCACGCTCGAGGTTGCTCAGCACCTCGGTGACGACGTTGTTCGTGCTATCGCGCTCAAGCCCACTGACGGACTCGTGCGTGGCCAGGAAGTGCGCGACTCCGGTGAGCAGATCACCGTACCCGTCGGCGACATCACCAAGGGTAAGGTCTTCAGCGTTACCGGTGAAGTCCTCAACGCCGATGCAGACGGCAAGGTCAACGGCGAAACCGTTGAGATCACCGAACGCTGGCCCATCCACCGCAAGCCACCAGCATTCGACCAGCTCGAGTCCAAGACTGAGCTGTTCGAGACCGGCATCAAGGTCATCGACCTTCTCACCCCGTACGTGCAGGGTGGAAAGATTGGTCTGTTTGGTGGAGCCGGTGTTGGAAAGACCGTTCTGATTCAGGAAATGATCCAGCGTGTGGCTCAGGACCACGGTGGAGTTTCCGTATTCGCCGGTGTTGGTGAGCGTACCCGTGAAGGTAACGACCTCATCGCCGAAATGGACGAAGCTGGCGTCTTTGACAAGACCGCCCTTGTCTTCGGCCAGATGGACGAGCCGCCAGGAACGCGTCTGCGCGTTGCGCTCTCCGCGCTGACCATGGCCGAGTACTTCCGCGACGTGCAGAAGCAGGACGTGTTGCTCTTTATCGACAACATCTTCCGCTTCACACAGGCCGGCTCCGAGGTATCGACGCTTCTGGGTCGTATGCCGTCCGCCGTGGGTTACCAGCCAAACCTCGCCGACGAAATGGGTATCCTGCAGGAGCGCATTACGTCGACCCGCGGTCACTCGATCACGTCGCTGCAGGCAATTTACGTTCCTGCTGACGACTACACCGACCCGGCTCCGGCAACGACGTTCGCCCACCTCGATGCTACGACTGAACTCAGTCGTGAGATTGCGTCGAAGGGCCTGTACCCGGCCGTTGACCCCCTCACCTCGACCAGCCGTATCCTCGACCCCCGTTACTTGGGCGCCGACCACTACCGCGTTGCTACCGATGTGAAGCAGATTCTGCAGAAGAACAAGGAACTCCAGGAGATCATCGCGATCCTCGGTGTTGACGAGCTCTCTGAAGAAGACAAGATCACGGTATCGCGTGCACGTCGCATCCAGCAGTTCCTCTCGCAGAACACCTACATGGCGAAGAAGTTCACCGGTGTTGAGGGATCGACTGTTCCGCTTAAGGAGACCATCGAGTCCTTCGACGCGATCGTCAAGGGTGAGTTCGACCACGTGGCCGAGCAGGCATTCTTCAACGTCGGTGGAATCAGCGACGTCGAAGAGCAGTGGGCCAAGATTCAGAAAGAGAACTCCTAACAATGGCAGTTCTCAACGTGAGCGTCGTCTCCGCCGACCAGGAAATCTGGTCGGGGGAGGCGAGCCAGCTCATTGCCCGCACCACTGAAGGTGAAATCGGTATTCTTCCCGGCCACGAACCGCTTCTGGCGATTCTGGCTAAGGGTGAGGTCCGTGTTACGGCTGTAGGAGGCGAAAACGTCACCGCCCTTGCGGACGAAGGATTCCTCTCTGTGGAGAACAACACCGTAACAGTGGTAGCGAGCGCAGCAGAACTGGTCTAGTTTTCTTTTCATGCTGATAGTCATGGCCGGATTGCCGGGCGCAGGAAAGACCACTCTCGCAGAGGTCCTTGGCGCCCGGCGCCGAGTCACCGTTTTGTCTGTTGATCAGATCGAAACCGCGATTCTGGAGGCCGGCATTGGTGCGGGGCAGCCCACGGGGCTCGCTGCGTACCTGGTGGCCGAAACCCTCGCGGAATCGGTGCTGATGCATGACCGGGACATCATTATTGATGCCGTCAATGCTGTTGATCCTGCGCGTGAGCAGTGGGTTAGCCTCGCAGAGCGGACTGGGTCGAGCATCCGTTTCATTGAGGTCGTCTGCTCTGATGAAGCAATGCTCAAGCAGCGGCTAGTGGAGCGGGCGGCCAAGCGGCAGCTTGCTGGAGCTCCCACCCGCAATGCCGTCGAACAAAACAGCGACGAGTACTCGCCGTGGAGCGGTATCAGCGGCGCTGTCGCACGGATCACGCTCGACTCGGCAGGCACAATCGGTGTCAATGTTGAACGTGCTACCGCGTTCCTTGACGCGTGATCATTCTTCTTCCCCCTTCTGAAACGAAACGGGATGGGGGCGATGAGCGCGCCGCACTCGACTGGTCGCGGCTGTCGTTTCCTGAGCTCACCGAAGCTCGACAGACCGTCGCTGCCCGACTCACTGAGCTCGCAGCTGACCCCGCCACGAGCCAACGAGCTCTCGGTATCAGCTCGAAACAGGGTTTTGAGGTCGAACGCAACCGGGTGCTCACCTCAGCCCCGGTAATGCCAGCGCTCGAACGGTACACGGGCGTGCTCTTCGATGGTTTAGATGCGCCGAGTCTCACGACAGCCGAACGGGACTTCGCACACAAGACGGTTGTGGTGCACTCTGCGTTATTCGGGCCAGTGGGTGCTGGCGACGCGATTCCGGCGTACCGTTTGTCCCACAACTCGAAACTTCCGGGTCTCGGGCTGAAAGCGCATTGGCGCAAACCCGTTACCGATGTTCTTGCGGGAGTCGAGGGAATGCAGTTGGATCTGCGCTCGGAAGCGTATGCGCAATTGGGCTCCGCATCACCGCACAGCGTCTATCTTCGTGTGGTGACCGAGGGTGCGGGCGGCAAACGCGTTGCACTCAGTCATTTCAACAAGAAGTCCAAAGGTGTCTTCACCCGTGCACTGATCAGTGCCGGTATTATGCATCGATCAGTGGATTCGCTTATTGGTTGGTCGCAGTCAGCGGGATTTCGGCTCGAACCGGGAAAGCCTGGCGAGCTTGACCTGGTCGTGACCAAGGCCTGAATCGCCGCGAGGGATTTGAGCATCAGCGGCATACTTTGGCGCCCACCCGTTTCTGTTCCCGCCGTTAGGCCTCAGCAACTGTTGAGACGCGCCAGCATCCTTGCAGATGGTCGTCGACCATACCCGCCGATTGCATGAGCGCATACATGGTCGTAGGGCCGACGAACCGAAAGCCGCGTGCTTTGAGGGCCTTGCTCATTGCCGTGGACTCGGCGGTGATTGCGGGGACATCCGCGGATGACACCAAGCGTGACGTGCGTGGCGGGGGAGCGAAGCTCCACATCAGCGTGTCTAGCGCACCCGGTTCGGAGCTGGTGAGCGAGAGTGTTGCACGCGCATTGGCAATTGCGGCCGCTACCTTGAGACGATTCCGGATGATTCGTGGATCGTTGAGCAAGCGCGCAATGTCATCGTCGCCGTAGCCGGCGATCACTGCAGGATCGAAGTGATCGAAGGCTGCGCGAATTCCCTCTCGTCGCCGCAGAATGGTGATCCATGACAAACCGGCCTGAAACGCCTCGAGCATGATCTTCTCAAAAAGTCGCTGATCACCGCGAAGTGGCTCGCCCCATTCCTCGTCGTGGTAGCGACGATAGAGCTCATCGTCGCCCACCCAACTGCATCGCGGGCGCCCGTCGGGGCCGACGATGAGAGGTGTGCGAGCGCTCATCGGTGGCTGATTCCCTCATGGTCGAGGAGCCACACCTTGGTGGGGATCCCGTCACCTCCGCTGTAACCAGTAATACGTCGATCGGAGGCGAGTACACGGTGGCACGGCACGATGATCGGTATCGGATTCGCGCCGACGGCACCACCGACCGCCCTCCCCGCTGTTGGGCGTCCGGTAGCGCGGCCAATATGGGAATAGGAAACTGCCGCGCCGAATGGTAGCTGCCCAGGTTCGTGCCACACCGAGCGTTGAAAGTCGGTCCCCGCAGCCTGTAGCGGGAGATCGAAGGTCTGCCGTTTGCCGGCGAAGTATTCGGCAAGTTGGTCTGCGGCCTCGGTGAGCACGGCACAGGAGCGTTCGGCCTGGTCGTCATGGGGCAGCGAGCCGGAACGTTCGATCGCGAGCCCGGTGAGGTATTCGCCGTCGCTGGTGAGTTCAATGCGACCGATGGGGGATGCCAATCTGAGCAAGTGCGCGACCTCGGGGAGAGGGGAGTGGAGCGTTGTCATGAGTCGAGCGTACGCGCCACAAATGCGCCCATGCTGGCATTTTTCGGACATAGCTTCCACCCGTCCAGAGGAACACGCTGTGGAGGAGGAGAGCTACAGGCCGTCTTGACTGCGTGGTTCGATGTTGATGCTCTGATTGAGTTCGCTAATCGTGGTGTTGAGTGCTTCAAGCTGCAGCACGAGATCATCGTACGTCGCGACATCACTTTCGATGTCGTCGTAGAGCGCATTGAGCCAGTTCTGTCGCTCGATCAGCGCGTACCGCTCCTGGTTGAACTGCTCCGACGACTCAAAATCGCCCTGATCGGCCCGGTTATTGAAGCTGTCGATATCGGCGTTGAGGGTGTCGTAGCCGGAATTGTAGGTCGCGTAGTCGGTATCGATGCTGAGCCGAAGGGCATCCAACTGTTCAACCAGTTTTTCGCTCGCCGCCAGTTGCTCGGTGAAGACGGCATTCGACTTTTCGTGCAGCGCGACGACCGCCATGCGGTCGGTGAAGTATTTCGCGTAATGCTCCTCGAGTTCCGGGCTCAGCTCGGCGAACTCTGTCGCGACAATCGAATGAAGCTCGTTGTAGCGTTCGCCGGGTTCTGTTTTTGCATAGAACTCTAGGGTCGTGGCAAATTCGGGGTCGTCCTCCATCGTCTCGGCTTCCGCTTCGAGCAGCGGGATAAGGAGATCGCGTTCCTCAGTGGACAACCGGTCCCACACCGCATGCAACATCTCGTGAGCGGCGACAACTTCTTCGATCCCGTCGAGTCGCTCGTCCGTGACGTCGTAGAGGAAGATCAGACTGCTGGTGGGAAAGTAGCAACCAAGAACCCCAAAGTCCTCCTCGGCATTCGAGCAGGTCTCGTTGAACGAGGGGTTGGTGTAAATCTCGGGCTGACTGGCATAGAACAAGAACTGGCCTTCATCCGACATGCCCGATCGAACGACGTATTGCTCGATGACCGCCGACGGCTCATACTGCCAGACGGTGAACTGGTCTGTGATGAGCTGTTGGTGCGTCAGTGCCCATGTTCCGCCCGACAGCACCGCAAGGTTGAGGGCAGCGGCTAGGACGATGGCCAGAGCGCGCGACGGCCTCTTCGAAGACCGCTGGGCGCGAGGGCGCAGCGGTGGTAAATAATCCTCAGTGCTCACGAATCGAACTCTAACCGAGCCGTGGGTGTAAGAAGGGCGAACGGGCTGTGTTCTAGAGACGGCTCCATGCCTCGGTAAGTACCGAACGCAGAATGGATTCTATCTCGTCGAACTCGGCCGTACCGATTGTTAGTGGTGGTGCCAGCTGAATCACAGGATCGCCGCGGTCATCCGCGCGACAGTACAGCCCAGCCTCGTAGAGCGCCTTCGACAGGAAGCCTCGCAGCAATCGTTCGGATTCGTCTTCGTTGAAGGTTTCTTTCGTGGCCTTGTTCTTGACCAATTCGATGCCGAAGAAGTAGCCGTCGCCTCTCACGTCGCCGACGATGGGCAAGTCGAGCAGTCGTTCGAGGGCTGCCCGGAACTTGGGCGAGTTCTCGCGCACGTGTTCGTTGAGTTTCTCTTCTTCAAAAATGTCGAGATTCTCTAGCGCGACGGCGGCCGAAACGGGATGCCCACCAAACGTGTAGCCGTGGTAAAAGGTCGTGGAACCGTGCTTGAAGGGCTCGTAGATGCGGTCGGACACTATGGTGGCCCCGATCGGGGAGTAGCCGCTTGTCATTCCCTTGGCACACGTGATCATGTCGGGAACGTAACCGTAGGCATCACAGGCGAACATGTGGCCGATGCGTCCGAATGCGCAGATGACTTCGTCGCTCACGAGAAGCACATCGTATTCGTCGCAGATTTCGCGAACGCGCTGGAAATAGCCGGCGGGAGGCGGGAAGCAGCCACCCGAGTTCTGTACCGGTTCGAGGAATACCGCGGCAACCGTCTCAGGGCCTTCGAACTGAATCATCTCCTCGATGCGGTTCGCCGCCCAGAGTCCGAATTCCTCTTCGGTGCCGGTGAAGCCCATTTCTTCTGCGCGGTAGTAGTTGGTGTTGGGGACGCGGAATGCACCGGGAACCAGTGGTTCGAACATCTCTTTCATGCCGGGAATGCCCGTGATCGCGAGTGCTCCCTGAGGTGTGCCGTGATATGCAACTGAACGCGAAATCACCTTGTGCTTGGTGTGGCGTCCCTGCAGCTTCCAATACTGCTTGGCGAGCTTGAACGCCGTCTCTACGGCCTCACCGCCACCGGTGGAGAAGAACACTCGGTTCAGGTCCCCCGGGGCATAGTCGGCCAGGCGGTCTGCAAGTTCGATCGCCTTCGGATGGGCGTACGACCAGAGCGGAAAGAACGCGAGTTCTTCTGCTTGCTTAGCGGCGACATCTGCTAGCCGCTTGCGACCGTGGCCGGCGTTGACCACAAAGAGCCCGCTCAGGCCATCAAAGTATTTGTTGCCCTTGCTGTCATAGATGTGGTGGCCCTCTCCGCGAACAATCACGGGGACGCCGGATCCCTCTTCCAGCACCGACTGGCGCGAGAAATGCATCCAGAGGTGGTCCTTGGCTTTTTGTTGCAGGTCGGCTTCGTCGAATTCTGACATGTCAGACGCTTTCTCGAGGGGACGGGAGAAGGAGAGACGCTTAGCGCGTGCCCCAGTTGTAGAACTGCTTGTGGAGGCGAAGGTAGACGAAGGTTTCCGTCGAACGAACACCGGGAATGGCGCGGATGTCGTGGTTGAGGAGATCGATCAGGTCATCATCGTTCTCGCACACAACTTCTACGAGGAGGTCGAAGCTGCCGGCCGTGAGAACGACGTAGTCGACGCTGGGAAACTGGCCAAGTTGCTCGGCAACCGAGGTCGCGTCTCCGGAAACCTGAATGCCGATCATGGCTTGGCGGAAGAACCCGAGCTGCATGGGGTCGGTCACAGCGACGACTTGCATCACACCGGAGTCGGTAAGCTTCTGCACGCGATGGCGCACAGCCGCTTCGCTGAGCCCGACTGCTTTTCCGATTTCGGCGTATGAGCGGCGGCCGTCGTTCTGTAGTTGCTCGATAATTGCCTTAGAGACGTCGTCGAGTTGCGCGGGCTTGGGTGAAGAACTGCGAGACGGGGTGCTCATGATTCGATTTTGTCAGTAGGAACCCACTACTGCAAGTGATTCCGCACCAAAAAGCCGTTTTAACAGCGGAAATCATCAGTAAATGGGTGGATTGCGGACAGGACGATCACTATCCTTGAGGGATGAGCGCTTCTGAGATCCGAAACTTCATCAACGGCGAATATGTAGCCGCGCAAACAGACAACAGCTTCGATGTGATCGACCCAGCGACCGAGCAAGGCTACGCTGAATCGCCCGTATCGTCCGCTACCGACGTTGACGATGCCTATGCGGCAGCAGCCACTGCCTTTGAATCCTGGTCGGAGACAACCCCGTCGCAACGACAGCTGGCACTCTTCCGCATCGCGGACGCGATGGAATCGCGTGCAGACGAGTTCGCTGATCTCGAGTCGAAAGACACCGGCAAGCCCCGCGCGACCCTCGTTGCCGACGAAATCATGCTTTCCGTCGATCAGATTCGGTTCTTCGCAGGGGAGGCGCGCCACCTCTCCGGAATGGCCTCTGGTGAGTACATGAAGGATCACACATCGTCGATCCGCCGGGAACCCATTGGAGTCATCGGCCAGGTCGCGCCGTGGAACTACCCTCTTAACATGGCGGTCTGGAAGGTCGCTCCCGCCATTGCTGCGGGTAACACCACCGTCCTGAAACCCAGCGATACCACGCCGTCGGCCACACTTCTCTTCGCTGAAGTTGCTGCGGAATTCCTGCCGCCAGGCGTCTTCAACGTACTGACCGGCGACCGCACAACCGGGGGCCTCATGATCGATCATGCGACGCCGCAGATGGTGTCAATTACCGGATCGGTGCGGGCGGGAATGGAGGTCGCGAAGGCGGCATCCGTTGACCTCAAACGGGTTCACCTTGAGCTCGGAGGAAAGGCGCCCGTGATCGTGTTCGAGGACGCGGACATTGCGGCCGCTGTTGCGGGCATCGGAGCTGCCGGCTACTTCAACGCCGGCCAGGACTGCACTGCGGCTACCCGTGTGATCGTGCACGAGAATGTGCACGACCAGTTCGTTGCCGAGCTCGTGAAGTGGGCCAGCGCGAATGCCACTACCGGTGCTCCCCACGATGACGTGTTCTTTGGTGCCGTCAACAACGCCAACCAGCTCGCGCAGGTCTCACGGGTCATCGAGGAGCTGCCGTCGCACGCGCACGTCGAGCTCGGCGGAGCACGGCAGGGCACCAAGGGCTACTTCTATGAAGCGACGATCATCTCAGGTCTCCAGCAGAGCGATGCCGCCGTGCAGAACGAAATCTTCGGACCGGTGATCACTATCCAGAAGTTCACCGATGAAAACCAGGCGCTTGAGTGGGCCAACGACGTCAACTATGGGCTCGCATCCAGCGTCTGGACCCACGATCATGCTCGCGCAATGCGATTCGCGAAGCACCTAGACTTCGGGTGCGTGTGGATCAACACCCACATTCCGATCGTTGCGGAGATGCCGCACGGAGGCTTCAAGCACTCCGGCTACGGAAAAGACCTCTCAAGTTATGGCTTTGAGGACTACACCCGCATCAAGCACGTGATGAGTTTTATCGGACAGGCGTAACTGCATCCCACGAGAAATCGTCAGGCGTGCCTAAGATTGCCGCGTGGAGCTTGACATCGATGACACGATAACCGCGGGCGAACGCCCCGGCTTGGAGTCGGCGATACCTGACCTCGATGACACGATCATTCTGGGGGACCACACGAGGCACGGCGCGGATCGGCAGTCAGACAAGAGGATGGTGCAGCCGGCTCTGGTGACACCGCATGTGACGGCGCCGCCTGCAGCCACATCGCGCTCGTATTACCGGATAGAGTTGGGCGGCACAAACACAGCGTTCGACCTTGAGCGTGCGTGCGTGTTTGGTCGTGATCCTCGACCACCACGAATTGTTCACGGCCTCGGCCCACGACTCGTCGGTGTCGATTCACCGTTGCGAGAGGTGTCAGAGACGCACGTCGAGGTGCGTCAACTGGGTTCCTCGGTCATCGTGACCGACCTGCGTTCCACAAACGGGTCCATCGTGCAGGTGCCGGGAAATGCGGCACAAAGACTTCGCCAGGGTGAGTCGGTAGTCGTTTCTGCTGGCACGCTGGTGGATATTGGAGATGGAAACATCATTCGGATTCTGCCGCGGCAGGGTCTGGAGTAAACGGGTAGGAAGGTAGCCGTGACTGAAATCGGCGGCAACAACCCGGGGCACACAATCGCTCTGCCGGGGCGAAAAGATCAGACGTTTACGTTTGCGTGGGCTGCGGGAACTCACACGGGCTATCGGCGCGCCGCAAACGAAGACAGCTATGTTGCTCGGTCGCCAGTCTTCGCCGTCGCGGACGGAATGGGCGGGCACTCTGCGGGTGATCTGGCCAGCGCGACGGTTGTCGAGCGTCTTGACGACGCGATCACAGGCGACTTCATTCCTGCGCGAGCCGTCGAGCGGGCTCTCGAACGTGCGACAGATCACATCGGACTCATCGCCCAAGACAGAGAGTTGGGCGTTGGCACCACCGTGACCGGCGTGATCGTCACACAACACCACGACTCCGCGAGCTTTGCCGTCTTCAACGTGGGTGATAGCCGCGTCTATAACTATGAAGATGATCGCCTCGTGCAAATCACGCGGGATCATTCGGTCGTTCAGGATCTCGTCGAGGCGGGCTTGATTTCGCGGCACGAAGCAGAAGAGCACCCCGATGCCAACATCATCACGAGGGCGATTGGCTTCAACGCCGCGCCCTCACCAGACTTCTGGATGGTGCCCATCCACGCTGGTCAGAGGGTGCTGATCTGTTCCGACGGTCTCACACGCGAAGTCGCGGATGAACAGATTGCGCTTCAGCTCGCCGAGTGCACCGAGCCTGATGCCGCTGTTGCGCAACTCATTGATCTTGCCCTTGAAGGGGGCGGCAGGGACAACATCACCGCCATAGTGCTCGACGTGCTAGAAGTACCCGCCACGACCTAGCTGTTAAGTCCTCCATACTGGGGACAAAGAATCTGACCCCAGTCAAGGGGGAGAAACCGATTCTTCAGGTATTTGCTCACTTAGAATGGTCGAAATCGGCAAGATGTAAGGGGTGTGACGTGGCTCGAAGACTACCGTCAGAACCCCCTGCCCTTCCCGGGTTCTCCCACGTGCACGTACTGGGTTCAGGCGGCTTCGCCGACGTGTTCTTGTACGAGCAGAACATGCCTCGCCGGCAGGTCGCGGTTAAGGTCATGCTCAGCGAGGTCGTCAACGACCAGGTCCGCCAGATGTTTCAAGCTGAAGCGAACCTCATGGCCCAGCTCAGCTCTCACCCATCGATCCTGACCGTCTATCAAGCGAGTGTCTCGTCCGACGGCCGACCTTATTTGGTCATGGAATTGTGTTCGTCGACGCTTAGCCAGCGCTACAGAATCGAACGGATACCCGTTCCGGAAGTGCTTCGTATCGCGATCAGGATCGGCAGTGCGATTGAGACCGCCCACCGTGCTGGCGTGCTGCACCGCGATATCAAACCGTCAAATATCCTCACGACCGCATACGGACATCCGGTGCTTTCCGACTTCGGCATCGCTGCGACCCTGAGTGAGTCGGAGAGCCTTGAGGCTGTCGGTATGTCTATCCCGTGGTCCGCGCCCGAAGTGTTGATGGATGAAACCGCTGGCACTGTCGAATCCGAACTGTGGTCTTATGCCGCGACCGTGTACTCCCTGCTTGCAGGGCGGTCGCCCTTTGAAGTACCGGGGGAGTCGAACAAGTCCGCCGACCTGATTTCACGTATTAACCGCGCGAAGCCTCACAGCACAGGTCGCAGCGACGCCCCCGAGAGCCTCGAACGCGCGTTGAAGCGCGCTCTGTCACGCAAGCCCGAATCACGTCAAGGCAGCGTACTGGAGCTTGTCCACGAGTTGCAGGCTGTCGAATCTGAGTTGGGACTCTCCCAGACTCCCATCGAGGTGGCCATGGACGATTGGGCGTTGGCCACCGTTGCTGAGCTGGAAGATCGCACTCGCGTTCGACCGGGCCAACCTCAGGTTGTGTCCTCGATTAACGGTCGCAAACGTCGGCGACCGGCGGCCATCGACGACAGCTTTGGAACGTTCGATAGCGAGCCCGCTGACGGGAAAGTCGCGCCCCGCAGGACGGGCAACACTCCGATTCCTCGCGGTCGAGGGCTGCAGACAGTTGCCTGGATTGGTGTTGCCGTTGCCGCGGTAGCCGTCGTTCTGGGGGCCACCGCCACTTTTGTGCAGTTCCAGTCCAGGTCCGGTGATATTCCGACGGTAAGTGACATCCGCGCGACCGTATCAGCAGATGTTGTCGAATTCTCGTGGGCAGACCCTGGCCTCGAGCCAGGTGATAGCTATCAGATCCGCACTGCCGATGGTCAGCCGTCGATCCAACAGTTTGAACCCAATTTCGTTGTCGCTGCTGAGCCTGGCGAAAACGTCTGTATCGCCGTTTCCGTGACTCGTGACGGCAAATCCGGTGCGTCGAGTGCTCAGAAGTGCGTGGTGTTGCCGTGATGACGGGCAATAGTGACTAGGCGCTGGGGGAGCACACGCCGATCAACAGCGATCGGCGTGATCAGTGTGTCCGCAATCGTGGCGCTTGTCGCGACTGTTGCGATCGTCTCGACGGGATACACAGCTCAACGCGTCAATCTGGCAGATGGCGCTGTGTGGGTAGCAAACAACCAACAGCAGGCAATCGGCCGGGCAAGTACAGAAGTGCTTGAAATCAATTCGGTCGTGAACGCTCAGAGTGCTGACCTGCAGGTTGTTCAGAGTGGCGAAAACGTGCTGCTTTTCGATCGTTCGGAAAGCTCCATCGACGTTGTTGACCCGGCACTCTCGGAGATCGACGAAAGCGTCGCGCTCCCTCCCAACCAGCCAGAAGTGTATTTCGCTGGCGGCAACGTGGTCGTCTTGGAACATGGCACGGGTGATGTGTGGATTCGCTCCTATGACGACTTTCTTAGCTTCGACGCAGAATCTACTCCTTCATTGAGCCTCGGCGCTGATGCGATCGTTAGCGTCGACGAAGCGGGGCTGCTCTTCGCATTCGCGCCGTCTACCGGCCAACTGATCCGGGTGAATGCCGCAATTTCCGACACCGCAGAATCCAGTGTCACGCTTGATCTTGACACCACGGCGGACCTCAGTATTACGTCGGTCTCTGGTCAGTGGGCCATCCTCGATTCGGATGCCTCGTTGCTTCACATGAACGATCGAACAGTTGACCTCACCGGACTCATTGATGGTGGCAACTCACCGGTGCTCCAAATTCCGTCCGCAGCAGGCGAGCGGGTGCTGATCGGATACAGTGGCGGGGTTCTCAGCGTTCCATTGAGTGGCGCCGCTGCGGTAGGCCTCGCTACCGGCCAGTCGGGGTTGGCGGCAGCGCCGCTGCGAATCGGTGAATGTGAGTTTGCCGCGTGGACGAGTGGGCAAAACTGGCGACGATGCCCCACCGATCCCGGCGACGGCGTCATGATCCAGCTTCAGGATATGGAGAGCAACGCCCAACTCGCATACTCCGTCAACGGTTCCCGCGCTGTTCTCAACGACCGGCTCACTGGTAGAAGCTGGGCTGTTCAAGGCTCGGGCGAACTGATTGACAACTGGAACCAACTCATCACCGCAGACGATGAAGAGCCAGAGGTCGAGCAGAACCTTCTTGATGTTGAGCCAGAGATCGACAAGGTGCAGCAGCCTCCCGTTGCGGTTGACGACACCTTTGGTGCGCGTCCAGGTCAAGCCACCGTGCTGCCAGTGCTACTGAATGACTATGATCCCAACGGCGATGTGTTGGTGGTTGAAACGCTGCCCACGATTAGCACGTCTGTCGGGCGAATCGACCGCATCAATGAACGGCAGCAGATCCAGATCACGTTGGAACCCGGCGCCAGCGGTGAGGTGAGTTTCGACTACACGGTCAGCGACGGTCGTGGGGGGTCAACCAGTGCGACCGTGACGGTGGAGATCCGCGAAGATTCCGAAAATTCACCGCCACAACAAGTGCGCTCCACCCAGTTCACGGTGCAATCGGCTGGACGGGTGACGAATCAAATCCTCGGCGACTGGGTCGATCCTGATGGGGATCCTTTCTACCTGACGAGCGCGACAGTAGCAGCTCCTGATGTCGTGAGCTACAAGCCAGGTGGAGACGTCGTATTTTCGGATTCTGGTGACGGCGGCGAGCTCAAAATCGTCACGCTGGTGGTCTCGGACGGTACGAGTGAAAGCTCCGGAACCATCTCGGTCACTGTCAAACCCGCCGGTGAAGTTCCGATTGAGGCCGACCCCTTTGTGATTCTCGCTTATGCCGGAAAGGAGGTGACCGTCAGCCCGCTGGATCATGTTCGTGGAGGCAACGGCAACATCCGCCTGAACAGTGTTCCGGCAAAGTCCGGCGCCATTATTCTGCCGAGTTACGAGACTGGGACCTTCCGCTTTGAGAGTGACGAAGTGCGAAGCCACAACCTCGAATACGTTGTCACGGACGGAAACCTCACATACACCGCGCTAGTCCGGATCGATGTGGTGGCACCGCCAGACGCGAACACGTCACCGATCACCGTGCCGAAGACCGTCTTCGTCCAGACTCTCCAAAACGAACGAATTGACGTTGCGGGTACCGATGTGGATCCTGCCGGCGGGGTGCTGCTGGTCATGGAAGTAATGAACCTTCCCATCGGTTCGGGAGTTCGTGCCGAAATTCTCGAGCAACGACTTGTTCGTGTGAGCCTTGAAGCCCCCCTTGACGATGGGCCGGTGAGCTTCAACTACCGCATCAGTAATGGGCTTGCCGAAGCCATCGGAGTGATCACGGTCGTGGAAATCCCCGCCCCGTCCCGACTCCAGGCCCCGATCGCCAACGACGACTCAATCACAGTGCGCGTCGGGCAGGCGGTCGACATCAGTGTGCTGTCGAACGACGAACATCCTGACGGTCTGGAATTGTCGCTCGTGCCCACGCTGGCTCAAGACCTTCCCGAGGACTCCGGGTTGCTCTTCGCCTCTGGAGGTGTGCTTCGATACCTCGCTCCTGATCGCACCGGCAACTTCACGGCTGCCTACCAAGTGGCGGGTCCCGATGGACAATCCGCGACGGCAATTGTGCGGATTGCCGTGCGTGAACTTGATGCGTCGAGCAACAACGCCCCGGTTCCTCCCACCGTCACTGCCCGGGTCCTCGCTGGGGACACGGTGCGAGTACAAATCCCACTAACGTCCGTGGATCCCGACGGAGATTCAGTCCAACTGCTCGGGCAGGCCACAAACCCCAGCAAAGGCGCCGTCGTCTCGGTCGATGCCGATACATTCGTGTACCAGGCAGGTGAGTACTCGGCAGGAACGGACACCTTCAGCTACACCCTGATCGACTCGCTCGGAGCCCGGGCAAACGGTGAAATCAATATCGGCATAAGTTCTCGTGTTGACGGTGCACGTAACCCGGTGGCCATCATCGACGAGGTGACGGTGCAGCCCGGCATCACGGTGTCGGTGCAGGTGCTTGCTAACGACTCCGACCCTGACGGCAGCCCCTTGTCAGTGGTATCAGTCGAACCCAACGATGCCGTGACCGTTGCCGAAATTGACGGTGATGTTGTCAAGGTAACTCCACCGACGACCCCCGGTGACTACGGAGTCATCTATGCCATCGAGAACGAAACCGGCGGCTCGAGCCAAAACTTCATCCGCGTCACCGTTGACCCGGATGCCGAGCCCGCGTATCCGCTGGCGACAGATAGCGTTTTGACTCTTTCTGATGTTCTCGATCGCAACCAAGTGACAGTTGATGTGCTCGCCGGAGTGTTCTTCGCCGACGGCGACCCCCGATCACTTTCGCTCGCAATCTATCCGGGCTATGGCGACGTCGCTCGAGTAACGTCAGATCGTCAGATCGAGGTCTCTGTCGGGGATGCTAGCCAGATCATTCCCTTCCGGGTCACCAACCCGGCGGATCCCGACATATTTAGCTACGCCTTCATCAAGGTGCCGGGTTACAACGACGCTCTGCCTCAGCTCGACCGGCGGGCACCGAAGCTCAGCATCAATAGCGAAAGCACTCTGGTCATCGAGCTCAACGACTACATCATCGCGGTCGGCGACAAATCAGTGCGATTAACCGATTCCAGTACGGTACTGGCCACCCACAGCGACGGCTCCGATCTTGTGCGAGATGAAGACACCCTTGTGTACACCTCGGCCGAAAAGTACTTCGGGCCAGCATCGATTTCCTTCGAAGTTACCGATGGCGAGTCAGCAACTGACCCCAATGGGCGCACCGCAATTCTGGTTCTGCCCATTGACGTGCTCCCGCGTGACAATCAAGCGCCCGTCTTTGGTGGTGCCGTGATCGACTTCGAGCCGGCTCAAGAAAAGGAGATCGACCTCCTCAAGCTCACCAACTACCCGTACCCCGACGACATCGACGAGCTCGCCTATTCAGTGTTGAGTCCGCTGCCCGAGGGATTCACCTATTCCCTTGACGGCACGATGCTGACGCTGCGCGCCGACAACAACGCCCTGAAGGGCACCCGCACCGCGATCTCGCTGGCAGTTCGAGACGACCTTTCCGAAGGAAAATCAGGGCGAATCGAGCTCAACGTAGTGCCATCGACGCGTCCACTGGCGAGCCCGGCAGCGGATCTGGCGATAGCCAAACGCGGTGAAACGACGATTGTTGATGTGCTCGCCAACGATGCCGCAACGAACCCGTTCCCCGGCGCCCCGTTACGGGTCGTTGACATTCGCGGGCTGGGCGGAGGCGAGATCCCCGCCGGGCTAACGATCGTACCGAGCGCAGACAACAGCACGCTGACGGTAGCGGTGTCCGCTGAAGCGGTTCCTGGGGACGTCAATCTTCAATACCGAGTCGCCGATGCTACCAACGATGAAAGCCGATACGTGTGGGGAACGGTCGTGGTGTCTGTGCAAGACAAGCCGGACCCCGTAGCCAATCTGAGCCCGAGCGGATTTGGCGATAAGACCATCATGATGCGCTGGAATGCTGGCCCCGCCAACAATTCCCCAATCACGTCCTATACGGTCACGACTACAGCGGGAGGCGTCACCGTCAATACGACGGAGTGCGCGGGAACCACGTGCGCCATAACGACAACCGGTAACGGTCCGTCGAACTCGGTCAAGGTCACGGTCGTGGCAGTCAACGCGATCGGGGAATCCGAACCGGTCACCCTCGCCGACTCCGTATGGTCCGACATCATCCCGGTGGCGCCGACCTCACTCAGTGCCTCACCCCTCAACCACGGACTTCGGCTGACGTGGAATGCAGTACCGGCGCCGGCGGGCGGTACCGCGGTCGATCGCTACAAAGTAGTGGTTGGTGGTTTCGAAGCGACGCTTGGCCTCTCCCAGTGCGACAGTTCAACTTGCACGTGGGATACCCCATCCAGCTGGGTTCTCGACAACGGGGTGGCGGTCACCTATACGGTTAGCGCTCGAAACTCCGCCTACACCGCGCTATCCGTGTGGAACACGAGCGAGCCACGAAGCGGAATCCCCGCAGGACCTCCGATCGCCTTGTCAGCACCGGTGGCGACCGTTGTCAACGACAGCACAGCCACGCTGAGCTGGGCGGGAGCATTCAACGAAAACGGTCGCCCCGTGACCGCCTACACGGCGGCGGCATACACCGGCAGCGCACCGACCTGTGCGCCCGATGGAACCATCACGAGAAACGGTGCAACGCTCTCCGCGGTGGGAACCGGCACCTCAACAACATTTACGGGGCTCTCACCGAACCGCAGCTACACGATGCTGGTGTTCGCGAGCAACGGTCAAGGTTGCACAGCGTCGTCAACGGTGATCGCTCACACTCCACCTGCGGTAGTGACCGCGCTCAGCAAAGCAGGACCGGTCGCCAATGGCAACCGTTTCGACTACACGGTTAACGGTGGCATGATGGGCGCCGAACCGCTCACGAGCGACTACACGCTGTACTACCGCCTGAGCGGTGGAACCGTTGCGGGAACGGTCTACGGACCGGTCACGCTTGGTTCGTTCCTGACCGCCGATGGCGGTCAGCAGTATGGACAGAGTGTCTCCGTCCAGGTCCGTGCCTGTCGAAGCTACGGCTCAGAGGCAATCTGCCAGCCCGAATGGTCGGCGGCGTTCCCGCTTGGGGTTCCCGTCAACCCGTCAGTCGGCGACCTCACCTTCACCTCCGACGGTGACGTTCTGAACGACAGCGGAACCTTCGAATGGCTTGACTGGCCAAGCGGAGAGTACACGAGCGTTTACTACCGTTGCGGCGGCATCACCTTGGGCGCTTGGCTGCTCGCGGATACCTCAACTCCCGGAGGATCCTGTCACGCCGATGTCGCTCTCGCGGCAGCTCCGACCCTTGTTGTAAGGGTGGTGGCCAACGGCGGCCAAACCTACGACCGAACGTATAACGGATATGACTATGACTAGAGGTGCGCTATGACCATGACTCCCGATGAAGCCGCATGGTTTGCGGAGAGCTTCAACCGACTAGTAACTAACGTCGAGCAGGTGTTGCTCGGAAAGACCTTCGTCGTGCGTTTGGGCTTTACCGCGCTCCTGAGCGAAGGACACCTTCTCCTTGAGGACTACCCAGGAACGGGAAAGACTTCCTTCGCGCGCGCCATCGCGCAGAGCGTTTCGGGTACGACCAACCGCATCCAGTTCACTCCCGACCTGCTGCCAGGCGACATCACCGGCGTGAGCATCTTTGATCAGCGTGACAACGAATTCGAGTTCCATCCAGGCCCGATCTTTTCGAACATTGTGCTCGCTGATGAGATCAACCGCGCGAGTCCAAAAACTCAGGCCGCGCTTCTGGAAGTGATGGAAGAGGGACAGGTCACCGTCGATGGCGTCACCCACCGTGTCGATGCGCCGTTCATGGTGATCGCGACACAAAACCCAATCGAACAGGCGGGAACGTATCGACTGCCCGAAGCGCAGCTCGATCGATTCCTGATGAAGGCATCCATCGGCTACCCGGACCGGGCATCTACACTTCGGATTCTTGATGGTGCTGGCGTGGCCGCTCATTCGACTTCCGTCGACTCAGTGGTGAGCCGGGAACTGGTGGTGGAGATGGCTCAGCTTGCCAGAACCGTGCACGTCGATCCCACCATCAGTGACTATGTGAGCAGGCTCGTCGAGGCGACTCGCAGCGCAACAGAAGTGCGTCTTGGTGTGAGCGTGCGCGGTGCTTTAGCGCTACTGCGCGCAGCGAAGACTATGGCCGCGTCCAATGGGCGGCACTACGTTGTGCCGGACGACGTGAAAGCGCTCGCCGAACCCGTACTGGCGCACCGCCTCGTCATTGACGCGGAAGCCGAGTTTGAGGGTGTGACTGCGTCGAGCGTGATTGCCCAGATGCTGATCGAGAATCCGCCGCCAACAGAACGGCAAGCCGTGTGAGCTCGCTTCTCAACCGCCCGGCGAAGGATCTGCCGAAGCAACCCGCAACGGAACACACGAGTCCGAGCGGTCAACGAGCGCGCGCGGTCGCAGATTACCCGACGAGCATTCGGGGGCTCGACAACGCCAGAACCCGACTTGTCGGGTATCGCACAGGATTTCTCGCAGACCTCATTGTGGCGCTTGTTCGCTTCACCGTGATCGCTCGCTCGATGCTGTCGCGATACGCTCGGCGCATTACGACTGTCGTCACGCCACTGGGGTGGGTCGTGCTGATACTCATTCCCATCATGCTTGTGGTCGGGTATTCGATTGCTTGGCAAGAACTGGTTGTCATGGGGTTCGCGCTCATTGCCGTGGCGCTAATGGCGGCGATCTACCTCTTAGGTCGAAGCCGATTGCTGATTAGTCTCCACACGGGGCATCAGCGCATCGCCGTAGGGGAGCCCGCGACTGGCGAGGTTCGCGGAGAGAACCCAGGTAGGCGTCGGAGCCTCGGCGTTGTTGTGGAGATTCCGATTGCTTCGACCTTTGCGGAAGTGGTGCTACCCAGTCTTCGGCCGCGCGGTGAAGCAGCTCACGAATTTGCCATTCCTACTCACCGTCGCGGTGTGATTGAGGTGGGGCCCGTTCGGACAGTTAAAGCAGACCCGGTCGGCCTAGTGCGTCGGGAAATCGTGTGGACCGACTCCGCGGAAGTGTTTGTTCATCCACGAACCATCAGCATTCCGAGCGTGAGCACTGGTCTCATCCGTGACCTCGAAGGTAATCCCACGCGTGACCTCGCCGACAACGATATTTCGTTCCACGCATTGCGAGAATACGTTCCGGGGGATGAGCGCCGCAACATTCACTGGAAGACCACCGCCCGTACAGGTCGCTACATGGTTCGTCAGTTCGAGGAGACGCGTCGAAGCCACTTGGTCATCGCGCTGAGCCTGGCATCGGCCGACTACGCGAACGACTATGAGTTTGAGATGGCTGTCAGTGTGGCAGGGTCACTTGGCGCGCAAGCAATCAAGGATGCTCGGTCGGTCACTGTCGTCGCGAGCGAGCGAACTCCGCAGTTTGCCAAACGAAAAGTATTCGCGATTCGCACGCTCTCAACGCTCACGGGAACGCGACTGTTGGACGACCTCACCAGAGTGCAGAGCGCCGAAACAGCGCTACGACTGATCGATGTTGCGCGAGTTACCGCCGATCAGACCAGCGGTGTTTCCGTTGCGTTCCTCGTGTGCGGTTCGACGGTGACCGCGCAACAACTCCGTGCCGCATCCACAAAATTTGCGGCCAACGTTGAGGTCGTTGCGATCGTCTGCGACCCCGAAACCGTGCCCGGATTCCGGCGTGTTGCCGGGCTCAGCGTGCTGACAATTGGCTACCTGGAAGACCTCAAACGAGCACTCGCGAGATCGGCGAGCGCATGACCTCTCGAGCGTTCGTTGTTGTTACCGGCGCGCTGCTGTGGGTTTCCCTCGCGATTGCCTCCGCAACGCTGTGGCCGATCTACCGTTCGACAGCCTTGATCACCCTGATCGTCGTGAGCGTGCTCAGCGGCACGGCGGTAGCGGCAGTGTCGCTATGGCGGCGGTGGTCCTTTCTCCTCACGACGGCAGTCGCACTCGCTGTCTTTGTTGTCATCGGCGTTCCGGTAGCGGTGCCATCGGAGACACAGTTCGGTGTCGTGCCAACGGTGGAAGGCTTGGCCGATCTGGTGTTTGGTGTTGGGCTCGGGTGGAAGCAGTTGCTCACCATCACCCTTCCCGTGGGAAGCTACCAAGCTCTGCTCGTGCCGGCACTTGTGCTGGTGTTCTTCTCTACTGTGATCTCGCTGAGCATCGCCTTCCGCACATCCATTCCTGAACTGTCGGTGCTCCCGGCCGTCGTCATCTTTGTGATGGCCGTGGCTCTGGGGCCGACGTACCCCGACCAGCCCACAACACTTGCACTGTCGCTTCTGATTGCCACGGCACTGACCCTGGTGTGGTTTCGGTGGCGACGTCGACGCGAAACAGTCAACGCGCTCGAAGCAGCCTTCGGTGCCGGAAAGAGCGCGCGACGCAAACGCGAGTTCGGGTTCGCAGGCGCGCGCACAGTTATCAGCGCCGTTGTCATTCTTTCCGTAGCGGCAGCGGCTGCTTTGATCACCACCAACGCGGTGCCGCCGACGAATGACCGCGCAGTGCTGAGAACCGCGATCGTGGAACCATTCGATCCGCGGGACTACGTGAGTCCGCTGTCCGGGTTCCGGCGATACTGGCAACCAGCCTCGGCAAACACGGTGTTATTCGAGGTGTCGGGAGTGCCGCTAGGTACTCGGGTAAGACTCGCGACGCTCGACACCTATGACGGCGTCGTGTATTCGGTGGGAAGCAATCGGGTTTCGAGCCAATCAGGTTCGTTTTCACGTGTTCCATCGCGGTTCGACCAGTCCGCTGTCGACGGTGAGCCGACAGCCATGACCATTACGGTCGCTGGCTACTCGGGCGTGTGGCTGCCGACGGTTGGCTTATTCGAAGAAATAGCGTTCACGGGCGAACGTGCCGCCGATTTGCGGGACTCGTTCTACTACAACCAAACATCTGGCACGGCGGCGGTGGTCGGCGGCCTGGAACAAGGAGACAGCTACTCCTTCGAGGGAATCGTTCCGAACCAGCCCAGCGCTGACGAGATCCGCTCCCTGGAGCCCGGGCTCGCGGAGGTGCCACCGACACGGGCATCGCCCGATGAGGTCACCGAAAAACTGGACCAGTACATCCGTGGTCTTTCGGAGCCAGGGGAACAGCTCGCGGCAATGCTGGCTGGGCTCGCCGCAGACGGCTACATTAGCCACGGCGTCGGAATTGACGAGCCGGCGAGCCGTTCCGGCCATTCCTTTGACCGGGTAACCGAGCTCGTCACAGAAGCGCGCATGATCGGCGACGCAGAGCAGTACGCAGTTGTCGCCGCGATGATGGCAAATGATCTCGGTTTTCCCGCCCGTGTCGTTGTGGGCTTCGTCACCGCCGACCAGCAAATTCGGGGGAACGACGTATCTGCATGGATCGAAGTAAACACCGCTGAGTTTGGTTGGGTCACGATCGACCCGAACCCTCCACTGCGGGAGATCCCCGATCAAGATCCGGACGATACAGCGCAGGTTGCCCGCCCTCAAACCGTTGTGCAACCTCCCGAAATTGAGTCCGACCCTCTCAATAGTCAATCGAATCCCGACAGCGAACAGGCTCTGCAGCCCGACCTCGATCTGGTGCTGCAGGCGTTTCTTGCAGCACTGCGAACCGCCGGCTGGAGCCTCTTGGTGATGCTCGTACTGGCCGCACCCTTGCTGCTGATCTTCGCCGCGAAGGTGCGACGGCGGCACTTGAGGCAGCGGTCGGAATCGACCGTCGAACAGATCAGTGGCGGCTGGCAGGAGTTCGAGGACTCGCTGGTGGACCACGGCTATTCGCCACGACCGGCCAGCACCCGAACAGAGGTAGCTGCGGTTCTGGCAATGCCGAAAGCCCACGACCTGGCGGTTCACGCTGACCGGGCAATTTTCTCTGGTGAGAATCCCGACAAGGCTGAGGCTGATGCGTTTTGGGCCAACGTTTCGGAACTAGAAGACCAACTCAACTCTGGGCTGTCGCGCTGGGCGCAGTTCAAGACCAAGATATCGCTGCGATCGCTCGGTGGTTATAGTGTCACAAGTCTGTTTAAGCGATAGAGGAATACCCGTGAATTGTTCTTTCTGCGCGACGCAGCTGCCCGCCGATGCCGTTTACTGCGCCAATTGTGGGCGGCCAGCGATGTCTCGACGCGCCCGAAGGGGTGCCGGTGTGGCCGAATCCACCCCACCGCTGGCCACATCCGTGTCAGGGGCGGATGACGAAGCGGATCTAGATTTGGCTACGCCGCCAAATCTGCGTAATGACAGCGTTGCCGCGTCGGCCACGTCAGCGGTCGCGGCTTCACTGATCCCGACCGCGACTGAGGAACCCGCGCACGAGTCAAGTGATGGGCGTCCTGCGAGCGATTCACCAGAGGCCGCCCAATCGCATCCGCGCCGAACTACGTTCAGCACTCACGGGCAGGACAGCGTGGGGGCCACCTCAGACGACTACGCCGAGTCGAGCTCCGCCGCGAACGTCGTCGCCGTCGGGTCGGAGAACACGTCGCCGGCCTCTGACCTGTCGGCGACCTCGTTGGAAGGGTCTGTAGTTTTGCCCTCTTCCATGCCAGAAATGAACTCGTCATCCGGTGTTTCAGAAGTTCTCCGTCAGTCGGGGATGCACACGCATCGTGCGGCACACGCAATGCCCGCTTCGGCTCTGACCCATCCGATCACGGCAAACTCCGAGCAAGCGCTGAGTGCCCCTGACGACACGGCCTACGACGAAGAGCTTCCGTTTGACGAAGACGGACCTTACGACGAAATTTCACACCCAACGGTGCTTTCGTTCGGTGAACCCTCCGTTACCGACCCAGCGTCTAGGGAAGCCAGCGACTCCTCCGGCAACGCATGGCACGATCTTCCTGCACCGGATCCGCAAGCGATCGCACTGACGCGGCCCAGCGACGCGGCCGACTCACCTGCTGATGATGCGAGCGAGCTCGTCGCCGACGCACACCCTGATGAACAGACGGGGGCTCAGCAAGACGCTAATGAGCCCGCTGAACAGCACGAGTCGCCAGAGGTGGATGCCGATTCCGCGGAGCCTGCACCGGACGCCGAGGCCACACCGGGCGTTGAGGCAACGCGGGAGCCAGAGCCACTCGTCGAACCGGCGCCGTTGCCTCGGTCGCCCTTCGAACCTGACCTCGCCAAGCTTGGCCGGCCCGATCTGGAACGCATAGCGCCGGCGACAGGCGGTGTGAAACCGATACGACCGCTGGGTGAAGAACCGATCTTCACCACGGCAGACCGGTTGCGCGCGTCCGCGTTCGCTCCGGTCGCCACGGAGCGGGTCGAAGACAAACCAGCTCCCGACGCGCTTGCCGGCGACGGCTCAGCGGATCAGATGGAGCCTGTCTCCGAACCGGACGCCAGTACTGCCGAGGCCGAGCCCCGCTCCGTCACCTGTGAGCAGTGCGGCACCCCGCTGTCGGAGCTGGATATTTTTTGTGGATCGTGTGGATTCGTCAAACACGGAATCGGACCGAAAACACGAGTGCCCGCGCCGGCACTCGATCCGTTCCCGTGGGGGACGCCGCAATCCCGCCCACAAGCCTCCACACCGGCACGATTCGGCACCGACCCAGATCGGGAAGTTGGCGTGCACTCTGGCGACAACCGCGATGACGGGCCGGCTGCCTCCGACGCCGCGACTGATCATGAGACCAGTGCGTCGGCGCCCGACGAATCGGACGTCGACACTGATGAGGCTTCGCCATCCGAAGCACCGCTGAGCACATCGTCGGAGCGTGAAGAGCCCACGGCCGGTTCAGCTGAATCTGAGATCTCACGACCCGAGCCGGAGCCGCAGCCAGAACCTGAAGCGGCGGCGGAGTCTGAGCCGGATTCACAGCCGGAGCCGCAGCCGGAGTCGGGCCTTGAGCCGGACGTGGCAGCGGGCTCAGCCTCGGAATCAGAGAACCACGCGAACAGCGACGCGAAGATCGACAGCGATTCGGCGAGTCCTCACGATTTGTCCTTGTTGGCTCCTCCACCAATGTCTCACCAGCGTGTCGAACTACTGGTTGCACCCCCGACCCCGTTGGCGCAAGCGACGACGCTACCGCCGATGGCGGCGGATGACGAAGACATCGAGGACACTCGAATCGTCGAACGCAGCATTTCGGGCACCCGCTTTGTGCTTCAATTCAGCACCGGGGAAAGCGTGATCGTGACGGGCACAGGCTTGGTCGGTCGCAATCCGGTTGCCGAACCATCCGAAAAATTTGACATGATTGTCCCGATTACCGATCCCAGCAAGTCTGTTTCCAAGACGCATTTCGAGTTCGGGCAGATGAGCGGAATGTTTTGGATCAGCGACCGTTATTCGGGCAATGGAACTATTGTTCGGGAACCCGGTGGGGAATCCAAGCGGTGTGAGCCAGGCAAACGGTATCGCGTCGTTCGAGGAACTCGTGTCGAAATTGGGGAGCAGTTCTTCATCGTCAGCTAGTGCCGCGATTGAGCTGACTGCCCCTGCACAGAATTCGCATCGGCCGACAACTCCACTAACGCTTTCACCAGCTACAGCCTGCTGGCGAGCGCTGGTGGGCTTGAGCCGTGACCGAATCCCGCGCCAATGATCGACACGTGCCCCTTCCGGTGGCGCCCCAGCCGCCGACACCTTTCCGTTTTCCCCTTGTGGCCGCGACGGTGCCGGTATTGGCGTCGGCGGCGATTTGGCTGATTACCGGGTCGTCCTTTGCGCTCATCTTTGCCGCTCTTGGACCTCTCGCTGCGGTCGGAACGTTCGTCGATTCCCGCATCAATGCACGCAAAGTTGCGCGAACCGAGCACGAGCGGTTCGCTGACGACCTGATCAAGGCCCGCAAAACGATAGAGGCCTACCATCGCAGCGAATGTGCTGAACTGGCCGAAAGGACACCGACGGCGATCGCGCTGGTCAAGGACGTGCGCACCGACACGTCACGATGGACGCGTCAATCACACGATGAGCTCCCTGTGTTCCTCGGTCTCGGTGCCGTGCCCAGCGCCGTCACGATCGACGCGCTGGGCATGCGGGAGAACACACCATCAGCGGCGACGGAGACCTATCGCGAACTTATTCACGAGGCGGAGTTCTTGCAGCGTGCACCGGTTACCGTTGATGCGCGCCTGGGTATTGCCGTGTTCGGTACCACGCCGATGGCCCTTTCTCTTGCTCGATCAGTCGCGATCCAACTCGCTCGCACCATCTCGCCTGCCAATAACTGGGTTCGGTTTAGTGGAGTGTTTGCAGCCGAAGCATGGACCAGGCGTCTGCCGCACAGTGTGCTCCCGTCCGACCGCGCAGGTGCGTCCGACACGCAAACGGATGCCGCTGGAGGTGAACTCGCTCAGATTAGTTGGGGCAGGGCGGGTGACTCGGTGCCACACGGCTCGGTGACCGTGGTATCACAGGAACAGCACGTTCCAAGTGGGCATCGAATCGTGGCCCAAGTTAGTGGTGACCGCGTCGCGGTCGTGCGGCACCCTAATCGTCACGAGCGACGCGACTTCGAACCATCGTTCCTTGGTCGGGAACAGGCCCTTGCGTGGGCAAGAACCGCGGGAGAAATTGCTGTGCGCGACGGGCTCACGTCGGAGCACGGCCAGATGCCGCTCTCGCTTAAATTCGGTGAGCTGGCGACCGAGCTCGACACCGTGGAGGCGTCAGCGACTGAGCGGCGTCAAACGCTTCGCGCATACCCGGCGGCGGGAAAGTCGGGAGCGGTGGGGCTGGACCTGGTCGCTCAAGGGCCGCACGCAATTGTGGGCGGGACAACCGGCAGCGGCAAGAGCGAGTTATTGATTGCTTGGGTGTTGGCGATTGCCGCGGCTCGTTCACCGGACGACGTAAACTTTCTCCTCATCGATTTCAAAGGCGGGGCAGCATTCGCGGGTCTCACCGCGCTCCCGCAGGTGGTCGGGCTCATCACCGACCTCGACGATGCGGCGGCGGCCAGAGCATTCGCGAGCCTTCGCGCGGAACTGAGGTATCGCGAGCGGACACTCGCGGAAGCCGGTGTCCGTGATATCTCAGAGCTCAAACACCTACCACGACTGGTCATTGTGGTCGATGAGTTCGCGGCCATGCTGGAGGACTATCCGCAGCTGCACACCCAATTCTGTGACATTAGCGCGCGAGGACGCTCGCTAGGGGTTCACCTCATCCTGTGCACCCAGCGCCCATCGGGGACCGTGCGAGATGCACTCCTCGCGAATGCAGACCTTCGCATCTCACTTCGTGTGAACAATCGCGCCGACAGTTCCGCGGTGATCGGCAGTGATCTCGGAGCCCAGCTGCCCGCAGACGCCAAAGGGCGTGCGTGGATGGTGCATGGTTCGTCATCGGCCGAGCTCGTACAATTCGCACTCGTGTCACCGCACGACATCGAATCAGTCGCTGCCGCCTGGTCGGAGGCCAGCCTGCCGAGGCGACCGTGGTGTGAACCGCTCGGCACCCAGATTGCCTTGAAGAGTCTTCAGAGCATTCCGTCCAGCAGCGGCCAACAGGACGAACATGACGATGTCCACGCCGACTCCCGGGCGTTCGGAGCGACAGACGTTCCCGAACAGCAACGCCATGGCATCGCGTACTGGTCGCCGTCAAGTGATGGTCACCTTCTCGTGCTGGGCGCCTCCGGCAGCGGCAAGAGCACTGCCCTGGCAACAGTGGCCGAGGGCGGTCACGCGGAAATCATCGTGATGGAGACGCAGCCCGCGGGTTTCTGGGATGCACTGACGGTGTTGAGTTCTCGCCTCGACGAGGTCGGCTCCGGCGACGAACATGACGGCCCAAACGCACTATGCAGCGATGACCGCGGTGTCGCGCAGCAACCCCAAACACTTGCTTTCATCGACGACCTTGACGCGTTGATAGCGCGGTTCGACGAGGAATACCGTGCTGCCATGCTCGAACGACTCACCCGCATTCTGCGTGAGGGGCCGTCACGTGGATTGTGGATCGTGGCGGCCGCACAGCGCATCACACCAGCGTTGCAGCCGGTCGCGGCCCTGATGCCAAGCGTGGTGCGACTGCGGTTCGATAGTCGTCAGGAGTTCGTGCTTTCTGGTGCGTCAGGCGCCGCCTACGTAGACGGACTCCCGCCAGGTGGAGGGCATTGGAAACGCACCCGATTGCAGGTCGCGCAGAGTGAAAACACTCTTCGTCTAAGCGCCGGGCCCGGCTCTCCAGAACTTGCCAGGACCGGCAGCATTGTTGTCGTCAGCGGGCGACCCGCGGCAACGGCTGCAGCATGCGCGGCGGCAGGCTGGGCGATCCGGCAAGTCGGTGGCGCGCCCGGCTCCGAACACGACCTGCTCGTCGATTCGGGCGATCCCCATTGCCTGATCGCCCTCATCGGGTCGATTGACGACTGGCACTCACGGTGGGGTGCGATTTCGGCGCTCCGAAGCCAGACGAGGATCCTGGTCGACGGTTGCAGCCTGAGCGACTATCGGCAGCTCGCACGGACGAGAGACTTGCCTCCGCCGCTAGCCGCGGGTGAATACTGGTGTCTCGCCCAAGACGGGTCGGTGGGCCGTGTGCGGCTGCCTTCAGACGCGACTGACGGCGGGAAATGAGTTCGGGGCTAGCGTAATGCTTTCTCAAGACGTGAGCACGTGAGCTCGTGCGCTTGCGCAACACTCGCGTTGACGGCGGTGCCGGTAAAGGTAATCATTCCCAGCTCCAGCGCAGGATCGGCGAGCAGTGCCGCACGCCAGCCCAAACTGGCGATCGCCCGGACAGAGGACGCAATCGTCTTGATTCGGCCAGCATAGAGCGCATCCAGTTCGCGTAGCCGCTGAAGATCGGTGTCGAAAACCGTCACCTGTGCGCCGAGTCGAACCGCGACGAAAATCGTGTTCGTGCCAGCGACACCACCTCCTAAAACCACGACTCGGCCGGTGTGTGCCGGGAACACCGGGACCCAACACGCCGGAGCCGCCGCTGGGTTAAAGCACAACCTTGGCGCCAACGAGCGCCGACAGTCGAGCGGCGAATTCGCTCATAGCAGCCAACCGCGGCAACTCTCGAGACGGTAGCTGCACCGTTTCATGCCCAATGGCGGTCACCTTGGTGTCGGGGAGGGCACAAGTACGGGCTGCTTCGGTGGCCAAGCGCAGATACCTGAAGATCACTAGGCCCTCCCGGAAGTGACGATACTCAGGGGCCACCGGCTCTTTTGTCTTCAAGCGAATGTCAGTTGCCTGCCACACGAGTGTGGCATCCTCGACGATCGTGGCGCCAGCCTCCACGTGTTGTTTGTCGGTGATTGTCGAGCCACGCCCCGCCCCGACCTGCACGATAACCTCGTGACCGTCCGTGATCAGATCAAGCGCCCCGGCCGACGTTATCGCGACACGAAACTCGTTGTTAGCGACTTCAGAGGCAACGGCAACCCTCATAATCCACAACGTTGCGCTGCGATACCCGAACTGGGCACACGATCTGAGGCAATTTAAGTCGAAAACATGGAATCATTGCCACGCGCCCAAAAGCCCCTCCGAAGTGGGGCCGTAGCAACCTTAACTGCGCTCTCTACCATCGGGGTAACTGGTGGGGGCGAAGGAGAAATAGTGACCAGACCACTTCTGCAGGATTTGGCGGCCCAGCAAGTGATGCGGCAGGCGCAGCAAACACGTGTCA
>Ga0209344_10000607_pt1 | contig 58250 bp, 46 predicted proteins | sample Cruoilmetagenom6_FD_187293 | JGI IMG/M metagenome (GOLD analysis project Ga0209344, IMG submission 187293) | Oil polluted marine microbial communities from Coal Oil Point, Santa Barbara, California, USA - Santa Barbara Oil Seep Sample 6 (SPAdes)... | ecosystem: Environmental > Aquatic > Marine... | reverse complement strand
GCATGAGCCAGAGGGGCCATCATCCCGCTTTGCCGTTTCCCGGCGCGATATTCGCGCAAGGCGCGTTCAAGATATTCCGCAGACTGACCATTCAGCACCGGGACCAAATCGCTAATAGGGCTGGCGCTCTCATCACCATGGCAGCGAGCACAATTCGAAGAGCCACTCGACGTGATTAGCTCGCGATAACTTTCGGCACCATTTTCATCGAGATGCTGTAAAAGCGCGACCAGCGGCCAGACTTCGTCATCACGCCCCCGACCCGGCCATGCGGGCATACCGGTATATTTAAGGCCGTGATATATAATCCAGAAAAGCTCACTGACGTCATAGCTATTTCGTACATGACTCAAGTCTGGAGGTTCGGGCAGCATATTTGCGTACACTGGATTTTTTTCCAGGCCCGGTTCACCATGACACGTTGCGCAACCGTTACGGAAATGTTCGGCACCAAGCTGGGCAAGTCCAGGTTCCTTTAAATTCGGCACATCAATGGCATCGGCCCGGGTTGCGATGGAGCGGTCACGCAGTTGCGCGATGATCCAATCCGTTGGTCGCCAATGATCAGACTTGGCACTGATATTATAGAGACCCGACCAAACGAACACGCCAAAACCCACGATCGCAACGCCACCAAGGAAAAGCATCGCCAACCCCAATCGCTGCCATCGAGCCAGCCGCTTGACTTTCTCGGCATCTGTTTCAGTTGGTTCAGCCATAACCAGCAACCTGTCGTTCCAGTTTTGAAAACCAGCGCGCCGCCATAACAGTGCCGATGACCACATAACTCATCGGACAGGCAATCAGCATCAACGATCCGGCCATTTGTTGGTCGGCAAGGGCAAACAACTCCAGAGATGAACGGCACGGTTCGGAAAAACAGCTGATCTGGTAGAGCAAGCGAGGCGAAAAGACGAGAAGCGCACCAAGCAGACAAAAGAGTTTGCCGGTAAGCAAAATTGCGACAATGCCCTGCCAGACTTTTTCTTCGCCAACGGAAAAAACTGATAACCAGAACCAGCAAGCCGAAAACGCGAGGCTCAAATGCATCGCTACCAACGACATTGGATGCGAAGCAGCCGCTTCGTACAAGGGTGGGGCATGCCACAACCACAACAAAATGACTTGAGTGAGTGTTGCAAAAATCCAGTGGTGCCGTGAGCTTCTCGCGCCGAATCTGCGGAAAAACAACATGGCGGCGGGGGCCAAAACATTCATCAGTATAATATGTTGAAGCATGTGCGCACTTAGCGGCCCCATTTTCAGAGTCCTCCAAAAGCCAACTGTCTTTCTACCCCACGGGTAAGACGGAAATTTTTCACCCACTTCTCTAACGCGCGCGCCGGGGGGAAGTTCCTTCAGTCTGTTTAAACTCCGGTCATGCTTCGCCTAACCTGCTGTTCGTGCTTTGTGCGAACACATGAAGGCGACAAGGCGGATTGACATGGCTGAGTGGCATCATTCTATCGGCATTCCACCTTTTTTGGGCACCTTTCCGGGAGCGCCATTTAGCGTTGACGCGCGCCGCTACAAGCTATTTTACCACCCGGGTTCTTCAGTCTTTCCCGGAACAATCACCAGCTCCATTCGTTCCTCATTTGGAGGCATGTTCCCGGCTTGCCCCCCATTGAAATAAACAAGGAGATATCCAATGAAAGTTAGCAATTGCATGACCAGGGACGTGACAGTTTGCGCACCCGACGATAGCATTTGCAAAGTCGCTGTCGCGATGGCGAAACTGGACTGTGGTGTCATTCCTATTGGTGAAAACAACAAGCTCGTCGGCGTAGTCACCGACCGCGACATCGCCATTCGTGGTGTTGCACAAGGCATGGGACCAGATACGCCGGCTCGGGAGTTGATGAGCGATGAGGTTCTCTATTCCTTTGAAGATCAGGATCTTGATGAAGTTTCTGCCAACATGGCATCACTCAAAGTTCGTCGGTTGCCGGTTGTCGACAGGGATAAGAACCTGGTCGGCATTTTATCACTCGGCGACATCGCCCTAAACAACGGCAAAGCTGGCATTGGCGCTTTCGAAGCGATTTCCCAGCCAGGCGCTCCCCATAGCCAGAGTATGTAGTAAAAAACGGACAGCTGGCGGATGATTTCCGTCCGTTGGCTGTTTATTTTCTGACCAGCAGAAAAACGAACACCACTGTTCAGAAGAAGACTAATAACGGGGCTTGCCGGCGGGGAAACCCGCAGGTTGGCCCTTCCGCTTATTCAGGGAATCGGCAAGAAGGAGAATTTCTCATGCGCACACAGAGCGAAGAGAACACCCCCCCAGAAGTAATTAACCCTACAGATGCACGTCAGGGACGCAAGAGTTTCGTGCTGCGCATACTGGCAATATCGATGGCCCTCACCGTGGTGGCATTTGCCATCACCTATTTTATCGCAGAAACGACCGACCGCGACCAGTCTGAGGCGCCGTCGTCGGGTGCGGCTATTTCTGAAACCGAGCTGCCTGCAAACGTCGATCCTACGGATTAAGCACGAAAACGCGCGCTCTACGTATCTGATTGATCGGAGTGCCGGTCCCCAACTGAGACTGGCTAATGGATAAGACATACAATCAACAAAAACAGCAGGAAAACGCTGGAATGCACGCCTCGATAACGCATTATGGATGCTGCACTAAGATTTGCTTGCAGTAATTGCGACTGAAGGAATCGAACATTGGACACGCGGCGTGTTTTGCTCGCGTGAGACGTGTCTGCAATTGCGATCGTTTATTACGGCTCAGATAAGAATGCTGTGAAAATCGCGCAGCCGTGACCCTTCAGAGCAGGAAATCAATTGAGTTGAAAGGGATAGGCGAGAAGGCATTTTGTCAGCGGGGTTGTTGCGCTTATCGGCGAGCAGCATCCAACCCGAGACTTGGAAGACGTTACCGAAGTTCAGTTGACAAACCTTTGCAAAAGGCTGTGGCCCTACCGCTGACGGGCTAGACGATCTCGCGTGTGGAGAATTACGGCACTTGCGTTGGGACGTGTCGCTCGCTCTGCCCCACTACCGGCTTTCTGAACTGGATGCAGAATTCCGTCGATAGCTCCGAAATAAAGCCGAGGCCACCTTATCTCTAAACACATTACAATTCAAAAACCGGGCCATCAGGCCCGGCTCTTAGCAATTTGCGCCTGCTGAACTTCTCAATCCACAGGAAGTGCCCAGGCTATAACGGCATCGCTGATTGGCGTTTCCATGAAGTGGTGACCTCCCGGCGCAATTGCGACGAATTGTCTTCCGCCTACTTCATAGCTGATTGGGGTAGTCTGCCCGCCGCCTGGCAGTTTGGCGCGCCACAGGGTTTCACCGGTCTCAATGTCAATTGCCCGGATCAAATTATCCGTTGCAGCAGCAATGAATATTAGCCCTCCGGCGGTTACAAGCGGTCCACCATTGTTGGGAGTGCCGATCTTGAACGGCAACATCGACGGTATGCGAAACGGACCATTTTCTGTTGCAAGCCCCAGAGGCACGTCCCACAGGGTTTCCCCCGTTGCAAGGTCAATTGCACGAATGCCACCATAAGGGGGTTGCTTGCACATTAGTCCCGTCCAGTCCATCCGCCAACCTGCATTGACATCTATCGCATAAGGTGAGCCGAGTTGAGCACCGCCCTCTCCACTTTCCGGTCCGTATTCCGGTTCAAACATGGCGTGAATGTTGCGCTCCTCGGCCTCAGAGCGAGGGATCAGTCGGTTGTAATTAGGCATATTGTTGTAATTGGCGATCAAGATGCCTCGGTCAGTATCAACTGCAACGCTGCCCCAATCCGAGCCCCCATTGTAACCTGGGTACTGTATCCAATGGCCGTCAGTTGTGGGAGGCGTATAAGGCCCTTGGTAGTTGGCCTGACGAAATTGAATCCGGCACCAAAGTTGATCCAGCAATGTCATGCCCCACATGTCTTTTTCTTCAAGAGCTGGGAACATTAGTGAGTGATAGCTGGAAAAGGGCTGGGTATCGGCAAGATAGTCTGGCTCAACACCCATATCCGTCGGAACCTCACGCTCCTCTACCGGAAACAATGGCTCTCCGGTCCTGCGGTCCAGCACGTAGATATCGCCTTGCTTGGAGGGAAGGATCAACGCGGGTTTAGTGCTCTCACCAATAGGGAAATCTACCAAACTCGGCTGCGAGCCGAGGTCATAATCCCAAACATCGTTGTGAACTGTTTGAAAATGCCAGACATCTACGCCTGTTGTCACATCGACAGCAACAAGTGAGGTTGCGTATTCGTTTTCCGCTTCGGAGCGGTTAGAGCCATAATAATCGACGGCTGAATTACCCAGCGGAAGATATACAAGGCCAAGCTCCTCATCTCCGGCAGCTGTGGTCCACATATTTGGCGTTCCCCGTGTGTAAACTTCGCCTTCGCGGGGTTCACTCGTATAACCACGATTGCCCAGATCCCACGCCCAACGAAATTCACCCGTCACAGCGTCGTAACCCCGAACAACGCCAGATGGCGAGTCCTCAGCTTGGCCGTCTTTAACTTGTGCGCCTATAACCACCACGCCACGTACGATGGTGGGCGCAGCCGTAACAGAGTACCAACCCGGAACTGTATCGCCGATGCCGCGCTCGAGATTAACCTCACCGCTTTCACCAAATTCAGGGCAGGGTTGACCGAGTTGCGCATCAACAGCAATTAGACGAGCATCAAGTGTACCCCAGATAATACGAGTGGCGCAAAGCTCTTCGCGAGCTACATTGGGCACCTCATAGTAGGCCATACCACGACATGTTGCCCCATATGGAATAGCATCTTCAGACACCTCCGGATAATAACGCCATTCCTCTCGCCCGGTTGCAGCATCAACGCTGATCGCAATTCCCATTGGCGAACAGATATACAAATCATCACCAACTTTCAAAGGTGTGTTTTCTGGTGAATATTTGCCTTTTGCTTTTTCGCTTGGCATATCACCTGTTTGATACTCCCAGACTCTTTCCAACCTCGAAACATTATTCGGCGTTATGTTCGTTAAAGGTGAAAAACGGCGCGCGAAATATGTGCCGCCATAGGCAGGCCAGTCTGATCCAACTTCCAAAGTTTTTTCTGGTTCTTTTGACGCCGCTGGCGTTGAAGCCCGGTTATTCGTAATGGCTGATGCGCCATTAACCTCGCCCTGCGCTAAATCGCTCTTCTCCAGCTCGCTCAAAGGCGCTTCTACGTTAGGCAATCGTTGCTCAGTAGACCGTTCCTGAGCCATTGCTGATAGGTGCGCACCATCAAACCCATGGACTGCAAGGAGCCCCAATACTATTGCGATAGACTGTCCAGCAGCCCACTTCGGAAGCCGATAAAGAAACTTTTGCTTGTTTAACACCGGTATGGTTGCAAGGACCATGAACAATAGTAAAGTGGGCCCTATAAGCCTTGGCACCTGCGCCCATCCGTCCAAGCCAGCTTCCCATATAGCCCACACCAGTGTGAAGGCGTAAGTTATCATATAAACCCAGATCGCACGCATTGAGCCTCCTGCCAACAGTCCGGCGGTGACCAATAATCCGAAGCCGGCAATGGCGTAATACCAACTACCGCCAAGCCAAATCAGCCAGGCGCCGCCGAAAAACAACCAAATTCCCAGAAGGGCAATTGCTCCGGCCAGTAAAATGGTGAGCCAGTACCCGACGCCGCGCTGATCTTTTGGAAATTGTTGTTGTAATTCGGTTGTCGACATCGTGCCAATCCTCCGTGAAGCGGTTTCAGTTCCTCTTTGCTCAACGGATTCATATCCAAAGTGTTCCAGCGATCTCATATTTTTTGGGAACATTTCCGAACCAGCAACGTTCTATTGCTCGTGCTTCGGACCGAGAAGTGCATAGTTGATAACTGGAACTCAGCTAATTCCGAAACAATCGAAAAAGTTTATTTGTTTTTACGTTATTGGAAACCCAGCGCGGAACCTTCCCAGCCATCCTTGGTTATGTCTTGAAATGATCAAGTCTATATCACTGAGGAGTAGTCAGTATGCCCAACGAAGACAGCCGTTCGAATGCCGCCGAACAGAGGTTGCGCCAAGATATCGACAGTGGCCGTACCGGAGACAAGGTCGATGCACTTGATCCTGCAGTTGTGCCGCTGGGAACAGATGCAGAAGCAGGTGGTACGTCCACCGATCCAGTCGCTGCATCGAGGGCTCGGGAGGATGCACTGAAGGGACCTGAAACGCCGCGCCCGTCCAGCCCCCAGATCCCATTCATGCGGATCGGCTTTGCGCTCTTTGTTGCTGCGGTATTGGCACTTTTATTGATCCGCTGAGCACACTCCGACAAACAGGACGTTGATGGAGAACTGACCAAAACCAAATAATTTATGGTCTTACTAAACCGCAGTCCGCTGAACCGGAGCAGAGGTAAGGCAGCCGCAGCCGCCGAAAGTAAGATTTGAAATGTGCGCGCATTTAACAGCGTAAATGTCGCAGAATTCTGCAGCCGGCTTAAAATAGCGGACCACTGCGCCCGGTTCCCAGTGCGGTAGTAGCAGGAAACGCTCTGCGAATTTCATCAGAGCGCAATTCGTGAAACACGCCATCTGACCCCCTCCGCGGTAGCGAGATAATTGACTATTTTTTGGGACAACGCTTAAATAAGGTTCTGGATATACCAAGAACCGACATTTTCGGTTTGCGCTGTATTCTGCTTGTGTTCCGTAAAGGAGTGCTAGAGATGGGGCTATTGGGTAATGACAGTCAGAAACGTCCCGTCAGTGATGGCAGGTCAGAAAATTTTAGGGCTCAGGGAATAGGAACTGTTCACGATGCGGAGGCATTTCTGGCGGCGATCGTCGAATCTTCGGATGATGCGATCGTAAGTAAAAACCTGAATGGCATAATTACAACCTGGAACAAGGGCGCTGAACATCTTTTTGGTTACAGTGCCATAGAGGCGGTTGGACGTCCGGTGACCCTCATCATTCCAGATGACCGTCTTGATGAAGAGCCCTTGATTCTATCACACATTCAAGCCGGTGAACGCGTGCAACATTTCGAAACTGTGCGCCGAAGAAAGGATGGGACACTCGTCGACATTTCCTTGACGATTTCGCCGATCAAAGGACGCAACGGCGAAATCATAGGAGCTTCCAAAATTGCCCGGGATATTTCAGAGCGAAAGCGTGCGGCAGAACATCAGGAGTTGTTGCTAAAAGAAATGCGTCACCGCGTGAAGAATGTCTTCGCCATTACCGGCGGCATCATATCTTTGGCAGTACCTACAGCGCAAACGCCAAGAGAGCTTGCTGCAGACGTAAGAAGTAAACTTTTGGCACTCTCTCGTGCACACGAGTTTACGTTGCGCGACGCCCGAAGTGAACAGGCTTTCAGCGATCAGGCTGGCACACTATTTCAGTTGCTGTCGAAGATACTCGCGCCTTTTGAGATCGAGGGGAAAACGCAGTGGCGACTGCACGGAGATGACCTTGCTGTCGGTGCGCAGAAATTGACGGACTTGGCGTTGCTATTTCACGAGTTCGCCACCAATGCTGCAAAATACGGATGCTTATCGATCGCAGAAGGAAGGCTGAACATTACAGTGGCGATTAAAGACGATCTCCTTGTCCTCAATTGGGTGGAGACAAACGGACCTCGATTGCACCCCCAGTGTGGCCAAGGGAACGGCTTCGGCAGTCGGTTGGAGCAGACAGTTGCCCAGTCACTTCAGGCGGAAATATCGCGGGATTGGCATTCGCGCGGTTTATCCATCCGACTGATCGTCCCCAGTGACATAGTAGCTGCAAGCTAGTGACCAACTTATCGCCATAGGCGATATCAGGTGGTGATATTTGGTGAAGCAGTGCAAAATCGGGAGACTATGTTTTGGGTCGATATTTTTGATGCCGAAGGATAAAAGGGAATGAGCCTGGTTGGCGTCTTGGTTCAAACGAACAAAGTAGAAACGTTCAATGACCCGGCCACGATGAATAACTTGCGGCACTTCACAAGTTCAGATCGATGATACTCTAGATTGCTCCACACTTGAAATCGTAAAAGCAGATATAATCGCTAGGGCCCGCTAGAGAAAACGCATTATTTCATTTAAAGCCTCCCGCGTCGACACGGCAATTTCGGGGATGATCCATCAGCGCTCAGACAGCTTAGAAAATTGACGAGACGATGGCAGGAATTGACGCACTTATATTGCCCGGTCTGGGAATCGTTGCCTTAAGTGCTGACGTGGATGATTGGTGGCGGACAGTCAAAGCGAGTTTTCAGGGGGGCAGGTCACCAGTGAACCTTGGCACCTCTGACTGGATAGAGCTGCCGCTTTTTAGGCTTCGAACAGGGCCCTTGAATGAGCCATTCTGTGGCGAGGAATAAGTATAATTGTCGTGATCAGTCATGATCACGCTCCAGGTACGCTTTCTCGAAGGCGCGGAGATCTTCAATGGGCCGACGAGTGCAACCCGCCATCAAAGTGAAGGCTGCGGGAACTCGGGATAGTGATTGCGCATGCGCCAGACACCCGCCCGGCTGATGCCGAAACGTTGAGCGACCTGGCGATCACTGAGACACCGAACCTCGATGTTTGTGGCATCAACCCTGCCAGCGGCTGCGGGTCTCGGAAATGCGGTGGCAGCAACAGCGGTTTTGCGTAACTTGGGATGAAGGTTTCACGCGGCTCTTCTGCTTCTTGAAAGCAGCAGGCTTAACTGGCGATCCGCTTTTGGCTTCCGCAACAGAACTTTAATCTGCATCAGGCGTGCTACCGTCAGAACTGCTGGAACAATCCAGCGGTTCTTCAAAGAAATCGGCTTGTTTGGATTCGGACACATTCCGATGCGACGTGACTAGCCACCCCCAGATTGAGGATAAGAACCAGCAACGTCATGTGCTGATCAAATCAGCAGCCGATTCGGCTCATACTGGCACGGGCCGGCGCATACAGCCTCAAAAAAACGCTTAAAACCGCAAAAAATCTCAAGATTTAGCAAATGGGGGGCTAAGCATGGGGCTACAAATCCATGCTCCAAATTAGATTTTTAAAACAATTATCTATTGAAACAAATGGCGGAGAGGGTGTCCGATGAACTCTCGTTTCTCGATGCCGCCAATTGCTTTTGATTGTCGAGATTTTAGCAGTTTCAGGCAATTTCGGGCTTGAATGTTCCCTTATTGTTCTCCATTGTGTGCCATCATTTACAAACGAAAGTGCACACCAAAGTGCACACTGGCAATGGCAAGAACTCTTAACAAACTCATCGACACCCGTATCCGGACTGCTGAACTGAAACCTGGACGCCACAGTGACGGTGGTGGCCTGTATTTAAACGCCAAACCCGGCGGGACCAGAAGCTGGCTCTTTCTGTACAATAAAGATGGGAAGCGGAAAGCGGTTGGGATTGGACCCTATCCAGCCATTAAACTCGCATCTGCACGCCAGCGGGCAGCTGAGTTTCGTCAGTTGGTCGCTGAGGGCGGCGATCCGCAGGAAGCTGGGCGCAGGGAAAGAACTCCAACTTTCAAAGAGTGTAGCGAGCAATTTCTCAATTCAATGGAACAGCAATGGCGCAACGATAAACATCGTGCGCAATGGCGGATGACGCTGGGTGAAGCCTACTGCGAACAGATCCTCAACAAACCTGTTGATCGCATTTCAACCGATAATCTGCTGTCGATTTTGAGCCCGATCTGGAACGAGAAAAATGAGACTGCATCACGGTTGCGTGGCCGGATTGAGCGCGTACTCGACTTCGCAAAAGCAAAAGGTTGGCGTGAAGGCGAAAACCCTGCGTTATGGCGCGGGCATCTCCAGAACCTATTGCCAGCGCGCCAGAAGCTTCAGCGGGGCCATCACCCAGCAATGCCATATGAGCAAGTTGCAACTTTCTATTCAGAATTGGTGGGCAAGGAGGCGATGGCTGCGCTTTGTCTCCGGCTTTTGATTTTGACCGCTTGTAGGTCGGGAGAAGCGCTGAATGCTACTTGGGACGAGTTCGATTTCGAAAATGCCATATGGACGTTGCCTCCGGAGCGAACCAAAGCGGGTCGCGTTCATCGCGTTCCTTTGACATCAGCTGCCCTCGATATCCTGAAGCCTCTTTCAGCCATCAGGCGTTCTGACTTGGTGTTCCCAGGCAGCCAGGATGAGAGACCACTTTCAGGCATGGCGATGACCATGCTGATGCGACGGATGAAACGCGATCAATACACTGTCCATGGGTTCCGAAGTTCTTTCCGTGACTGGGCTGGGGATGAAACCGACCATGCACGCGAAGTGGCTGAAGCTGCTCTTGCTCATGTCTCCGGAGATGCCACAGAACGCGCTTACCGGCGAGGTGATGCTTTGGCAAAAAGACGTCGCCTCCTTGAGGAATGGGCAAGCTACGTGACTGGATTTACCAATGCTGAAAAGGAAGGCGAATAAATGCCAAAATACAAAATCCCCGCAAAACACAAGCAAGGAAACAAAGCATCATTCATCGTAAATTTCAGCGAAATCCAAAGCAAAAAAATGATTGGTCTTGGACTTGCCGTTGATTGGATCTCCTCACGTGGAAAACAGGTTAAATCCGATGATGCAGTTGAAATAGATAATCGATCAATGCGTGCCCTGGTCGATAAGCTTGCGTCAATGTCCATAAAGAAGAGTAAATCGAAAGTCCGGGGGCAAGTTTTGGACGCAGGGCAAAAATAACTTTAGAGCAAGTTGACGGCGGCATCTGGCCCCTGTCAGCGGTAACTGAAGAGGAGAAGGCTTCGGGAAATTACATTTGGCATTTGATCCCGACTTCAGATGCCGATCCCCTAGCTGGCGAACTTATCGATTCTACCAATATCCATCCCGGTTACACGCGTGTCGAAATCAAAAGCAAATTTATCCTGAAACACTGGCCTCCTCAGTTTCGCACCAGAAACCAGGAAAAGATGCCATTGTCGGAAACAGAAATTGTAAGATGTATTGATGCCATCCTACGCGAGATGCCGGCCGAATTGCCGGCACTTACCCTTGATCAAATGGAGACATTGTTAACGGATCAATTTCCGGATGCACCTAAACGAAAGATGAGGGAAATCTACCGAGAGCATTCTCCAACGCGTGCAACTCGAGGAAGGAAATCAAATCAAAGTGAGATAAATCAATGGTTTAGTGAATTCCGCAGGAAATTCACAACGGCGGATTTAAATCGTTAGACATCCACAATCGTAATCAGCACACTTCGATTGGCCCCCATTGTCCTTAGCCAATTGGAGATTAGAAAATGTCCAAACCACAGTGCATTACGCTGACGATCAAGGAAGCAGTCAGCTATTCTGGGCTCTCTCGGAGCTTTCTTTATAAAGCATTTATTGCGGGACAGTTGCGGCGCCTTAAGGCTGGCAAGCGTGTCCTGATTCTGAAAGAGGATATGGATGCTTACCTCCTTTCTATCCGGGAGGCAGGGTAATGGCTGACTTCGAAATCGGTAACCGCTTTCATGATCTCGGTTCATTCGAGACATCTGACCAGAAGCCACCAGACAAAGAACACGAAAACGCCGGCCCTGTTGGCGCAGGGACCGGCGTAAAAAAGAAGTTACTAGCGAAGCAGCTTCTGAAAACAAAAGATATCAAGAACCGGTCGGGCCATCAACTGCTACTTCAGCAGCGCGACACTCATTTCGGCATAGATCATAAAAACTCGAACAATTGCGATATCGACAACTGGCAGTCACTCGGCAGTGTCGTCAACCGCGTTCTGCCGAAGGGAGCGAAAGCATGATTCGCTCACAGGTTATTTCGGCATCACTGGAACTCACGCAGATCGCAGAAACAGTCATGCCGGAGACATTTGATTTTCGTAAATCCTATGGAATCAGATCTACGCCAACGTCATCGGACTGTGTTGGTGTTATTACCCTGGCGCGGATTTCTGATCTCGGGAACCAGCGTTTTGATTTCGATCCCAATGGCATCGAGGCTGTTATTTTCGAGGCTATGGGAAAGGATGGCGAAACTACCATTGACTTGGTTGCGTGGCCGATTGATTGCCCGAACATAGTTCTGACTATGTTCGGCCGGTGCGGGCTGATTGGCGCATTCTCCGCCTTCAATCCAGCGACCTACTATGGCGGGCTTCCTTTGCCGGTTTATCGCTCTCCTCTGGAACTGTTTCGCGCCGGCTTTACTGGGGCGGCGATCGCAGTTCGCAATATCGCTGCTCGCCAGCTTATTGATCTCCCAGGTCGTGTTGTCGCTCAAGACTATCGTCATGGCAAAGATCTTCAAGACATGATTGAAAGCAATTTCAGGGGACGTGTGACTATCTCTGCCAAGGCGAGGTTGGGCACATGAATCATCATGATCATAGTCCTGAATACGTCGCTATCGAAAATGTGAGCATGGCGCGGGGAAGGCCCGCGCCTTGCTTTAAGCGTACCGGCACCAATGCACTTATGGCTACCGAGTTTCCACCGATTCAATGGATTGTGCCAAGATATCTGCCGGAAGGTTTTAACGTAATGGCTGGTCGGCAGAAACTTGGCAAGACATGGCTTGCGATAGACTTTGCGTTGGCGGTCGCCTCGGGCGGCTGCGCATTGGGTTCGATTGAGTGTGAAGCCGGGAACGTTCTTTACATCGACATGGAGAACGGGCCACGTCGCATTCAAAGGCGGATTGAAGCAATTTATCCAACCAGTGCGCAGCGGCCCGATTTGTCGAAGCTGGAATGGGTAACGGAAGCTCCGGCGCTCAATGCCGGTTTCATTGGGGCGCTTGATAATTGGGGAAAGTCGGTCACAGCCCCTCGCTTGGTGGTGATTGATGTTCTTCAGAGGATCAAACCACCGGGGAACGGAAAGCAGAATGCCTATGAATCCGATTACGCTTGCTTCTCTGAACTACAGACCTGGGCGACTGAAAACCGGATTGCTGTGCTGGCATTGCACCATACCCGCAAAGGCGGCGCAGACGACCCGTTAGAAGCGTTGACCGGCTCTAATGGTCTTAGCGCGGTGGCTGACACAACCCTTGTTCTGGACCGCGACGGCAACGGAACCACGCTTTATGTTCGGGGCCGTGATGTTGAGGAGAAAGAAACGGCGATCCGCTTTGACGCTGGCGTCTGGACATTGCTTGGCGACGCGGCAGATATACGACGGTCAGATGAACGGGCAAAGATACTCGAGTTTCTTTCCGAGGCGAACCAACCGGAAAGAACCGCAGACATAATTGCCGCAACTGGGATGAAGCGGAACGCCGTAGATATCCTTTTGCACAAGATGGCAAAGGCCGGAGAAGTAATCAGGGCTGAACGAGGCCTGTATGTGCATCAGAACCGTACAGATCTGCTCAATCGGCCCTAACCCCGGAAAGATCGGAAAGAAGGAAAGAAATGGTCAACTTGCCCGAGGAATGGCCGTTGTCATAATAGGGTCAATCTTTCCATCTTTCCGTTCTTTCCGGGGGTAAGCAAATTTTGCTTCGATCTCCGACAATCATAGGCTGACGGTGATTTACCCAAACACCAGCTTAATCGACCGTCGGGGATGTTGACCAAGGCCGATCTCTTGGTAACTTTGTCCGCATTCCGGTCATTCCAACATTACGCGGGTGGTGGTTCGAAGCGCCGAAATCAAGTCACCAAATTGCATTGTTTCTTGAATTTAATGGGAAGAAATCATCGAATGGCTCATTGCCTGTGCCACTTGATATCGAGCACAAATCGCAAAACTTGGATCTGAAGATGTTAGAGCGACCCATTCGATTCGAGGCTCTGTTTGAACTCACGAATTAAGTACGAAGTTTGAACACATGACGCCGAACGTAAAGTGATTTGTGGCCGGTTTCGCATGTCCGCTTCTCGGCGTGGGCAGATAAGGGCCGGAAATATCTTCAGATATGCTCGTGATTTCATTCTGCAATCGTTTCGCAATGTTCACAAAACGATTGCAATTCGCATTACTTCAATAAAAACAATAAACTATCTTCTTTCTAAAAATGTCGATCTCAGTGGCATATTGCAAATTGAAATCGTTTATTGGTTATTTCGAAATTTTCACTGAAATCAAAATGTAGACAAATGTAGACATATTCGCCTTGCGCGCGCGGGTGCACGAGTTTTACGTTGCGCACGCATGGTATTCAGGCTCCCAAATGTTCCTCGAGTAATTCGGCAACATAGGCGGCCTATCCAATTTCTCAGGATCCGTATATTTCGCAGCAATCGAAGGCTTGCTTGTCATCTCGACTAAGGCTTCGAAGTTGGTAACTCTCTCTGAGAGTGCATATTATTGCCGCCGAAATTTCCAAAATTAGACGCCAGACTTGATTTCTAATGTTAGCATCCGATTTCCCATGAAAAATCATTATTGGGGCTGTCACTCTTCAGGGTGGTCTTTCCATTTTATTTAGAAGTGAATTCCGGGTTGATAAGAATTGACTCAAGTAAAATCTGGATGAAAATAGAGGCATATTGATATTGCTTTTTTGAGGTTTTCTTTGCCTATACTGTTGAAAATGCCATGAAGGTAATTAGCGGCCAAATCCTCCTAACGGCGTCGGATCTAATGCGTTTCATGGGGTGCCCTCACGCTACCACCTTGGATCTAGGATCAATACGCGGAAACGGGCCTGTGCCGCGGACAGATAGCGAAGACTTGGTGCTTTTGCAAAAACAGAGCGATGCGCACAAAGCGGCGAATTTGTCCCGCCTTAAAGCGGTTGGCCGTGACGTCTTGGAGACCAAACTCGGTGATATAATCACAGTCGCTAAGGCCACCCGCACTGTTCTGCGGAATGGGCTGAATGTTGTATACCAAGGAGCTTTCTTATCAGGCAACTGGGGCGGCTGGACGGACTTCCTCGAGCGCGTTGAGACACCTTCCGCGCTCGGAACGTTCAGCTATGAGGTCGCCGACACCAAGCTGAAACGTCGCGCCGATCCAAAGCACGTTCTTCAACTTGTTCTGTACTCAGATATGCTGGCAGAAATTCAGGGGGTGACGCCCGAGTTCGCCCATGTCGAACTGGGCGATGGCACACGCGTAACGCTGCGCCTTGCCGATTACTCCGCATACGCACGCATGGCGCGGCAACGGCTGGAAGCCTTCGTCGCTGATCCACTGCCAACCCGCCCGATGCCTTGCGCCGACTGCAGCCTCTGCCACTGGGCTGATCATTGCGAAGGGGTCTGGCAGACCGATGACAGCTTGTTCGATGTTGCGGGTATCAGCCGAGGGCAGGTGAAAAAGCTGGAAGCCGCAGGCGTTGATACGTTGGAGTTACTTTCCACGCTGGATCACCCGATTCGGGGCATGACTGACAACACCCTATTCCGTCTTGTAACCCAGGCGCGCTTGCAGCATGCGCGCAAGACCGGGGAGCCGGACTTTGAACTGCGCGCGCCGCAGCCAGGCAAAGGCTTCGACCTTTTGCCCGAACCCCAATTGGGCGACCTATTTTACGATATCGAGGGCGACCCGTATTATAAAGGCGGCCTCGAATATTTGCACGGGATCTGGTGTGACGGGCAGTTTCAAGCGTTTTGGGCCCACGATCACGAAGCCGAAGCACGGGCGCTGGAAGACCTTCTGGCGTTCTTTCGTGCCCGGCTCGCGAAGTATTCCACGGCGCGTATTTACCACTATGCGCCCTATGAGATCACTGCGCTCAAGCGCCTGACGACTAAATACGGGGTTGGTGAAGCTTTCCTCGACCGGCTTTTGCGCGAGCGGCGGTTCGTCGACCTGTTTGCAGTTGTGCGCGGCGGGCTGATCGGGTCTGAGCGAAACTATTCCATCAAATCGATGGAAGCCTTTTACGATCGCAAGCGTGACGGCGAGGTCAAGACGGCGGGTGGCTCGGTCGTCGCCTATGAGCGCTGGCGTGAAACGCGGGACCAGCAGATCCTTGAGGAGATCAAAGACTATAACCGCGTCGATTGTATCTCGACCGAAGAACTGCGTGACTGGCTTGTCGGCATCCGTCAAAGTAACCCTTGGCCGATACTCGCCCCGGACGCCGGGGAAAAAGAGGTCGAAGAGAGTGCTGACACAAAAGCGTTGCGGAAGATGCTGGCAGTGTCGGGATTGCCTCAGCCTCGGCAGGATATGCTGTTCAATCTAGGGGTCTTTCACAGCCGCGAGATGAAACCCGCGCAACGGGCCGTGTTCGACAGCGCCGGCAAGGATGAGGAAGATTTGCTCGACGATCTCGATGCACTCGCTGGCCTGCAAGCGGTTGGTCCTGTCGAACCTATCAAACGATCCTTTGCGCGTAGCTACACCTATCCGCCGCAAGAAACCAAGCTACGAGGCGGAAAAAAGGCGACAGTACCAGTGTTCGACGGTCCTCCTAAATCCGTGGGGATTGAAGCGATGGATCGCCGCGCTGGCCATATCACAGTCAAAGTGGGTCCGGGAAAGGCCGATCTTCTCGCAGATCAATTGACGTTGCATCCGGACTGGCCGCTAAATACGGATGTAATTGCTACGGCGCTGCGCGAGGTGATTGCCGATCAATGCGAGTCGCGCCGCTTCACGGCGGTGGAAGATTTGCTGTCGCGCGCAGTGCCGCGTCTCTGTTCTGGGCCAAGAGCTGACCTTGTTGACGGGGCTGATCCTGTTTCGGGCACGATTGCCGTGGTGCACGACATGGATGGCACCGTGTTGCCAATTCAGGGGCCGCCCGGCACGGGCAAGACCTATGTCAGCGCCCGCGCAATAGTGTCACTGGTGCGCAAAGGGTATCGCGTCGGCGTAACGTCGAACAGCCACGAGGCCGTCCGTAATGTTTTGATGGGCTGTCTCGGCGCGCTTGAGGAAGAAGATCTGCCGTTCGATCTCAAACTTATTCACAAGGTCTCCAGTAGCGAAGATGGGTACCCCGAAAACTGCAATGTCCGCCGTACGACTGACAATGCAGAAGCTGCTAGTGGCGGGCATGTGGTAGGTGGCACGGCGTGGTTCTTTGCCAGAGAGGAAAACGAACAGGCCTTCGATTGGCTCTTCGTGGATGAGGCTGGGCAGGTCGGGCTCGCCAACATGGTGGCGATGGCGCGCTCCGCGCTCAACATCGTGCTGATCGGTGACCCAAGGCAACTGCCGCAGGTTATTCAGGGAGCTCATCCCGAGCCCGTGGGTCTTTCGTGCCTCGACTGGATGTTGGGGGATCATGCGACGATCCCAGCCGACCGAGGCATATTCCTGCCAACTTCGCGGCGCATGCATCCGGATGTCTGTAATTTCATCTCGCAGCAGGTGTATGGTGGTCGGTTGAACAGTCATCCCGATACGGTTCACCAGAGCGTAACCGGAACAACACTTCCTGAAGCCGGGGCCTTCTGGGTGCCCGTAGCGCATGAGGGCAATGCCCAAATTGCGCAGGAAGAAGTCGGAGCTATTAGGGCCGCGATAGTCGAACTGCTAGGGGGACTTTGGACCGAAATAGACGGTACGGAGCGGCACTTGCAGAAATCCGACATCATCGTCGTCGCTCCATACAACGCACAGGTGAACGCCCTGCGCGATGCGCTGCCCGAGGGCATTCGCGTCGGCACCGTGGACAAGTTTCAAGGCCAGGAAGCGGCCGTATGCCTAGTGTCGATGACAGCGTCATCGGCCGAGGAAACGCCGCGCGGTATGGACTTCTTGTTCTCCCTCAACCGGATCAACGTGGCTGTTTCGCGCGCCAAGGGGCTCGCGCTGGTCTTCGGCGCGCCGCGTCTGCGCGAGGCGAAATGCGAGACGGTGGAACAAATGAGAATGGTAAATACGCTGTGCGCGTTGAAGAGCTATCAAATGGAATGGGAGAGATTGTGAAGATGGACTGGAGCAGTTTCACAAACCGCATCTCCGAACTGGAAACAAAACGAAAGCCATCGGCCAATCGCCGTGCAGTATTTGAAGTCATCCGGAACTCGAAACTACGGCCAAATCCGGACTACGAAGCGAGCCTCTACTTGGGTCCGTTGATCGATCCACAGGGCCGACCACTATGCCTTGAGTATACGAACGATCGCCCAAACCTCTGGTTCCATGAGAGTCATGTACCGGCATTGCGCGAAGCGGGTCTCGATCCGAGTAGAAAGCCGCCTTCAGGAAGCGACAGCGAAGGTCGCCATAGCGGGCTTAAGTCGAAAGGTTTTCAGAACATCGACGCTTGGAAGCTAGGTGATCTTAATCCCGACATGGCACGCGTAGCTTTATCTGCGCTGAGCTTTGCTGGAGACTTACAACTCAATCCAATTGCCATAACGCGCTGGATCGACCGTCTGCATCACTTCTTCCCAAACCTTGACCGCTTCGATCGCCCGGATCAAAGTTTTGACGATGCGGAGCGAAACTATAAACTGGCAACGATCAATAAGCTGCGTCCTGCCCTGGAAAAGGCAAGCGATGACGGCTCGATCACTCAAGCAGTATTTGCGGCGGCAACTAACTCAAACAACCTCCTGGATTGGCGCACGACGGAACCACTCGCTGCAAAGAGCAATGCAGACCACGGTCTTCTCGATCCCGCGCTTGCGTTACTGGTACGCGCTTCCCTTGGTTCACCAGAACGACACGCAGACGCACTCGACGCCTTCGCACATGTTTGGATAAAGGCAGTGCCGAATGGCACGGAAGATGCGGCAAGACAGATCGGCGAGTTCGTATTTTTTCATCTTTGGCCAGATAATGCAGTCTACATCCGCCATACGGTTCGACAAGATCTGTGGCGCGAAGCCATGGGAGACCCATTCCCGCAGCATGCAACTCTTGCCGAGACCTACATTGATGAAATGCGTTTTATGAATTTAGTACGACAAGCCTTCGATGAGCGAGGCCTTGCCCCTCGAGATATGATCGACATTCAAAGTGCGTTGTGGGTCGTCCATAACTATACGATGGAGGGGACTGAAATGAGCCAGGTACTAGATCGAGCCCAAATCGAATCTGCTATGGATGCCTACGACAGCTATCGCATGAATAGGGCGCATAGCGAAGTCTTTAGTGCCTTTGGCGAACCCCGCGACTATTGGGTTCGGTCATCGCGAGAACGCGAAAATCGCATCTACCCGACCAAGCCTCTAATTGGGTTCATTCTGAGCAGGACGGAGCTGAACGGTGGTTGGGGACAGAAGGCGGACGCTGCGGCACGACTTCACAACGCCGGTTTCATCATCGTTGACCAAAAGAATCAGCCCATTGAACGGCCTGAGCGCTATGAACACCTGATAGAAGGCGCTGACCGGATCAGACTCTGTGCCCTGAACTATTTCATCGAGCCAGCGAGGGAAAAAGTTGCCAGGGAGGTGCTTATACGCGCGGGCGACCTTGCTACGGCATTGGGGCTAAAGGATGCATTCCCGAATATCTGTCAGGCTCTTGGCGGCGAAAAACTCCAGAAGCTTGCGCAAGTGCCGCCGCCGAAGACTACAGAACCGAACCCAAGCAGCTCTACCGTTTTCACTTACACGTTAGTATCCCAACCGGAGGTAGGCGCCGTGACTGACATAAATAACGCAACATCGCCAAAGGCCGTGAACCTGATCCTCTACGGCCCACCCGGAACTGGAAAGACTTATGCGACGACGTGGGAAGCAGTACGTCTTTGCCTGGGGGATGAGAACGCGTCAGTGCTAGCGAAAGACCGAGACGCGTTGATGACTGAGTATCGAAGTCTTGTGAATGATGGAAGAATTGAATTCGTGACCTTCCACCAGTCCATGTCGTATGAGGAGTTTGTCGAAGGCTTGCGTCCGAGCACGGGCGACGATGACCTTGAGGTTTCCGGCGATACGGAAAGCGGCACCGGCTTTCGCCTGCAATGCCATGAAGGTATTTTTAAGCGGATTAGCGAGCGTGCGAGGTTAGATAAAGGTAATTATAGTGGCTCGCAACATCTGAACCGCTCTGCTCGTGTCTTTAAGGTGGCGCTCGGCAGGAGACACGATGAAGACGACAGGATTCGTTTGGGCCTCGACAACGATTTGATTCATCTTGGGTGGGGTGAAGATATTGATTGGTCCGATAAGCGATTTGATGAATTCGACGAGATTCTCTCCGAATGGCGGTCTAGGAAGAACCCAGACGCCAGCGGCCACGATGGAAACATTGTGTGCACGTACTCGTTTCGAGCGGACATGCAGAAAGACGACTATGTCGTTGTTTCAGATGGTCGTGATCGGATCCAGGCATTCGGAATTGTTGCCAGCGAATATTACTACGATTCAGATGCCACCTATCATCCCCATCGGCGTAAAATGAAGTGGCTATGGAGTAACAAAGACGGAACAGAACGCAGTCGATTTTATCCAAATGGGTTCAGACGCCATTCGGTCTACAAATTAAACCAGTCGTTGGTGGACTGGGATGCTCTAGAGGAAATTGCATTTGGCGAAGGTGCTCCTTTCAGTAATGAGAATAGCCGAAATTATGTTCTGGTCATCGACGAGATCAATCGTGCGAATATATCCAAGGTGTTCGGTGAACTCATCACCTTGCTTGAACAAGACAAGCGGTTGGGCGCACAGAACGAGATCCGTGTTCAACTACCATATTCGAAGAAACGTTTTGGGGTGGCGCCTAACTTGCATATCGTGGGCACAATGAACACAGCAGATCGTTCGATTGCGCTGCTTGACACCGCTTTGCGCCGCCGCTTCACATTTCAAGAGTTGATGCCCGACCCCACAGTGCTGTCAGACGACGTCGGCGGTATCAATCTTCGCAACCTTTTGTCGACGATCAACGAGCGTATCGAGTATCTATTCGACCGTGAACACCAGATCGGCCATGCATATTTCACCGGCTGCCGCAGTCGGGAGGACGTAGAAGACGTGATGCGCCACAAGGTTATCCCGCTTTTGGCTGAGTATTTCTACGAGGATTGGGCTAAGGTCGCTGCAGTGTTGGGTGATGGACCAGGAATGGCTAAAAAACACTTTCTTGAATTTGCGAGCCTTCAGCCTCCGAAAGGGATGCCGGAAGATGATGATAACGGTGAAAAGCTGCGTTGGAGCGTGAAGGCAGACTTCGACTTTTCGGAGTTTGAGGCCTGATGCAATCCTATACCGTTCGCGAATGGGACAAACTCATCTACGGTGATGATGACGGGAAAATCCCTGCACAATTCGCGGATAAGCTTGCGAAACTGGCAAGGCGCTCACCCTTCGCTGGAAGGGGCGGCAGCGGGGTACTTGAGCACGGCAGGCATGCACTCCGCGCGCGGGGCGTCGTAGGTATCCTTGCCGCAGGCAACTGTAGTCTTGAGATATTGCCGAAGATCGAAGTTGCTGCGGAAGAAAATGTCGAAACGCAGAATGCGGTAATCAGGAAGCGGCTGATCCACATGCTGGCCATCGCTCTGAATCTGAAACTCGCGCTCGGGTCTATAACAGAATTGGCGTGGCAGCGAGAAACACTACTTGAAATCCTCATTCGGATCTATTGCGACAAGCTCACCGAGGCAGTCCGGAAAGGAATGCCGCGCCGCTATGTCGAACAAGAGGACGACCTTTCTGCATTGCGCGGCAGGCTCGACGTACTACGCCAATTTACCCGACACGCCGTCAATCCTTCCCGTCTGGCATGTCGCTTTGACGTCTTGTCGGAGGACACTTCGTTGAACCAGATCATGAAAGCCGCTGTGTTGCATCTCTCTCGGATGTCTCGGAGTTCGGGAAATCAGCAACGGCTGCGAGAACTAGCTTTCGTGTATGCGGATATTGCGGATATTTCGCGCTCAGAATTGCGTTGGAATGACGTGGTTATCGACCGCACCAATCGCCGGTGGCGGGAACTACGGAGCATGGCCCGCCTTTTTCTAGAGGGTCGATACCAGACAACGACTGGCGGCACGGGTCAGGGAACGGCGCTGCTTTTTGAGATGAATACACTGTTCGAGGAATATGTCGGGCGACTGATTTCTCGGGCACTCGCTGGGACGGACCTGACCGTTTCCCTACAGGGCGGACGTCTTTTCTGTCTTTCTGCAGAAAATACCGAGCGGGGCCTGTTCCAGACAAAACCAGACATCGTGATCCGAAGAGGTAGCACCGTAACTCATGTTATTGATACGAAATGGAAGATGATTTCCTCCCGGATTGACGATCCAAAACAGGGTGTCGCACAAGGCGACGTCTACCAGATGATGGCCTATGCGCAGCTATACCGCGCGCCGCGTCTTACACTTCTTTATCCACACCATAAGGGATTGGGTGCCACAGAGCTTGTTCACGCTCGACACCGAATAACTGATCAAGACATCATTCTAGAGACCGCGAGTATTGATATTGCAAAAAGTGAGAACATAATTAAGCGCCTGCGATCAATCCTGCTCGCCGATAATTTATTGGCTCCACTGGCTATATAGCTCTTTTCCTATTTTCAGTTATCTCCAATGACAAAAATTTGGACTAAAAACAGAGCGGGGTTTCTGCTATTGTTATTGGGTGGCTAAGTGTGTTGGCAAACAACTTTGGTATGGCTCACGAGGGAAACCACAACTGTCACATACCTATGACCTCTGTGAACAAGTTATTGATGTCACCTTCCGACGTCGGCGGCGCCAACATGTCGCGAGACAACGTGCGCTTTTTTTCCAACAATGAATTCAGCTTACTATCAAACGATGTGTCGCCATAAACAGGATGTATTGCCATCGGAAGATGGATAATGACGTCCTTAGTCTGTCCAATTCGGAAGGCTCGGTCGTTACACTGGTCTTCGACTGCAGGATTCCACCAACGACTCAGATGCACGACATGGTTCGCCGCAGTAATGGTGAGGCCGATACCGGCCGCTTTGGGGGACAAGACGAGTAAGTCAAACCCTGAAGGTTTGTCTTGAAAACTATCGACGACTTGCTGCCGCTGGCTGCCAGACATTTCCCCATTGATGATGGAAGGTCTCGAGTGCATTCGGAAATGTTCGGCAACAGATGAAGCGAATACTTGCTGCATCGATCGGTCCTCCAGAAAGACGAGAACCTTCTCGGAGTGACATTGTATATCCTCCAGGATCGCAAAACTTTTTTGGAGGCGCGCCGAACCATTTATCCAATTTTCACGCCATACAGGATCATATGCGTTTGTTTCTACTGATCGCTGCGGGTGAAGCGATATGCCGCGGAGCAAGTGGAGAATTTCCAGCATCGATTTGGGGGATGCTTTGCTCGCCTTGGCCATGGCTACGGCTTCTTCGTATGCAGCAGACTGAACTGTAGGCATCTCGACTCGATAGGTGCGGATATCTTTTTGAGGCAGGTCCTTTGCAACGTCATCCTTCATTCGCCGGAGCATGACCGCCGGAGCATCTCCCTGTTGGTGATCCATTTTATGTTTGAGTTCTGTGAGGGCGATCGGATCTTCATCCCCATAAGTCTTGGAGAAGCTCTTCATGTCTCCTAGGTAACCAGGTGCTATTCGGTCCATCAGGCACCACAAATCTTCGAGGCGGTTCTCGATCGGTGTGCCGGTCATCCCAAGAACAAAGTCAATATTCATCGTTTTCGCAGCGTGACTGTTGATCGAATCTGGTGCTTTGACCTTCTGCATCTCGTCAAATATTGCGACTGAGTAGGCAACTCTGGCAAAACTTTGGTGATAGAGAGCCAAAGTTTCATATGTCGTAAGAACCCAGTCCGCATGCCTTAGTTGCTCGACATCCAAGGCGTCTTCCTCTGTCCAGCCTGCTCGTTTTGCCGTTTTGATGTATTTGAGATCACGACCGAAGGCATCAACACGTAAACCCAAGGTGTTTGGTTTAAGATGAATATCTGCTTCTTTCTTCCAATTGTCCAAAAGTGCAGTTGGCGCGACAATCAGGAATGGCCCCTGTAAAGGTCGGTAATTTTTTTTCCGAGCCATCTGGTTGCTCTTGATCCAAGCAAGGAATGCAAGGGCCTGAAACGTCTTGCCCAAGCCCATATCATCTGCCAATAGGACTCCTGGCCAACCTTGCCTCCAGCACTCGCATAGCCAATCAAAACCCTGCAGCTGATGTTCTTTGGGTACTGTGAGGTTGATGTGGCTGTTCGGAAAACCGAACGATACGAGATTACTGCGTTTAATCAGCTTCGATGCATAGTCCATTTCCTCTAGGTTTTGCTTTATTCGAAGGACGGCTTGTTCCTGCTCGAGGTGTTCTGAACGCCCATCTGCCTGTTGGTCGAGTGTAGCCGGCGGATCACTTGTCTCCAATTGATCCAGCATGCTCCGCACGTCTGCGGTTGGGAGTAGTTCGCGTTCAAATTCGATGTAATCGGTGTGTTCTTTCTCTGCTTTCTCACAGAGAATATGCAATTCTTCGATTTTTTCCGGAGTCGCTTCGAGCCTCTTGGTTCCGATTTGAACAGTGAACCTCTCTGGAAGCCATTGATTTGACTTGCGTGTGATCCACGGTAGTTTCGGTTTTTCCCATAGGCCAAGGCCTTCAATACGATCAGAATATTGCTGTGTCTCGACAAACAATGAGCTGACGATCGCTTCTCCATCTTCTCCTAAAGCTTGGGCGACAAGTGTGCGGGGGTTTCTGAGAAAAGCCTTTCGCTCGAACTCGGGAGAATTCCGGACACGCTTTACAACATCGAGGGCCGTACGAAGTGCCGGATCGACCAAGAGATACGTATTTTGGTCCAACACATACGCTGGTTTGGCGACTCCCGGTCGGTTCGAAATCTCATCGTTGAACCGCGATTGAAGTAAAGGCGTTAGCAGCGCATCGTCTTCGCTATTTCTCTTTTCGCCACTCGCCGTCCACTCCGTAGCAGTTTCACCGTCCGTTTCCGGGGCGTCAGCTGTATCATCGATATCGCCTAGCTCAGACGACAAACTTTTGGTCATCAGTATCGGAATAAAATCTGGCCCGTTTGGGGTTTCACGGACATCCAGTGCAAATGCCCCCGCTTGATAGATTGTCAAAGTGCCAACAAATCGATCAGTCGCAATCTCGTGACCTATCGTCGATTGCAGGATGCTCTGCACTGCTTGCCAATAGGGTAATCGGGATTCGAAGTTAGTGCCTGCGCTTTGGTTGAAAGCCATGGCGGCGGCGTTAATCTTGTAAAGGGAGAGAGACAGCCTGCGCCATTCGCCAGCAACCCGAATAAATGGCCCCATGATTTCAGGCAAGACAACGCGAAGGTTCTGATCCTGCCAAACCAGCTGTAGTGTGCTGTCATCGCTGTCTATCCGTCCGCTCATCGAAATATTGACGGATAATCCAGCCAGTGGTGGAATATTCAGCGCTTCTACCTGGGAGGTGGGAAGAGATAGTATCCACTCAGAAGGAGCGTTGATACTGCTCCCTTCCTGAGTGATCTGGCCATCCGCCAGTCCATGTTCGATGAATCGGATAGTGGCTGATAAGTGGCCACCCTTTTTGTGCCATTCAGGGAATGGAACGGTTTTCTTTCCCAAGAGGTTTCGTTGTTCGAACTCAATCCTTGCGCCGTCAGGCAAGGGGATACAAGAAAAGGCCATCGTTTTGCTCATGCTCGGTAGTCAGATTGTTGAAGGCGATTATGCGTCAAGAGGTAGAGCCGTTGAGCAACCGTTCGCTGCCAGCTATAGGTGCTGGGCGATACGTGGGACTTCACTAGATACTCGTTGTTTTCCATATCTCCGCCACCGCTCCGTATCTGTACGTCGTCTGAGCTGTATATGGATTTGTACATTCGCGGCGCGGTCGGATCCTGTGCATTGCTCCAAATATTCACTTTGCCACTATGGCTCCAATCAGTGACAATTCCATTGCCCACCTGAAGTAAGAGGACTGCGTGCGTACGCTGTATCTGTTTGCTGCCTCGTCCATTGAATGTTCCGAATCCAGTATTTTTGCCAAAAACCTGACGTGCAGATCGCGCGCCTTCCTCTGCAAAAACCACCCAAGCTCCCTGAATCAAATCTTTCCGGTGGGCAGCTTCCCAGAATGCACGGCGATATTTCCACATTTCGGCATCTGAAGACGTTGTAACCGTTCGACTCACGATATCCAGGAACTGGCGGAGGGATTGCTCGGTCAACCAAGCTATCACCAATGCTTTGATCTGAGGGACCCGCTCCCAGCGCGTGGGACGAATTCGCGGGTCGCCAAAAATAGAAAGTATGAAGTTGAGATATAGGTCTTTGACAGGTTTTTCCGGCGCTCGTGCGATGAAGGGTTTCATCAGCGCTTCGGCCAACTCTAAATCGAGGGTGTTAAAGAGCAACGCACCCCGACCATCCATCGCAAATGCTTGTACCTTCTCGAGCCGCTTCTCGTGATCTGCTTCTGCATCATTGCTGAGACTTATGAGCAATTCACGAGTGATTTCCTCGGCGAATGCTGATTGCGCATTGAGCGCACCCAGTCCCATGGCTTGGAGCGCTTGGGTCGCAGATTGGTTTTGTTGCAGCGCGGACTGGGCGATTTGTTTTGGACCCCCGACACAATCATACAAATTATGTGTTCGTTGATAGCTTGCCCAGGGTTCACCCCATCGAACTGCCAAGCGCTGAAGCAATGTGCTTGCCTTCACAAAACCTTGGCGTTTCGGATCAAATTGAACCAGATACACAGCTGCGAGATTACGAAACGGCTTCCGCTTGGTGCTTGCTTCGATCATTTCCAAGATCTTGCTGAATGCCTCTGGATAATCCGCCAGTGCAGGTGTTGTTTCCCAGAGGCACCAAATCGCATCTCGGAGTTGCTTAGAGGAAAGGGTTCCACCAGATTGGAGCAACTTGAGCAAATCAATCGAAACATCGTTCATCGAGACAGCGTCTTTGTGTGCGAGAATGTTCATCTCAGCAGCGCCGATATTTGCGGCCGCCTTGGCGGTAAACGAAATTGCGGGAAGCACAATTGCGCTACGATTTCCCGCAAAACGCGCGCTTATTTCTTCGCAGGTTTTTCGGAGAGTGCCGGTCATTTGGGGATAACTTCACGCCTGAGAATTTCGATCTGCTCCTCCATCGCGCCAGTCAGTTTGAGAACCTCATTCAAACGCACGGAATTGTCGACCTCCATTACAAAACGCATATCGATACGGCGATTGCTGGCAAGTCGATTTTTCTTTGCCGTATCGGTTTCTGTCCCGTAACAACTTTCAGGAATTGGACGAGTGGAAGAATAACCGGACACGGATAGGATCTCTTTTTCTCCGCGATTCCAAAGGTGACGCAAGCCAGGTTGAAGTGTTGTGATGGCTCGGTAAGTGGATACAGCCCGTTCCGTCGAGAGAACCCAATTTCGCTCATCGGATCCAGTTTGATCCGTGTGACCCTCAATGAAAACCGTATCAATGGTTGAAGCAGGCTTGCTGGTGCCGCTACAGGCAACCAGATCGGCCTTGGCACAGGAGTAAACATATTTCGGTAAAACCCGCCGAAGCACCTGAGCCAGTTTCGAGACATTTTCTGAAGCAGTAGCGCTCAGTTCGGACTTGTCGGGGTCAAATCGAATGGCGTTGTCCGTCAGCCGTAAGACACCATTTTCTGGATCGATCTGCACTTCGAGACCAACAGCTTGCAGCTCATCCTTGAGATCATTGAGAAGTGCCGTGCGCTCTTCTTGTGACCGATTAAGCGAAGCCAACTCGGAGTCAATTTCATCGCGTAAGATTTTGAGTTGATCGGCAACCTCTTCAACTCGCTTTAAAACCTCCTCTATCTGAGTTTCAGAAGTATCAGTCTGCTGCTGGAATTGTAGTGCGAAAACCATAAGCATGATGATGAATACAAAGAGAATACCGACCATCATGTCGGTCATAGAGACAAAATAGTTTTCTTCCTCTTCTTCGATTTTGTGGTTGGTGTCATCATCAAACGCCAGCATAAATCAACTACTCCGCAGCAGTTTGGAGTGTGGTTTTCAACCCCATAACCGACTCTCCGAATTCCTCCACGGACTCCTGAATATCTGTCAAAGACGAGGAGAGCTGGGTAACAGCCTGAGCGAGACCCTTGTCGATATCTGATGTGTAGCGGCCCAGTGTGTCACTCTGCCTTTCAGTGGCACCAGCCAAGTCTTCGACTGCTTTTCCTAAAGTCTCGTCAATGCGGGCAAATCGTTCTTCATATTCGCTCCAGGTTTTAACCAAAATCTCGCCCTGATCAACGATGGATGTGGCGAGCTTGCCAGATGCGTCCTGACCCTCCGACAATGCTTGCACTGCCGCACCTAGAGATTGCTCGAAACTTGACGCTGCGGCTGCGATCTTTTCGCCCGATTGGATTAGTGGTGCGGAAGCCACCCGCACATCATTAGCTGTCTTTGCGAAACTATCTGAAACGAGGCGCGTTTGTGAAGTTGCATCACCAATGGCGCTTGCTTGTGATGTCAGCGCTGTGCCCGACTTACTCAGAGCGCTTTCAAAACGGTCTACTTCCTGACGGATCGTCGAAATTGCGTCTGCAAGGCCTTCCCGTATCGCCTCTGCGCTTGACTGCGCTATACCTGCGACTGTTGCGACAGCACGCTTCTGCGCATCCTGTATGTCTTCCTGTGTCTGAGCCAAACCTTCGCGAAGGCTTGCGTCGAATGAACTGAAGTTGTTTGAAACGTTGTTGACCTGACCTTCGAGCTTTTCAAGCACGCGCCCCATTGCTTCTTCGATTTGGCTCGAGGCGCCACCGGCGGCATTGCCCAATTGCGTTTCAATTTGAGCATTCGCATTTTCAAAAGTAGTTTTCATAGCCGCCATGATTTCGGTCAGCCCATTTCGGTTCTGATTGGCTCCATCGTCAAGTGTACGTGCAGCGTCACTCACCAGCCGGTTCAGATTTTCTGCAGATTCGCTCATGCGGCGCGCAAAATCCTCACCGCTGCCTTTGACGCCACTTTGGGTTTCAGCCAGCGTTACCTGCATCGCCTTCAACGTCTCGGCGAGTTCACGCAATTCGGTTCCCGCACCGCTTTGAACGCTGTTCGTAAATTGGCTCAACATATCCGAAACGCCCGTCTGGCTGGTCTCGGAGATGCGATCGAGTGCAGCTGAAATGCTGGTGTTTATCGGGGACATCGCCGCGCTGAAGGCAGATTGTATTTGCGGCTCAAGCTGCGCACCCATTTGCGCAAAGAACTTGTCGCTGTTGATTTCCTTGAGTTGGTCGCGCTGTTCTTTTGCGGCTTCGTTCATTTCGATTGCAAGCAATTGCGGCGGAACGTATTTGAGCCTTAATTCCAAGGCTTCACAGAAGTTGCTGAAACTGCCTTCAATCCAAATGATATAAGTCCTGAAGACGATGGAGAGCAGCAAGGAAGAGCCCAGACCTGCGATTGATGTGGCAAATTTGAACGAGGCAATCTGCAGGAGTTCCGTCATGGCCTGCTGCATGACAGCAACATCCTGTGCGCTGGATGCAGCGCCTGCTTTATATAGAGCCAATACAATGCCGATGAAAGTCAGCAAAAGTCCCACAGCAACGAAATAGCCGGGAATGCCGGCAATCATTTTCAGACCGAATAGACTTTCGCGCGCCATTCCGATGTTGAGAAAACTTTGCGGGCGAACGGTGTTGCGAATAACCGGACGTTCCCCGGCGAGCGGTTTGACCAGTGTCTCATCGAATTCCCGCCAAGCATGCCCAATCAGACGGCTTTGCTTGAAGTTCTCGTATATCGATTGATCATAGTCAGCGGCGAAAGTTTCCAGCCCCGAGAGTCGCTCAATCTTGCGTCGGTGATACCAAAGCGCAAAAATGATTGGTGATACATGCAGGAGCAGAAAACAGACCAAAAAGGCCACGGCTACCGCACCAATACCGAAAGCCAATGCAAAAATGAAGTCTAGTTCGCTGAGTTTGTTTAGCGCTTCTTTGGCTGCAATTTCATCACCGAACTGTCCGCCTAACAGGTCAATGCCCAGCCCGAACCGCTCGAAAATTAAACCCAGATCAAGCCTCGTTGAAGCTCCATCAAGTCCTAGCATTACCAGTGAAAAAACAGCCCAGAATAGAACAGCCCGGACAACGGGATTCCATAAGCCCCAACTCAATACTCTCATTTCTTAAATTCCGGTCCTCAAATTTTGATATATTAAATCTTATATGCGCAATAATGCATATTCAAACAAAGCCAAGCGCAAATCAAAAAGCTTTATCTGTGAAGGGCAGTTGTATACTTCCCATACTCCTTGCCCAAGTTTAGTAATCATCCTTGTTTCTAATTTTACGATTGTCCAGCAGTTTATGATTTCAGGTTGTGAAAGCTTAGTGATCGCGCCTATCTTCCGCACCTCAAGTGATTTGCAAGGAACGACGCATGCTCAACGGTGAAATCCGCTCGAAGGTCGATCAAGTTTGGAATGCTTTCGCAGCTGGGGGGATTTCCAACCCGCTCGAGGTGATCGAGCAGATCACATACCTGTTGTTCATGCGCGGGCTTGATGACCTGCAAATGCGCGAAGAGAACAAGGCCAACACGCTTGGCCAGCCGATCGAGCGGGTGATTTTTCCTGATGGCGCCTACCGCACTGTGCGCGACGAAGAGACGGGCGAAATCAAGGAAGAGATCACATATACGAGTTTGCGTTGGTCGCAGTTCAAGAATGATGATCCTGCGCGGATGTTCGAGATCGTCGCCGAGAGCGTATTTCCCTTTCTGCGCGACATGGCGGAAGCAGGCACCGCGCACGCCGAACACATGAAGGGCGCGCGCTTTACCATCCCTACAGCAGCACTTCTCGCCAAGGTGGTCGACTTGTTGGCGGAAATCCCGCTTGATGACCGCGACACTAAGGGCGATCTCTATGAATATATGCTCGGCAAAATCGCCAGCGCTGGTCGAAACGGCCAGTTCAGGACCCCACGCCACATCATTAGGATGATGGTCGAGATGACGGCGCCGACTCCAAAGGACACGATCTGCGATCCGGCCAGCGGCACCTGCGGCTTTCTGGTCGCTGCCGGCGAGTATCTACGCGATAATCATCCGGCACTGTTGCACGACAAGGAAAGCAAGGAACATTTCCACGAGGGCATGTTCCACGGCTATGATTTTGACAACACCATGTTGCGCATCGGCTCGATGAACATGCAGCTGCACGGGGTCGAGAGCGCCGATATCCGTTACCGGGATTCGCTGGCCACCGGGCACGCCGATGATGAAGACAAATATTCGCTGATACTCGCCAACCCGCCCTTTGCCGGGTCGCTCGATTATGAGACCACGGCTGCCGATCTGCTGTCGATCGTCAAGACCAAGAAGACCGAGCTGTTGTTCATGGCGCTGTTCATCAAGCTCATGAAACCCGGCGGCCGGGCGGCGGTCATCGTGCCTGATGGCGTGCTGTTCGGCTCCTCCAAGGCGCACAAGGCCATCCGCAAGATGCTGGTCGACGATCACAAGCTCGATGCCATCGTCAAGCTGCCCTCGGGCGTGTTCAAGCCCTATGCCGGGGTGTCGACGGCCATCGTCTTCTTCACCAAGACCAATTCCGGCGGCACCGATCATGTCTGGTTCTACGATGTCCAGGCCGACGGCATGAGCCTCGATGACAAGCGCCAGCTGCTGGTGACGGAGGACAAATTCGGCCCGGTGCCGAAGGCTGTTTTGAGCGAAGACGAGCATACCAAAAACAATCTGCCGGATGTCGTCGCCCGCTGGGCCGAACGGGATGGCCCCGAGCGCGACAACCCGCGCACCGGCCAGAGTTTTGCCGTGCCCCGCGAAGAGATCGCCGCCGCCGATTACGACCTGTCGCTCAACCGCTACAAGGAAGTGGTGCACGAAGCTGCCGACCACCGCCCGCCGAAGGAGATCATCGCGGAATTGTTGACGCTGGAGGACGAAATTGCTGCCGGTTTGAAAGAGCTGGAGGCGATTTTGTGAGTGTTCGGATGGCTCGGCTAGGAGACCTAGTAGAGATTCAAGGCGGGGGGACACCAAGCAAGGAAATTCCGGATTACTGGAATGGCCAGATTCCATGGGCGTCAGTTAAAGACTTCAAAACGACCGAGATCGCAGAAACTATCGACTCAATCACTGAGCAGGGTGTCGCAAACTCTGCCACCAACATCATCCCGGCCGGCAAAATCTTAGTGCCGACTCGAATGGCTGTTGGAAAGGCCGCGATCAACAAAGTGCCAATGGCTATCAATCAAGATTTGAAGGCACTATTTCCAGCAGCAAACGTCAACGTCCGCTATTTACTCCACTCACTTTTGGCGAATAGCCGCGTGCTAGAAAGGCAGGCGACAGGGGCGACCGTGAAGGGCATCACGCTCAGCGTATTGAAGTCGCTAGAAATCCCCCTCCCGCCTCTCGATGAGCAGAAGCGGATTGCGGCGATCCTGGATAAGGCCGATCAGCTCAGGCAGAAGCGCCGCCAGGCCATCGCGTTCCTCGACAACCTCACCCAGTCGATCTTTCTAGAAATGTTCGGGGATCCGGTGAGCAATCCGAAGGGGTGGCCTGTTAAAGAGCTAACGGACTTTGAACAATTCCTAACAAGCGGATCTCGCGGATGGGCGAAATTCTACGCCGAAAAGGGGCGCCCGTTTATTCGAATTCAGAATCTCAGAAACGGCAAGCTATCGACGGATGACCTAATATTCGTGAATGCCCCTGATAATGCTGAATCTCGCCGAACCTTGGTATCGGGAGGCGATGTTCTCATTAGCATTACTGCGGACCTTGGGCGGGTCGCAGTCGTTCCACCCGATCTGCACGGGGGTGCAAATATAAATCAGCATATTGCGTTGCTCCGTCCCAAGGGGATCAATTCATTTTACCTGGCATCTTATCTGGCTAGTGACGGTGGGAAGAAGCAGTTTTCCGCTTTAAATAGGCAAGGGGTGAAAGCGGGTTTGAATTTTACTGATGTCAGGGGGTTGAAAATTCTCACTCCACCCATGGATATGCAAGACAAGTTCGAACAACTCCTGATTTCGCTTGAGGCGCGTCACGATCAATATTTAATTGGTCGAGACGGAAGCGAATCCCTCTTCGCCTCCCTCCAACACCGCGCCTTTACCGGTCAACTCTGAGGCACCATGCCAGAACTTCATCATCTTCAATTGCCGGGCGGAATGACGGAAAGGGGGTTTTGGCTCTATGTTTGGCGGGTCAAAAATCCTGAAGAAGATGAGTTTCTATACGTTGGTCGGACAGGTGATAATTCGAGTCCCTACGCGGCATCGACATACCGGCGAATGGGACAACACCTTGGTGATGCCCAAAACACCAATGCTTTGCTCAAGCATCTAGCTAAAGTAGATGGTGGCCGACCGATTCATCAATATCGTGAGTTCGAAATGTTCTCTTATGGTCCTATTTTCGAGGAAGTCGAAAAGCATCCGGACTTTGCCTATAGAAAGTCTCCCCACTGGGAAAAAGCCCTCGATCTATATAAGCCGTTTAGAGACCGTATGGCTGCGTTGGAGAAGAAACTGGCTCGAGAGTTGAAAGACTGCGGCTATAAAGTGATGAACACTGTTAGCTCAAAGGCGACATTGGTTCCTGAAGACTGGCCACCGGTGCGAAATGCATTTGCAGTAGATTTTCCGAATCTTCTTGCCAACGAATAACTAAGTTTGCACTTTGAGACAGAATGACTGGACGTTTTGCAATAATCTAATCTAACGTGCGCAAATTGTTGTTAAACACCGCATCGGAAATTTAATGAAAGCCACCGAAGCAAAACTGCTCGCTTTCCTCAAGAAATCTCCCCAATTTGTTATACCGATTTACCAGCGGACCTATTCCTGGACTGAAAAGGAGTGCCGCCAGCTCTGGGACGACATTTTGCGCGCTGGTGGCGATGATGCGATATCCGTGCATTTCATTGGGTCGATCGTCTATATTGAGGAAGGCTTATCGCAGGTGTCGCATCAGGCCCCGCTGTTAGTCATCGATGGGCAGCAACGTTTGACTACAGTTACGCTGCTGCTGGCGGCACTCGCGGAAGCGCTGGGTGATACCGAAATCATTGACGGTTTTTCCGCTCGCAAGCTACGCAACTATTATCTGCTTAATCCCGAAGAATCCGGCGACCGTCATTTCAAACTGCTGTTGTCCCAAACCGACAATGCTTCCCTGAAAGCAATTGTCAGCGATTCGGAAAGACCGGTTGAGCGGTCGATTCGGATCGAACAGAATTTCAAGCTGTTTCAGGAATGGCTGGCCATGCGACCCAACGACCTTGCAGAAATTTGCAAAGGCCTGGCCAAGGTCGTCGTTGTCGATATCGCGCTCAGCCGCGATCAGGACAATCCGCAATTGATCTTCGAAAGTATGAACTCAACCGGCAGGGAACTCAGTCAAGCTGACCTGATCCGCAACTTTATACTGATGGGCCTTGAGCACGGTCTCCAAAGCCGACTTTATGAACAGTTCTGGCGGCCGATGGAAATCGCCTTTGGTCAGGAAGCATATGACAGTCATTTTGATGGCTTCATGCGCCATTACCTTACCGTCAAGACGGGTGACATTCCAAGGCTTGATGCGGTCTATGAGGCCTTCAAGGGTCATGCTCGCGCACCTGTCATCGCTGAAGCTGGGATTGAAGCGCTGGTTAAGGATATACGTGACTACGGGCGCTATTATTGCGCCATGGCGCTAGGTGCCGAACCCGACCCTGAACTAAAACGAGCGTTTCATGATCTGCGTGAATTGAAGGTCGAAGTTTCCTATCCTTTTTTGTTGGAGCTGTATGACGACTATCATTCAGGCCTTTTGTCACAGTCAGATTTGCTGGAAGCAATTCGGCTAGTTGAGGCCTACGTTTTTCGCCGTGCCATCAGCTCTATTCCAACCAATTCGCTCAACAAAACCTTTGCCACTTTTACCAAAGGACTCAAGAAAGACCGTTACCTCGAGAGTATCAAAGCGCATTTTCTGTTGCTTCCGTCCTACAGGCGGTTTCCTAATGATGAGGAATTCAGGCGTGAGCTGCAGCTGCGCGACCTCTACAATTTCCGCAGCCGCAGCTACTGGCTTCGCCGCTTCGAGAACTTTAACCGCAAAGAGCGAGTTGCGACTGATGAATATACGATCGAACACATCATGCCGCAAAATGAAGCGCTTTCAGCTACCTGGAAGACCGAGCTAGGCGAGGATTGGCAGCGGGTCCATCAGGACTATCTGCACACGCTCGGAAACCTGACCCTCACGGGCTATAACTCGGAATACAGCGATCGGCCATTTAGCGAAAAGCGCGATATGGAGGGTGGCTTTCGGGAGAGTCCGATCCGTCTCAATGAGGGAATGGCTGCGGTCGAAACCTGGAATGAAGATGCTATCCGTGCTCGCGCACAGCGATTGGCAAAACGGGCACCTGACGTATGGCCTGCGCCAAGCCTCCCCGCTGATTTATTGGAAGCTTTCCGGAACCCCACGACTGATACAACAAGCTACACTATCAACGATCACCCAAACCTTCGCGGCGGTCATCCAAAGGACCTATTTGACGTTTTTCGGAGGGAAGTTTTGGCTTTGGACCCCTGCGTAACCGAGGATTTTCTAAAATATTATGTTGCTTTTAAAGCCGAGACGAACTTCGTCGATGTCGTGCCCCAAGCGCAGGCTCTCCTTCTGATCTTAAACATCAAATTCCCGGATATTAGCGATCCGCATGGCATTTGCCGTGACATTACCAAACTTGGGCGATGGGGGAATGGCGATGTGGAGGTCAAGGTAAGCGCACTTAGCGAGATCCCTTATGTCATTGGGCTCGTGCGCCAATCGCTGGAACTGCAATTGGGTAATGGCGGGGATTAGTGATGTCCAACTTCGCCTTCCTCGCCGCTGAATTTCCCGAGATATTCGACAGCGCCAAGCGGGCCGAGGGCTATGCGGCGAGCGATCCACGCACCGCGGCGTTTCATACCAGGCGCACGGTGGAGCTGGCTGTGCAATGGGCCTACAAGAACGACAGTGGACTTCACTTTCCTTATGACGACCGCATCTCGACGCTGATCCATGAACCGAGCTTCATCAAGCGTGCTGGACAGGCAGTCTTTACCAAGGCCAAGCTGATCATCAAGATTGGCAACCGCGCTGTGCACGAGGCGAAGGAGACTTCGGCCAAGGATGCAGGCGATGCAGTGCGCGAGCTTTTTCATCTGACCTTCTGGCTGGCGCGGACCTATGCCAAGGCACCGCCGCCTGATGGGCTTGGCTTCGACCCGGCGCAACTGACCCGCAAGGATGATCTGGTCCGAAAGGCCTTCGCCGAGCTGACCCGGCTGAAAGCGGAGACGGAAGAGAAGGACAAGGCTTTTGCCGCACTATTGCGCGACAAGGGCGATCTTGATGCGGAGCTTATAGCCGCTCGCGCGGAGCGCGACCGCATCCGACGCGATAACGAGGCGCGACCCGACACCCACGACTATTCGGAAGCCCAGACCCGCGATCTCTATATCGACCTGCTGCTCAAGGAAGCCGGCTGGCCGCTGGATCAGGCGCGTGACCGGGAATTTCCAGTCGAGGGTATGCCAAACAATGAAGGTAAGGGCTATGTCGACTATGTGCTTTGGGGTGATGACGGCAAGCCCTTAGCGCTGATCGAGGCCAAGCGCACCAAGCGTGACCCGCGCGCCGGACAGCAGCAGGCCAAGCTCTATGCCGATTGTTTGGAGCAAAAGTTCGGCCAGCGGCCGGTGATTTTTTACACCAACGGCTATGATCACTGGATCTGGGACGATGCCACCTATCCGCCGCGTGAGGTCTCGGGCTTTTACAAGAAGGACGAGCTGCAGCTGTTGATCCAGCGACGGACCAGCCGCAAGCCGGTAGCGGGGCTGCCGGTCGATACCAAAATCGCCGGGCGCTACTACCAGACCCGCGCCATTGCCAAGGTGGCAGCAAGCTTCGAGACCGACCAGCAGCGCAAGGCGCTGCTGGTGATGGCTACCGGCAGCGGCAAGACGCGCACGGTGATCGCGCTGGTTGACCTGATGATGCGGGCCGGATGGGTTAAGCGGGTGCTGTTCCTGGCTGACCGGGTGGCGCTGGTGAACCAAGCGGTGAAGGCCTTCAAGGCGCATCTGCCCGATGCCTCGCCGGTCAATCTGGTGACGGAGAAGGCGGCCGAGGGGCGAGTGTTTCTGTCAACCTATCCGACGATGATGAACCTGATCGATGACCGTCAGGCTGGCCACGCCCGTTTTGGCCCCGGTCATTTCGATCTCGTCATCATTGATGAGGCGCACAGATCGGTCTATCAGCGGTATGGCGCGATCTTTGATTATTTCGACAGCCTGCTGGTGGGGCTGACCGCCACGCCGAAGGACGAGATTGACCACAATACCTATGGGCTATTTGCGCTCGAAGACGGCGTGCCGACTGATGCCTACTCGCTCGATAAAGCGGTGGAAGACGAATACCTCGTGCCGCCGAAGGCAGTCTCGGTGCCGCTCAAGTTCCAGCGCGAAGGCATCCGCTATGATGACCTCAGTGAGGCCGAAAAAGAGCAGTGGGACATGCTCGAATGGGACGAGGAGGATGGCGACCCGCCTGACAGCATCAATGCTGAAGCCATCAACAAATGGCTGTTCAACGCTGACACGGTCGACAAGGTGCTGGCTCATGTGATGACTGAGGGACTGAAGGTGGCAGGTGGCGACCGCCTTGGCAAGACCATCATCTTCGCCAAGAACCAGGCCCACGCCGAATTCATCGAACAGCGCTTCAACATCGCCTATCCGCATCTGGCTGGTCACTTCGCCCGGATCATCACATTCAAGACCGAATACGCCCAAAGCCTGATCGACGATTTCTCCAAGAAGGAGAGCGCGCCACATATAGCGATCTCGGTCGACATGCTGGACACCGGGATAGACGTGCCGGAAGTGGTTAATCTGGTGTTGTTCAAGCTGATCCGCTCGAAAACCAAGTTCTGGCAGATCATCGGCCGCGGCACCCGGCTGTGCCCGGATCTGTTCGGGCCTGGCGAAGACAAGGAATTCTTCCGCGTCTTCGATTATTGCCAGAACCTCGAATTCTTCCAGCAGAACCCCAAGCTCGATGAAGCCAGCAATGCCAAGAGCCTGGGTGAGCGGTTGTTTGCCGCCCGCTTTGACCTGGTGCGGGCGTTGAATGACAAACACCGGCTGGAGCAGCCGCAGGGAATCGCGGAAGAAGGTTCGCCCTATGACGCGGGCGGTGATGCCGCCCCTGATGAGAAGGTCATCCGCGATAGCGCGTTGACCAATCTCAGAGACGCGGTCGCGAGCATGAATCTCGACAATTTCGTTGTGCGCGGTAAGCGCCGCTTGGTCGAGAAATACCAATCGTCGCAGGCATGGAGCGACCTAACGGACGATGTCCGCACAGAATTGCTAGATGAAGTGGCTCCGCTGCCAACCGAGCGCAAGAGCGAGCCCGAAGAGGCCAAGCGCTTCGATCTTTTGATGATCAACCTTGAGCTTGCGCTGCTGAAGGGCTCCAAGCGGTTCGATAAATTGAAGAAGCAGTTGGTCGAGATCGCTTCGGCGCTCGATGAGCAGGTGACGATCCCGATCATCGCAGCCCAGCACCCGCTGATCCTCGACATTCTCTCCGATGCCTGGTGGGAGGGCATAACCGTGCCGCTGCTTGAGCTTGTCCGGCTAAGGCTGCGTGCGCTTGTGCAGCACATCGACAAAAAGAAGAAGGCGATCGTCTACACCAATTTCGAAGACCAGCTTGGAGATGGCGCAGACATTAATTTGCCGGAGGTGGGTGAGGTCGACTTTGCCCACTTCAAACGAAAGGCACGGCATTTCCTGCGCGACCACGAGGACCACATCGTCCTCGCCAAACTCAAACATGGCAAGCCGTTGACGCAAACAGATATCGCGGAGCTGCAACAGATGCTGCTTACTGCTGGCATTGGCGATGCCGAGCACATCGAAAAAGCCTCAGAAATCGCCCATGGTCTTGGGCCGTTCATCCGGTCGCTAGTCGGATTGGACCGGGGCGCGGTCTCGGACGCCTTCAGCGATTTTCTCTCTGACCAGGCCGCCACCGCTGATCAGATAGAATTCGTCGAGATGGTCATAGAGCATCTGACCGAGAAAGGCGTGATGGACCCCGGGCTTCTATATGAGAGCCCATTCATTGATATTGCACCGAGTGGTCCGGAGCAGGTGTTCGATATCGCCCGAATCAGAAAGCTGGTCGGCGTTATCAAAGGCCTGAACGAGAGCGCGGTTGGATAATCCATTATGGTAATGCAAAAATTGCTTGATCAGTTCGCCACAGAGTCCGCCTATGCGAAGTGCACACAAAAGTGCACACCAGCGGCGCAATCTTAAAAATAACGATAAAATTCAAACAATTACGAAGACTAGTGGCGGAGAGGGTGGGATTCGAACCCACGGTGGAGTCACCCCCACGCCGCATTTCGAATGCGGTACTTTCGACCACTCAGCCACCTCTCCGCGTATCGTGGTAGCCGCCTGTTGGGCGTCGAGGCGCTCTATAAGCGAAATGCTTGACCAAACACAAGGCCGAAAATCGCTTTCTGCTGCTGAATTCTCTTTCTCGATCGCCAAAATGCTTGACTCATTGTCTTACCTTGAGTATCGCACCACCTCAGGTGGCGTGGGAATCTCTGCGCCGCTCATTCTTTGCTTTGCGCGCGGAAGGTGGGAAATCGCTGAATGCGCAGCTAACGAAGGCATTCGCCCGGTGACACGAAAGTCACCGATTAAACCAGACTGGCAAAAAGACGGCCGTCCATCCCAAGACGTTTTTGCGTTGGGACGGGAAGAGCCGGACGGACACAAAGGAAAAAACGATGTTCGCAGTCATTAAGACCGGTGGCAAGCAGTACCGCGTTGTCGCAGAAGATACATTGACCCTCGAAAAACTCGAAGGTGAAGCTGGTGATTCCATTCAGTTCAGCGAAGTTCTGATGGTCGGCGACGGCGCCGATGCCAAGATTGGTTCACCTTTCGTTGAAGGCGCCATGGTGGTGGCAGAGGTTGTTGAGCAAGGCCGCGCCCGCAAGGTGCTGGCATTCAAGAAGCGTCGCCGCCAGAATTCGAAGCGTATTCGTGGTCACCGTCAGCACCAGACTGTTGTCCGGATCACCGACATTCTTACCGATGGTGCCAAGCCTACGAAAAAGGCAGCCAAGCCAGCTGCAGCAAAGAAAACTGAAGACAAGGCTCCTGCCGCCACGACTGAAGAAGTTGCTGCCAAGAGCGCACCAAAGGCTTCCAAGAAATCGGCTGGCGATGATCTGACCAAGATCAAGGGCATTGGTCCGGTGGCCGCTGGTCAGCTCAATGAGCACGGCATCACCACCTATGCTGAGCTCGCAGCCCTTAGCGACGAAGCGATTGTAAAAATCGACGAAGACCTGCCGTTCAGCGCCGACCAGATCACCGATTGGCGCGATCAGGCCAAGGCCCTCTCTAAGTAAGCAACAGCCCAAAGCGGGCCCGGTCAGCCAGAAGTGGCCGGAAACAGGTAAAACGTCCGAAGGACGAAAAGGAGCAGACCCATGGCACATAAAAAAGCTGGCGGTTCTTCGCGTAACGGTCGCGATTCTGAATCCAAACGCCTTGGCGTGAAGAAGTTTGGCGGCGAGCAGGTCATCGCAGGCAACATTATTCTGCGTCAACGCGGCACCAAATGGCACCCGGGCACCAATGTCGGTCTCGGCAAGGATCACACGATTTTTGCGACCAAACCGGGAACCGTGGAATTCCGCAAGAAGGCCAATGGCCGAACTTTTGTGTCCGTAATGGCGCAGGCGGAAGCCGCAGAATAAGCCGGAACCGAGTTAAACGGGCCGGCGGTTCCATCGCCCGGCCGGTTACTCACGGCATTCTCCGAGAAGGTGAAATAGGGAGGTGGGATCAAGGCCCGCCTCCCTTTATTCGTCTCAACACAAAGGAGAATGACGATGATACAGGAAAACGAGTCCCCCGAACGGCTGCGGCCCCCTGAACGGGAACGGTTGCGGCTGGATTGCCCGGTCTTGCTGACCGAAAGGTTGGTATTGAGAAGTCCCCACGTCGAAGACATCGACACAATTTCCCTTCTCGCGAACAACCAGGCGATCGCCTCGATGGTATCCCGCATGCCCCATCCCTATACCCGGGCTGATGCAGTGGACTTCGTGCGAAAATCGGCGACCCGCGCGAATGGAAATTGTGTCTATGCGATGACCACGGCAACCGATGGCAAATTCATTGGTTGTTGCGCGTTGCGCTCGACTGCAGATCCTGACGGGCTTGAAATCGGCTATTGGGTCGGCTTGCCCTATTGGGGGAATGGGTATGGCACAGAGGCCGTCCATGCATTGGTTGATACCGGTTTCAAAACTACAGACGTCAACCATATCGACGCCAGTTGCAGGGTGACCAACACGGCATCACGCCGCGTATTGCAAAAAAGCGGGTTCCAGTTTCAGGGCACCGATATGCACCACGTTATGGCGCTCAATGCGTCCGTCTCGGTCGAACGTTTTCGATTGGATCGGAAAACATGGATGTCGCTGATAACTTGGCGTTCAAAGACAGCACATCCATAATGTGCGCCACCAAATACCCTTTGGGCGGCATATACCGCCCTTAGGCTTTGACGTTCCACTCATCGGGCGCTAACCATGCCCGCATTGACGGTCCGAATGCGGAGAGTTCCGCACCGTCCGCAACCGGTATCAGGCACATGAAATTTCTCGACGAAACCAAAGTTCACATCAAATCAGGCAATGGCGGCGGCGGCAGTGTCTCTTTCCATCGTGAGAAATACATTGAATTTGGCGGCCCCGATGGTGGTGATGGCGGACGCGGCGGAGATGTATGGGTGGAAGCCACCGAAGGTCTCAACACGCTGATTGATTTTCGCTACCAGCAACACTTCAAGGCCGGCACCGGCGTCCATGGCATGGGCCGCAACCGCACCGGCGCCAACGGCAAGAGTGTCACTTTAAAAATTCCGGTCGGGACACAGGTGTTCGAAGAAGACCGCGAAACCCTGATCTGCGATCTTCTCAAGGTTGGCGATCGCTTTCGCATTGCCAAAGGTGGCAATGGTGGTTTTGGCAATGCCCACTTCAAATCCGCGACCAATCAGGCACCTCGCCACGCCAATCCCGGCCAGGACGGCGAAGAAAAAGTGGTCTGGCTTCGCCTCAAGCTGATTGCCGATGCCGGTCTTGTCGGACTGCCCAACGCCGGCAAATCGACCTTTCTTGCCACGGTTACGCGCGCTCGGCCAAAGATAGCCAACTACCCTTTCACCACGCTCCACCCCAATCTCGGCGTGGCTTCAATCGACAACCGTGAAATCATTCTTGCTGATATTCCCGGTTTGATCGAAGGAGCCCACGAAGGCGTCGGCATTGGCGATCGGTTTCTAGGCCATGTTGAGCGCACCCGCGTAATGTGCCACCTGGTCTCTGCCGTTGAAGAAGATGTTGCTGCCGCCTACAAGACCGTTCGCCATGAACTGGACGCTTATAGCGATGGTATCATAACCGGAAAGCCTGAAATTGTCGCGCTGTCTCAAGTTGATATCCTGGATCCCGAAACTCGACGCGCCAAAGTACAGGCTTTGAAGAAAGCCTGCGGCGAAACCCCATTCGAGATTTCCGCTGTTACCAACGAAGGCATGACCGGCGTGCTTCGCGCACTTCGGGACATCATTGTCGAAGCCAAGGCCGATGACATCGGGGAGGACTATGTGCCTGACCGTTACGATCCCGAAACCGGCCAAATGGATGAATAACGGTGACCGGCGTGCGCAAACCCCTTGCCAGCTACAGGCGCATTGTCATCAAGATCGGCTCCGCCTTGTTGGTCGACAGGAAAACTGGTCTGAAGACTACATGGCTTAAAGCTCTTTCTCAGGATATTGCTCACCTCAAGCAAGCCGGTGCTGATGTGTTGGTGGTATCCTCCGGTGCAATCGCCATGGGCCGATCCGTTCTCGGCCTTTCCAACGGTGCATTGAAACTGGAAGAGAGCCAGGCGGCGGCTGCCGTCGGGCAAATTGCTCTGGCACAGGCCTGGTCTGAAAATTTGTCTCGACACAAAATCGTCGCCGGACAAATTCTCCTGACACTGGCGGACACTGAAGAGCGCCGCCGCTATTTGAATGCCCGCGCCACTATCGCCGAGTTGCTGCGGCATGACGCTGTTCCCGTCATCAACGAAAATGATACTGTAGCCACTACCGAAATCCGCTACGGCGACAATGACCGCCTTGCCGCAAGGGTGGCAACCATGACCGGTGCTGATCTGCTGATCTTGTTGTCCGATATTGACGGGCTTTACACAGCCCCGCCAAATTCTGATCCAGACGCAGAATTCCTGTCCGAGATCGCGGTCATTACACCGGAAATCGAGGCTATGGCCGGTGGTGCAGGCTCGGAACTTTCGCGCGGCGGTATGAAAACCAAGATCGATGCGGCAAAAATCGCCACCTCTGCAGGATGCACGATGATTATCGCATCCGGCAAACCTGACCATCCCTTGCGGCTCATTGACAACGGCAACAGATCAAGCTGGTTTGCTGCCTCCGGCACTCCGGTCACAGCACGTAAAACATGGATCGCGGGACAACTTGAACCCGCAGGTCGATTGGTCATCGATGCCGGTGCTGAAAAGGCGCTGCACGCAGGAAAAAGCCTGCTGCCAGCGGGAGTAAAAACCTGCATGGGCGCGTTTCAGCGCGGCGATACACTGGCAATTTTTGATTTGGAAGGACGCGAAATCGCGCGTGGAATTTCTGGTTATGACGCCACCGAAGCGTCGCGTATTTTCGGACGCAAATCCACGGAAATCGAAGCAATTTTGGGCTATCCGGGCCGGGCTGCAATGATCCATCGTGATGATTTGGTCATTACTGCACCGCCTCCCATGCCGTCATAAGCACCATCTAGAAAAACCGCGCGCTTTACCCCTGCCGCCGTATTGCGTATGAAACATGACATCTTTCAGGAACGGGCCCATGCTAGATCGCAACACTGTCGACGCCACAGATATTCCCGCCGTTATGGCGGCACTTGGCCGTGAGGCGAAAGCAGCCGCTCGCCCACTGGCCATCGCCTCGACAGAGCAGAAGAACAAGGCGCTGCTGGCCATGGCTGATGCGCTGGAAGATCAAAGTGCGGATATTCTCTCTGCCAATGACAAGGACATGGCAGCAGCCGACAAATCCGATCTGGCGGAATCCTTCAAAGACCGATTGAAGCTGACCCAAGAGCGCATAAACGCGATGGCCGAAGGCATTCGTGCAATCGCTGGCCTTGATGATCCTGTCGGCAGCGTGATGACGGCCTGGGACCGACCCAATGGCTTGAAAATCGAGCGTGTACGCACCCCACTCGGTGTAATCGGCGTCATTTATGAGAGCCGTCCGAATGTAACGGCTGATGCCGGTGCCCTGTGCCTGAAATCGGGCAACGCCGTCATCCTGCGCGGAGGTTCGGATTCGGTCAATTCATCGCAGGCTATTCACGCCTGCCTGGTAACCGGGCTTGAGGCAGCTGGTCTTCCCGGCACTGCAATTCAAATTGTGCCGGTCATCGACCGGGCAGCAGTGGGCGAGATGCTCAAAGGTCTCGGTGGCACCATCGACGTCATCGTTCCACGGGGCGGCAAAAGCCTCGTTGGCCGGGTGCAGAGCGAAGCCAGAGTGCCGGTATTTGCCCATCTCGAAGGCCTCTGCCACATCTATGTCGACAAATCAGCCGATCCTGACATGGCGCGCAATGTCGTCGTAAATGCCAAGATGCGGCGCACCGGAATCTGCGGTTCCGCCGAAACGCTGCTGCTCGATCAGGCTTTGCCGGACCAAACCAAGCGCGATATTCTGACTTCCCTGCAAAAAGCAGGCTGCGCCATTCGCGGTGATGAAACTGTCTGCGCGTTGACAGACAACATCTCCCCTGCCAGCAGTGAAGACTGGGCGACAGAATATCTTGATGCCATTATTTCTGTCCGTGTCGTTGATGGTATTGACGACGCCATGGAACATATTGCCCAGTGGTCTTCCAACCATACAGAGGCTGTCATCGCTGAGAACCCGGAAGTTGTGGCGAAATTTTTCAATCAGGTGGATTCGGCAATTTTGCTGCACAATGCCTCAACCCAGTTTGCTGATGGCGGTGAGTTTGGCATGGGCGCGGAAATAGGCATTGCCACGGGCAAGATGCATGCACGTGGCCCGGTTGGCGTCGAACAACTGACCTCGTTTAACTACCGGGTGCACGGCACCGGCCAGACCCGGCCGTGATTTGACAGTTTTTCGCGCTACATACCCGGCCCCATTTCTCCGTCTGCCCTATGTCGAGCATGGTATGAAGGTTGGTTTGTTTGGCGGCTCATTCAATCCACCACACTTGGGACATTTGCTGGTTGCCGAGATTGCGCTGCGGCGACTGAAGCTGGATCAACTTTGGTGGATGGTCACTCCGGGAAACCCACTTAAGAACCATGATGATCTTGAAGCGCTGGACCGGCGTGTGCAGCTTAGCCGGGACATGGTGAGCGACCCACGAGTCAAGGTCACAGCATTTGAAGCCCCCTATGGGCTTGCCTACACAGCCGAAACACTGGAATTCGTGAAGAAATACAATCCCGGCGTGAATTTTGTCTGGGTGATGGGGGCTGACAACCTCGCCAGCTTCCACCATTGGCAAAACTGGCAGGCCATCGCTTCGACTTTTCCCATCGCGGTGATTGACCGGCCAGGATCAACTCTTGCCTATCTGTCTGCACCGATGGCTAAAAAATTCAGCCGTTCTCGATTGGATGAAAGCGACGCGGGGCAACTGGCCATGGCAAAACCACCGGCATGGACCTTCATTCACGGACCCCGTTCAAATCTCTCATCAACCGCTATTCGTAATGCCCGATCAGAAACAATAGATAATCAAACCTTGAAAAGTTAGCATTCACATGCCTATCTTTATGGGTGTGTACCGTTCGAAACGCACCACGGGCACATTTCATCTGTTCGAAAAGTGAAAGGAACGAACCTGAGAACAGAACTCCAAAAGGGAAATGCCAAAGGCAATTTCTCAAAAGCTGCGGATAGTGGCGCTAAGGCTGCTCTCCAGCAACTTCAATTGGTCCGCGACAGTTTAGCGGACTCCAAAGCAGAAGACATCGTCCACATCGACATTGCGGGCAAGTCGGCACTTGGTGATCACATGGTTGTGGCGTCAGGTCGATCCAGCCGTCATGTGGCTGCCATTTGCGACCATCTGGTTCGCGATATCAAACACGCAGGTATTGCTGCTCCAGCAGTGGAGGGACTGGACCAAGGTGATTGGGTCCTGATTGATGCTGGCGATGTCATAATTCATGTTTTCCGTCCGGAAATCCGGGAATTCTACAACATCGAGAAGATGTGGCAGACCCCCGAACTCGAGGATGAAAAACTGCACTGACAACAGACCGCTTGGCGGTATGGCATAGGTTTGAAAAAAGCGGACTTGACCTTGGGGGTCTGATCGCGCTTCAGTTCGGCCTATGCGCATCACACTTTTCTCAGTTGGCCGGCTCAAACCCGGCCAAGAGGCGGATCTTGCTGCCCGATATCTCAACAGATTGACCAAAGCCGGTCCGGCGATCGGTCTGGAGTTTGCTCGCACTGTCGAGATTGTGGAAAGCCGTGCCCAGACAGCGGCCCAACGAAAAACTGAAGAAGCAGCAGAATTGGAAAAAGCGCTTCCGAAAGGCGCTGCGCTGATCATACTCGACGAACGGGGAAAATCACCTGATTCGGTGGAGTTCGCCAATATTCTCGCCCGCTACCGCGATGACAGCCAACGCGATCTGGTTCTTGCCATTGGCGGCCCCGATGGTTTCGATCCCGATATCCGGCGCAAGGCAGATCTGGTAATTTCATTTGGCAAAATGACCTGGCCCCATCAACTTGTGCGCATCATGCTGGCAGAACAAGTTTACCGTGCCGCAACGATCCTGTCTGGCCATCCCTATCATCGCAGCTGATTTGATTTGGCATAACAACCAAAATTCGGCGTTTTCACATCTCGATCACGCAAAGGTTCATGGAGCATTAAGTCAAGCTCCATTAAGTTGCGACCATGGTTTCCATCCGTGATTCGACATCCAAGTTGATCGCCGGAGCGCTGTTCTTGGCGCTCGCAATGCCTGCTTTGTGCAGCAGCGTTTCGGGGCAGGCCCGTGCCATGCAACTCGATTCGATCGACAAGAGTGATGCGGAGCCCCTCGCAGACGCCATAACCCCGGGAGAGCAACAGCTCGAAGTCGAGCGCCAGCAATCCATTGAACAACTCGAAAATACCGTTTCCGACGCTGAAGCCGTTCGCAAGGCACTCGCATCGCTCGAGCAAGATCTCGCTGGTCTGCGCGAAGAACAGTCGGGTCTCACTGAGGCTTTGCAGGATGCAACGGCCAAACGTGCTATTCTCGATCGCAAGATCAGCGAAGGCGAAGAAAGGCTGACAGCACTCAGCCAACGCGAAGCGACAGTTCGAAAATCACTTGTAGACCGCCGTTCGGTGCTGGCTGAAGTTCTTGCTTCGTTACAACGCATTGGGCGCGACCCGCCTCCTGCTTTGCTGATTTCACCCAATGATGCGCTATCGTCCGTGCGCAGCGCCATTCTACTCGGTGCCGTGGTTCCCGAAATTCGTGAAGAAACAGAAGCTTTGGCCCATGATCTGGAGGAATTGGCTTTGCTGTCCAACTCGATAGCCGATGAGCGCGCGGCAATGACCAAAGCGTTGGATGAAAACGACAAGGAGAGTGAGCGCCTTTCATCGCTCCTTTCCGAAAAGGTAGAACTGCAGCTCGAAAGCGAGCGCCGACTTGAGATTGAACGTCAGCGTGCCGCATCGCTCACCGAAAAGTCCGCTGAACTGGAGCAGGCTGTTGCTGCTCTCGGGGCAGAAATTGCACGCCAGCGTGAAGCCGCAATGGCAGCCCGCAAAGCGGAACACGAGCGCAAACTGCGAATCGCTGAGCAAATGGAACGAGCTCAGGAATTGGCTCAATCCCGGTTGCCTGAGAAAAACCGTATTGCCCCTGCATATGCATTTTCAGCACTCAAGGGGACCCTGACCTATCCGGTGATGGGAGAACCGGTACTCGATTTTGGCGGTGATAATGACAGTGCCAACACATTCAGTGGCGATTTGCTGGTTACAAAACCGGGCACAGTCGTACGAGCCCCTGTCGATGGTTGGGTGGTCTACGCAGACGAATTTCGCTCCTATGGCCCTACTTTGATCATAGATACTGGCGACAAATATCACATGGTCCTTGCTGGCATGGAGAGAATATCGGTTTCGCAAGGCCAGTTCGTGCTGGCTGGCGAACCAGTCGCGACCATGGGAAACAAACGAATGGCAGCTGCGGCGGCATTGGCACTGGCAACCGACAGCTCGACACTTTACATTGAGATCAGAAAAGACGGGAAACCCGTCAACCCACGTCAATGGTGGAAAGACGCAACGTCTTCAGGAAGGGTACGCGATGATACGTAAGGTAACATATCTGGCCGTTGGCGCAGTCATGGGTGCTGCCAGTTTGGCAGTGGTTCAGTCCGCCGGCAGTTCAGCCAATGCAGCCGGAAGTGAGACTTACAAGCAACTGGCGATTTTCGGCAATATTTTCGAAAGAGTGCGGGCGCAATACGTCACGCCACCTGAAGAAGATAAATTGGTCGAATCCGCGATCAACGGAATGCTGAGTTCGCTTGATCCCCATTCCAGTTACCTCAACCAGGACGCGGCAGATGACATGCGCACCCAGACCCGCGGCGAGTTTGGCGGCCTGGGCATTGAAGTGACAATGGAAGATGAATTGGTCAAGGTCGTCACACCAATCGACGATACGCCTGCCGCTCGGGCCGGTGTATTGGCTGGCGATTTGATCTCGGAGATCGATGGTGAAGCCATTCGTGGCCTTAACCTGTCCGACGCAGTCGACAAGATGCGCGGGCCGGTCAACACTGCCATCGAACTGACAATCCTGCGCGATGGCGCTGATATGCCGCTCAAGATCAAGGTAGTCCGCGATATCATCTCGGTCAAAGCGGTAAAATTCCGCGCTGAGGATGATGTAGGGTATCTTCGCGTGATATCCTTTACGGAAAAAACCTATGGCGATCTCGAGGATGCGATCGCGAAAATCACAGACGAAATTGGCGAGGATAAACTCAAGGGTTTTGTTTTGGATTTGCGGCTCAATCCTGGCGGTCTGCTGGATCAGGCTATCAGCGTATCCGATGCCTTCCTCAATCAGGGTGAAATCGTATCAACGCGCGGCCGTAATCCGGAAGAAACCCGCCGGTTCAACGCCCGCCAAGGCGATCTCATCAATGGCAAACCGCTGATCGTCCTGATCAATGGTGGATCGGCTTCAGCTTCCGAGATTGTTGCCGGTGCCCTTCAGGATCATCACCGCGCTACCGTATTGGGCACCCAGTCCTTCGGCAAGGGATCGGTTCAGACCATCATCCCATTGGATGCATCTACCGCTTTGCGGCTGACGACGGCGCTTTATTACACACCGTCGGGGGAATCCATTCAGGGAACCGGTATAACGCCGGATATCAAACTGGAAGAACCGGTACCTGAGGAATTACGAGGTCGGATCCGCAAATCAGGCGAGTCCAATCTGCGCGGCCACATTCAGGGTCAGGCTGAAACCGACGAAGGCTCAGGCTCAATTGCCTATGTTCCGCCGGATCCAAAGGATGACAAGCAGCTTGGTGAAGCCTTGAAACTGATCCGTGGTGAGATCACCAACCCAGCTTTCCCACCGAGCCCGGAAACAGCTGAAGCCAAGGAATAGGCTCAACTGATCCTGCTTACTTCCATCAACCCTCGCAATTCAGCTTTCGGGCTTGCTTGCGGGGGTTTTGCTTGATTCAATGCCCGCCAAACGCGAATCGGATCGGTTGATTTGAGCACCAATATTCACCAGCCTTTGGGTAAGAAGAACCGCCGGTCAGCAATCGCGGGGAAGCCTTCGGTTGATCGCTCCCGAAAACACCTCAAAATGCTTACCGGTCTTTCCCTATCAGTGGTGATCGCCGCCGTCGGTGGTTGGGTGGCCTGGCAAAGCCAATTGCCGCGACCAGTCAAGCCGACTTTGGAGGCCGCGAGCGCTGGCCAGCCAGATGGGCTTGTCACCGCCACTGTACCCGGTGAGCAAGCCGGTGATATCCAGATTATAGGCAACAGCGACGCTGCAAGCGCGAACGGAACAATACAGCGCCAATCCGGACGATCGGGCGCTGAAATCGCCACTGTATTTGATGGTTCCGGTAGCGAGATAAGCAAATATACACCCAAAGAACGGTCATCGCCTGGCCCTGTAATATTATCGCCGCATGATCGTGTCGGGCAGGACATACGCCTCGCGCATTTGCCGGATCCGGCAATCATGAGCGAAACCCAAGATGGTGTTCTGCCGGTTGTGGGAAATGATGGCGAACGTGCCTTCGATATCTATGCCCGCCCCTGGTCCGGAGCGCGTGGAACCCGTATTGCCATTTTGGTCGGGGGCCTTGGCTTGAGCCAGACCGGCACCCAATATGCAATTGCCACACTTCCCGAAGAGGTCACACTGGCCTTCGCGGCCAACGGTAACAGCCTTAAGCGCTGGATGCAGGAGGCGCGTCGCCAGGGACGCGAGATCATGCTCCAGGTGCCATTTGAGCCGTTTGATTACCCACGCAATGATCCGGGACGCGGAACCCTGACAGTCGATGCAGGTGCAGAACAAAATCTTGCCGACCTTCATGCGGCCATGGGAAAAATTACGAACTACACAGGCATCACCAATTTCATGGGTGGTCGATTTCTGGCCACACCGGAAGCCTTAGAACCTGTCATGCGCGATCTGGCCACCCGTGGCATCATGTTTCTTGATGACGGCACATCGGCACGCTCATTGACTGAACATTATTCCAAGACATTTGGCATTCCTTTTGCGGGTGCAGATGTTGTGCTCGACGACAAACAAGAACGCGGCCGGATACTTGAGAAACTCGACGACCTTGAACGGATCGCCCGCCGGAATGGGACAGCAGTAGGTGTCGCGTCAGCTTTTGAAGTTTCCGTAGACACTATCAAATTCTGGATTCAGGAAGCCAAATCGCGCGGCATCGAAATAGTGGGTGTTTCGGCAGTCGCCATCGACCCCGGTCGCTGAAGCAGGTCTCTCAAAATAAGCTTCGGTTTTTGAAGAAAGATATACGTAAGACAAGGACCGACATCCCGGCACATCAAGCAGGTATATTGCAATCTGATCAAGGGTAAGAAAGCTCCATAAATAACCGGAGGCCAATTATGGGCAGGACGAACGAAAAGATCAAAGGCAAGCATGACCTGCCCTATCGGCCATGTGTAGGGATCATGGTGCTCAACCGTGAAGGCCAGGTTTGGGTGGGCAGCAGACTCGCTGTGGAAAATTCCGAATACGATGGAAATCCGCAACTTTGGCAAATGCCACAGGGCGGAATTGACGCAAACGAAGACTGGCAAGCCGCAGCCTTGCGCGAGCTCTATGAAGAGACCGGCATGAAAACTGTCTCACTCATTGAAGCGGCACCCGACTGGATAAAATACGATCTGCCTGAACAGCTCATCGGTATTGGGTTACGGGGGAAATTCCGCGGCCAGAAACAACGGTGGTTTGCATTCAGGTTTGAGGGTGATGAAAGTGAGATCGCTATCAACCCGCCGCCAGACGGACATTCCGCGGAATTTGACGACTGGAAATGGGTCGATATGGCCGCCCTCCCAGATATGGTTGTCGAGTTCAAGAAAGGCGTTTACCGGCAAGTTGTATCAGCTTTCTCCCATTTAGCCGGAAAGACCGCATGAAGCTGATCGGCATTCTCGGTGGAATGAGCTGGGAATCCACCGCGCTTTACTACCGCGTTATCAACGAGACAGTGAAGGCCCGTTTAGGCAAACTCCACTCTGCCAGATTGTTGCTTCATTCTGTTGATTTTCAGGAAATCGAACGACTGCAGCACGCTGGAGATTGGAACGCGACTGCAGTAATTCTTGGTGAAGCCGCCCGCGGTTTGAAAGATGGCGGTGCCGATTTCCTGCTGATTGCAACCAATACGATGCATAAGGTCGCTGATGAAATCACCACAGCCAGCGGCCTGGAAATCCTCCATATTGCAGACCCGACTGGGGCTGCACTTGTACGCAACGGGATCAAGTGCGTGGCACTGCTCGGAACCCGTTTCACCATGGAGCAGGAGTTTTACCGGACCCGACTAGTAACGAAGTTCGGTCTGGAGGTAATGGTTCCCGACCGGAACGAACGTGAAGAAATCCACCGGATCATCTATGAAGAGCTTTGCCAAGGCATAGTTCGAGCCGAATCCGCTGCCCTTTTCACCAATATCATTATGAATATGAAAGCTCGTGGTGCGCAGGCAGTGATACTTGGGTGTACCGAGATCACAATGATAGTGAATTCGGCTGACTGCCCGGTGCCTGCATATGATACAACTACCCTTCATGCCCAAGCGGCGGTTGATAAAGCAATAGGAGAGACCTGATGCCCCATGGCCGCATTGCGGTTACCCAATCAGACTTCCGCGAAAGCCGGGAAGATGACCTGCCAGCAATCAGACGCGTTGAAGAACGCGCTTATCGACGGATTGGAGAAGCAGAACTTGCCGCTACGCTCATCGCGGCAGAGATCGAAACACTGTCTCTGGTTGCCGAACGTGATGGAAAAATCGTCGGGCATATTCTTTTCAGTAAACTCGAGGGCCCCGACCACAGCCTGGCACTGGCGCCACTCGCCGTGGACCCGGATTTCCGTGATATGCACATCGGTACGGAACTGGTGCGGCATGGATTGGAAATAGCCCGTCAACGCGGCTTCAAATCCATCTTTGTTTATGGTCAACCGGACTATTACTGCCGCTTCGGCTTCCGCTCAAAATTGGCTGACCCCGCAGCAGTGGACTGGCAAGGACCTCGTTTCTTGGCATTGGAACTGGAGAATGGCGCGCTGGCTGGATGGTCGGGACCATTGGCATATCCGGAAGCATTTTCAAAAATAGCCTGACTCATCCGCATATAAAAAGCGGGCATGAGCCCGCTTTCAATATTCAGAATAAACAGCCACCTCTATGCAGGCAGAATTGCACCTTCCAAGGTGGTCAGCTGATCGAGAAATTCCCGAGCCTGTTGCTTTTGGTCGTCGCGCTTGGCTTCCTCAAGGTTTTTCTCTGCGACCGCGATCTGTTCCTTGATCATTGTCACATTGACTTCATCGACATGGATTGCCGATTCAGCCAACACAGTCAGCCCTTCAGGCAGGATATCGGCAAAGCCGCCGAATACGACGAAACGCTCTTCCTTGCCATCGGCATTTGTGAAGCTGATGATACCCGGACGGATGGATGTCATGGTCGGAGCGTGCAACGCCATGACCGTCATGTCACCTTCCGAGCCCGGAAGCACGACCGAGGTAACTTCGGTCGAAACCAGAAGCTGCTCGGGCGATACAAGTTCAAACTTGAAGCTGTTGGCCATATGATTTCAGCGAATGATGATCAACAGGATTGGCCGAAACTGGCCAATCCAAAATCTTTCCGCCGCTCCCTTCGTTATGCCGCTTCCGCAGCCAGCTTCTGGGCCTTCTCGATAGCTTCGTCGATGGATCCGACCATGTAGAATGCCGGCTCCGGAAGGTGATCGTAATCACCCTCAACCAAGCCCTTGAAACCCTTGATTGTGTCGGCCAGATCAACCAGCTTGCCCGGTGCGTTTGTAAACACCTCAGCCACAAAGAACGGCTGCGACAGGAAGCGTTCGACCTTGCGCGCACGTGCCACGATCAACTTGTCTTCTTCTGACAGCTCATCCATGCCGAGAATGGCGATGATGTCCTGAAGCGACTTGTAGCGCTGCAGTGTCGACTGGACCTTACGAGCGACTTCATAATGCTCTTCGCCGACGATCATCGGGTCAAGCATACGCGAAGTGGAATCGAGTGGATCCACAGCCGGGTAAATACCCTTTTCAGCGATCGAGCGTGAAAGCACTGTCGTCGCATCCAGATGGGCAAAGGTTGAAGCAGGCGCCGGGTCAGTCAAGTCATCGGCAGGCACGTACACGGCCTGAACCGAAGTGATCGATCCCTTGGTTGTGGTTGTGATGCGTTCCTGCATCGCACCCATGTCGGTACCCAGTGTAGGCTGATAGCCCACAGCTGACGGAATACGACCCAGAAGCGCGGACACTTCGGAACCTGCCTGCGTAAAGCGGAAAATGTTGTCCACGAAGAACAAAACGTCCTGACCTTCATCACGGAAGTGCTCGGCAACTGTCAGACCCGAAAGGGCGACACGTGCACGCGCACCTGGCGGCTCATTCATCTGACCATAAACCAGTGCAGCTTTGGAGCCTTCGCCGCCGCCTTCCTTGTTCACGCCGGAATCGATCATTTCCCAGTAAAGGTCGTTGCCTTCACGGGTACGCTCGCCAACACCCGCAAATACCGAGTAGCCACCATGCGCCTTGGCAACGTTGTTGATCAATTCCATGATGAGAACAGTTTTGCCAACGCCAGCACCGCCGAACAGGCCGATCTTGCCGCCCTTGGCGTATGGAGCCAGAAGGTCGACGACCTTGATGCCTGTTACCAGGATTTCAGCTTCAGTCGATTGCTCAACATACTCAGGCGCTTCCTGGTGGATGCCGCGCGTAATCTTGGTCTTCATCGGACCAGCGTCATCAACAGGCTCACCAATGACGTTCATGATGCGACCGAGTGTTTCAGGGCCGACTGGCACCATGATTGGCGCGCCGGTATCAACGACTTCCTGACCGCGGACCAAACCTTCGGTCGAGTCCATCGCGATGGTGCGAACGGTGTTTTCGCCCAGATGCTGAGCCACTTCCAGAACCAGCCGCTGACCCATGTTCTGGGTCTCGAGTGCGTTCAGGATTGGCGGCAATTCATCACCAAAGGCCACGTCAACGACCGCGCCGATAACCTGTGTAACCTTGCCGACCACGCCTTTGACGGCTGCCGATTTGGTCGCCGCTGTGGATGCTGCGGGCTTGGTGGTTTTGCGTGCCGCGGGCTTTTTCGCCGCGGGCTTGCTTGCCGGGGTAGCTGCCTTAGCCATAGATTTGACCCTCTTGTCTGTCCCTTAGAGCGCTTCCGCACCCGAAATAATTTCGATGAGTTCTTTGGTGATCTGAGCCTGACGCTGCCTGTTGTAGGACAACGAAAGTTTGTCGATCATTTCGCCCGCGTTGCGGGTCGCGTTATCCATGGCCGACATCTTGGCGCCCATTTCACCCGCAACATTTTCCAGAAGTGCACGGAAGATCTGCACTTTCACTGAACGCGGTGCCAGATCAGCAAGAATTGCCGATGCATCCGGTTCATAATCATAGGCCGCCGTAGTGCCAGCTTCCTCACTGCCTGCACCTTCCACCGGAGAAGCCGGAATGAGCTGCTGAGCTGTTGGAATCTGGCTGATGACCGATTTGAACTCGGAATAATACAGCGTGCAGACGTCGAATTCACCGGCGTCAAACATCGCAAACACCTTCGAAGCAACAAGCTCTGCCTGCGCAAAACTCATTTTCTTCACTTCGCGAAAATCAACACGCTCAACGATGAGGCTGGCAAACTCGCGACGAAGAATGTCGTAGCCTTTTTTGCCAACACAAATGATTTTAACCTTCTTACCCGCAGCAATGAGCCGACGGATATCTTCGCGTGCGAAACGTGCGATTGACGAATTGAAGCCACCGCAAAGTCCACGCTCAGAGGTGCAAACAACGAGCAGATGAACATCATTCTTGCCGTTACCTGTCATGATAGCCGGCGCGTCATCGCCACCGCCAACAGCCTGGGCAATATTGCCCATGACCGATGACATGCGTTGCGAATAAGGCCGTGCGGCTTCAGCCGCCTCCTGGGCACGCCGAAGCTTCGCCGCGGCAACCATTTGCATTGCCTTGGTGATCTTCTGCGTCGCCTTGACGGAGGCGATCCGGTTTTTCAGATCCTTAAGTGAAGGCATCCGTTACGCGTCCTTGCTCTTAGCCCTGATCAGGCGAAGTTTTTCAGGTAAGTCTCGATAGCAGCCTTGAGGCTCGCTTCGGTCTCGTCGGTAATCTTCTTTTCCGAACGGATCGATTCGAGAATCGCCTTGCCTTCGCCACGCATATAAGCGAGCAGACCTTGCTCAAACTGCCCGATTTTGCTCACTTCAAGCTTGTCGAGATAGCCCTTCACTCCGGCATAAATCACCGCAACCTGCTCTTCGGTCTTCAGCGGCGAAAACTGCTGCTGCTTGAGAAGTTCGGTCAGGCGGGCACCGCGATTGAGCAACCGCTGGGTTGCCGCATCAAGGTCGGAACCAAACTGGGCGAAGGCAGCCATTTCACGATACTGGGCAAGTTCACCCTTGATCGAACCGGCAACCTGCTTCATCGCCTTGATCTGCGCCGCTGAACCCACACGAGACACTGACAGACCGACGTTCACCGCCGGGCGAATGCCCTGGTAGAACAGATCGGTTTCCAGAAAGATCTGCCCGTCGGTGATCGAAATCACGTTGGTAGGAATATAGGCGGAAACGTCGTTGGCCTGAGTTTCGATAACCGGCAATGCAGTCAGCGAACCCGCACCATTGGCTTCGTTCAATTTCGCTGCACGCTCGAGAAGACGTGAGTGCAGATAGAAAACATCGCCGGGATAAGCTTCACGGCCCGGAGGACGACGAAGAAGCAACGACATCTGACGATAGGCAACGGCCTGTTTGGACAAGTCATCGTAACCGATAAGCGCATGCTTGCCGTTGTCACGGAAGTACTCGCCCATTGCACAGCCGGCAAACGGCGCCAGGAACTGCATTGGAGCCGGATCGGACGCTGTCGCTGCGACAACGATCGAATATTCTAGCGCGCCACGATCTTCCAGAACCTTCACGAACTGGGCGACTGTGGAACGCTTCTGGCCGATTGCGACATAGACGCAATAAAGCTTGTCAGCTTCCGGACCATTATCATGGATCGGCTTCTGGTTAAGGAAAGTATCAAGCAGAATGGCAGTCTTGCCAGTCTGACGGTCACCGATGACCAACTCACGCTGGCCACGACCAACCGGGATGAGAGCATCAATGGCCTTCAGGCCGGTTGACATTGGCTCATGCACCGACTTGCGCGGCATGATGCCTGGCGCCTTGATGTCCACGCGTGAGCGCTTCTTGGCCTTGATCGGACCTTTTCCATCAATCGGGTTGCCCAGAGCGTCTACCACGCGGCCAAGCAACTCAGGACCAACCGGCACGTCAACGATGGCGCCGGTACGTTTGACCGTATCGCCTTCCTTGATGTTGCGGTCGGCACCGAAGAGCACGACGCCAACATTGTCGTTTTCCAGGTTAAGTGCCATGCCCCGAATTCCACCGGGGAATTCAACCATCTCACCAGCCTGTACGTTATCGAGACCGTGTACACGGGCGATACCGTCACCGACGGACAAAACCTGACCGACCTCGGAGACTTCAGCTTCTTTGCCGAAATTCTTGATCTGGTCTTTTAAAATTGCGGAAATTTCCGCGGCGCGGATATCCATCAGCCAACCTCTTTGAGTGTATGCTTAAGAGTGGAAAGCTTCGTGCGAAGCGATGTGTCGATTTGTCTGGAACCAACCTTGACCACCAGACCGCCTAGCAAAGACGAATCAACAGTGATGCGGGTGGTGACCTTTTTGCCGGTTGCACTGGAAAGCGTGGAAACGAGTTCCTTTTCCTGTGCCGCAGTCAACTTGTGAGCAGACTGCACTTCGGCAACAACTTCGCCACGCTCACGCGCAGCGATTTCGTGATAGGCGGCAACCATGCCGGCCAATGAGTCGAGGCGGCTGTTACCCGCCACAACTTTTAGAAAATTACCGGCGAGGCCGCCGATTTTCGCTTTGGTTACCAATGCTGAAACTGCAGCCAACTGTTCGCCTGAAGCGAAAATCGGGCTGTCGACCAGCCGTTTGAGTTCTTCACTGCCCTCAACAAGGGCGGAAAAACGGTCGAGATCCTTGGCTACAGCGTCAACTGCCTTGTCTGCATTCGCCAAATCAAAGAGCGAGGATGCATAGCGTTCGGCAACACCGGAAATTCGCTGGGATTTTTCGGCCACGGGCAGGTTTGTCCCTCGTTTCTTCTCAAGCTTTTACGGTAGTCCCAAATGGAACTTTGCAAGCACCTGATTTTCTTACACAATTTTTTGAGATTTTTCAGCCGGTCAGCTGTTTTTTCTCAATTTCGCGGTTCGTCTAGCATAGTGCGAAAAGACTCGCAACGGGACTGTGGCATTAATCGCGGTACTTTATGAGTTTTTGACTTTTGAGGTCGGGCATGCCGCGTAGATCTCCTTTCGAGCATCTTTGTTGCCCGTGCGAGA
>Ga0209344_10000606_pt1 | contig 58259 bp, 33 predicted proteins | sample Cruoilmetagenom6_FD_187293 | JGI IMG/M metagenome (GOLD analysis project Ga0209344, IMG submission 187293) | Oil polluted marine microbial communities from Coal Oil Point, Santa Barbara, California, USA - Santa Barbara Oil Seep Sample 6 (SPAdes)... | ecosystem: Environmental > Aquatic > Marine... | reverse complement strand
TATTAAAATGATATGTTAGTTATCCTTTAGTTTTAAACTATCCTCGTATTCAATTAGATATATTTCTTCGTTTTTCTTTTTGAGATAGTATTCTTCTCTGGCAAAGCGCTCAAGCTCGTCTTCATCGGATAATTTTTCAATAATTTTTTTATCCCTGGCTATTTCTTCCTTCAAAAAATCTTGCGTTTTCTCAAGTTTCTTGATCTCTTTCCTCAATTCTAGATGGATCAATAAAGAATTGGTGTCAAAAAAAAGCATCCAAACAACAAAAACGGTCAGTACCAATACATACATATTGGTCATGATCTTAAACGATTTTTTTTGTTTTAAATTTTTGAATGCCATTATGATTGCATAATTTTTTCGTTGATAATACTCTTTACAATTTCGACGGCAACCGTATTGTATTTATTATTTGGAATTATAATATCTGCATACTCCTTTGTTGGTTCGATAAATTGCTCGTGCATTGGTTTGATAATTGTTTGGTATTTTTCTAGAGTTTCGTCTAAATTCCAACCACGTTCATTTACATCACGTTTTAATCTTCTAATTAATCTTTCGTCCGTATCCGCATGAACGAATATCTTAATGTCGAACATTTTACGAATTGCCGAATTGGTCATGATTAAAATACCTTCAACGATGATAACCTTTGTTGGGTGTGCAAGTACGGTCTTTGGGGTTCTGTTACACTCTAAAAAAGAATACACAGGTTGCTCAATAGATTTTCCATTTTTCAGTGCGATAAGATGTTGTTCCAATAAAGCAAAATCTATAGAACTAGGGTGGTCAAAGTTGGTTTTTCGTCTGTCTTCCAAAGATAAGTGCGAAAGGTCGTTATAGTAAGAATCTTGAGATATTACTCCAACTTCTTCATTTGGTAATTCATTTATTATTTGATTTACTACCGTGGTTTTTCCACAGCCGGTGCCACCAGCAATACCTATAATGAGCATACATTGAAGTTTAATGCAAAAGTACATATTTGAATTTCAAAAATACATAAACTTAAAAATCAACTTTTTCTTAACATGGCTTGAATTGTTAAGCCGTATTTTTGCATAATGCAGAAAGAACAGGTAAAACCGAATTTTGAGTTTGTAGCCTTAATGGCTTCTTTAATGTCGATTGTTGCTTTAACTATTGATGCAATTTTACCGGCTATGGCAGACATTGGTGTGTCTATCAACAGTCTTGATCCTACTCAAAATCAATTACTGGTCACCATGATTTTTTTGGGCTTAGGAGTCGGTCAATTGTTTTTTGGTCCGTTGTCTGATACTCTTGGTAGAAAACCTATTGTATACATAGGTTTCATGGTATTTTTAATAGCAAGCGTTATTAGTTTGTTAGCTCCTAGTCTTGAAATAATGCTTGTTGGTCGTGTATTGCAAGGTATCGGTTTATCGGCACCTAGAACCATAAGTATTTCTATTATTCGCGATACATATCGTGGAGATTATATGGCAAAAATCATGTCTTTCGTTACTGCCTTCTTTATTTTGGTGCCAGTAGTAGCACCTGCTATAGGTAAAGCGATTATGGGATATACCGGGTGGCAGGGTATATTTTATATGCAGTTGTTTTTTGCATTGTTGGTAGGTATTTGGTTTTACAAAAGACAAGAGGAAACTTTAAAACCGGAATATAAGGTTCCTTTTTCATTCAATGTATTTTTAAAGGGTACTAAAGAAATATTTAAATACAAGGAAACTGTGTCATGTACTTTGATCTCAGGATTGATTACTGGTTCTTTTTTGGTGTACCTTAGTTCTGCACAACATGTTTTTGAAGATCTTTATGGTCTAACAGAAACTTTTCCGTATGTGTTCGCAGTTTTGGCACTTTCAATAGGTTTTTCAACTTTAATGAACGGCACCTTGGTTTTACGTTTTGGTATGCGTAATCTATCATTTGCCGCGTTAGTAGCATTCACGGGTATTGCCTTATTATATAGTTTGTTGTTTTTTGGAAGTAAAGATCCTAATATCATTATTTTGTTACTATTTCTTTCTCTTCAATTTTTATGTTTAGGGTTTATCTGGGGAAATATGAGGTCAATAGCCATGGAGCCTATTGGTCATATTGCTGGTATTGGCGCTGCTATTACCGGATTCATTTCTACCATCCTGTCCATTCCAATTTCAATTTTTGTAGGTGGTTTTATTAAAGACTCTGTATGGGCATTGTTTGCTGGTTTAGGAGTTTGCGGACTTATTTCTCTCGTATTGTTTATGACTTTCAAAACACGTCCTTTGTTTGCAAAAAATCAGGTGTTTACTAATTAAATTGTTTTTAATATTTGAAATTTAAACAGGTATGGATTCACTTCAAAAACTAGGTTATTCTAAAGATACTAAGTTATTAATTGTACATGCAGATGATGCAGGACTTTCTCATTCTGAAAATCGTGCAACCATGCATGCATTACAAAATGGTTTTGTTAATTCTTATAGTATAATGGTAGCTTGCCCTTGGTTCTATGAAATGGCCTTGTTTGCAAAAGAAAACCCTCAATATGATAATGGAGTTCATTTGACTTTAACTTGTGAGTGGGAAAACTATAAGTTTGGACCTGTACTGCCTTCTTTAGAAGTTTCTAGTTTGGTTGATAGCAATGGATATTTTTTTAAAAAGCGAGATCGACTTTTAAAATATGCATCACTTCAGGATGTTGAAAAAGAACTTCGAGCACAAGTTGACAAAGCGTTGAAATTTGGATTAAAACCCACGCATATAGATTCACATATGTATAGCGTTGGAATAGATTTAAAGTTTTTTGAAATCTATAAGAAGTTGGGAGAAGAGTATAGATTACCAGTTTTAATAAATAAAAGTTTATTGAATATGGTGAGTTTAAATTCTGATTTTTTTATAGCTGAAGATGATTTTGTAATTGATGCTACTTATTTCGGAGTATTTAATAATTTTGAGCAAGGAAAACTTGCAGATTATTATTCCGAAGCTCTTAAAAATATGAAAGAGGGATTAAACCTTGTTTTAATTCATCCGGCATATGACGATGAAGAAATGAAAGGAATAACTGTAAATCACCCTAATTTTGGTGCTAAATGGAGGCAGATCGATACTGACTTTTTTACGAATAGACAGAATAGGTTAAAATTAGAGGAGAATAACATTCAACTAATTACTTGGAGAGAAATTCAGAGAGCCATTTACTTTTAATTATGTTAAGTAAATACCCTTCATTGTGCCAATTACATAATGGCATAATGAAGGATATATGAAAATCTTAGTAGATTTTACAATTACAACGAATTATCCATAATTTCCTGAACAACTTCCGGATCAAGAAGTGTACTTGTATCTCCTAAATTATCAGTATCATTACTTGCTATTTTACGTAGAATTCTACGCATAATTTTACCACTACGTGTTTTAGGCAATCCAGATACAAACTGAATCTTATCCAATTTTGCAATGGGCCCTACAAGTTCGGTAATCTGTTGATTGATTTCTTTCTTCAAATTTTCTCGATCCCTACTTTCTCCTGTTTCCTTTAGAATTACATAGCCATAGAGTGCATTTCCTTTTACATCATGTGGATAACCTACTATTGCCGATTCTGCAACTGCTGGGTGTTCGTTGATAGAATCTTCAATAGGTGCGGTTCCTAAATTATGACCGGACACAATGATGACATCATCAACACGACCTGTAATTCTATAGTAGCCAACAGCATCTCTCAATGCACCATCACCAGTAAAATACATATTTTCATAAGCTGAAAAGTAAGTGTCTCTATAACGATCGTGGTTGCCCCAAATAGTTCGTGCAATTGCTGGCCATGGAAATTTGATACACAAACGACCATCTACTTGATTACCCTTGATTTCTTTGGCTTCCTCGTCCATTAAAGCTGGTTGAATGCCAATAAACGGCAATGTTGCGTAAGTCGGAGTCGTAGGGGTTACATAAGGTATCGGCGTAATCATAATTCCGCCGGTCTCTGTTTGCCACCATGTGTCAACTATTGGACTGTTCTTTTTGCCGATATTGTTATTGTACCAATGCCATGCTTCTTCATTTATTGGTTCGCCAACAGATCCTAAAACTTTAAGGCTCGATAGGTCGTATTTTTCAACATACTCTAAATTCTCTTTTGCTAATGATCTAATGGCTGTTGGTGCCGTATAGAACTGATTTACTTTATGTTTTTGAATCACTTCCCAAAAACGGCCAAAATCTGGATAGGAAGGAACGCCTTCGAACACCAATGTGGTTGCACCGTTTGCAAGTGGACCATAAACGATATAAGAGTGCCCGGTTATCCAACCGATATCTGCGGTACACCAAAACACATCATGCTCTTTGTACTGAAAAACGTTCTTAAAAGTATAGGCGGTATAAACCATGTAGCCTGCTGTAGTGTGCACCATTCCTTTTGGAGTGCCCGTTGACCCCGATGTGTACAGAATGAAAAGTGGGTCTTCAGCATCCATTATTTCGGCAACGCAATCTGCGTAGGCCTCATCTAACAATGGCTGTAACCATTTATCCCTGCCCTTTATCATTTCAATTTTAGTTCCTGTACGCTTTACTACTAAAACATTGGTAACTCCTGGACAGCCTTCTAAAGCTTTGTCAACAATTCCTTTTAAGTCGATGGATTTATTGCCACGAAAAGAACCATCGGACGTAATTACGATTTTACAATCTGAATCATTGATACGGGTAGCCAAGGCATTTGACGAGAATCCGGCAAAAACTACGGAATGAATCGCTCCGATACGCGCACATGCCAAAAGTGCTACGGAAAGTTCAGGAATCATAGGAAGGTAAATGCACACACGGTCGCCCTTTTTGATGCCATGGTCTAAAAGTACGTTTGCCATACGACAAACACGTTCATGTAATTGCCTGTATGTAATATGTAATGCTTCTTCTTCTGGATTATTTGGTTCGAATATTATAGCAGTTTTGTTACCTCTTGTGGGTAAATGTCTATCTAAACAATTTTCGGTAATATTTAGTTTAGCACCTTCGAACCATTTTATTTCGGGTTTCTTGAAATCCCAGCTCAAAACATTGTTCCATCGTTTACGCCAAATAAAATGCTCTTCGGCAATCTCTTCCCAAAATGCTTCGGGATTACGAACCGATTTTCGATAGACTTGATAATATTCCTCAAGATGTTTAATGTGGTAATTACTCATGGTATGCGTGAATTAATATGCAAAAGGTGTTGAGGCCTTTGCTTGTTGTTTAATATTGATTTGTTTTAATTAATGTCCGGTTGCTTCGCCTGCACCACTGGGTATTCTAATATTTTCTACAATTTCCTGAACATCTTCTGGCGGTTCAGGAGTAAATTGTAATACAATAATGGCAACTATAAAGTTAGCGATCATGGCAATACTACCAAAACCTTCTGGTGAGATACCAAACCACCAATCTGACGCATTTCCGCCACCAAACCATCCAAATTTAAATTTTGCCATATAGAACAGCATTAGAACGATACCTACTACCATTCCACTAATTGCTCCTTCTTTATTCATTTTTTTATAAAATATTCCAAGCACGATTGCGGGAAAAAATGATGCCGCTGCCAGACCAAATGCCAGTGCTACTACCGCTGCGACAAAACCAGGCGGATTGATACCGAAATAACCGGCAATAACAACTGCAACGGTTGCAGCACCTCTTGCTACCCATAATTCACCTTTATCAGAAATATTCGGTTTAAAAACCTTCTTCACCAAGTCATGGGAAACAGATGCAGAAATTACCAATAAAAGACCGGCTGCGGTAGATAGTGCTGCTGCCAATCCACCGGCGGCTACCAAGGCAATTACCCAAGCTGGTAAGTCTGCAATCTCAGGATTCGCCAACACCATGATATCATTATCTATGGTCAATTCATTTTTAGATTTATCTGCGACATATTGAATTTTTCCATCTTCATTTTTGTCATCAAAGGATAAGAGCCCGGTTTCTTCCCAATTTTTAAACCATACTGGCATATTTGAATACTCTTCGTTGCTTACGGTATTAATTAAATTGGTCTTTGCAAATACCGATACAGCTGGCGCAGTGGTATATAATATAGCAATTAACAGTAATGCCAGTCCGGCAGATTTACGTGCATCCTTTACTTTCTTCACGGTGAAAAAACGAACAATTACATGAGGCAGCCCGGCGGTACCTACCATCAATGCAAAAGAAATGGCAAAGATGTCAGTTACTGATTTTGAGCCGTCAGTATATTCATTGAAACCAAGTTCAGTTGAAAGTCCGTCAAGCTTATCCAACAGAAATGTGCCCGACCCATCATTTAAAGTCGATCCCATACCTAACTGTGGAATAGGATTCCCCGTCATTTGGATGGATATGAAAATCGCCGGAACCATAAATGCAAAAATCAAAATACAATATTGTGCAACTTGTGTATAGGTTATACCTTTCATTCCGCCTAAAACGGCATAAAAAAGAACAATGATCATACCAATAATAACGCCGGTATTGATATCTACTTGAAGAAACCTGGAAAATACTACACCGACACCACGCATTTGCCCTGCCACATAAGTAAACGATACGATTAGAGCACAAATAACAGCAACGATACGAGCAGTTTTAGAATAATATCTGTCTCCTATAAAATCAGGTACTGTAAACTTTCCGAATTTTCTTAAGTAAGGAGCAAGTAATAGTGCCAAGAGCACATAACCACCTGTCCACCCCATTAAATATACAGAACCATCATAACCGGCAAAGGAGATTATCCCGGCCATGGAGATGAAAGATGCAGCTGACATCCAATCTGCTGCAGTGGCCATACCGTTTGCTAAAGGTGATACACCGCCACCGGCAACATAAAAGTCTTTTGTTGATCCGGCTCTAGACCATATGGCAATTCCAATATAAAGGGCAAAGGTGAGTCCTACTAAAACATACGTCCAGGTTTGAACACTCATATTGTGGTTTTTTGGTGGTTAATGGTTGTGAAGTTATTCGCTGTAGCCATATTTGTTATCAAGCTTGTTCATGAGTCTTACATAAATAAAATTGAGTATAACAAATACATAGATAGAGCCTTGTTGCGCAAACCAAAAGCCTAATTTGAAACCTCCGATTTTAACGGAGTCTAAGCTATCTTTGAACAGAATTCCTGCGCCAAATGAAACAGCAAACCATATCGCTAATAAAATGAACAAGTATCGTAAATTTTCTTTCCAATATGCAGATGCTTTCTTTTGTTTTTCTGACATGTCTAACCCTTATTTTAATTAAGTGAATACTCTTAGTAAATGCCAAGAGCAAATTCATTAAAAAGTATTTTAAAAAAGAGGTATACCTCTGGGATTTTAAATCTCAATTATCGAGTAAGTTAGGTAAAAAAGTTTAATTAGGTATGAACAACACTCCACTCGAACTATCTTTTTTTGCACCCGTAACCGATGAAAGTACATTTGTTGAATTCTCAACTCTTAATACGCCCATTAAAGCAAAAACCAATGCTTCTTTAAATTCGATAATGATTTTTTCAGGGACAACTACCTTTGTGGTTGCTCCTAATTTTTGTTGTAATGTTTCAATTAAAAAAGAGTTCAGAGCTCCGCCTCCTGTAACTAATAATTGTTGCTCTTTATTCTTGAAATTCAATTGGATCTGTTGTGCTACTTTTTCACATATATGATGAATACATGTGTGAAGTAGGTTTTCGATAGTGTCTTCTGTATCTTCAACAATAGGTACTACTTCTGCCAAAAACCATTCATAGCCAATTGATTTTGGATGTGGTAATAGATAATATTTTAGGCTGTTTAGTCTTTTCAGCATTTTTTGGTTTATTTGACCGTTACGTGCCAGTTTTCCATCTTCGTCATAATCTATATGAACCTTTCTGGTAATATAGTTGAGTACCATATTTGCCAAACCAATATCGTAAGCTATTCTCTTATCTTTTACTTCGAAAGATACATTGCTAATGCCGCCTAGATTCAAACAGAATTCATACTCGCTAAAGAATGTTCTATCTCCAATAGGTACCAACGGAGCCCCTTGTCCACCAAGTGCCAAATCGTTTGTTCTAAAATCACAGATTACTTTTATGTTGCAAGTATTTGCCAAATGTTGACCAGAACCGACCTGAAAGGTAAGCCCGATTTCTGGTCGGTGATGTATGGTATGCCCATGACTGGAAATATAATCTACTTCTAATGAATTGTCGTTTATAAAAGTTAAAGCTTGCTCACCAAGCCAAGTACCGTAAGTGTTATGTAATTCAATTAGTTTTTCTGCAGATAAGTTGATGGCATCTTTTAATGTTATCATCATTTCAGATGAATATTTTACACTTTTGGTCTCTTTAATGGCAAATTGCCAAGCTCCTTTTCTCTCCCAAATGTGGCAATACGTTAAGTCTAGTCCATCTAAGGAAGTACCTGACATAAGACCAATCATTTTATATGTTTTCATTTAGATGTGTTTAATTATTTTAATAATACGGGTAGCTTTCCTTTTGCTTTAAGTGTTCCTAAAAAATGTGCTGTAGCAACATCTTGAAACTCCTTGAAATTTTGGTAAGCTATTACCGTAGCCCTCGTTTTATGCGTTAGAAATAACTTTAGGGCATATGGATTACCAAAGTGATATAAAACTACATTTTTAATGGTTATAATTTCGTTTACAAAATCAATTTCTTCTTGAAGAAAGCCAAAATTATTGGTCGGTTTTATTTGTGGTGTAGATAAGAGTAAAAGAATTTCTGTTTCGTTTTTTACTTCTTTTCGCATTTCAGCTAGATCATCTATAATTTCTTTGTCGGTTTGATCCGTGCCAAACCGTTTTAAAGTTAACGTGCAGAAATCAGTAGCTCTAAAGGCCTCTATTTGTTTGGGGGTACCGTGATGTAGGGTGAGTGAACGCTCTGCTATTTTTCTATTTAAGAATCTTGGGTCTGTTAACCGTTTAATAGTATCATCTTCTATAATTGCTTTTTCTTTTAGCTTCCAGATGCGTTCAAAGCTTTTGTTGACCTGTGCTTCGGATGCATTTTTAAGTATAAACTGTATACCTTCTTTAATATGTTCCGCAAAGCATAAAACATCATTTCCTGCATTAAACGCTAGCCATTCTAATTCTCCTTTAACCGGATAGTTTTTAGATACCGCATGCATATTTAAAGCATCTGAAATTACAACACCATCAAAGCCCATTTCATTTCGTAATACACCACTTATAATATCTTTATTGATGCTTGATGGTAATTCTGGACTTGTTGTTAGTGCAGGTACGGATAAGTGGCCTACCATAACCGAATCTACTCCTTCATCTATTATTTTTTGAAAAGTATAGAGTTCAGTTTCTAATAATTCTTCTTTGGTTTTTTCGATTACCGGAAGGTCCAAATGTGAATCTGTTTCAGTATCTCCATGTCCGGGAAAGTGTTTTATGCTTGTGAGTACACCTTCGTATTGTGTACCTTTTATATAAGCTTTTGCCAATGAAACTATAGTACATTTATCACTGCCAAAAGAGCGATAGCCAATTACAGGGTTATCCGGGTTAATGTTGACATCGATCACTGGTGAAAGATTCCAATGTATTCCGGCTGCTTTGCAATCTTTGGCAATATTTTGCCCTACTTCAAAAACCAGGTCTTTATTTTTAGTATTCGCGCCCAGGGTAATAGCATACGGATATTGTGGTGTATTCTCTATGCGCATAGCCAAACCCCATTCGGCGTCAATAGAAATTAATAGGGGGTAGGTTGCCGATTTTTGATACCTTTTGATGAGGTTTTTTAAAGTGTCGAAACTATTTTCATTGACAATAACCTTTTTTTTGCCTTCAAAATTTGTTGCGGCACTTGCTCTGGAGTGAAAAAAGCAGAGTCCGCCTACGTGGTGTTCAGAAATCAGTTTTTCAAGTTGCTGTATTTCCTCTTCCGTATCATTAATAAAAGCAGCGGGCATAAACAGCTGCCCAACTTTCTCTGTAAGGGAAATTTTTTTTAAGGCTTCATTTTTAGGTGTTATTTTAGTCATTGGGAACTATTATTTTTTACCAAAATCTGTTGGATAAGTAATAAATTTTAAAAGTAAAAGGGTGGGTAAAGCAGCAATAACTACCCAAACAAAAAAGCCGTCATAGCCCAGCCATTGTTGTATGTAACCGCTGATCATGCCTGGTAGCATCATTCCTAATGCCATAAAGCCAGTAGCAATGGCATAGTGCGATGTTTTAGATTTACCCTCTGCAATGTAAATGAGGTACATTAAAAAAGCTGCGAAACCGAAGCCATAGCCAAATTTTTCAAAAATAACCGTAGCAGTTACCGCATAAACACTTGTTGTATTGGTCATCGCTAAAATAGCATATAAAATATTAGGAAGGTTCAATGAAAGTACCATAGGTAGCATCCATTTTTTTAATCCGTCCCTAGAAATAAGTATTCCACCTAGTATTCCGCCTATTGACAGAAAGATAACTCCCGCAGTACCAAAAATAGTTCCTAATTGTTCTGTCGAATATCCTAATCCACCTTTATCGTGAGAGTCCAATAAAAACGGGGATGCCATTTTTACTAATTGTGATTCACCTAAACGGTAGGTGAGGATAAAAGCTAAGGCTATGCCAATACCTGGTTTTTTAAAGAAGGAAGTAAATACCTCTAAGAAGCCGGCAGGTTTTTCTATACTTTTTTTGTTTTCAGATTCATATTTAGGGGTAACAAAAAAGTTTGCTACTGTCATGATTAACATTAAAAAAGCGGCTGCAGACATTGTAATACTCCATGCTTTGGTGTTGTCACCATATTTATTTTCTAAAAATCCGCCAAGCACTACGATTAACCCTTCTCCCGTTACCATGGCAAGACGGTAAAATGTACTTCGCATACCTACAAAAAAGGATTGTTTTTTTTCCGTGAGTCCTAACATGTAGTATCCGTCTGAAGCAATATCATTTGTGGCAGAAGCAAAGGCCGCCATCCAAAAACAGGCTAATGAAGATATAAAAAACATGTTGGTAGGCAATGTTAGCCCCACGCCCAATAACGCAATGGAAATTAAAAGTTGCATGCTTAAAAACCATTTGCGTTTGGTGCTTTTTAAATCAACAAACGGACTCCATAATGGTTTTAGCACCCAAGGTAAATATAGAATACTGGTATATAAACCAATGTCTTCGTTGCTAACTCCTAATTTCTTATACATAATTACAGATACCGTAACGACCAATACGTAGGGTAAACCTTGTGTGAAATATAGCACAGGTACCCATGCCCAAGCTCCTTTATCTCTTTGTACCATATTATTTTTTCAGTTGTTTTAAATTGATAATTATTGGTGTTGTCTCTTTACCATATACATCTATAAAACTGACTGCATTGTATTTTTTGTTCAATTTATCAATAGAAATGTTTATATATTTTGAATTGCTGTCTACATAAATTTTAGCCTGTAATTTTTGAATTTTGTATATCTCTTTTACCCTTATACCAGACGTATAAAACAAAGCAAATCGCATATCTTTTAAATTATTGAATTCAAGAAACAGCTCAGTATCTGTTCTGCTTGAGTTCAGTAATTTTGGTGTCTTTACAATATGATTTTTGGCTAAAGATGAAATCGGATTTAAAGCTGGTTTTTTGTAATATTTTTTGTGAATATATTTTACTACATCATCCTTATCTGTTATTAAAGATTTGGCACTGAACATAATGTTTCCTTGAATGTGAGAGGTTTTGCGAGCCAGTTCTAATTGGGTCGGTAGCTCCATAGTATCGTTCCAAGCTTCATCGCTATTATTTCTAATTTTATAAGGAGCATTGCCTATGTAAAGGTTGGTGTTATAATTGTTTTTTGACCACCAATCAACAATTTTTCGGTGAGAGGCGACCGGTAGGTCCATGCTCCAATATACCTGTGGTGCTAGGTAGTCTATCCAACCTTTTTTCATCCATAGTAATGGATCTGCATATAAATCTTCATAAGTAGTTTGCCCAGCTTTAGTGTCAGAACCTTTTGGGTCGGTACTATCATTTTTCCAAACCCCGAAAGGACTAATGCCAAACCGGACCCATGGTTTAATCGATTTAATGTTTTTATGAGATTGCTTTACAAGAGAGTCAATATTACTTCGTCGCCAATCATCAATAGTTTGATTCTTTTTAGCATAAGTTTCAAACGTTAGGGAGTCATTAAAAACTTCGTTAGTAATTTTATACGGATAAAAATAATCGTCAAAATGAATGGCATCTATATCATAGTTGGAAACCAATTCTTCGATAATATTCGAAAAGTGTTCACGAACTTCCGGTAAACCGGGATTGTAATAGTTCTTATTACCGTAATGTACTATCCATTCTGGGTGTGTACAATAATCATGGGAATCGGCCAGGATTTCGAAATTCTCATCAAAAGTGGCCCTATAGGGGTTTAGCCAAGCATGAAACTCCATACCGCGTTCATGAGTTTCAGTAATCATCCAATCTAAAACATCTATGTTCCATTTTGGAGGTGTGCCTTCTTTTCCTGTTAAAAATCGAGACCAAGGGGCAAAATCAGATCGATAGAAAGCATCTCCTGCTGCTCGTACTTGTACGACAATGGCATTGTAATTTTCTTTTTCGTAAAAATCTAAAATCTTTAGGTAGTCAGCTTTTTGTTTTTCAGAAGTGTCATTACCATTTTTTGGCCAATCTATGTTGACCACGGTGGCGACCCAAACACCTCTGAATTCTCTCTTCGGATATTTTTCATATGATTTGAAAATTCCACATGAATTTAGAAGCAGTAGTAAAACGAGTAGGGTTAGTTGTTTTGTCATAAATGTAAAAAAGACCCATTTTAAAATTAAAAATAGGTCTTTTAATTCAATTTAGCTGTTAGTTGAATTTATGTCGTACAAATGCCTCCATTGCTGCGTAAGATGATAAGCCCATTGCTTTGTATTTATTGGCAGTGTCGCGATTTCTTTCTTCTGCACGCATCCAAAATTCTCTAGAGTCATCGCCTTGGAACATAACACCATCTTTTTGGGATTGGTGGCAGAAAATAGCATATCGTTTCTTTAACACTTGCCCTGGACTCATTGGTACGGCCATTTCAATTTCGTTTATATCCCATTCATGCCATGCACCTCTGTATAACCATAGCCAACAATCTTTCATGAAGGTTTCAGATTTTAATTTTTCACATGCTGCGAAAACAGCATCTAAACATACTTTGTGTGTCCCATGTGGATCGGCTAAATCACCTGCGGCGTATATTTGATGAGGTTTTATTTTTTTGATAATATCTATTACAATATCAATATCCTCGTCAGATAAGTTTTTCTTTTTTATGGTTCCTGTTTCATAAAATGGCAGGTCCAAAAAGTGAACGTTTTCATCTTGCAATCCCATAAGTCTTGTTGCTGCATAAGATTCACCTCTTCTAATTTTTCCTTTTAGATTTCTAACCTCTAGAGCATCTATGCGGGTTTCATTCTTTTCTGCTATAGATCTTATAATACTCTTAGCTTTCTCAGACGGATTAATTTGCATGGCTATCTCTGCATATTTTCTTGCATCGGTATCAGAAACAGCAATATTACCAGATGTTTGATAAACGATGTGAACTTCGTGACCCTGTTCTACAAGTCTGTCAAAAGTACCGCCCATTGAAATTACATCATCATCAGGGTGCGGGCTAAATATAATTACCCGTTTTTTTGCAGGTGTTGCACGTTCTGGTCTGTGTGTGTCATCAGCATTTGGTTTGCCACCTGGCCATCCGGTAATTGTATGTTGTAATTTATTGAACATTTCAATATTCAGATCATATGAATCAGCTAAAGCTAGAAGATCTGCCATGCCGTTATCATTGTAATCTTTGTCGGTTAAACTTAGTATGGTTTTTCCTGTATTCTCACAAAGCCAGACCATTGCCTTTGCTTTTAAATCCTCTGTCCATTCACAGGTATCTACTAACCAAGGTGTTTTGTTTCTCGTTAATTGGCTACCTGCACCGGTGTCTAAAACAAAAGTACAATTGTCATGTTCTTGTAAGTAAGTAGCTGGTACATGTGAAGAAATATCACCTTCAATAGTTTTTTTTATAATACCCGCTTTATTTTCACCCCATCCTAATAATACAATTCGCTTTGCTTTTCTAACCGTTGAAATCCCCATAGTAATTGCTTTTCTAGGTACGTTGGCAATTCCTAAAAAGGCAGGCGCGGCATCTACACGTGTTATATGGTCTAAGGTAATGACACGGGTACCAGAGTTAAAGTGCGATCCAGGTTCGTTAAAGCCAACGTGCCCCGTTCTGCCAATACCCAATAATTGAAAATCTAAACCGCCATGCTCTTTTATTTTGCGGTCGTAACTAAGGCAATATGCTGTAGTTTCTTCGTTGCTTACCGTACCATCGGGAATATGAATATTCTTTTCTGGTATATCTACATGGTTAAAAAGATGTTCGTGCATGAAATAGAAATAACTCTGTATGTTATTTGGCTCCATCGGCAAATATTCATCTAAGTTGAAGGTGACGACATTTTTAAAACTTAACCCTTCTTCTTTATGCATACGAACCAACTCCTCATAAACTCTTATTGGTGAAGAACCTGTAGCCAAACCTAAAACACAATTTCTCTTTTGCCCTTGTCTCTTCTTTATCAAGGCTGCAATTTCATGCGCAACTTGAATTGAGGCTTCGTTGGAATCCCGAAAAATTACATTGTGAATTTTTTCGAATCGGGTTTCTTCAAACTGACCAATCGGTTTGTGGGCAATGTCGATTTTGGAATCTTTTATGGTATTTTTCATGAGGCAATGGTAGAATTATGGATTTTTAAATCATGCAAATATAGGCGTTATTTTTAATATTTGCAGTTTTATGCAATAAATTATGCTGTATTTTGCTGTTAATTAATCATTAAATTCTATTTACATTATATTAACGTCATAAAACAGCATGTGTTAAAAATCATTATCTTTGTCTTAAACACATGTAAAAAAGTGCTTTTTAAATGCTAAAAGAAGAACGTCAACAGACTATTTTAAACGAGGTTGATCTGCATAATAGAATTCTCATTACAGATATAGCAGAGGCTTTAGATGTATCTATCGATACCATTAGAAGAGATGTAAAGGAGCTCGATGTAGAAAATAAATTACGTAAGGTACACGGTGGTGCAATCTCTATGGGGTATATGACCAATAGTGCTAGAAATACCAATATCTATAAGATAGATGATAAAGCTGCCATTGCTGTCAAGGCGATAAGTATGTTGCGCGATGGTGCCGTCATTTTTTTAGATGGAGGTACTACTTGTATGGAACTTGCCAGAATTATTCCTGAAAATTTAAACCTTACTTGTTTTACGATCAGTTTACCTGTTGCTATGGAGCTTTCCCATAAAGCGAATATTAATGTGATTTCTATAGGAGGACAAATTTCTAAGGAAGCACAGATTGCAATTGGTGCAAATGCCATTCATCATATTTCAGAAATACGGTTCGATTATAGTTTTATCGGTACAGGTTATGTTGATGCTACGTACGGATTGACGGAATTTGATTGGGATATTGTTCAAATTAAAAAAGCAGTTATTAAAGCATCAAAGAAAACGGTACTTTTATCAATATCTGAAAAACTGAATTCTCAGCATCGTTATAAAACTTGTGATATAAATTCTATTAATACGATGATCACAGAGTTAAAACCTGATGATAAATTGTTAAAGGCATTTAAAAATCATGATATAAAAATTTTGTAATTATATGGGCTACAAAAAAATTACTGAAACTCCGTCGAAATATGACAATTTAGAGTTGATGGATACTACTACCATTCTTCAAAAAATGAATGAGGAGGATAAGAAGATTGCAGATGCAGTAGAAAAAGCGATTCCGAAAATAACAAAACTTGTAGATGCCTTGACCGAAAGATTCAATAAAGGTGGAAGACTTTTTTATATAGGTGCTGGTACCAGTGGTAGATTGGGAATTTTAGATGCTTCTGAAATTCCACCAACATTCGGTATGCCACATGAACGTGTTGTAGGTTTAATTGCAGGAGGAGATACTGCCATTAGAAACGCTGTTGAAAATGCTGAAGATGCTACTAAGCAGGCATGGTTAGATTTAAAAGTACATGGTATTAATACCAATGATGTAGTTGTGGGTATTGCGGCATCTGGTAGTACGCCATATGTGATCGGTGGATTGGAAGATGCTAAAAAAGCCGGGATATTAACAGCTGCAATTACTAATAATCCTGGTGCACCAATTGCAAGAATAGCAGATATTCCAATTGAAATAAACGTAGGTCCAGAATTTCTTACTGGTAGTACTAGAATGAAAAGTGGAACCTCTCAAAAACTGGTTTTGAACATGATCTCTACTGCTTTAATGATAAAGATAGGTAGAGTTAAAGGTAATAAGATGGTAAACATGCAATTAAGCAACGATAAGTTGGTTGATCGTGGTACGCGCTATATTATGGAAGGACTAGGTATTGAATATGCAGCTGCCGAAGCATTATTAAAAAAACATGGATCTGTTAAATTGGCTATTGATGCCGGTAGGAGGTAAGTAGTTTTTTATTCCTATAATTTATGTAAAAAAGGTCTGGAACCGACTCCAATGGTTACAGACCTTTTTTGGAATTCATCAATATAAGCGGTAAATTTATTTTTTAGGGATCAATTTATAAATACCTTTTCCTTCGACGGCAACATAAATTAATCCATCAGGCCCTTGTTGTATTGCTCGAACTCTTCCCAAACCATTCATTAATTTTTCTCGCGCAGTAACCTTGCTTCCGTCCATAACCAATCGCTCTAAATATTGAAAAGCTAAGGATCCTACCAAAAGGCTTCCTTTCCAATTTTTATATTTATCCGATGTTACATATGTCATTCCGCTAGGAGCTATAGAAGGCACCCAATAATGAATGGGTTGTTCCATACCTTCCATTTCGGTTTTATCTGTAATAGGCGTTCCTCCATAATTAATTCCGTAAGTAACCAATGGCCATCCATAGTTGTCCCCTTTTTTTATAATATTAATCTCATCACCGCCTTTTGGTCCGTGTTCATTATCCCAAATTTCTCCTGTAATAGGATGCTTTATCAATCCTTGCGGATTTCTGTGTCCGTAGCTGTAAATTGCAGTCTTGGCACCCTTTACATTTACAAAAGGATTATCTATGGGAATACGCCCATCATCATGTAATCGATATATTTTACCGCCATCTCTTTTAATGTCTTGCGGATTAATATTTCTTTCACCACGTTCGCCAATAGAAAAGTATAAATACCCTTCATTATCGAAAGCAATTCTTGAGCCAAAATGTTGCCCTTTGGTGGTGTTCGGTACAGCTTTGTAAAGTACTTGATTTTCGGTCAAAGCATTGTTCTTTAATTTTGCTCTCATAATTGCTGTATGGCCGCCTTTTTCATTTCCCTCTTTAGATGTGTAGGTAAGATAGATCCATTCATTTTCTTTATAATTTGGATGAAGAGCGACATCTAATAATCCGCCTTGGCCTCTGTTATAAACTTCAGGAACATTATCGATTATCAATTTTTTTCCATTAGAAAAATGAATCAATTTCCCATCTTTTTCAGTGATTAAAATACTTTCATCGGGAAAGAACGTGAAGCCCCATGGTACCTGTAGCTGATCGACGAACAGCTTAGCTGAAAAAACAGCTTCTATTGGGGTAATTGCTTTATTTTTAGGGTTTTGTGCGCACGAAAAGCATAGCGATTTAACGAATAAAAGCGATAAGATGATACTTTTTTTCATATTAAGGCGTTAGAAATGTATTAAAGAGCATGATTATTTAAAAGATAAAATATAAGTAAAAAATTACAACAAAGAACTATAAAGACCCCAAATCGAAATTGTTCTTAAAAACGAATTTTAACCTATGCTTTCAAAACAACAGCGGTATACGCTGTATGTACTATTTCTGATCGTTCTTTCAGTAATTGGTACTACGGCAATAGCCAACTCTAAGGTAAGTACTTTTTACGAAGAGGTGGCTCTTGTAATCGAAAAGGCTGTTTCGGTTTCTACCAAAAGTCAATCCGTATTAGAAAATAAAGTTGAAGTTATAAAGAAGTCTAGCTTGGTCGCTCCGGCAATGTTCAGTACACTTATTGTAGGTGCAGATGCTACTGAGACGTGTAATGATAACGGATTTACAATTGCACGTTTTAATCTATGTGGTGATTATGATGATCGTATTATTAGTTTATCCGGCGGTCCATATAGTTCAGTTTCATGGCAGGTTTTGGGAGGTTCTTGTTCATTGGATGTTAATACTGAATGCCCCAACACCACTACTTCTTGTTATACCGAAGTTGTATCAGGTCAAACCTTTACTTTAGACGCCAGTTCTGTACCATCAACATCAGGTGCGGAATATAGAGTTGTTGTAGATGGTCAGTCCTATTATTTTAAAGTAAAGAAAAGTACCATAACCCAAACCTATGTAAAACAAGATTATATATGTGGAGTTGATGGTAGAATTCAAATTACTAACCTATCTAGTGCTTATGAGTTTAGTATTGATAGCGGTAGTGGATTTGGAGCTTGGCAAGGTGCTATATTTTCTAATCTGTTACCTGGTACTTATAATGTAAAAGCTAGATTAAGAAATACTGCCAACACTTGTGAATACCCATATGAGCCTATAGTTATAGAGGAGAAGGAGATTGAAATTGCGGCGACTTTTACAGATGCACTATGTAGTGGCGATATGGGAACTATTACTGTAACTGCTTCAAATGTTCCCGGGCCTTATAAATATACCTTGTTAAATTCTAGTGGCGTTGCCCAAGAATTTACAGCTTTTATATCCACGAACCCTTACACTTTTTCGGCTGTAGGTTTTGGTACATATACAGTACAGGTAGAGACCCAGCAATGTACAGGTGACCTGTTAAACGGAATTAACCCACCAAGACAAAATGTAGATACCAGTGGAAATCCATTGACTATTGGTGCTGGTGCTTCTGCATTAGATGCTTCTACAGAGGTTAACAGTAGTTTTGGTTGTTCAGATATTTCAAGTGTAGATATTACTTTAAATACTTCAGGGGGTTCTGCTCCTTATACATTTACTGTTAATGGTGGACCTGTACAACCTTTATTTGGTAATACGACAACAGATTCTGGTACTACCATGTATACGGTTACTGCGGCTGGTACTTATGATTTTGTAATAACAGATAGTAACGGTTGTATTATAAACGCTTCTTCTGATGTTGAAGATTTATTACCGCCAGATGTTACCGTTGCAGGTATTGATGGTACTTGTAGCAATGGTGGAGCTAAATTAGAATTTACTATTAACAATGGTAGAGGTTATAATATATCATATAGAGAAAGTACATCTGATCCTTGGGTAAGTACTCCACAGATTTCTGTGGTGGCAGGTACATATAATGATATTGAAGTAAGATATCAACAAGGTGGATTTGAGTGTACCTTAAATTTACCTTCTGTAACAGTAGATACGGTCGGTTCGTTAACTGGGTCAGCTAATAAAATTACCGATGTAACATGTTCCGGCGCAGGTACTGTAGGAGGCCAAATCGATTTTGTCGGTCCATTTTCTGGTGGATCAGGTAGCGGTTACGAATTTAGTATTGATGGTGTAAACTTTTCAACTACTACATCGTATACAGATTTGGCTACGGGAACTTATACACCTATTATTCGTGATGCTGGGGGATGTCGTCTAGAGTTGACTTCTATAGTAATATTAGATGTTGATCCACCAACAAATTTAGATTTTACTCAAAGTAATACTAGTTGTGCAGCAGGTACTACCGATGTTCAGCTGACACCAACAAGCAATGCCGCTATCAATAGATATGAAATTATTAGTCCGGCATATGTTGACAACGGAAGTAACGATACGTTTACAGGACTTTTAACCTCACAAGCGTATATTTTTCAAATTACCGACGTTAATGGTTGTTCGTATACCGAAGGCTTTAGGCCTGTAGAAATAAGCTCTATTCGCGTACGTGTAAAATCTGGCGGAGATTTAAGAGTTTGTAATGGTGCTACAGATGGTACCGGAACATTCATTGTTGATGGTTTCGCGAATAATTATACCTATGATATTAATAGCGGATTATTCTCTGGCGGACCTCAAAATAATAATGAAGTAGTTCTTCCGTTATCAGGCGCAGGTACTTATACGATTATCGTTACCGATACCGATACAGGATGTACAGACACTATTTCTTTTGATATTGACGAAGCCCCGGTATTGGATTTATCTACAAGTACGGTTACAGCCATGAGTTGCGCAAATGGCAATTTAGGAGCGGTAAGAGCAAATACAACTGGTGGTTGGGGAACAAATAGATATACTTTGGCGCCACCTGTTGGACCACAAATTGGTCCAAAATCAGGAAGAACCTTTAGTAATCTTTCTGCATCTGGAACATACACATTAACTGTTGAAGATGCTGAAGGTTGTATAGATTCATTTACATTCGATTTAAATCCTATTGATGCGCCAAGTATTTCGTTGGACGGACCATCGTCTGATTTCTGCTATGTTGCAAGTACAGGTGCTACAATTGCGGTAACTTCTACTGCAGGTACGGCAGCAATAGGAACACATCGGTACAGAATCAACGGTGGAACTTTACAAGCAGGCACCTCTTTTTCCGGGCTATCACCTGGTAATTATACTATTGAAGTTGTTGATGGTAATGATTGTTCGGATAGTTTCCCAATTACTATCGAACCTCAGTTGAGGGTAAATACGAGTATTGAAACAGAAATACCTTGTGGTGGAGCTCCTGGTCAAATACGAGTTCGGGTAAATGGGGGGTATACCACAGGTGTAGGGGCAAAGCAATATGAGGTAAGTTCTGATAACGGAGTTACATTTGGAGCACCTATTGCACTTATATCGAACAACTTTTTATACGATACGGCTGTCCCTGGAGATTATATTTTCAGAATTACGGATAACAATACTACAAGTAGTGGTTGTGTGGCAGAATCGGTTGCTATTACATTAAATCCGCCCCAGAATATTGCAGCAGCGCATATAGAAACGAGACCTGTTAGTTGTACTTCGACTAATAACGGCGCGGTTACTATTATACCAGATGCTACAAGTGGTGTACCACCATATGAAGTTAATTTCAATGGAAATGGATGGGTTTCTGAAACTGTATACTCAAACTTAACAGTAGGTACTTATTCTTATTTGGTAAGAGATGCTAGAGGTTGTGAAACCATAGCCGATACTTTTAATATTGTACTAGATAATACACCGCCACCGGCAACAACAGTTTCTGAAGTACAGGCAGTTTGTAGTGGTAGTGGACCTGTAAGTGGAGGTATTACTGTTGATGCCGTTACTGATGGGACACCTAATTTCGATTTTATTATTGAAGATAATACAGGGATGGAAATTACTAGAATGGAAGATGTCGACCCCTCTGCCTTACCTGTACAAATTTTAGACCCACTTCTCGTAACAGGAGACTACACGGTAATTACTATTGATTCGAATGGTTGTACCGATATCGATACAGTGACCATCACATCAAATGAAGTGGTGATTACACCTATTCCACCACCATTGCCAATTAATTGTGATGAAACAGCTTTTACTTATTCAGTTAGTGTTAGTGGAGGTACAGGTCCATACCAGATTAAATTGATCGATCAACCATCGTTCTATAACTTGAATGATACGCCAGGTGTTAATGATCACACTTTTAGTAATGCGACAGACGGTATTCAATATGGCGTTGCGTATACAGTTGTTGTTTTAGATGTTGGTACGGGTTGTACCTATGAGCAAGAAATTCCTCCTATAGACGGTCCGTCAACATTAGATGTTACCGCAACCTCAACACCAGGCGCTTGTGATGTTAACAGAAATGGAGAAATAGCTTACGAAATTACTGGTTATGCTATTGGTGATGATTTAAGAATTGAGTTGGTCAATAATGAAGATGGTTCAACTATTGTTTTGCAAGCTTCTGTAACAACTACAGGTTTGCCTTATAATGATGTATACCCGGAATTACCAGGTAATTATCAAATATTGGTTACCAATTTAAACGATACCTGTACAGATGCCGCTTCCGTAACAATAAATCAGAATTTACCGAATATTGATATTTTACAAGAGGTTCCTGCAAATTGTAATGCCTTTGGTCAAGTAACCGTACAGGGTAGAGGTGGCTCTGGTGGACCATATGATTTTGCTTTTATGGATAACGGAGTGTCACCAACTGCGGCAGATTGGACTACCGATACTACATTTTCGGCGCCTGATGGCAATTATGACGTATATGTAAGAGATATAACTGGTTGTACTTCTTTTGACATAGCAACAATTATATCATTAGATCCAGATTTGCCGATTCCTGATTTTACAGTGGTAAATCAATGTGATCCTTTATCTACCTCTTTTAATATTACGGTTAGAATTCCTGATACCGTAAATACACCAAGATTTACTTTGGGCGGTAATGAGCAGTTGCCAACATTAAACGGTAGTTTTTGGGAATATACTTATACCGTGAGCAGCCCTGGAGATTATGTTGTAGATGTTGTGGATGCTAATGGTTGTACTAGTGTTGGTACGGCTACCGTTTATGACTTCTTGTCCGCTACGGGCGACTTTTCTTCAGAAAGTACTTGTAATGATGCTGATGGTGAGATTACGATAACAACGAATGGTGGTAGTGGAGTTTTTGAGTATGAATTAACAGGATTCGATTACAACTCAAATGCTGTAGGAACTATTTCTCAAACTAACGATCCTGTTTTTACGGGACTTAGGCCCGGTACATATGAAGTTCGAATAATTGATAGTATTATGTTTGATGGTACTGATTACTGTGAAACAACCGTTGCAAATATTATATTGAATCAAGCAGCACAACCGGTTATAATTTCGGAAGAAGCAATCGATATTAGTTGTAGAGATGAAAATGACGGTACTATAGAAGTGGTTGTTGGTCCTGCGAACTCGTTGGTGCCATTTACATCACAAGACACACCAATAACATATATTTTGAATGATGTAACTTCAGGAACTACCGAGATAACAAGAAATAATACTGGTGCCTTCTCTGGTTTACCTGCTGGTGATTATCAGGTTCAAGTGGTTACGGCACGTAATTGTGAGGTGTTATCTGCGGTACACACTATTAATAACCCTGACACATTTAGTATTTCTGCTAGTGCTGCCGATTTTGCTTGTGAGCCTGGTGCAAACAGGTATAGTTCAACAATTATTACAGTAAATGTTATTGATGCAGGTACGGTAGGTTCAGGTTATCAATATAGTATCACTGGTTTTGAAAACTATCAAACGGGTAATACGTTTGAAATTATTGATAATGGTTCAGCACAAGATATTACTGTTTATGCAATAGATGGTAATGGTTGTCAGACAACTTTTGATGTTCCCACTATCAATCCGCCAACAGATGTTGTTTCTACAATAGTTGATGTTGATATTTTAAATTGTAGAGATGATGAGCGTGTACGTATAGAAGTAGCAGGCACAACAGATTTCACGGTAAATACAGTATCTGTTACATTGGTACCTTCTGTTACAAATATAGCGGGTAATAATTATGTTGATGTTTTTCTACCTGATGTTGGTGATTATTTATTCGAGATTATTGATAATACAGTAGGTTGTACTTATCCAATGCCAGTGCATACGGTAAATACTCCAATTGCACCTACAGTATTAATTAGCGAAGCAAAACCGGTTAGTTGTGCAGTTCCCGGTAACGATGGGGCTTTATTCATTACAGTAAGTGATTATATTGGCGTTTTTGATTACATCGTTTATGAGGCTACTGATGATGCAAGAACGACACCATTGGCTTCAGGAAGTTTTGATACCAATAATTTCCCTGATGTAAATGGAGATGAAGCTAGAATAGATAATTTGCCTGGTGGTAACTTAATCGTTGATGTAGTTTCGATTGGTAATCCGTACTGTTCTGGTGTTAGTAATGTCGCTAATATTAGAACACCGAACGGTCCGCTACAAGTGACTGCTGAGTCTATTGGAAATGTAAGTTGTACTAATGATACTGGTGAAATAGTAGCTACCGGAATTGGAGGTTGGGATACCGCTCCGTATGAGTATAGATTATTAATGAGTGCTGATAACGGAGCCACTTATACTACAGAAATTGCAGTTTTCACCAATGACAATGAATTTACTGGATTATCGTTCGGATTCTATGAAGTGGAAATTAGAGATGTTGAAGGTTGTACGAATACAGTTGAAATAGAATTGGAAGAGGTTCCACAAATTGTTGCGGGTATTAGAGAACCACAAAGTTTAGATTGTCCAAACGGAAATAATGCAGTACTTGAAGCTTATGATGTTACTACCGGTGATGCTATTACCGCTACAGCTGGTGCTAGTGGAGGTTTTCTTGGTGCAGGTTACAATTATACGTTATTGTATTTAAGTGGTGATGATAATACTGCAGTCGTATCTGAAAGTGGATTACAGAATACACCAACTTTTATAGGTGATAGTGGAGGGTATATTAGTGCTGGGTGGTATGCCATAGAAGTGTCTTCTAGTTTCGGGTGTTCATTCGTGACTGATGCGTATTATGTTGATCCACCACCACCAGTTCAACCGGTATTAGTACAGACAAGGGTTCCTGGTTGTGGGGGAGATGGAGAGATGAGAATGACAGTCGAGAATTACGATCCGTTATTTACCTATGAATATTTAAGAATTGAAAACGGAGTAACCATAGGTGGATATCAGCCAATGATTGGTACTTCTGTAACCATTACCGGAGTTCAAGGTATTACCTATCAGTTTGATGTTAGAAAAATCAATGGTGCTGGTGCTTGCCCTGCAATACGCTCAAATGGTATTACTATGACCGATGCTACGGGTATTACGTTATTACCAAACCTACCAGATGATATTTCATGCGCTTCTGAATTAGACGGAAGAATAGAGTCATTTGTGAACGGTGGTGTTGGCGAAGATCTGTTTTACTTATATGAAGGTAATCCAGTAGATGCCTTTAACCCGGCTGCGACTGCAACGGTAGTTAGGGGCCCTCAAGACAATGGTACATTTGAAGGTCTACTGGAAGGTACAGAATATTATATTGCTGTAACCAGTGGCGCTACTTGTATGGATATTGCCGGACCTTTTGAGATTATAAGACCTGACCCGATCATCTTTGATGCGGTACCTACCGATGTAACATGTAACGGTGAAGAAGATGGTACAATAACGGTTTCAGTTAGCGCTGGTGGTGAAGGTTTGATTCAATTTTCCATTGCACCTAATTTTAATGAATTCTTTAGTGATTCCGATAATCCGGGCACGTACACTTTTGATGAACTTGCTGCAGGTACCTATGAGATTTTAATTAAAGACGATAATGGTTGTTTTGAGAAAGATTTTGTCACGGTTGAGGAGCCTGATCAAATTGAAATCATAAATATTGAGACTACTGATGAATTGTGTATAGGTGCTAATAATGGAACGGTAATTTTTGATATCGTTGGTGGAACACCTTTTGATGATGTCTTAGTTAACCCTACTCCATATTTTGAGTATAAAATAGAAATGGTTGATCCAGTAGATGAAACAGGAACAGCGGTATTTTCTCCTTATAACGGAGTGATTATGGAAAATTTACAAGGCGGTGCGTCTTATATTATTTACATACAAGATGCCAATTTATGTACAGCTTCAGAATTGTTTACGATTGATATAGGGGTAGATTTAACCGCAGAACCACAAGTACAATATGGTTGTGAAGGTATATTCCCTACAAATACGACAACTATTCAGTTGGCTAATAATAATTTGTTGTCCGAATTAATGTTCGCTCTTGATCCAATTGACCCTACAGATGCTATTACAGCAAATGCTACGGACGAGTATGAATGGGGAGATTTACCTGCAGGTAATCACATTGTATATATTTATCATGAAAATGGGTGTGCCAATATGGTAGAATTCGGTATAGATGGTTATGAGCCTTTAAGTTTGGTTGTTGATAAAACCGGACCAAATGAAGTTCAAGCAGCTGCGGCAGGTGGATACGGGGAATACGAGTTCTCCTTTAACGGACAATCTTTTGGGGAAGAGACGGTATTTACAACCAATGAAAGCGGAATAGTAAATGTTCGTGTAAGAGATGCAAGAGGTTGTGAACTAGAACTAAGTGTGCCTTTCGAATTTACAGGTATGCTAGAATTTCCTAATTTCTTTACTCCAGATGGCGATAACCTTAACGATATTTGGTCTCCGAACAATAGAGAGTTATTTGATGGGGTGGTCGTAAAAATTTATGACCGTTACGGTAGAGTAGTGGCTATTCTTGATGAGGTTAGTGGTTGGGACGGTACCTATGAAGGTAATGAAGTGCCAACCGGTGATTACTGGTACGTTGTAAATGCCAATAGTGATGCCATTAAATACGTAGGCCATTTTACATTATATAGATAACATTAGAGAACATAAACAAAAAAGGAGATACAATTTGTATCTCCTTTTTTGTTTTAGAAAATTTCATAAATGTTTTTTTACTAGTGCTTCTAACATTTTAAATCTATAATCCAGTTATGCATTATAATGAAAATTCGTCAATTCGAGCGATTTTCTGATGGAAGTAGCAGAAAATAGTATCGAGGATAGAATTTTCAGAACAGAATACCTTGTTTTTGATACTTTTTCTTTTTAGAAAAACTCAAATAGACGGTTTTAAACCTCAAAACAGTCAAAATTCAAAATGGGTAACTATAATGACCTAGTGAGACTTTAACATTAAAGCAATTTGTTTTAAACTACATTTGATAGAAAATATTGCGTTTAATGATGAGGTCTATTTTATATATTGTTTTATTGGCTATTTTTCAGAGTTGTGCATCTCAGGCCAAACCTATTCTTATTGATTCAGAAATGGAAACGAATATAAAAGAGAACCTCTCCTACTATTTATATTACCCAGAAGATTACCAAGAAAAGCCCGATAAAGAGTTTCCTATTTTACTGTTTTTACATGGCGGTGGCGAATCTGGGGATAGTTTGGTTACGGTGAAAAGAAATGGACCCCCAAAATTAATTTCTCAAGGCAAAAAGTTTCCTTTTTTAATATTGGCTCCCCAAAATCCCAATGTAAAAAAATGGTGGAATACAAGGGCTGTAAAACAGTTGTTAGATTCTATAGTTGATAATAACAGAATAGATAAGCGTAGAATATATTTAACAGGATTGAGTAGAGGAGGAGGTGCCGCATGGGAATTGGCGGTTCAATATCCTGATACTTTTGCGGCTATGGCTGTGGTTTGTGGTATGGCACCGTTGCCCTATGCCTCATGGATCAATAGAAAGATGCCAATGTGGGTGTTTCATGGTGAGAAAGATAAGTCCATTCCCTTTTCCGAATCGGAAAATATAGTGACAAAGCTAAAGGAAATGGGTTATGAAGTCATATTTACAAGATATCCCAATGTAGGGCATAGCGCATGGATAAAGGCTTATGAAACAGAAGCACTTTACAATTGGTTCATGGATCAAGAGTTGAAATAGAATAATAATCGTATGATCGCAAACAAGAAGATAAAATATATAGGATTAATAATTCTTATTTTCTTGCTGATTTATTGTTTTTGGTATTTTAAAAATACTATAGAAATTTCGGGTTATTTAGAGCCAGAAGTGGTGGCTACACATTATACTGGAAAAAACTTTGTAGCATCAGAGACCTGTTTAGAATGTCATCAAGATATCTACAAAGCCCACTTAAGAACAGCTCATTTTAATACTTCTTCATTAGCTGATTCTGCACATGTTCTGGGAAATTTTGAGGAAGGGCAGAACGAATTGAATCTTACAGGTGTACGTTTTAAAATGGTTGAAGAACGAAATGATTTTTTTCAATTATCAAAAGCTAAATTTGGTGATACGGATGTATTAAAATCTAAAATTGATATTGTAATAGGGTCGGGTGTTAAGGGACAAAGTTATCTTCATTGGGAAGATGATAAGCTAAGTCAGTTGCAAGTGTCATATTTCAAACCAACAGGAAATTGGGTAAATAGCCCAAACTTTCCGAATCAATATTATACTAGAAAGGTAGATGATAATTGTTTAAAATGTCATGTAACTTTTGCAAAGAATACCAATGTTTCTGGGAACGGGAATATGTATGATAGAGAACAGATGTTGTTGGGTGTAGACTGTCAACGCTGTCATGGTCCATCAGAAGAACATGTAAAATACCATAGATTAAATCCTGACGATAAACAAAGTTCTTTTATAAACAGCTATAACAATTACTCTCGTCAACAGCGTTTAGATGCTTGTGCCGTATGTCATTCAGGTCTTCAAAACCAGCAAGTTAAAGGTAATCCATTTTCATTCTTAGCAGGAGACACTTTGTCACAATTCTCAAAAAACTACAAGAATTATGATACCAATTTAAAGTTAGATGTTCATGGAAATCAAATGGGTCTCTTAAGTTCGAGTTCATGCTTTATAAATGCAACCGAAATGGATTGTGTTACATGTCATGATCCTCATGTTGATCAAAGATCAAATGCCGATGTATTTAATTCTAAATGTTTAATCTGTCATGAAACTGAAAAAATAAATAGTTTGGCTGTTAATACTATACATAATTCGTCTCAAAATTGTATTTCTTGCCATATGCCTTTGGTTCCATCTGAAGTTATGAAACTAAAGATCGAGAGTGATGTTGATGAGATACCGGTCTATATAAGGACTCATCTAATAGGAATATATAAGTAAATGATCAATGATTTAAAATAATAAAGAGTGGTTAAAATATTTAACCACTCTTTGTGCAACTAACAATTAACAATACTATTTATTTTTAATAGGCAGGATCTTGTGTCAACGTTGGTTGACCATCAACTGCTGACCTATCTATAGCTTGGCTCGGAATAGGGAAATACTCATTTTTTCCGGTTGTAAAAGTTTTTCCTACTAAATATGTTCTATGTTGAGATTCACTAGCTAAATAATTATTGAGTGTCTCGCCGGCTATTCCCCAACGTACAAGGTCCCAATAGCGATGACCTTCCATCGCGAACTCAAGTCTTGTTTCAAATCTTACAGCATCTCTAGCAGTAGACTGATCTGTCCATGCAGTATCATAAGTAGCGATGTCGTAGTTCGCCGCAGCTGTGCCTTCAACAATGGTATAATCATTTCTATCAGTACCTTGTATTGCTAAAGGAACAAAACCAGCTGGGTTTGCAGCTCTTGTTCTAATTTCATTTACAAGTTCTCGTGCCCTTTCAAGACTACCAATTTCTACTTCTGCTTCTGCTAGCCATAAAAGAATCATACCATAACGCATGTAACGGTAGTTGTTAGCGGATAAATTTCCCCATCCGCCTACGCCAAATCCTTCAGGTTCGGCTACATGCTTTTTAGAGAAGAAAGGACCAGCATATGATAAATCTCTAACAAAATCAGTTTGGTATATTTTAAATCCTTTGTAAAGAATACCAGGTCTGCCTAGAGTATGATCAATTCTTGGATCTAAGGTGGCTGTTTCTGCACTAGAACCGTCGTCATTGATTTCAATTGAAATATCTTCAGCATCAAAGTTTTCTATCAACGGTAGGCCATTTTCTGTTCTATACGCATTTACTAAATTTTGAGATACTTGATAAAACCCACAACAACCCCATGGATCGGTATATGGATGTGCAAGACCCATACCTCTACTTGAAGCCTGATCTGCTGCGCTACTAACAGCATATTGAATTTCAAAGATAGATTCTGGGTTGTTTCTGGTAGCCACTAAAAAGTTTTCTTCAAATGAAGTAGCAAGGCTAAAAGTGTTAGAATTAACGATTTCATCTAGAATTGTTTTGGCTTCACCTAATTTAGTCGTGTTTGGTGTACCGTTTTCATCCCAACCTTGGTATATTTTAGATTTAGCTAAAAACGCTTTTGCTGCCCAACTGGTTGGTCTACCTACTTGACCTTGTGTGGTAGGCAGGCTTGCTGCTGCTGCTTCAAAATCTGCCTCAATAAATGGCCATATTTCACGATCATTAGGAACTTTTGTGCTTTCAACATCATCTAAAATATAGTTTTCTTCACTTATGTAAGGTGGCATTCTCCACATTTTACGAGCCTCCATATGAAAAATACCTCTTAAAAAACGTGCTTCAGCAATTACTTGAGTTCTTTTTTCATCAGACAAATCTTCAAGACTATTTGCTGCATTTATAGCGTTGTTTGCTCTAGCGACACCTTTGAACAAAGATCTCCAACGATTGGTGATATGACCATTAAAAGATTGAAAATCATATGCCTCAATAAAAGATTGTTCAGGTTGATCACCTGCATCTGTACCTTTTAGGGCATCGTCTGAGGCAATATTAAATGCCCAATTCTCTACTGTAACGTTCCAGTCGGCCGTGTCATCGAGACCTGCGCCATCTATCATTGCATAGGCTCCTAGTAAAATACCATCAAGACCATCTTCAGTTTCAAGACTATTTGTAGCGAATTGCCCTTCTGGAGTTCGTGTTAAAAATTCATCACTGCAACCCACTATAAATATGGTCATGCAGATAAATTTTATTAATATTATGTTTTTTCTTTTCATCATTAAAAATTTAAATGTTTCATTAAATCAGAGCTGTTTTAAGCTTGTTAGATTTTTAGTTTAGCGTTAATCTTAGACCTAAAGTATAGGTGCGTGAAACTGGCATATAACCACCATCGAAACCTAACGTTGCATCATCTCTATTACCTGCTTGAATTTCAGGGTTTAAGCCGGTGTACTTTGTCCACGTTGCCAAATTTTGACCTTGAACATATATTTGTCCTCTTGAGATGCCGATTTTTTCCATTAAATCAGTTGGAAAAGTATAAGTCAACTGAACATTTTTCAATCTAAAATAACTACCGTCTTCAATAAAGTAAGAAGATGGTCTACTACTAATTTGATCATTTGCATCCATAATTGGAACAGTGGCATTAGGGTTAGCAGCTACCCATTCGCTAACAGGAGCAGATGGGTTTGCAGGTTGCCACGCATCATATAACGCCCGTTGAGATCTGTTACCTTGAAATGTGTTGAAATCAGCGAAATACCTAACGTAATTATAAATATCATTTCCTTGAGAGCCATTACCGAAGATGTTTAAAGCTAAATTTTTATAGCTAAAATCTAAGTTTACTCCATATGTGAAATCTGGATGGGGACTACCAATAATAGTTCTATCATCATCATCAATAACACCGTCATTATTAACATCGGTCACTTTAAGTTTACCAGGTGCGTTGTAGCTACCGTAAGTTGGCCAAGCATCTGCTTCAGCCTGTGATTGAAAAATACCTTCGGTCTGAAATCCGTAGAAAGAAGAAATTGGCTCGCCTACCTGTGTAATGGTTAAAGATGGAACTCTGGATGCATCACCAAATAAAATGGTGCCATCGTCAGTTTCACTTAGTCTATTAACCTCATTTTTGTAAGCAGATAAATTAAAGCTTACACCATAACCCCAGTCACCTTTTTTGTCATCCCAAGATAATTGTAAATCAACACCTTTGTTAGTCATTTCACCAACATTGAAGTAAGGTGCTTGAGCATCACCTGCTGTGTAAGTTATTTGTCTTCTAAACAACATATCGGTAGTGACTCGGTCCCAAAGGTCTAAGCCTAAATTAAATCTTCTATCAAACATAGACAGATCAATACCAATGTTGTTAGAAGTAGTTGTTTCCCATTTCGCATCTGGATTACCATAACTTTGAACATCAAAGCCTAATGTTGGTGCTCCCGTGGCGCCATCGATAGGATAACCAGCATTGAAAATATTTGATCGATAAGTTGTGTAAGAATTATAATCGCCAATTTCTTGATTACCAGTTTTACCCCAACCATATCTAAGTTTTAATTCATCTACATTTTCTAGATTCTCCATGAATGCCTCATCTGAAACTCTCCATCCTAAACTAAATGCCGGAAAAATAGCACTTCTAGATGCTGATTGAAATCTAGATGATGCATCGTTTCTTAGTATAAACTGGGCTAAGTACTTACCATTGTAGTTGTAATTTAGTTTACCGAACTCAGAAAATAAAGTGTAATCTCTAATAGCATAGCCGTAATTACTAGCCGTGGTGGCATCACCCAAATCTAGATAACGTTGAATGTCTAAAGTTTCAAAAGCGTAACCATTTCTGCTTGCACCAAATTCTTCTCCATAAGCTTCAATACCTTCAACACCAATATAAGCGTCAAAATTGTGAACTTCGTTCCATGTTTTGGCATATGTTAAAACGGTATTCCATTGCCATTGATATTCATAACTATTTGTCGATGTAGAGCCGCTAATAAAGTTACCCTCTACATATTCAGGGTTTTGTCTACTTAAATATCTACCTCGCTCACCGGTTGCATCTACACCAAAACTAGATTTCACTTGTAATTCGTCTGTAATGTCGTATGAAGCAAATACATTACCGAATACACGTAATCGATATGTTCTGTTGTCTTGCTCTCTATATAATGTGGCATAAGGATTAAAATTGTTGCCCAAGTTTGCTCCTCTACTACCTGCAAAATTACCTGCTATATCATAAATAGGTAATAACGGATGGTGTTTATATGAACCGGAGACTGCATTCTGCTCTTCGTCATTGCCAAAACCACCTTTTCTATTGTCAAAATTAACCGATAGGTTTTCACCAACGGTCAGCTTTTTGTTTAAAGCTTTAAATTCTGTGTTGGCACGTATAGAAGTTCTATTATAACCTACGAATTTAGTTATTGCATCTTGAGCAAAATAACCTAACGTAAATGCGTATCGCGCATTTTCTGTTGCTCCAGAAGCTGAAATTTGATGATTTAGTATTGGGGCAGTCCTTGTAACTTCATTCCACCAATTTGTATCTGCAGCACGTACAATTGCATTAATATTGCCTTCTTCCAACGCGTATAGAGCGGGGTCAGTTCCAGGGTCACCTTCCATAGCTCCACTAGGAAAAACATAATCAGGAATACCAACTTCCCCATTTGGGCCAAATGTGTATTGACCATGACTTGGAGTTTTGCCGGCATATAAATCTGCTAGATATAAATATTCACCTAATTCCGCTGCATTCAAGGCTTCAACCTCCCCAAGACCAGATTGTAATCCATAATAAGTGTCATAAGTAATAACCGGTTTACCCATTTTACCTTTTTTCGTGGTGATGATGATTACCCCATTTGCGGCTCTTGAACCGTAAATTGATGCCGCAGATGCATCTTTTAATACTTGTAAAGATTCAATGTCATTAGGGTTAAGATTAGCTTGTGATCTAGATGGTACCCCATCGATTACATAAAGTGGATCGTTATTACCGATTGTACCAAATCCTCTAATCCTAACAGTTGCTTCTCCACCAGGTGTTGCATCGTTTACGATTCCTATACCTGCTGCTCTACCTTGAAGTTGTTGGGCAAAAGTTGTAGCAGGTACTGCGTTAAGTTCTTCAACATCTACAGTGGCAACAGATCCTGTTACATCTCTTTTTGATTGAGACCCATAACCTGTTACTACTACTTCGTCAAGTGCTGCCGCATCTTCGTTCAAAGTTACAGAGATAGGAGAGGAGCTAGCAGCTACCTCTACAGTTTTAAACCCTACGTAGCTAACAACCAAGGTTGCTGTTGAAGGAACGTTAATGGTGAAATTACCATCAAAATCTGTTTGAGTACCATTTGTCGTACCTTTTTCAATAATACTGGCACCGGGTAATGGGGTGCCTAAATCATCCAATACTGTACCGGTAACATTAGTTTGAACCATTTTCGGTTCATTGTCAGTTAATTCATTCGGTTTTTCAAAGGCTCTGATGCTTTGAAAGCACATAGATGCCAATATCAATAAGAACCCTGTTCTTAAGACGGAAAGTCTTTCTTTGGATTTTACTGATTTAAAATCTAGTTTTTGATTCATAATAAGTGTAGTTTGGTTAATTGTGATTTTATCATGTAATCTTAATTTATGTTAAGAATTAGATAATATATATGTAATATTAGTTAATTTTTCATTAATTCACTAATGAAATAATTAATTTGTGAAGAATAGTTATTGATAGGGAAGATGATGTTATTGGTCGATTTATATGGGTTATCCGTAGTATAAATAAGGTGTTGAATTATAGAGAGTACTACAAATAAATGTTAAAAAAAAATGATTAATGCTGGATTATGGTAATTATCCTATTTTTTAGACTTTAAACTTATCTTGTTGGTAGAAAATAATAGATAAATATTTCAATTTCTTATTTGAAGAAATTGATTTTGTCAGGTAAAAATATCATGCGAATATAATATTTTAATTTTTTTGAAATACACGAACAGAGTCTCTATTTTGAGTCACAATATAAAAGGGGTTGTTATCTTTATTGCTTTTTACGGTGGTGATGCTTTTTGAATCGCCTGGGACTATAAATCCGCTCTCATAAGTGTTGACTGTGTTAAAGTTTCCTTTTCCATCATTTTCTAAAAGCAAGCCATTTAAAGCATCATTCCTGCCTACAAAAACTTCATTTCCATAGTTATTTCCAACTAATAGAAGATCTTCGTTTCCATCATTGTTATAATCTAATGTTGCTATTCCGTTTATTGGTGCTACTTGAGCTTCTATTGGCAGTGGGCTATATGAAAATGAGCCATCACCCTTGTTCTTTAATACTATACTCTTATCGAAATTACCTATGAGCTTAGTAGAACCTTGTAATTCATCATCATTAAATAGGTTAGATATAGTTGCTTTAGAGTATGCTTTGAAAGTGTTAAATTTTGCTCTAAATATTGGACTTTGACCATTTAAGTCTCCCCAGAAATTTACTGGAAACGATTTGTATGTGGGGTTTTCAAAGCTCTCTTTAAAGTATGCAAACATTACGGGGTCTAAAGTGCCATTATTATCAAAATCTTTAGCAATAACCGTGACGGGCCTTTCTGTAGAAGGTTGATAAAAATTGTTCATACCTAAATTTCCCACTATAAAATCAATATCACCATCATTATCGATATCGGTCTTTGTAATACTTTCCCACCATCCGAGAAGTTCTTCAACTCCTGACTTATCTATTTTTTTGAAACTTGTAATATTATTTTTAAAAATAGTGATAGGCATAAATTCTCCAATGATGATCAAATCATCATTTCCGTCTAGATTAGTATCCGCCCAAACCGCATCTGTAACCATACCTAAGTTTCTTAAATCTGGAGCAAGACTTTCCGTAACATCTTTTAATACCCCGTTTTCATTTTTTAATAAGAAGCTTTTTTCAGGATTAGGATATTTCGAGTATGGTGTTCTACCTCCAATAAAAAGATCGACCCACCCATCTTTATCAAAATCTGAGATGGTAACGACTGAACCGCTTGCATTAACTTTTGGTATCTTATCTGTTGAAACAATGAAGTTTCCCCTGCCATCGTTCAATAATAATCGATCGGTATACTGTAGGTTTTCTAATTTAAATTCATTACTACCAGAAACCAAGTACATATCTAAATCGCCATCGTTTTCTAAATCGAATAAAGCAATACCTTCTTCTTCATGCATTTTATTTTTTTCATCGCTAAACAATGTCTGTTGAGTGAAGTTACCTCCTTTATCTTGAAAAAATAATTGCGGAGACATACCTGCAGAACTACCAATAATTAAATCTTCCATCCCATCACCGTTAAGGTCTCCAGCAGCAGTTACTGGACCATTTTGTGTTAGTTTATGTGGTATAGTACGTTGTACATTATAATCTACAATATCTTTTTCTTCGTGCAAGTATTTTACTCCTATATCGCTAGAAACTTCTTTAAAAACCTGTTCTCCTTTTTTGGCAACAAATGGAAAATTTAAATCTTCTGACGATATCGATATTGCATCTTGGTATTTTATAATCAATCTTTGATTGCTTTCAACGTTTACCAATTTTTGAAACTTATTATCTCCCCAAAGAATTTCAACAGATTCTACTAATTTTTTATCACCAAGTCCAAAATGTGTTACGTCTTCAACGGTAGACATATATCCTCTATAAGTATGGTGTTCGTGGTATTGAAATGTACCATCATTAAATCTTAGTACAATTTTAGCTCCGGTTTTTACCGATTTTGGAGAGAAATCTATTAAATCTATACTGAGGTAATTATGTTGCCCATCTTTTTGGTCAGTATTATTTTGAAAGATTAAGGCTTCGTCGTTTATATTATTTACGATGTAATCTAAATCTCCATCATTATCTAAATCAGCAAATGCAGCACCATTAGAGAAGGAGGGTATTCCAATTCCCCAATTTTCACTAACATCTGTAAACTGGTTGTTTTTATTATTCTTATATGCGTAGTTCGGGATTTTTATTTTAGGAATGGAGTCCAAAATTTGTGCGGGACTTAGATATCTACTAACATTGAATTTGAAATCACCGAAGTCTAAGTCTGTTATATCTCTTGGAAAACCATTTGTAATTAGTAAGTCTTGATAACCGTCGTTATCCATATCGGCGAATAGTGGTGACCAGCTCCAATCTGTTTTTGATACACCTGCCATTAAGCCTATTTCACTAAATGGTACATTGTTGCCATTACCCTTTTGTAACATGTTTCTGGTATGTTGATATTCATAATCAAAACGGTCATTTAAGATATACTCTGTGTATTTGTTACCGGATAAAGTTGTTTTTAACCTTTCGTTGGTTTCACCAAGCATATCCAAAGTGATAATATCTAGAAATCCATCATTATTAAAATCAGAGATGTCATTCCCCATGGAGAATTTACTTTGGTGTTTGATGTTCTCTTTTATTTTATTAGAAAATGTACCGTCTTGATTGTTAATGTATAAAATATCATTAGACAGATAATCATTGCTAACGTAAATATCTGACCATCCATCGTAATTTAGATCTGCTATAGAAAGCCCTAAACCATAACCTTCTATAGTTATGCCAGCTTCGATGGTGACATTCGTAAAAGTACCATCCCCATTGTTTTTGTATAATTTATCATTGCTTATCGCAGAGCCATCAGTAATTTTTTTTCTAAAGTTAGATGGCAAGACATGAATGTCAACATTATTTAAAACGTATAAATCTAAAAGCCCGTCTTTATTGTAGTCAAAGAAAGCAGCGCCCATACTGTTTCCAGATTCTTCAACTCTAAATTCTGAAGCTTTATCTGTAAATGTTGGTATATTATCATTATTTAAACCATTATTAATATATAGAATGTTTTTCTTTTCTTCATCGCTATTTAACATGGCAGAACATACATAAATATCTAAAAAACCATCGTTATTAATATCTGCCAGAGCTATACCTGTATTCCATTTATTTAGTGCTTCTATACCAGATTCTTTAGAGACATCTTTAAAATTGAAATTACCCTGATTTAAGTATAGTTTATTAGATACTTGATTTCCACTAAAAAATATATCGGGCATGTCATCATTATTGAAATCACCAATTGCTACACCACCACCATTAAATATGTATTCACTGGTTAAAATGTTGAAGCTGTCGGTTTCTACAATCTTATTGTTAAAATCAATCCCTGATTCAGAAGAAGGGATTACTTTAAAAAGTGAAGTGGATTCTTTTTGATTGCATGAAAAAAAGCTGATTGCTAATAATGTAATTGTTACAGCCGAAAAGATTCGCATAATTGGATTTTTAATACTATTTACTAGAGAAGAAGTATTCAATTTTGTAGTGAGTTTATTGAAAAGAAAAATAATGTAATAAAATGTCTTATGTGTACAGATGTTGATCTGCATTTTTACTGTACCAAAATAGTGTTTTTGTACTGAATATCACAAGTAGTTATTCACTTACTTGAAGATTTAACTAGTTTATCTTTTGAAAGTTTTTCAAATATAAATATGAATAGTTGCTAATACTAATTACTTGTTTTACTACTAAATAAAATACTAGTTTTAGTTTTTTAGGTTTTACTCAAAAAAAGCAGGACATAGAAATATGTCCTGCTTTTAAGGTTATTTTTAATGTAACCCAAATTTGAATTTTAATGATAGTTTAGTCATCTAAAGAGTCAATAAAGGTAATTGCAGTTTGTGGTAGTAAAACTTTATCTACAATGTGTGCAACCCCGTTTCTTGCAAATACATCTGGGGTAGTAATATTTGCATTGACATCGTTTGTTGCATCACCAATAACGAAATTTTCTGTACCAACTACACTGATTACTTCTATATCTTTTTCAGATAATGTAGTTAACGTGCCTGCTTCTAGATCTGTACTTGCAATCTTACCGGCAACTACATGATATAAAAGTATGTTGCTAAGTAATTCTAATTCGTCTTCCGTGTCGAAACTAGCAATGCTTGTATAGTCAGGACCTAAAACATCAAATAAGTCTGAGAAAGCGTCATTTGTCGGAGCAAATACTGTTGCGTTTCTAGAATAGGTGAAATTAGTGGCACCTTCATCTTCCATGTTTGTGTCATCAATAAATGTACCTACTAAATCGGTAGCAATTAATGCTTCTTCTAAAGTACTTAAAGATGGAGCATTAATTACAGTTGTAGCTAAATCATCTGAATTTAGTAGTGTAATAAAATCTATTGCAGCTTGTGGTAAAAGAACTTTATCTATAATAGTCGCAAGACCATTTTTAGCATCAATACCGTCGGTGACAATTGTTGCATTAGTGCCGGTAACATCTCCAAATTCAAAAGTACCTGCATTATCTACAACTTCTACGGTACTATCTTCTAAGAGTGTAACAGTTGATCCTACCATCAAATCTATAGAGCCATCGGCAGGTGGTAAAATATGGTATAGCAGAATCTTACTAAGTAATTCTATTTCTGCTGAATTATCAAAATCATCAAGCTCGTTATAATCATCTCCAAGAGCATCAAAAAGATTTTCAAAAGCCTCATTGTTAGGTGCTAATACTCTAGCAGTATCCAAACCAGCAATTACATCAACTAATCCGGCTTTTGCTGCTGCGGCTGCTAGTGAACTTAAATCATCTGTTCCGGTTACCCAGTCCAATAAAGTCGGACGGATGTCAAAGTCAAGAGCATCTATTGCTTCTTGGGGTAATAGAACCTTGTCTATTACGTGAACTATACCATTGTCTGCATAAAAATTTGGTTGTGTTACTTTAGAAACAGGGTTAGTTTCTGGTAAATTTGACGCATCTAAAAGCTGAACATTGTCACCCAAAGCTACAGAAAGTGTACCTCCTTGTACAGTAGTCAATGTTTGACCATCTGAAAATTCAGATGCTTCAATATTATCTGCAACCACATGATAGGTTAATATTTGAGCAAGTAAATCTGCATCAACAGAAGACAATAGTTGTGATGCTGCTGTTGCGTCATCATTGGCTACAAATCCAACTTGAGTTGCAAATGTTTCAAATGCAGTATCATTTGGAGCAAATACAGTAAAAGGACCTGTACCGTTTAACGTTTTAGCGATATCGCCAGATGCTACTTCAATTGCAGCATCTAGGCTAGAAATACTACCAATAGTGTTAATTCTAGTGTCAACAGTACCTGGACCAATTAAGGTATCGCTACCATCTATATCATCATCATCACATGAGCTTAAACCAATTAAGGCTAGCATTGATAATGAGACACCTAATATTCGAAATGTTTTCATATCTAAAATTATTTAATATAAGATTTTATAATTCTGTTTTAATTAATAGCCAGGATTCTGTTGTAGAATTCCACCACTTAAATCTATCGCATTTAACGGAATTGGCAAAACATCGTGTTTTGCTTCAACTGTATTTGCTTTAGTGCCAAAGTTCGGTATAGTTCGACTTTCATTTGTAATGTATTCGTTCATTACACTTGCAGTGTTGCCCCATCTTCTTAAATCGAATAAACGGTGACCTTCCATACTTAACTCTAATCTACGCTCATGACGTACAGCTTTTCTTGCGAAGTCTTGACTAGTAAAAGCGGTGTAAGGTTCTATTTGATAGTTGGCAGCATCAACTTCACCGGTTTCATCTTGTACGTATGTCATGTTTTTAGCTCTGTTACGAACTAAATTTGTCCAAGTTAAAGCAGAAGCTAAATCATTAGTTTCAACAGCTGCTTCAGCACCCATTAATAAAACATCTGCATAACGGATAATATGATAATTAATACCAGAATGTTGTTGGCCCCATGCACCTGTACCTTGGTTGTCGGTATCACCGGATTGGTAAACGTTTTTAGCCGGTAAGTAAGGACCAGAAATATCAGAAAAAGTCGCGCGAATCCAAGAATGACCAGGGAAAATTCCGTAACCGTTATAATCAATACCTCTTCTACCTACGGTATAATCTAACCTAGGATCTAGAGGTCCGGTATGAGGTGTAAATTCCTCATCATCTTCTTTACCATAGTCATTTGAAACATCATTGTCAGCATCGTTGAATGTGTCTAATAATGGTAAACCTGTAGTAGCATCAGTTTGAAAAGCATTCACTAAATCTTGTGATGGTTGATAAAAACCACAGCATGATCCAAAAGGACCTGGGTTAGGGAAGTTTAATACACCACCAATGTTTCCATTATATGATACTGCGTCATCGGCAGTAAATTGAATTGCAAATATTGCTTCTGAACTATTTTCGCCTGTACTTTCAAAATTAGCAACAAACTCTGGATTTAAAGAATAAGGACCATCATTGATGATTTCTTCGAATAATGCAAGAGCTGGTGCCCATTCGGATTGTTGTAAGTGAACTTTACCCAAGTAAGCTTTAGCGGCCCAAGAAGTTGGTCTTCCTGATTGTCCTTGTGTTGCTGGTAAGTTGTCAACTGCAAATTGAAAATCTGCTTCTATTTGATCCCAAATTGGACCTGGATTTGGCTGATTGAACTCTGTGTTTGCATAGTTTTCTTCAGAGATGTAAGGTACATTTCCATATATTCTCTGCAATTCAAAATTGAAATGACCACGTAAAAAACGTGCTTCAGCAAGCTTTCCTGATAAATCGGCATCTTCTATGGTTGCAATTAATGCAATAACAGCATTAGCTCTGTTAATACCAGCAAATATTGACGACCATTTTCCTAATATATAAGGGTTACCTGTAGTCCAATTATAGGTTTCCATTTCAAAAAGTTCAGCTTGATCTCCATCAGTACTACCTTTATGGGCATCATCTGCTAGAACATCAAACCACCAGTTATCGCCACTTGCTGCAAATCCATTACCTGACAAGTTATTACGTATTCCGTCTAATGTTGAATAGGCACCTATTAAAAGTAACTCTACACCATCTTCATTTTGTACGGCAGCATCACTAAGTGCACCAATTGCGGGTTGCTCAGTAAAATCATCACTACATGCGCTTAAAACAGCGAATAGTGAGAATAAGTATATTATTTTCTTTTTCATTTTTTTACAATTTTAAATTAAATCCTAGTGTAAGAATTCTAGATTGTGGAACAACCTGGCTGTCTACACCTAATGTTAGATTGTTACCGGTCACTGATGAAATGATTTCTGGATCAAAACCATCATAACCCGTAAGTGTAAGTAAATTTGTGCCTTGTATGTAAACTCTGAATGAATCTAAACCAATTGTATTCGCAATTTTGTCAGAGAAAGCATAGCCTAATTGAATGTTTTTTAGGCGTAAGTAAGACCCATCTTCAACAAAATATGAATTTGGTTGCGTTTCACTGTTTTGTATAGAACTACTTAATGCTGGAAGAGTTGCATTAGTATTAATAGGTGTCCAAGAATCTAAAACTCTTACACTACGATTACCATCTACGAAGGTTGGAAAATCTGTATATATTTTATTGTAGTTGTAAATGTCGTTTCCTTGAGAACCTTGTAAGAATAAGGATAAATCAAAAGATTTATAACCTAAGTTAAAGTTAACACCATAAGTGAAATCTGGGTGTGGAGAGCCAATGAAAGTTCTATCATCATCATTAATATCACCATCATTGTTAACATCTCTATATTCAAATCTACCTTGGTCGGTAAAACCAATTACTTCTCTACCAAAAAATGTTGAAATAGCTTCACCAACTTGTGTTCTAGAAACTGCACCACCACGGTAACTTTCATCACCAACTTGAAATTCACTAATCCAATCAGTTACTTCGTTTTTGTAATGAGAAAAGTTGATATCAACACCATATTTAAAGCCAGATGTTGTTTCGTCTTTATAACGAAGATTAATGTCAAAACCTGTGTTTTCTACATTACCAGCATTAACATAAGGAGCAGCTGCATCAATTGCAGTAGTACTGATCAAGCTATTATCTTGAGTAATTAAATCTTTAGTTTTAATGTTGAACCATTCAAAATCTAAATTTAATTTATCATTGAAAAATCCTAACTCAATACCAGCGTTAATTGCTTCACTGGTTTCCCATTTTAAATCAGTGTTACCTACAGAAGATAAAATAGCACCTATAGCTATTGAACTGCCATCAATTGCGTAGTTACCGTATTGCTCACTTAAATTTGAGATATTGATAGTAGGGTTACTTGCTGGTAGCGATTGATTACCTAACTGACCCCAAGAACCTTTTAATTTAAACCAACTTACCGGTGAATCTGAAGACATAAATTCTTCTTTACTTACTACCCAACCAGCACTAACAGAAGGGAAGGTTGCACTTTTGTTATCTCCTGTAAAACGAGAAGAAGTGTCATTACGTAATGTACCAGTTACAAAATATTTGTCTCCATAAGAGTACGTGGCAGAACCAAATAAAGAGTAAAGAGATGTTGCAGAGTCGAAAGCTTCATTTACTAATGGAACACCACTACCGTTATTTAATAAGTAAAAATCAGGGGTTTCAAATAAGAAACCAGTACGGCTAACTACTTTCCCTTTTATACCATCTTTTACAGATTCAATACCTGCTAAGGCATCAATTTTACTGTTGTTGAATGTTTTTTTGTAGTTCAAAGTATTTGTAAATGTCCAAGAATAACCATCTTGATTACGTTCAGTTAGTGTGTTTGTTCCTAAAGGCTCGCTATGCTCTGGGTCTAATGCTAGAAAACTACGTGTATTAAATGAGTTTAATGTACCACCTATAGTTGTTTTAAATGTAAGACCATCTAAAAGCTGAGCAGATAAATATACATCACCTAAGATTCTGACAGTCTTATTGAAGTTGTCGCTTTGTCTTTTCAAATTAGCTAATGGACTTCTTGAGTTACCTGTACCTTGTGCACCGGTACCCGCAAAATTACCATTGTCATCATATAATGGTATTAAAGGACTACTTCTAATCGCTTCTTCGTATTGAGCACCGCCGCCGCCTTTAGAATTGCTGTAAGCAGTACTAAAGTGTTCTCCGATACGTACTTTATCTCCGATTTTAAATTCAGAATTTAAACGAATTTGTCCGATTTTATAATCTGTTTCTAAAAGGTTACCTGGGTTGTTCAAGTAATTTGCAGAAAGATTGTATTTACTACTTTTTTCACCGTTCGATACAGAAAATGCTACGCTTTGTATAACTGCTGTTCTTGTAATGGCATCGATCCAATCTGTTCCATTTTGATCAACAGTTGCTGAAGCAGGACCTCTAACAATTGGGTCGTAAGAAACTACTCTTGTGTATCCGTTTAATGTAGAAGGAACAACTGCAGATGATCCGTTACCATATTGTGGATGATTAAACGCTGTACCATCGTTTGCGGCACTTTGATATAAGACATCTCCTAATTGTTGTGCATTTAAAAGGTCAGGAGTATTTGCTACAGTAGAAAAACCAGTATAAGTGTCTACAGATACAATTGGTTTGTCCATGTTATACCCACCACCTTTTGTTGTGATAATTACTACCCCGTTAGATGCTCTTGCACCATATATAGCAGCAGCACCATCTTTTAAAACATTCATTTGATCAATATCATTTGGGTTGATACTGTTTAACACAAATGGGTCATCTGTTTGTAGACCATCTATAATAAACAATGGGTTGGTGTTATTGCTAGTGCCAAAACCACGAATGTTAATTTTTGGAGGGCTACCCGGTGTAGCGTTTTGTATAACTGTTACACCACTTACTCGACCTTGTAATGCTGACGCAGCATTTACAACTGGTGCTTTTGTTGCTTCGGATACATCTACAGATGCAACAGAACCAGTTAAATCACCTCTTGTTTGTGTTGAGTACCCTAATACAATAACTTCATCTAATGCCGCAGCATCTTCAGCTAAAGTTGCATTAACGGTAGATTGGCCATTTACAACAATTTGTGCGCTTTTAAATCCTATATAGCTAAATACTAATGTAGCACCATCAGATACATTTAAACTATAGTTACCGTCGAAATCTGTTTGCGTACCATTAGTAGTACCTTTTTCTACAACATTGGCTCCAGGTAATGGTTGGCCAGTATCATCTAGAACGGTTCCCGTAATAGTAGATTGAAATGTTTTTACTTCAACTTCGTTTGAAGCACTTGTGTTTTCATTCGCTTGTGCCAATTGGGCACCTAAGCAAACAAGCATTGATAAAACCCCAGATTTAATAAAGGATGACCTTTTACTGGATTTCATCAACGTGTAATCACGTTTTTGACTCATAATTGTTATTGTTTGTTAGTTTAAATTAATTATGTAGAATTTGGCTTTCTTAAATTAATTTTTACATCTTTTAAATGTTAAAAAAATCAAAATCTGGTATAATAATAGCAATTTTACTTTGAATATCAATAATTCAACAGTGTTAATTTATGAGTATCATAAAACGATTCGTAATTATGTTATTGTAACAATCTGTATTAATAGATGTAATTATTAAGTTATCAATAATTTAGCCCACATAAAATTTAGAATTTAATACGTTATTTTTTAACATTTTTAGTTTGTAATGCAAAAAAAAAAGTATGTTAAAAGGAGAGGGGGTAAGGCAGTTGGTACTCGGTTTTGAACAGGTAAAGAGAGAGAGGTTTTGAAATACTACTAGGGATTAAATTAAAAATTTTGCAGCTTTTGTTAGATTTGTAAACATGAAATGATGACTAACTTTTCATTTAAATCTGTAGTGCAGAAAAGAAAGTTTTTACCGCCATCTTTAATTTTTAATTTTTTTCTAATATTCTCAACAGAATCTGGGAAGTTTCTAGTGGTAATGTTTGCTTTTGTAATTCTAGCTTTTTTGAACTCCTTTTTCGAGTAGTCGTAGATGTTATTAACTATAAAAATCCGCCCAGGGAATGGTATTAATCCATTAGAGGTATAAAGATGTGAATTTGGGTGTATTTTATGAAGATTATAATATTTGGAAATAGTCTTAAATGCTCCAGATTTTAATATTGCGGCATTTGGCTCATAAATATAGGAAAGAGGAACAGAGTATGTCGCATTAGCATTTTGTTCTTCGTTAAAATGAAATTGAAATTGTTGCAATTTCTCGGCTTTGTAGTTAAGTGTCTTAACCAAGGGTTCATCATTGTATTTATTCTGAATTAACCAAAGAACTTCTTTGACGTCATTATTAACGGCTACAATATGTATTTCCTTTACGTTAGTTAGCTCTTTCAACCCACTTTTTAGGTCTAACAATGGTCCGGTTTTTATGAGCAAGCTTGACGCTTTTGACATGAAAAGGGGCATGTTGCTTATAACATTTGGTTCACAGTCAGATAAATAGTAGACCTTTTTGTTATCCTTATTCCTTCTTGAAGGGTCAATATATAACCAATCAAATGTGTTAGTAGTGTTCTTGAGAAATGCCAGTCCGTCCAAAGAATAGCATTTAACGTTAGAGATACCTAATTGTTTAAAGTTGTAATCGGATATTTTAGATAACTCTTTGTTTCTTTCGATATGAGTTACTTGTCTTACTTTTTTAGAGAATGCAAACGAATCTACTCCAAAACCTCCTGTAATATCAATGATGGATTTCCCATCTATTATCGAAGCTTTATAGTTGGCCGTAATTTCTGAAGAGGTTTGTGAAAGGTTTAGTTTGTTGGGATAGTAAATGTTTTTATTATTGAACCAAGTTGGTAATTTCGATTTTGCTTTAAATTTAGATACTATTTGCTCAACTAGTTCTTTAGAAGAAACTTTAGAAAATTTAGATTTGGATAAAAGGATTTTGTGTATATCAGAAGTAAGGTTATCGTTGATAAACTCTTGTACATTAATAGCTAGTATTTCAGAATTCACGAACGCTTAGAGGTTATGGGTCAATGATTTTACGATTTGATTGTCAGAAAGAAATTCTTTTAGAATTACCTTAATGGCGGTATATCCAGGTACGGCAACTATCATACCTACGGTGCCAAATAATAAACCGGCAATTATGATTACCAAGAAAATTTCTAATGGGTGCGATTTTACGCTATTGGAAAATATAAATGGTTGTGAGAAAAAATTATCTACCAGTTGACCGATCAACAAGCCTATAAACACATATCCTGTCTTTGGTAAAATGATATCACTGAAATCTGAACCTAAATTGCTTGTCATGGTTAATGTTAACATTATTACGCCACCAATAATAGGTCCTATGTATGGTATAATGTTGAACAGAGCGCAAAGAAATGCTATTACCACTGCATTCTCAATACCTACTATTAATAAGACTATGGTGTAAATAACGAATAATATAAATATTTGCAGTAGTAGCCCAACGAAATATCTCGAGAGCAAACCATTTATTTTGCCAATAGAATTTGTAGTACCTTTCTTTTTATCTACCGGAACGAATATTAATAAACCATGCTCAAACAATTTGCTGTCCTTTAAAAAGAAAAATGAAATAAAAAGAACAGAGAACAAGCCAATACTTGCGGTACTTAGAACATTTAAAAAAGAATTCAAAAAGTTAGGGATAAAACCTATATCAAGTCCTTGTAAAATATTCTTTTCTAAACCTGCATCATCAATAACATCTTCTACAATGTGAGAAGAAAGTCCTAGGTAATTGGTGATTTGGTGATATAAGATGTTTAAGCTAGCCTGCAACTCGTCAATATCCAATAAAGACAGGTTTTTGCCTTGTTCTGATAGTAGAGGAATGAATAAGGCGACAATGCCTACCAACAATCCGACCATAACTAGCATAGTAACTATTACGGCAAGTATATTGGGAAATTTAAGTTTAAATCTAAAGAACTTTACTAATGGACTACCGATTAATGCGGTAACCGCTGCTATTGCCAAATATGCTAGAACAGATTGTATCGTATAAAGAAAATAGAGTAAAAGCGCTATGCCTACTAAAACACCTATTGCTCTTAAGATACCTTGTGAAATAGTTTTAGAGGTCATTTATTAATTTTTAAACGCATAAGTTATAATGTTGGCTCCCATTTGTAATGCTTTTTGTCTTATTTCGGCAGGATCATTATGTACTGTCGGGTCTTCCCAACCATCACCTAAATCTGATTCTGAAGTAAATAATAACACTATTCTATTGTTTTTTGATATGGTAAGGGCTTGTGGGCGTTGCCCATCATGTTCATGAATTTTTGGTAATCCCTCTGGAAAGGAGTATTTGTTACTGAATATAATGTGTTCGGCTCCTAATTCATTTAAATTACTTTCTGGGAAAAGTCTTTTTATTTCTCTGGTGATATAAGGCTTCATGCCATAATTATCATCAATATGTAAAAATCCGCCAGATAATAAATAGGTTCTTAAATTTTCTATTTCTTCGTCTGAAAAGACCACATTACCATGACCAGTCATATGTATAAATGGATATTGAAAAATTGAGCTACTGCCAACTTCTACGGTTTCCGGTTTATTTTTTAAAGTAGTTCCAATATTGTTATTACAGAACTTTATAAGATTAGGTAATGCCGTTGGGTTTGCATACCAATCTCCGCCACCTTGATATTTTAAAATTGCAATTTCTTGTGAAAACATGTTAAAAAAACATAATAAAAGCAAAAAAAAGAAGAATGTAGTAAGTTGTTTCATATTATAATGAATAATACATTGTAAATAATACTATTATGCTTGATATTTTCTTATAATCGGTTTTATAAGTAGGGGCTTTTGTTAGTATTCTTTCTGTAATTTGACTCAAGTAAAGATACTAAAGTTGAAGGTGCAATTGTTTCAAAGAACATATAAAATGTAATAATGGTATAGTAGTACTTGAGCTATTTACATTGCAAGGCTGTTTTATTTGTCCGCAGGCAGAAGCATTTTTACGTTTTCTAAAAATGCTTATCCCAAGAATGTGCTTGTTCTATGTTATCAAATTGGATTATTGGAATTTTATATGTGGGGGGAGATATTTTTTAACAATAAGAATTTTTGTGTAAAACTAAATAAATACAATGTTGAATTTAGATATAGACATAATTATACATAAAAGTCTGTTGTAAACGGTTAGGAGCATATAGTGGAGCCTAATAGGGTGTAAGTAACGAAGGTTATCGAAAAATATGAAGCAACAATCTATAAATAGATAAGCTTAAATGACGTTCAAAGTAATGGAGATAAAGAGACTTTTGATTACAGTACTATGAAAACAATGAAAACACAAATATAAGGGTTGTTTTGTTGCTTAATGAATGAATTACAGAAGTTAAGAAGGTGGTCGTGAATGAAAGAACTTTAACGAATGCTAATATAATCTCGTAACTAAAAAATAGTTGAACCTTAAAGATACTAATGAACAAGGGGAATATAAATTTATCGGGAAGTGTAAAAAAAGAGTGAATATGTAATTTTAATGTTGCTAGTATAGCATTATGAGAGAATATTGTATGAGCAACTAAATTTGATAGTAAACTATCCATTGTTAATAGAAGCAACAATGGTACAGGCAACAATTGCTGCGGTTTCTGTTCTTAATCTAGTTTTACCCATAGAGACAGGTGCATAGCCTTTTTTCATAGCAGTTTTAATTTCATCTGGTGAAAAATCACCTTCGGGACCAATTAAAATAGTAATATTTTGGTCTGCCAGAACTCGTCTTTTTAGCTCATGTCGTTCGCTATCTTCGCAATGCGCTATAAATTGAAGTCCCCCTACGGTTTGTTCTAAAAATTCGTTTAGGTGTGTTGGTTCGTTTAGTTTGGGTAAATACGTTTGTAAAGATTGCTTCATGGCAGATTCTAACACCCTTTGCATACGTTCTAGTTTTAAAACTTTACGTTCTGATCTATCACAAATAATAGGTGTTATTTCATCTACACCAATTTCCGTTGCCTTTTCTATAAACCACTCAAACCGGTCGTTCATTTTAGTTGGAGCCACAGCCATGTGAAGCCAATGGGATTTGGCGTGTGTTTTCTTTGAGGAAATAAGTTCTACCTCACATTTTTTTATATTGTCATTAATAATTTTAGCTTCAAATAAATAACCAGAACCGTTTGTTATCCATAATTCATCCCCATTTTTCTTTCTTAATACTTTAATGATATGCTTACTTTCATTACTGTCAAAAGTGAATGTAGCATCAGTAGGTTTTATATCTGAATTAAAGAATAATTGCATATGAATTGTTATTTAAACTAAGAGATAACGTATCTAGCCTTTGCCGTTACATCTTGATGTGAGAATTGTTCATTTTTATATTTTAGATAGCCTACAATACCTACCATAGCAGCATTATCGGTGCAATACTCAAATTTTGGAATGTAAGTTTTCCATCCGTATTTGGTTTGTGCTTCTGTTAAAATGTTTCTAATTCCAGAATTGGCAGAGACACCACCGCCTATGGCAATTTCCTTTATATCAGTTTGCTTTACCGCTTTTTTCAATTTCTTCATCAATATGGTGATGATGGTATATTGAATGGATGAACAGATGTCTTCCAGATTGTTTTTAATAAAATCTGAATCTGCTTTAGTTTGTTTTTGAATGAAGTAAAGAATGCTTGTTTTTAACCCACTAAAACTAAAATCCAATTCTTTTACCTTGGGTATAGGAAATTCAAATTTATGAGGGTCTCCGGTAGCTGAATATTTGTCGATTAAAGGTCCGCCGGGGTAGGGTAGCCCTAAAATTTTAGCACTCTTGTCGAATGCTTCTCCAACAGCATCATCAAGTGTTCGACCTATTATTTTCATGTCAAAAAAATCGTTGACTTGAACAATCTGTGTATGCCCACCACTTATAGTTAAAGCTAAAAATGGAAACGAAGGTGCCTTCATAGTTTCATCATTAATAAAATGAGCTAAAATGTGGGCTTTCATATGGTTAACTTCTATAAGGGGTATTTGTAAACCTAATGATAGCGATTTTGCAAACGAGGTGCCTACAAGTAAAGAACCCATAAGTCCAGGTCCGCGTGTAAATGCTATGGCTGATAATTGTTTTTTATCGATATTTGCTTTAGCTAGCGCTTGATGTACGACAGGGACTATATTTTGTTGATGGGCTCTTGATGCAAGTTCAGGTACGACCCCTCCATATTCCTTGTGAATTGCTTGGGTAGCCACAACATTACTGAGCACTATATCGTTCATTAAAACTGCCGCAGAAGTATCATCACAGGAAGATTCTATAGCAAGTATGTATATTGTTTCGTTTTCCAACATATTTGGAATAAAATTTGAATAACAAAGGTAAAACATAAAGATCTATCAAAAAACTGAGAAAAATATTGGTTAGAACATTATTAGTGCTATTGCTGATATGTGTTTTAGGGACCATCATTTTTTCATTGCCAATGGTACAAACCTTATTGGCCCAGTTCGCTACGAAGAAAATTAACGAACAATACGGCACTCAAATTAATATCGAGCGTCTAAAAGTTTCATTGATTTCTTGGAATACTGGTTTGGAGGGTGTCTTTATAGAAGATTACCAGCAGGATACTCTTTTTTATGTTGACGAGTTAAAAACGTCTATTTTAAGTCTAGGTAATTTGGCACAAGGTAATCTTGAGTTTGGTGATATCGATGTTGGTCAATTGAATTTTAACCTGAAAACCTATTTCGGTGAAAAAAATACCAACTTAGAGGTTTTTGTTGAAAAACTTGATGATGGCAAACCTAGAGCTGCAGGAACTCCTCCTTTTAGACTATCATCTTCTAATATCGATATAGAAAACAGTAGGTTCAAGTATATTGATGAAAATTTAGAAAATGCCACAGTTTTAAATTTTGATAGCCTAAATATTAAGGCAGGAGATTTTTTGATTCTTGGTCCTGAAGTTTCTACCAATATCCAAGAAATGTCTTTCTTTAGTAATAGAGGGCTCAAGGTAGATAGATTGGCAACCAATTTTAAGTATACAAAACAGCAAATGCGTTTTGATTCCTTGAAAATTAATACTCAATTATCTACCATAGACGGTAATTTGGTTTTCAATTATAACCGTGAAGATTTTGCCGATTTTTTAAACAAGGTAAATGTTGTTGCCGAATTTAAGGAATCTCAAGTGGCTTTTGATGAAATTAATTTGTTGTACAACGAATTTGGGAAAGGTAAAGAGATGATGTTCAGTGCCGATGTAAGCGGAGTTTTAAATGACCTGAACACAGATAATCTTTTTCTTTTTTCTGATGATACAGGTATTCGTGGAGATTTTAATTTTAAGAATTTATTCAATAGGCAAAAGCCATTTAGCTTAAATGCCGAAATGAAAAATGTAACCAGTAGTTACTATCAGCTAAATGCATTACTACCTAATTTAATTGGTAATTCTTTACCCTCATCCTTTAGTAAATTAGGACAGTTTACCATACGTGGTAATGCCTTTGTAACTAACTCTTCGGTCGAGGCAAAAGTAAACCTGAATACTGCTGTGGGCAGTAGTTATGCTGATATTGTTTTAAGTGATTTTAATAATATTGATAATGCAACTTATAAAGGGTTTATCTCATTAATTGATTTTGATTTGGGTGATTTCGCCGAGAACAAAAATTTGGGTAAAACAACTTTAGATTTTAATGTAGAAGGGCAGGGCTTTGTAAAAGAAATGTTGAATACCGAGGTTATAGGGCAAATATATTCCATTGAATTTAATAATTACAATTATCAAGACCTACGTGTTTCCGGTATTATAAAAGATCAATTGTTCGATGGTTCTTTAGTTAGTAATGATGAAAATTTCAAATTCGATTTTAAGGGGCTTGCAAATGTGGCAGAAGCTAGAAATAATTTCAACTTTATTGCTTCTGTAGATTATGCAGATTTAAAAAAATTGAATTTTATTAATGATAGTGTATCGGTATTTAAAGGTAATGTAAGCATGGACATTACGGGAACCACTTTAGATAATATTGTTGGGGATATCAATTTTACACAAACCAGTTATCAAAATAAAAACGACACTTATTATTTTGAAGATTTTGCCGTTATCTCAAGTTTTGATGAGGGACGGGAAAGAACTATAAATATAAATTCGCCTGATATTATTACCGGTTTCATGAAGGGTGATTTTAAGGTGAGGGAATTGGGGAAACTTGTACAAAACTCTTTGGGTAGTATTTATACGAATTATAGGCCCTTTAACATATCTGACGGTCAAAACTTGTCATTCAATTTCAAGATTTATAATAAGATTGTCGATGTCTTTTTTCCTGAAGTGCGTTTTGATCCGAATACATTTATTAAAGGGAATATAGTAGCAGATGATGGCGATTTTAAGCTAAATTTTGAATCTCCTAGTATCGAGGCATTTGGTACTGAAGCTGATAATATTGAGGTTAGGATAGATAATAAAAACCCTCTATTTAATACGTATGTTTCTGTTGGCGAGTTAGATAATCCTTATTACAATTTGAAGGATTTTAATTTGATCAATACCACCTTAAAAGATACTTTGTTTTTTAGGACGGAATTTAAAGGAGGGAGTGAATTTAATGACTCTTACAACCTGAACTTCTATCATACATTTAATAAGGATAATAAGTCTGTTATCGGACTTAAAACATCTGATGTCAATTTTAAAGGTAATAAGTGGGTTCTTAACAAGGTTGGAGATTCAAAAAATAAAGTCATATTAAACAAGGCTTTAGATAGTATTACAATTCAAGAAATTGTAATGAACAATGATGAGAAAGAGCAAATTCGGCTAAAAGGTCAATTGGCAGATTCAACGTATAAAGACCTTCAATTACAATTTAAAATAGTCTCTTTAGATAAAATTACACCGGTAATCGACAGTTTAAAATTACAGGGTGAAGTTAATGGTACATTAAATGTGTTGCAGAAAGATGGTATTTATTTACCTTCCTCAAATTTAAATATAAACCAATTTGGTATTAATGATATTCCTTTGGGAGATTTGGTAATTAATATTATTGGAAATAGAGATTTATCCGAGTTTCAAGTGAATTCACAATTATCGGATAATAATGTTGAAAAGTTTAGTGTGGTAGGTAGTATCGAGAATAAAGGAAAAATGCCAAAGGCAAATTTAATAGCTAATTTCAACAATTTTGGTTTAGAACCGTTTAGTCCTTTAGGGGAGGGTGTTATTGATAAAATAAGAGGAGAAATTGACGGTAGGGTGAGTATACAGGGCAACGTTGATAATCCGAGTTTTAACGGACTCCTAACTTTAGATAATGCGGGTATAGCTGTACCTTATTTAAATGTAGATTATGGTTTTGCTCCGCGTTCTAGGGTTGTTTTAAAAGGTCAAACCTTTGATTTTGAAAATATTGCTTTACAAGATGTAGTTAAGGGTACGCTGGCAAATATAGATGGTACAATTACCCATAGTTTTTTTAAAGACTGGGTGTTAGATTTAAATGTAGATACCAAGAACGGGCGGTTTTTGATATTGGATACAGAGTTTAAAGAAGGAGAATTATATTATGGTACCGGTTATTTAAATGGAACAGGACGTATTTATGGACCAACTACAGCTTTGAATATTACGGTTGATGGTACAACGGCCAAGGGGACATCTTTGAAAATTCCGTTGAGCGATGTGGCAAGCGTGGGCGATTATTCATTTATTAATTTTATTGAAAAGAATGAAAGAAAAAGGCTTGAAAGTGAACGTCAGTTAAAAGATTACCAAGGTTTAGAGCTTGAATTTAACCTTGATGTTACTCCAGATGCCGAAATTGAAATTGTAACAGATACAAAAACGGGAAGCTCTTTGAAAGGCACGGGAGTGGGTATTATTCTAATACAGATCAATACCAATGGTAAGTTTGAAATGTACGGTGATTACGTTGTGGTAACAGGTGAATTCAATTATAAGTTTGGTGGAATAATAGATAAGAAGTTTACGGTTGAGCCGGGTGGTACCCTAAATTGGGATCAAAAACCATTAGAAGCTATTCTAAGTATGGAGGCGGTATATTCTTTAAATGCGAATCCAGCTCCGTTGCTAGATGATGCAGGTTTTACACGTAGAATTCCTACGGATGTAATTATTAGTCTTACTGGACAACTTCAAAAGCCCGATATTGATTTTGGAATAGATTTTCCAGGTACCAATTCAATTGTAAGGTCAGAATTAGAATATAGATTGCAGGATCCAACGGTAGAGGAGAAAAATGCTATTTTCTTACTAGCACAGGGTACTTTCGTAAATTCTCAGAGCGGAATAAACCAACAGGCGATAACAGGTAATTTAGTTCAAAGTGCATCGAGTATTTTAAATTCTATTTTAAGTGGTGGTAACGATAAATTTAATCTAGGCCTGTCTTACGAACAAGGGGTATTGGATCGGTCAGCAGATATAGAGACAGATGACCGTATCGGGGTAACGGTATCTACACAAATATCGGATAGAATATTATTTAATGGTAAAGTAGGTGTGCCGGTAGGCGCATCTAGCGAAACACTTGTTGCGGGCGATTTTGAAATTCAGGTGTTATTGAACGAAGAAGGTACATTGAGCGCTAATTTTTTTAGTAGACAAAGTGAGATTCAGGCATATTTATCCGATCAACAAGGCTCTACTCAAGGAGCTGGAATTTCTTACGAAGTAGATTTCAATAATTTTAAAGAGCTATTTCAAAAAATATTGGCGACCAAACCAATTAAAAAAGAGGAATATGTAAAAGAAATCGAAATCCCATCTTCTGTAATGGGCAATGATAGCCTAATCCGCTTTTATGCCAAACCAAAATCATTAAATTGATTACTAAACACTACTTAATTGTTAACTAATATAGTATTTTAAGAATTTAAACGTCAATATGTTATAGCGAAATCCTTTTCGTTGATTTTTTCTTAAAATGCGGCTTAAGTTTATTCTTTTTTTGACTAAGTTTAGTTATTTTCGTTGGCTTAAATTTTTCAATGTCTTCAGAAATAAAAAAAATAGCAGTACTGACTTCAGGAGGTGATTCTCCAGGCATGAATGCAGCCATAAGATCAGTTGTTCGTACTTGTGCCTATATGAAAGTGGATTGTGTTGCTGTCTACAGAGGATATCAAGGTATGATAGAGGGCGATTTTAAACCTATGGACGCCCGTAGCGTAAATAATATTATCAATAAAGGAGGAACAATACTGAAATCGGCACGCTGTAATGATTTTAGAACTCCCGAAGGAAGAAAAACGGCACATGACCAACTGCTTAAAGCTGGTATAGATGCCTTTGTCGTAATTGGTGGTGATGGTAGTTTTACTGGGGCCATGATCTTTAATAGAGAGTATGATTTTCCGGTAATTGGTATTCCTGGTACTATAGATAACGATATTTTCGGTACCACATTCACTTTAGGTTTTGATACAGCTTTGAATACTGTGGTAGAGTGTATAGATAAAATTAGAGATACTGCCAGTTCTCATAACAGACTTTTCTTTGTCGAAGTAATGGGTAGAGATGTTGGACATATTGCATTGAACGCTGGTGTTGGTGCGGGTGCTGAAGAAATCTTGATTCCAGAAGAGAATTTAGGTCTTGATAGATTACTTGAATCCTTAAAAAGAAGTAAGGAATCTGGAAAATCGTCTAGTATAGTAATTGTTGCAGAAGGAGATAAGTCTGGTAAAAATGTATTTGAACTTAAAGAATATGTTGAAGAACATTTACCAATATACGATGTACGTGTATCCGTACTAGGACATATGCAGCGAGGCGGAGCACCTTCTTGTTACGATCGTGTTCTTGCAAGTAGAATGGGAGTAAAGGCGGTAGAGGCGTTGTTAGGGGGCAAAACCAACCTAATGGTGGGCATACAAGATAACAAGATTACCTTAACGCCTATAAATAAGGCAATAAAAGGGCACACGAAAATTGATAAGGAACTTATTCGAGTTTCTGAAATAATGACTACATAATATTAAACAATAAAAATAGAAAAATGTCAAATTTGAAAATAGGAATTAATGGATTCGGTAGAATAGGAAGATTGGTCTTCAGAACAACGGTAAAACGTGGTGATGTTGATGTAGTAGCTATCAACGACTTATTAGATGTTGAGCACTTGGCTTACTTATTAAAGTATGATTCTGTTCACGGTAAATTCGACGGTACTGTTGATGTAAAAGATGGTGATTTGATCGTAAACGGTAAAACGGTTCGTATTACTGCAGAAAGAGATCCAAAAAGCTGTAAGTGGGATGAAGTAGGTGCTGCAACCGTTGCTGAATGTACTGGTATCTTTACAACTTTAGAAACTGCTCAATACCATATTGATGGTGGTGCCAAAAAAGTAGTTATTTCTGCACCTTCTAAAGATGCTCCAATGTTCGTAATGGGAGTAAACCATAAAGATGCTACCGCTGATAATACTATTGTTTCCAATGCATCTTGTACTACGAACTGTTTAGCGCCAATGGCTAAAGTATTGAATGATAAATTCGGTATTGAAGAAGCTTTAATGACTACAGTTCATGCAACTACCGCTACACAGATGACTGTTGATGGTCCTTCTAAAAAAGATTGGAGAGGTGGTAGAAGTGCATTGTTGAACATTATACCTGCGTCTACAGGAGCAGCTGTTGCGGTTACCAAGGTTATTCCTGCACTGAAAGGCAAACTGACCGGTATGGCATTTAGAGTTCCTACTGCAGATGTTTCCGTGGTTGATTTGACCGTTCGTCTTGAAAAAGAAACTTCTTACGAAGAAATTAAAAAAGCTTTCAAATCAGCTTCGGAAGGCGAGTTAAAAGGGGTTTTAGGATATACTGAAGAGTCGGTAGTATCTCAAGATTTCATCGGTGAATCTCACACAAGTGTATTTGATGCAGGTGCAGGAATTGAGTTGAATTCTAAGTTTTTCAAATTAATTTGTTGGTATGATAACGAGGCTGGTTTCTCCAATAAAATGGTAGACTTAATTCAGCACGTTAACACGTTGTAACCTTCATTTTAGTATAACAAACATATATCCTGAAAATGAGGCTTTTTTTCCTTATTTTCAGGATTATTATTTAAAGACATTCGGTATATGATTTTAATAGTAGATAGTGGTGCAACCAAGTCTGATTGGATTGCATTGGATGAAAATGGCGAACAACTTTTTTTAACGCAAACTTTAGGTCTAAGTCCAGAGGTGTTGACTAAAGATGTTATTGAAGATCGCTTAGCGAATAATTTTGAACTTTCTAAAAATAGAGAGAAGGTAAAACACTTGTATTTTTATGGGGCAGGTTGTGGAACCGACCGAATGAAATTATTCTTAAAAGGTATTTTTAAAGATTTCTTTCCAAATGCAGAAGCTGATGTGAAAGAAGATACGTATGCTGCTATATTTGCAACCACAAAAGTGGGTCATCAGGGTATCGTTTGTATTTTAGGTACTGGGTCTAACTGTAGTTATTATGATGGAACGCAGCTGCATCAAAAAGTAACATCATTAGGTTATATACCAATGGATGATGGTAGTGGTAACTTTTTTGGCCGTAAATTGATACGCGACTATTATTTTAATAAAATGCCAACTGATTTGGCACACAAATTTGCTTCTTCACATAATTTAGATGCAGATGTTATTAAAGAGAATTTATACAAACAGCCTAACCCGAATACTTATTTAGCCACCTTTGCGAGGTTCTTAATAGAAAATAAAGATCACCCGTATGCTAAAGGTGTTATTGATAAAGGTTTTCAGCAGTTCATCAATAACTATGTAATGCAATTTGAATTGGCGACAAAAGTGCCAATTAATTTTGTAGGTAGTATTGCTCATTACCTAAGAGATGAATTGACATCTGTATTGCTTAGAAATGATTTAATAGTAGGTGTAATAAGACAAAGGCCAATTGAAGGTCTCGTTGATTTTCACCGAGCTAATATGTAAAAATTTTTTGAGTTATACGCTTATTATCTGTTTTATTTGATTTTGATATATTGGCTTGCTTTCAACCATTCTATTTATCGTTTTATGAAAGATGCTAGTTTTAAATTGAGAGCGGTTAAC